>WNFW01001047.1_pt1 | contig 18477 bp, 13 predicted proteins | sample 5400131 | NCBI WGS metagenome assembly WNFW01 (sample SAMN13153362, study PRJNA577476) | soil metagenome | isolation source: 20 cm soil or saprolite under grassland replicate 1 | place: USA:California | collected 2016-06-15 | reverse complement strand
AAAACCAGGGCCAGCCATAAAAACCGCCGACGCGCACGCTGCTGATGTAGTCTGGTGGCAGATCCTCACCGATTTCGTCTCTCTCGTTTGTGCTCATCCAGAGCTCATCGCTGCCCGGTCGAAATGCAATTCCAACGGCGTTCCTAATTCCCCAAGCATAAACTTTTTGGTCGCTGCCATCGGGGTTGAACTCGAAGATGCGCGCGCGATCTGCTTCCGCGGCATTGTCGGAATCATTCGAGCGCGACCCAATTGAGACATACATTTTCTTGCCGTTGGGTGAGAAAACAATGTCGCGCGTCCAGTGTCCGCCGCTGCGGAGGCGCGCTGCGCCGCCAGAAAGGTGGGCGCCCAATTTCTCGGCTACGCCGCGGGCTTTGAGATCGCCATTGCGATACGGAAAACGAATTATGCCATCGGTATTCGCCACGTACAAGAATTCGGGATCATTTCCGGGCGGATAAAACGCGATCCCGAAGGGCTTGTTTAGAGCGCGCTCTGCAAATATTTCGACTCCTGGTTTTCCGCTGCTCTTGGTATCGCGCAGAACCTTGATTTGATTGGCCCTGCTGTCGGTGACGAAGATGTCTCCATTCGGCGCGGTAAGCAGAAATCGCGGATCGCGAAATCCACTTGCATACAGGTCGACCTTGAAACCGGGCGGAACCTGAAGCTGAGCGCCAGCTGGACGATCGATGACGCGGGGGAGGTTAATTGCCAAAGCGTTTGAACTCGGTGCGGGCAAGTCTTGGACGATGATCTTGCGCCGCACTCCGGCCGCATCACTTGTCCAATCGCCCATGGCCGCCTTGCCGGTGAGCAGCGTGCCACTTTCCGTAGCCGCTGAGAACGGAACGGCGAAGCTGGAACTGATTGCGATATAGATCGCGCAAAAAATAAAATGAACTCCGCAGCGATTTTTCATTCACGTTTGCAATCGCTTCCGACCGAAAGATCGCGTGGATCGGGCGGATACGAATGCGCCGATCATAGGCTGGAAGCCCGTCGGCCGAGTCAGGCAGGATGCCTGACGTCCGATGCTGGTCTGCCGAGGCAGACTGGAAGTCTATCTTCGGTTTAGCGCACGATCGTGTCAGTGTGGTTGCGCTTGGTCGCTTCGGCCAATGTCGCACCTTTTTTTCGATCGTTGATTACGAAGGGATTATTTTCTCCTATACTCGACCACGGCCCGCGTGGCACGTCCTTAAAATCGATAAACTTCCAGTCGGTCACGTCCGTTTCCTTCAATCCAAGGTAATCGCGCACGGCGGGCGAGACATCCAGGCCAGCACCTTTATTCAAGTTGGGTTTTGGCCGTTCGTTGCCAAAAACGTATTGCCAGTGATCGGTACGGAAGGGGCCGGCGTCTTCCCATTGCGCATAGACTGTTCGATTGCCTTTACGAATGGCAAGCCATCGGTCTTTGCAGGTGGAAACGGCTGGGCCTTGGTAAGCTTCCTTAAACCACGGGACAACCCGCGGCGCTTCCGGGCGATGGCCGGTCTTTGCCTTATCGCTGTAAGGAAGCGCGCAATAGAACGGATTCTGTCGGGGCGTGAATTTTGCCGGAATGTAATTTCTCCGGTTGGCAGGATTTGGATCGTCGAAACCGCCGTAGTTTTTGGTCCAATTTTTGTCCCAGGAACTCGCCCGATTGGGCACCGGATTATTTCCAGCCGGCTTCTCGCCAATCCAGAAGACCGTTGTCACGATCTCTCTTTTCCACGGAAAGCTTGGTCCGGGCTGCGGTCGAGCTGCTGACAACAACTGCCCAGGCGAGAACGCGATTGAACTTACATCAGTAAAACGGTCCTCTGACGATCTCTGCGACTTCTTGCTGGCCTTCATCCTGGCAGGCTCCGTCTTTGAAGGGGTGACGTGCGCGAAAAGAGAGGAGATCGACGACAGGATCACTGCGATGGTGTGACCAATTTTTCCAGGTTTCATTTTCATAGCGGATTCAAGCGCAGCAGAAACGAATGCCGATCCCTGTTCTCCCTTAATTGATTCGTCCACAATGCCGCAGATGCGCGCCGGTCGCGTCGAATTCAGATGCGTCTAATAGGTTAGCGAATCTCAATGCAGCCTTGGACGAGTTAATCCCGAAGACTTTAAGGCTCAACAAATTTCCCTGGATTCAAAATGTCGTTAGGATCGAGAATTTGTTTCAGCTTGTGATGCACGTCACGCACGACGGCACTGGTCGCTTCGGGCCACCAACGTTTTTTTGCCAGGCCGAATCCGTGCTCACCCGTGATCACGCCGCCCCACGCCAGGACCTGTTGAAAAAGATCGTCGAGCGCCCCATCAACTTTTTCGCGAACCACTGCGTCACGATTGTATCGGTCCGCCATGATGTTGACATGAATGTTGCCGTCACCAGCGTGGCCAAAGCAGGCGATGGGAAATCCATGTTTGGCCCGCAGCGTCTCTGCGAATTCTATTAGATCCACAAGGTGGCTGCGGGGCACGACCACATCCTGATTCAATTTGGTCAGGCCGGTTGCGCGAAGAGAATTGCTGAATTCGCGGCGCAGAGTCCAAAGCTTTTCGCAATCCGCTTCTCCGGTCGCCATCTGTAGCGATTTAGGTTTTCTCTTTTCGAGAAGTTCACGAATGGCTGTGGCTTCGCTGCGAACGCTTTGCTCTTGTCCATCGAAATCGACCAGCAGATGCGCGTTCCCCTCTGGCACAATCATTTTGCCGAGATCGCGTCGCGCCGCTTCCAGCGTAAAATGGTCGGCGATTTCCAATGAAGAGGGCAGGAATCCCGCCGCAAAGATCGACTGCACCGCCTCGGCGGATTGTGCGGCAGTAGCGAATGCAGCCGACAGAGTGGCGCGCGCCGGTGGCAGCGGGAGCAAACGTAGCGTGATCTCCGTGACCACACCGAGCATTCCTTCCGAGCCCACAAAGAGGCCGATCAAATCGAATCCGGTTTTATTTTTATGCACGCGGCCGCCAGTCCGCAGCATTTCGCCATTCGCGAGCACCACTTCGAGGCCAATAACGTAATTGCGCGTCACGCCGTATTTCAAACAGCGCGGACCGCCAGCGTTCGTAGCGACGTTCCCGCCGATGGTGCAATCTTTCATGCTTGCCGGGTCCGGCGGATAAAATAATTTTTGTGCGCGCACCGCCGCTTTCAGTTCAGCTGTAAACACGCCCGGTTCAACAATCGCAACTGCGTCGGAGAAGCTAATCTCCTTGATTCGATTCATCCGTGCTAGCGAGAGAGCAATCCCGCCATGCACTGGCACGCATCCGCCCACATAACCAAATCCGCCTCCGCGTGCTGTGACCGGTATTTTTTCGCGGGACGCAAACTGCAGTAATTTACTGACCTCGCTTGTTGATCCTGCGAAGACGACAGCGTCCGGTTCATGAGCTGCGGACCATTTGTCGCCGCTGTACGCCGCGAGGGTCTCGGCGTCGTCAGCGACGATTTTGTTGCCGAGAATTGCTCGCAGCTTTGACGCGACATCCATCTGGTAACGGTCGCGCATGCCCCTTGCAGGGCAAGCGGTTCTCGCAAGCGCCTCGCATGTGAGTGAGCGCGCCCGCAATCAGAAAGATTTTGTGCGTGTCCGAATAGACCTGTCGACTTTAGGTCGCGCTGAAAACAGATAGGAAGACGCATGGGACACGCGGAGATCGCATGCGCGACGAGCGCTCCAGGCCGTCGTAATTCGCCCCGTCGACGGCGCCCTACTTCGGTGACCAGTAGGAGGCATTGTCCGGCAGAGGCTTGAGAGGTACTTGGATAACAAGTGAGCGTAACCGCTCCCTATGAGCTGCTACGAGGAAGCAACTGTAAAGAATATCCAATCCGAATCCAAAGAGCGGCTATCGCTCGATGGATCAGCGCTGATAAGCGCCATGAGCGCCCTTATTTTGAACGACGCCGCGGCCTCTCTCTTTTCGCCTGGAAGCACCTCGATCACTTTCTCCATGACGACTGGTTCGCTCGCAAAAACAATCTGGGCCCTGCCAGCTGGAGGAATAGTAATCGTTTTCTCCTTTTGAGAGCTCACTCCGCGGCGGTCGTCATCTGACGAAACTGGACCGGCGAGATAGGGCACATCGCGGGTTTCTCCTGGAGTACCGCTCTTTGGTACGCCGGAATCAATCAAAGCTTTGGGGACTCTTTTCGGCAATGCTACAGGTTTATTAGTGGTGGTGCTGACTTCTAGGAACAATGAATCCAAGGGGTCCCGAATTTTGACCTCCTGTGGTCCGTTATTTTGTCAAGTAAGAACAAATTCGATCGATCTGTTCGGAGCTTGACCGATCAGGCTTCCAGACAATTCCGCACCAACATCTCTTAAAGCTTGGGGTGGTTGCGCAGCGGATTCCAGCCGCGCGGGCTCGTGAAACGTGGCGGCTTTGCTGCCGGGGATGCTGTTTGTTGTTTGCCCGTTAACGAGTGCCAAAAGACACGCGCTAATTAGCGAAATTAACCAGATATTTAGATTAGAGCGCATTTTCAGTTAGGTAAGATAGATTCTAGAACTTAAGCGTGAGAACTCTTCGATATCGAACGGAAATCAATCGCACAGATAAAACCTCGGTATACTCCTCACATCTGCAACAAATTGTGCTGGCACAGCGAGAATCCTTTGGGGTACATGACCTCATCATGAATCTTTAGTGTGATCTTGTCTTTACACGAATCACGTTGGAGCTGCCGCTGGTTCCGCCCGTGTTGTAAGCACGCAGTCGATAGTAGTACGTCGTGTTCGCGCTCAATCCGCTGACGTTTCGGCTGGTCACGTTGCCAACGTCCAAATTCTGGTAACCGCTCACGTAGCTCGTAAACGAACTACTCGTCGATACATCGAGCCGATAACCGGTAGCGCCGTTGACGCTGCTCCAATTGACGGTAAAGCCGCTGCCGGTCACATCCGTCGCGTCGTTAGCTGTCGGTGGGGAGGGCGTCGGGACGGGAGTCGGAGTCGGAGTCGGTGTTGGTGTTGGAGTTGGAGTGGGTGTTGGACAGACTTCACATGGTATTTGCTGCGTCCAACCGTTGGTGACCGCGTATTCGCAAATCCCATTGATCATCGGTGCGACGAAAGCATGTACCCTCCTGGCTGCCTCTCCGCTGGTGTGATCCGCTTCGGCCAATGGAACAAACTCACGGACCCCACGGTTTACGGCATCCGTTCCGGCGCTTTGAAATTCAGGTGAAGCTTCAATTTCATCAATGGCTTGCTGCTCGGATTGACCTGTATATTGCACGCTAACTTCCTGCACCTCATTTTGGATTTGCGGAGCGACAGTTTGCAGCGCTGGAAGAAGGTGTTCTTCGTGAGTGTGCTCGTGTACATGAACCGCCTCCAACATGTACCACACTCCCGAACAGAATCCGAGGCCGTTCGGTTCGTTCAGTTCTCGTACTTGATCGCAATAATTAAACAGCGCCGTATTTCCACCGGGTCGCGTTACTTCCTGCTGGGGAGGATAGTCACGATAGTTAGTCAGCAACCTCCATTGAATCGAATAATCCCCGGTAAGCTCGCTCAAAATGGCGTGCCAGTTCGCGCCGTCAGAGCAGGCGTGTATCCTTACCTCAAGGTTCTCAGCCTGCGTCAGCCCATTGGCTCCGTAAGAGCATCTGTCCGTAATCGAATCGAGCGAAATTGAGGGCGTGGCACTGGGACTGACGGACAGACTGTTAGAATTAAGCGGATCGAACGTCTCAACGTAAACGTCCTGAATAGTGATGGCGCCGTTTGAATCTGGCTCCCGCACTTCGTGAATACCGCTCTCGGTTACACCGGTCGGAATCGGCTCGCATCTGGAGGTATCCCTCGGCGATCCATTGCCAGCGGGCGTAAACCTTTCTACCCAATGAATAACGAAAGGTTGCGTCGCGGTCGGAAAAGTAAACTTGTATTTGAACCGTTGGATGCTGAAGCTAGTTTCGTCCGAAGCAAGGTTGCGGTAGGCAGAGCAGTCTCCGGTGAAGGTACCGGGGTAGGCCGGCAGCGCGGCAACGGTGTTGGAGATGAGCATGCCGGTCGTGTATTCATCGGAAAGCGTGCCCGTGCCCGAGGAAAATCCACTCCAACCGAAATTAGCATTGCACTCTCTGCTGTTGTAATTCGCGGCCTCACCTAGGCACTTGCCCTCCGGGGGACCGCATGACGCTCCAGTGCACGTCTCTCGGTAAACGCAGTTGTCGTCGATGATTTGGCTAAACACGACATTTTGACCAAGTAGGCCGCAATCATTCCAAACTGTGATACAACGTCTAAACTGAGCGTCTGTAGGTATCTCGTCGCTATAGGTAATTGGCCCAAGGCTCCAGCGGCTCCGCCTGAACCTCGCAGGGCAGAACGTAGCACTTGCTTTTGCTCGCACTGACTGAGTCGCAGACAAGTTGGATGCCCGCTTGACCAAAGGCGGAAGTCAGCCCCAAAGGCAGCAGTAGAAGGAACAACCGCCAGCTAAAGCTGCTAGATTGCACGCAGCCTGTTTTAGATAGGCGCGCATAAAAAGAAAAGACAAAATCTGAATTCATTTCGCCGGACTCGCCGCGAGGAAGCGCTCAGACATTGTACGGCAAGCCCTCCGGTTCCTATGGTGGATCGGCTTCTCCGAAGACGATGTTAATCGCCGGAGGCGCAAATATCAGGCGGCAAAACTGCATTAGTCGGCAATGCGTTGAGCCGCCTCCGCATGGCTACGGCGTGCCGAGGGACAACGCGTTCCACCTCAAATCGCCACACGGTAATGTCGGGCCTGCTCCATTCGCGTGATGAGCGCTTCTGCTTTGGGATAAATCACCGGTTTGCTTTCGTCCGCGCCGGCGAATTCTTTCACGGCATCCATTGAATCGAATCGCAGCAAGGTAACGAATTCCACTTCGTTGCCGTCTTCGCGAATGAACAATTCGGCACAGTGATATCCCAGGATCTTTCGCGCGGCAATACTCGGGAAAATCTCATCGCGTAAAAGCTGCTCGTACTTTTTGGCGTCCGCGAGTTTGGTCCATCCATGCCAGATGCGCGCGATCATATGTCGCTCTGCTTCTCTCTTCTCTCGGTAATCCGCAATTGACCGGCGACATTCATACTCATGCTCCTGATGTTACTCTTGCTCGAGCGCGGCGCGCCCGGCGATGGCGCCCTACCATGCTACGATTTCGAGCACGAGCATGAGCACGATCAAGATTACGATGACAATCACATTCCCATGATCTGGTAACCACCATCGACGTAGATCACCTGGCCGGTGATTGCCGCGGCGCCGTCGCTAGCGAGAAAAACCCCGGTCGCACCCAATTCGGCGGGATCGCAACTGCGTTTCAACGGCGCCCGTTCTTGATAATGTTTGAGCATAGCGCTGAACCCGCTGATGCCGCGCGCAGCCAGCGTCTGAACCGGTCCGGCGGAAATGCAGTTTACCCGGATTTTTTTCGGGCCGAGATCGTAAGCGAGATAACGCGTGCTAGCTTCGAGACTCGCTTTGGCTACGCCCATCACGTTGTAATGCGGCACGACTTTCTCCGAGCCGTAATAAGTCATTGCCAGAATGCTCCCGCCACTTGTCATCATCGGCGCAGCTTCACGCGCGAGCGCGACGAGCGAGTAGGCGCTGATGTCGTGTGCAGTGCGAAAGGCCTCACGCGTTGTGCTTACAAAATCGCCCTCCAACGCTTCCCTGGGTGCGAACGCAAGAGAGTGCAGCATAAGATCGACTGTTCCGGTCTCGCGCTTCACGTTTTCGAAAAAACTTTTGATCTCGGCGTCGCTGGAGACATCGCATGGAAAGAGCGGAATCTTTTCACCGAATTCGCCGACGAGCTCTTCGACGTTCTCTTTGAGTCGCTCGCCCTGATAATTAAAAATCAATTTCGCGCCCGCGTTGGCCCACGCTTTCGCAATCGCCCAGGCGATGCTGCGCTTGTTCGCCACTCCGAAGACCAAGCCGACTTTTCCTGCCAAAACTTGCTGTGTCATAGGTTGCAAAACATACGCAGCTTTAACAAGCCGCAAAAAAAGCACAATTCGGCATGGGACGAGCAAACCGGCACCGCAGGTGATCGTGAATCAGTTAATCTTCGGCGATCCTAATCAAGCAGCAAAGTCCCAGAACGATCCTCTGTTTTATGTCGACAAGCACGTTGGATTTTTGTAACGATCAAAAAATGAAACCGACAACTGTACCGTCAATAGATCCGATGAAGCGCTCACCTTTGCGGCGCGCATTCCTGCGCATTTCACTCCTGCTGATCTGCTTTGGGCTCTCCCCCACAGTAAAAGCGGTGAGCCCAGAGCCGGATGGAGGTTATCCGAACGGCAATACGGCGGAGGGGCATGGCGCCTTTTTTAATCTCGCGACCGGCGACAGGAACACTGCTCTCGGTCTGAATACCCTCTTTCGAAACACCGTTGGCGACTCCAATACCGCGACTGGTGCTGGTGCGCTTACGGACAACATCAACGGCAACCGAAACACGGCTACCGGTGCTCAGGCACTTAACAGAAACACGCGTAAAAACGATAACACAGCTAATGGATTTAACGTTCTCAATTTCTCCGAAGGCAATGGTAACACAGCCATCGGTTCTCGCGTGCTCGAAAACAATCTTACGGGCAACAGCAACATCGCCCTGGGTGACGAGGCCGGTCGCAACCTTAACGGAGGCAGTAGCAATATTGACATTGGCAACGAAGGTGTTGCTGGCGAGGGTAGCACCATTCGCATTGGCAGTGCGAGCCAGACAAAAACCTTTATTGCCGGCATTAGTGGCGCGGGAGTAACAGGCGCAGCAGTTCAGGTAAATGCAGCCGGTCAACTGGGGACGGCACCTTCATCAAAGCGGTTCAAGGACCAGATCAAACAGATGGACAAGGTAAGCGAAGCCGTCCTTGCCCTTAAACCTGTTACCTTCCGGTACAACACGGAAATTGATCCAGCAGGCATACAGCAGTTCGGACTTGTGGCCGAGGGCGTGGAGGCGGTCAATCCTGATCTGGTGATACGCGACAAAGAAGAGAAACCCTACAGCGTGCGCCACGACCAGGCGAATGCAATGTTGCTCAATGAGTTTCTCAAGGAGCACCGCAAAGTTGAGGAATTGGAATCAGCTGTCGCGCGGGTTGAGGCGCGCCTTAAAGAAAACGATGCGAAAATCCAAAAAGTGAGTGACCAACTCGAGATGAGCGAACCTGCTACCCAAGCGGTCCCTAAGCGGTAGGCCTTCGGCGTTTAGTGCCTGACGCCGCAACGCGCTCGCGAGTCAATATTTACTATAAGCGCTGGTCGCCGCCGCAAGCACCTTAGAAATCAGCCACACGGCTGACACCGCCGCTCTCAGTCGCGAGCATTTCAGGCATCGCAAAGCCATGGGTCTTCGCTAGAGTTTGCGGCCTATGAGCACACGAGCTTCAATTTTCTGCGCTTTATTTCTTTCAACTTGCGCCACTTCAATTTTGCCGGCGCAAGAGGCGCCCGTGCCGATTACCAGCGCGTCGCCAATGGCGTCATCTGCCGCGACAGCGCTTTCGTCGCCTTCTGCGACTCCGACTCCTTCGCCAGCGGCGCCCCAGCTTACGGACGTGCTTTTCAAGAATTTAAAGGCGCGCTCAATCGGGCCAGCAGTGATGGGCGGTCGCGTCTCGGACATAGCGATTGATCCGCATAATCCGTTCGTTTTTTACGTCGGACTCGGGCACGGCGGCGTTTTCAAGACGAATGACAACGGCGTTACGTTCGAGCCGATTTTCGATAAGCAACCGATGCTTTCCATCGGCGCGGTCGCGGTTGCGCCTTCCGATTCTGAAGTTGTCTGGGTGGGAACTGGCGAAGCGAACGATCGTAATTCGTCGGATTGGGGTGACGGCGTGTATCGATCGACTGACGGCGGCCAGAAGTGGCAGAACGTTGGGCTGAAAAATAGCCGCTCTATCGCGCGCGTTGTTGTCGATCCGAAAAAACCGGAGGTCGCTTATGTCGCGGCAATGGGGAATTTGTGGAAAGACGGCGGTGAACGCGGGCTATTTAAGACGACCGACGCGGGCAAAACTTGGAAACTAATCTTGCACGCGGAAGCTCCGCACGACGCCCGCACTGGCTGCGGCGATGTGTTAGTCGACCCAACGAATCCGCAAATCGTTTATGCTGCACTTTACGCGCGACAGCGAACGCCATGGAGTTTCACATCTGGCCCAAGTTTGACCGGCGGCGACGACGTCGGTGGGATTTTTAAGAGCACCGATGGCGGTGCAACCTGGAAGAAACTTGGTGGCGGTTTGCCGGCGCAAACCGGCCGCATTGGGTTGGCGATCAGTGCCAGTAATCCAAAGATTATCATGGCGGTCGTCCAAAGTTACGAAGGCGGACTCGGGACGCTGGTGGATCTGCGCAGCAAAAGCGGCGGCGTTTTTCGATCCGAAGACGGAGGCGAAAAATGGACGCGCATGAGCGCGATCGATCCGCGCCCACTTTATTTCAGCCAGATACGCATCGACCCGACAAATGATCAGCGCGTTTACCTCTTGGAATTTGCTCTGCTGGTTTCCGATGATGGCGGCAAAAATTTTCGTGAAGATCTAAGCGAAAAAGTTCATCCAGATTGCCACGCACTCGCGGTTCAACCCGGCACCGTGCCGCCGCCCAAACCACCTAAACCCGAAGACAAGAACAAGCCGCCGAAACCGGCAGTTTGCCAGCGTTTGTTGCTGGGGACCGATGGCGGCGTGTATCAAAGTTTTGCCGGCGGCAAAAATTGGGACCATCTGAACAAGATTCCTTCGGGCGAATATTATCGAATCTCACTCGATGACACGAAACCGTATTTCCGAATCGCCGGCGGCCTTCAAGACAACGAAAACTGGGTTGGGCCCAGCAGCGTCCAGAGCAAGGAAGGAATTCGCAATTGCGATTGGACTGCGCTCGCCGGGGGCGATGGTTTTTATGCCCTGTTCGATCCAACCGATCGCGACACGTTTTATGCGGAAAGCCAGCAGGGCGAAGTGCACAGAATCAATTTGCGAAATGGCGAACTGCGTCGTTTGCGTCCCGAACCGGCTGAAGGCCAGCCGCGTTACCGGTTCAATTGGAATTCACCGATGATCATGAGCCGACATAAGCCGGGAGTAATTTATTTGGGTGGAAATTACGTCTTCCGGTTAACCGATCGCGCGGAAAAATATTCCGTGATCAGCCCCGACCTGACACGCAATGATCCGACGCGCACAAATGCCATGGGAAGCGGCGCGGAAAACTACGGTACCGTGTTTTCGCTGGCAGAATCGCCGAAGCGTGCCGGTTTGTTGTGGGCCGGGACCGATGATGGGCGGCTGTGGATTACAGAAAACGAGGGCGGCAAGTGGACAGAACTAACGAACAATCTGCCCGAGCCTGCGCGCGGCCAATGGATTGTGCGCATCGAGCCATCCAACATTGATCCCAATGTCGCCTACGTGGCGACCAATTCATATCGTTCGGGCGATGATCGCCCCATGATTTTGCGTACGGCTGATCTGGGCAAAACCTGGCAGTCTGTCACGGGTGACCTTCCACAAGGTGATCCAGTCGAAGTTGTCCGCGAAGATGCGGTGAATTCGAGATTGCTTTACGCTGGCACACACTTTGGGATATTCGCGTCTTTCGATCAAGGCGTCCACTGGGTGCGCATTGGCGATGTTCCTTCGGTCCGCGTGGATGACATCCAGATTCATCCGCGCACATCAGACCTCGTCATCGCAACGCATGGTCGCAGCATTGCTATTCTTGACGACGCCATCCCGTTTCGCGAATTCACTTCAGAGATTGCGTCCAAGCCGGCACAGTTGTTTAGCGTCCGTTCCGTGACGGGCGCTTATCTGCAACCGGGATTCGTGGACGCTAATGGCAAAGGGATTTATCGCGGCGAAAATCCACCCGAAGGCGCCTTGTTCACAGTTTGGGTGCGCGAGTTTACTGGTGATGAAATCAAAATCGCTGTCACGAAATCCACTGGAGAACCGGTCGCAAATCTCAAAGCGCCCGGCACGCCAGGTTTTACTCGGTTGAACTGGGATCTGCGGCCGACCAAAGACGTGAGTGTCGAATACGGCGGCGAGGATCCGAAGCGGCTTCTCCCTGCGGGAGATTACACTGCAGAATTAACCTTCGGCACAACGAAAATGAAACAAAGCTTCCATGTTGATCTTGCCGAAGGCATCACGCCGCGGTGAGGTTCGCATCACGCCTGCAGTCGTAATCGCTGCCGATCCCTGCGATCCGATCTGCTTTTGCATCGACATGCAGATGAAATCCATGTAGGCAACGCGATATGAAAACGTTGCCTGCACTATTAACCACCAATTCAACCCAGCGTTGTCTTTTGCGGCGCGTGTTGTTCTCAGCTCCACTCGTGCTGATCTGCTTTGCGCTTTTGCAGGGCGCACACGCGGTCAGCCCACCGCCGGACGGCGCTTATCCTGGAGGCAACACGGCCGAGGGACTGGACGCCCTTTTCAGTCGAAGCAGCGGGGTCTGGAACACAGCTCTAGGATTCAAGGCGCTCAATCACGACACTGTTGGCGGAGGCAATACCGCGACCGGTTTTCAGAGCCTCTTTAACAATTCAAGTGGCAACCAGAACACGGCCTACGGCTCGGAGTCGCTTTATCGCAGCACCTTCAGCAGCTGGAACACCGCCATCGGGTATCGCGCGCTTTACAGTAACCATGAGGGCGCCAATAACACGGCCACTGGTGCCTACGCGCTCTATACGAACTCTGAGGGCGTCGGTAATACGGCGATCGGTAATAGCGCGCTCTCTCACAATGAGCTCGGTAACGCAAACACGGCCACCGGTAATCACGCCCTTTTTAAGAACACCACCGCTCACGATAACACGGCCACTGGCGCTGGAGCGCTCTTTAGCAATACGACCGGTAGCGACACGGCCACTGGTGCTGGATCCCTCTATAGCAACACAACCGGCGACGGCAATACAGCCGAAGGCAATAATTCGCTCATGAACAACACGACCGGCAGCGGCAACATCGCATTGGGCTCTACCGCTGGCCTTAATCTGACCACGGGCGATTCTAACATTGATATCGGCAATCAAGGTGTTGCTGGCGAGGCCAACACAATCCGCATCGGCAGCGGCCTACAGACACGCGCCTTTATTGGTGGCATCAGTGGGGTAGCGGTCGCCGGTGATCCCGTTGTTGTAAACTCCAGTGGCCAGCTTGGCGTCGGGATGCCCTCCTCAAAGCGTTTCAAGGACGAAATCAAACCGATGGGCGATGCAAGCGAAGCGATCCTTGGGCTTAAACCAGTGACCTTCCGTTACAAGAACGATCTTGATCCGAAGCGCATCACGCGGTTTGGCCTGGTGGCGGAAGAAGTGGAAAAGGTTAATCGCGATCTAGTGGCTCGCGACGCAAAAAGCGAACCGTACCCGGTCCGTTACGAGGCGGTCAACGCGATGTTGCTTAACGAGTTCCTCAAAGAGCACCGCAAAGTGGATGAACAACAAGCAATGATCACGGAGCTAAAGAAGGAATTGTAAGCGAATGCCGCGCGGCAGCAAAAGCAAATTGAAGCGCTTGCTGTTGGCCTACAGAAAGTCAGCGCGCAGCTTGAAATGGCGAGACAGGCACCAAAAGTGGTCGTCAATAAATAAATTCGTCCAACCCCGATCAGGCATTGTGCAGTGAGTCGCCAGGCGATCAGCAGCTTGCCGGCTCTTCGTTTGAAATTTGCGGCTGACACAGCCGCCACTACAGGATTTAGATTCGTTCAATGCCTGCGATTGGGATCACCGGCGGAATTGCCACAGGTAAGACCGCTTTTTGCGACTGTCTGCGCGAGCTTCTTCCCGCCGCGAAATTCTTTAATGCTGACCAGGCAGCGCACGCTCTCGTTGAGCTTCCGGAGGTAAAGCAAAGAATCCGCGGCGAGTTTGGCAGCGATGTATTTTTACGCAGCGGCGACTTGAATCGAGAGCGTCTTCGAGCAATAGTATTTGGCCACACGACCAAGAAACGTGCGCTTGAGCAGATCCTCCATCCGCTGATTCGTAGCCAATGGACGGCTGAGGCGAAAAGGCATCGCAATTCTCCCGATTTTTTCTTTGCTGATATTCCACTCCTTTATGAAACCGGCGGTGAATCGTTGTGCGACCTGGTGGTCGTGGTGGCGTCTTCTTACAAGGTGCAGTTAGCACGGCTGGCAGAACGAATGTCGCTCAAGAATACGGAAGCTGAACAGATGATTAGGTCACAAATGCCACTCGAGGAAAAGATCGCGCGGGCGGATCACGTCGTCTGGAATGACGGCAGTCGTGCGGCGCTGATGGAGCAAGCCCGCTTTCTCGCTGCGCTTTGGCAACAGCAGTCATGGACGAAAAAGTAAAGGGATCGACTTCGCAGACGGAAATTGCGGAGGCAGGCGAGCCGAAGGTCGACGCGGCGACTGAAGGCGGATCGCCTGCACAGGGGACGGCTGACACATCCGTCGCTACAACAGTCGGCTCACTTGATCTAAATGAGCTACAAGAGCTTTCGGAAAAAAAACTAAAAGCGTTGGCGCGTGATTTGGATTTGTTTTTGCATCCCGCGCGCTCCCGCCATCAGCACATCCTCGATATTGTCCGCTCAGCATTAACCAGCGGCGTAACTGTTACCGCGGAAGGTTTCCTCGACCAGGTTAGTGATTCCTTTGCCGTATTGCGCTGGCCGAAATTGAACTTTTTGCCTGTCCCTGAGGACGTTTGCGTTTCGCGCGCTCTCATTGAGCAATATCAGTTTCGGCCCGGGCAAAAGATTGCCGGAACCATACGGTTGCCGGTTCAGCGCGAAAAGTTCTTATCCCTCGAGAGAGTCACAAGAATCGAGGGCCAACCGCTAGAGGAATGGGCGGAACCGATCGACTTCGACAAGCTAACGCCCCAGTTTCCGCAAGGCAGGATAATCCTGGAAAATCCCAAGGCTAACTCCGTCAGCGCTCGCGCGGTGGATTTGCTGACGCCGCTCGGCCGTGGACAGCGTGGCCTCATCGTCTCGCCGCCCCGCGTAGGCAAGACAATTCTGCTCAAGGAAATCGCGAAGGCGATCCGCATAAATCATCCGGATATCGTCCTCATCCTGCTTTTAGTGGACGAGCGGCCGGAGGAAGTGACGGATTTTGAGCGTCAGATCGATTGCCAAATTTACCATTCGAATTTTGACGAAAGCGTGCAGCGGCATGTGCAGGTAGCAGAGATGGTAGTGGAGCGGGCCAAGCGCCTGGTGGAAATGAAACAGGACGTGGTTCTTTTGCTCGACAGCATCACGCGACTTTCGCGCGGGTACAATAATCTGCAGCCGGGCAGGGGCCGGATTATGTCCGGCGGCGTCGAAGCAAAGGCTCTCACCAAGCCAAAGAAATTTTTCGGCTCGGCGCGCAATGTGGAAGAAGGCGGCAGCCTAACAGTGCTGGCGACCGCGTTGACTGAAACCGGCAGCCGAATGGACGAACTGATTTTCGAAGAATTCAAGGGTACCGGCAATATGGAGCTGCATCTCGATCGAGGACTGCAGGAGAAGCGGCTTTATCCGGCCATTCATCCGTTGCTCTCAGCTACGCGGCGAGAGGAATTGCTATATCATCCCGACGAATGGGAGCGCGTGCTGATGTTGCGCAAAGCGATGGCTGCGCTTCCGCCTCTCGAAGCGATGGAAAAGCTGATCGACAATCTGCACGCGACCAAAACAAATGCCGAGCTGCTCTTGAGTGGATTAAAATGATGTCTTCGAAAAATCACAAAATCCGAATGACGAATGACGAAAGAAGCCCGAACGCTCAAATGACTCAAACACACGGAGAGCGTCTCCACGACGATTCGAGTTTTGTCATTCCCTCGTCACTCGACATTCGACATTCATCATCGCCGGCAGGGTTGATCGCGAATGCCGCGAAACTTGCGAGCTTAATTCAGGAAATCGAATCCGCCGAACGTGTCGCGATCGACACCGAAGCAGACAGCCTGCATTCGTATCGCGAGAAACTTTGTTTGATCCAGATCAGCGTGCCAGCCGGGGTCACCGACGTTGGCAACAGCGACGCGCTTCGGGATTACATTGTCGATCCGCTGTCTCCTGTCGATCTGACGTCGCTGCGACGGACACTTGAAACCAGAGAAATTGTTTTGCACAGCGCCGATTACGATCTGCGAATGCTGCGGCTCGGCTTGAATTTCGTTGCGCGCAGAATCTTCGACACGGTGATCGCAGCCCGTCTCCTGAGCTTCCGGGAATTCAGTCTGGCTGCGTTGCTTAAACGCTACTTTGGGCTCGAGCTTCCGAAGGGTTCACAGAAAGCGAATTGGGCGCAACGACCTTTGCCAGTACGCATGGCCGAATATGCGATCAACGACGTGCATTATCTCCTGCCACTGGCCGAAAAATTAGAAATGGAGTTAGATCGTTATGGGCGTCAAGATTGGCTGCGGCAGTCATGTGAACGCGCGATCGAGCAGGCGGCGATCACACGTGTCCGCGACCAGGACGAACTTTGGCGCATCCGTGGAGCTGGCTCACTTCATGGCCGCGCGGCTGCAGTGCTGCGTTCGCTTTGGCAATGGCGCGAGAGAGAAGCGGAAACAGCAGACCGCCCGCCGTTCCACATTTTGCAGAATGAGGATCTTGTGAACGCAGCGATAAGTTTCGTTTCCGGGAGCGTGCCTCATTACAAACATTTCTCACTCCGGCGGCGTCAGGCGTTTTGTGAGGCCGCACAAACTGCATTGCAGTTGCCTGAATCGGAATGGCCGGTGTCGCTTCGCCGCTTTGGAACCCGACCGACTTCTGAGACGGTGCGTCGCACACAGGAGCTACGCCGCCGGCGTGACAAATCAGCTCAAGAGCTCGGCTTGGAGCCGTCCTTTATCGCGCCGCGCAGCGCGCTGGAGGCGATCGCAGCAGAGCGCGCACGAGCAGCCGCGCTGCTGGTTCCCTGGCAACGCGAGTTGCTTGGAATACAGCAGAGTTAGCTTTAGGCGACGGGAAAAGTGCAAGCCCAAGCTACGACTTCTAAGGAATAATAAGCGTTTGCCCAATCGTGAGTTTCTTCGGATCGGGAATACTCTTCTTGTTCGCATCGAGAATCTCTTTCCAACGCTTGCGCGATTTGTAAAACTTCCGCGAAATGGAAACGAGTGTGTCGCCTGATTGCACAACATAGGATCGGTCTCCTTTTTTCGAGGCAGTTTTTTTTGAACTTGTGTCATGTGCTGCCGATTTGTCCACGGCGGCGCTTCGCGAAGCTCCGGTGCGCGATTCAAGTTCTCTGTGCAGTTCAAGATTTTCATTTCGCAACCGTGCCGCCTCCGACCGAGTGACGACGGAATCGCCAGACAACACTGTCAGCACCGCGATTTCATCACGCTTCATGGAATTCTTGACGTCATTTGCGTGCGGGCCATTTGGAGCTAAGGCGACATAACGTCTGAAATGGTGCAGCGCGCTAACGGGATCATTCAGCTTATCGTCATAAAGGAGAGCCAGCTTGTAGTGAATCTCAGCGCACCGCGGGCTGTCATCGAGTGCGGCCTCGTATAAGTTGATAGCACGCTCAAAGTCTCCCTGGGCTGACTTGCTGTCTGCATCCTGCATCAACTGCGCGTAGCGCGAACTCCACAGGCGATCGCAACCAGCTAAATCACAAACGATAAAGATCAATAACCAAACGCAGACAATAGTCGTTGTTTCTGGCAATCGAGAAACTGAACGGGATAGCGGAGGCCGGAACTTGTCAGCGCGCGACATCATCGTCAATTTGCTTACTTGTGAAGCTGCGCGCACTGCAATTCTTTTTCCTTGTACCGATCTTATCTCTCCTCCCCGCTGCGCTTCTCGCCGCAGCACTTTCCAGTGGAGTAACTTACTCGATCAGTTTTGTCGATATTGATGGAAACAAACTTTCCACTTCTGATGGGCACGTGACTGTATTGGTGCTGACCACAACCGCAGATCCAGAAAAGGCGCGCACCGTCGGCGACAGGGTTCCTGATTATTGTCTGGGGAACCCGAACTATAGGATGATTACGATTATTCGTTTTGCCAGAAAGCACCTCGCGATAGGGCGCAAAATCGCGACCGCGCTGGTGAGACACCGTGTTAATGAAGAAGCGAGGCAGCTTCAAGCGCGATACGACGCGAAGAAAATTGCGCGTGACGCGCGGAAAGACATCTTCACGGTGACCGATTTCGATGGAACGGTGTCGGCGCAGCTCGGCGAGCCGGCGGGAGCAACGGATTTTTGCGTCTTCGTGTTCGGACGAAATGGGAAATTGCACGCTCAATGGCATGGTGTCCCTACCGCAGAACAATTGGCTGCCGCGATAAAGTAGTCGCGTTAACACCGTGGCTTCAGCCCGGTGCCCGCCTCGCAGTCGTGACCAGAAGCCGTTCCAACGGCTTAGGACGCAGCTGGCGGCAAACCGTTAAAACGGTTCATTCTCGCCGTCATTGTCTCTCACCGGGC
>WNFW01001296.1_pt1 | contig 18491 bp, 20 predicted proteins | sample 5400131 | NCBI WGS metagenome assembly WNFW01 (sample SAMN13153362, study PRJNA577476) | soil metagenome | isolation source: 20 cm soil or saprolite under grassland replicate 1 | place: USA:California | collected 2016-06-15 | reverse complement strand
CCAAATCGTCTGCACGATCGCTTCCGTTATACGCGACAGGCCGATGGTAATTGGCTAATCGAACGCCTGGCGCCGTAAACGTTGCAGGCGCGACACCCGACAATTGGCTTTACAGGATAACGAGCTGCCCCTTACGTTCAGAGTAACGATCAGCGTGATAGGCCGATCGGCAGAATATCCGCCAATGGCCAGTCAATATCGACATCATCGATGGCTCGGCAACGGCGTGCTTCAATCTTGTCGGCATTCAGACTCGGCAGACGCGTTCGATCGCTTCCCACACAACCTTAATGAGAAGGAGAAATCATGAATCGGTTCCGGAAACAAAGCGCGCGGCTGGCGCTGGCGATGGTAGGCTTCTCGTTGCTGTTCGGGTTTTCCAGTTGTGAAACGGCTACGAATTTAGTTTCGTCTACGCACTTTAGTCAAAATGCCTACGACACCGACAAGGAACTCAAGGACAAATCGCTGGCGTTAATCGATAAGGCGAAACACCGGACGCGTTACCCGAGCGTCGCGGCCAATGTAGATGCGCTTATGCTAGAGATCGACAATGCGATTGGCGCTGAGCAAGGCCGGACGAAAAACGCTCCCACCATTCTTGAGTGGCAAAAGCTCAGATCGCAGCTGAGCCACTTTTTTGATCTGTGGAAAAAGAAAGGGACGCTCTCGTCCGCGTTTGTGGATGAGGGCAAGGAACAGGTCAGCGGTCTTTTCGATACGCTGATTCGGACCGAAGAAGACAAGCGGGCACGCGGTTGAACCGGAGGAACTCGATATGGCCGACTTCGACAAAATATTCGACGACATCAAAAACCAGCTTGGAGCACAGGCCGAAAAGGACCTGAAGGAATTTTCCAGCCAAGGAAAGGAGGACGCGGAGGCGTTTCTGGCCCAGTCACGCAGCAAGTTGGAGAAATGGATGCAACTCCTGGCCGATAAGCAGATCGACGAAGACGAATTTCGCTGGCTGGTGGAATCGCAGAAGGCGGCCGCCGAAATGGAGGCGTTGCGAAAGGCCAACGCAGGAACCATGCGAATCGAAAAATTCAGAGATTCCGTCCTGCAGATCATGGTTAAAACCGCGGTCATGGCGATTGTCGCGGCGGCATAATTTTCTTGCATCGTCGAATGCCCGCTGATTTCCGAATTCACTTTGGGGCTACGATTTTGGAATTCGAACGCCATTTCCACGCGCAGACAGCTAGTTCGCAATATTGCCGCGAACCCGCCGGCAAGCCGGAAATTCCTCGGGGGCTGGCTCAAGCGCAATAACGTGTTGCGCAAACTAGTTGTCGAACCAGAGACAAAAACACAAATCATCTGACGATGCCTAACGACAACAAACCCGGCACCGTTATTCAACGAACATGGTGGCGCATTCGCGATCTTTACCACGAATTAAAGCCCTGTCGTTTTAGCGTCATTGTCGCTCTCATTGCCTGGCCCGTGTTTGTCTCTGTCGCGCAAGGTACCGAAATATTGCGGTCGGTTGGCGAAGGCACCGCGATTGGAGGGTGGGAATTGCTCCGCATGTTCGTCTTCTTCTCGGCGCTGATGCTATGGGCGATCACTAGCTGGTATGCTGCGCGGGTCTTGCTTTACTTCGACTTTCCCGCGCAACGTGGAGTCGCCCGCTCGAAATTTGCCGAGACGCACGTCCCGCGAATTTTGGGCATCATGCCGATCTTAATTGTCGGCTGGGCGTCGCTTTCTCGGCGCCATGCGCACGCAGCAGGTTAGACATGCAAGCCAACTTGAACCCGGCACGATCATCAGCCTCGGTGTGATGGCGTTTGTGGCGATCGCGCTTTTCATCGCCTTCACCGTCGCTCCCGTCTCTATCGCTCAGCGGCTCGGCGCGGGTTCGATCCTGTTTTTGGCCGCAGCTTCGTGGGTCGTTTTCGGAGGTTTCTTTGTTTTCCTGGGCAGCCGATGGCAGTTCCCTGTGATCACGGTTGTTGTCTTGCTGGCTCTGCTCTTCAGCTTGTGGAACGACAATCATCTCATCCGCTTGGTTCCACGCCAGGAAGTGAAACGCGCCGATGTCCTCGCCTCATTCCAAAAGTGGTACGATTTGATCGAAAAAAACTATGGTGCCGACAAGATGCATCCGCTTTATATCGTCGCCACGGAGGGCGGCGGAATTCGGGCCGCGTATTGGACGGCGATCGTTCTGGGAGCGCTGCAGGATGCGAATCCAAACTTCGCGCCTCATCTCTTCGCCATTAGCGGGGTTTCCGGCGGAAGCTTGGGCGCAGCAGCGTTTGATGCACTTCTCGCCGAACCAACGACCGCGTCACTCAAGTTCAAAGACAAAGCGCACGCAATCCTCGGCCAGGACTTTCTTTCGCCGGCTCTCGCCTCCATGTTCTATCCGGATTTGGTCCAACGCTTCATTCCTTTCCCAATTCCCTATTTCGATCGCGGCCGATCCTTGGAGATGGGTTGGGAGAAAGCATGGCGCGACACGATGGGGAACGATCGTTTCGCGCAATCGTTTGTCGATCTTTGGAAGCCCAATCCCGATTCTCGGGAATGGATGCCTGCCCTTTTTCTTAACGGCACCTCGGTCGAAAAAGGCAACCGCATCATCACCAGCAATCTCCGGCTGACCAATATTTTCCTCGATGCCGATGACGCCGCCGACAAACTCTCCAATCGCAGATTGGATGCGACGAAAAACGCTTGCCATATTCCGCTCAGCACCGCTGCGCACATGAGCGCGCGCTTCACCTTCGTGAGCCCAGCCGGACGTTTCCCCGACGGCTCGCACATCGTTGACGGCGGTTATTTCGAAAACTCCGGTGCCACGACTGCCTATGAGATCGCCACGCGCATCAAGGATTGGTGCGCCTTTAAGAAAATCACGAACGTCGATGTGAAAGTCATCATGATTAGCAATGATCCGCGCAAACCACCAATCGGCCCGGCCAAGCCGCAACCGGAACTGCCTGGACCGAAACACACGAAATCATTGCTCGTCCAGGGTCAATTTATGGGCGAGCTTACGGCTCCGCTTTACGCGCTGCTGAACACGCGCAATGCACGTGGCACCTACGCGCAAAAGGCAATTGGGCGCGAGCAGCGACGCTTCAAAGCCGGCGTAGTCGAAGCGCCGCCTGACTCCGAAGCCGCCGAGCTCAAAACCAGAGACATCGTCTATTTCAAACTTCGTGACACCAAGGTCCCATTGCCCCTTGGCTGGATGCTGTCGGCTGCCGCGGCCAGAACAATTCGGGAGCAAATCAATCAGGATGACGAGGTCGTTCAGAACCAGAGCGCAGCGAAGGAGGTGCTCGCGAATCTACCACCAGCGCGGCCATCGCCATAACGCGACCTCAATTCGCGTATATCTGAAAATGAAATCTTGCGCAGCCAAGATCGAGATCGTCCGCGGCGACATCACGGCGCTCGATGTTGATGCCATCGTGAACGCGGCGAACACGACACTTCTCGGCGGCGGCGGAGTGGATGGCGCGATTCATCGCGCCGCTGGACCCGAATTGCTTGCAGAATGTCGAACGCTCGGCGGGTGCCAGTCCGGTGAAGCAAAATTGACCCGCGGATATCGTTTGCCCGCCCGGTTTGTCATTCACACAGTAGGCCCGGTCTGGGCAGGCGGGAAACATGGTGAACCGCAGACTCTTTCGAATTGTCATCGGAATTCATTGCAACTCGCGGTTAAAAACGGGATCAAGACGGTTGCGTTTCCCGCGATCAGTTGCGGCGCCTACGGCTATCCGATTTCCGAAGCGACGCGGATCGCGGTAGAAACAACCCGCGGATTCCTGGCGACCACCGACAAAATCGACAAAGTGATCTTCGTTCTTTGGAGCCAAGATATTTACGAGGCCTATCGCCGATTACTGTAGCCGCTTCCCCTGTGGGAAGCGCGACACAGACACGGTGAAAATCCAAGACCGCTGGCAATTTGAGAGACGCAACGAAAGCGCGATTTACGATTCCATTTGTATGATTAATCCGAACGAAAACGATCTTACGAGGGACGAACCGCTTCCGACGCAGCTCCAGTCGGGCGAAGAACAAATTGGCTCGGGTGGGCGTGAGCAGTTTCGTCGAGCAACCAGGAAAATTTCCACGGCCATGAGCCAGACGTGGGATGAGACAAAGGAGAAAGCGGGCCGAGCGCGCGAACGCACCCAGTATTTCGTGCGCGAAAATCCGATGCCGACAATACTCGGTGCGCTGGGACTGGGAATCGCGATTGGATTAGCGATCCGCTACGCTTCGAATAGCGAGCAGAAGGCAGAAATTGAAATGAAGTCGCCGCTCGCGAATCTGAACTGGAGTCTTCTTTCGCTGCCTTTTCTCTGGCCGTTATTCAAATCGGCCAGGGAGAAATACGAAAGCTCGGCCGAAGCAATGAAAGATGGTGTCAAACGGTTGAAAAAAATCGACGTACATCGTTACGCAAAGCCGATCCGCAAGCGCTGGAAGGCGTGGACGTGGTAGGGCATCTTTGTCAGGTTGGGCCTTCTTGATTAATGCTGCGATTCATCAAAGGGCGAGGAACCCATTGATAAGATCTGCGAGTGGGCGTGGATACTGCGCCATGAAAGCGTGGCCGCCGCCCTTGAATTGGGCGAGCCAGGCACCCGGAATCGCATTGACCAGCGCCAGCGCGTTGGAAGCAGGAATCACGATGTCCTCAATACCAGCAGCGACGAATGTGGGCGTGCTTAGCTCCCGAAGCCGGTCGCCAGTGCCATCGCGGTGCCAAGCGTCCATCGCCGCGACCTGCCGGCGGACGAGGTCAGCGGACAGCTGAGCGCGCGCGGCCGCTACGATGCCGCCGAATTTTTGGTAAATGGATTCCGCCAGATCGGCGGGAAACAAGACCGAAAGCAGTCGGCGAGCCTGCTCATGCGGCGTGCCAGACATGTCGGCCAGTCGCGACCGGACGTCAGGTGAGGCGAGCTTGGCATCGGTTCCTCCCGGATCCGTGGAGAGCAGGATGAGTTTGTTGATGCGGGCCGGGTGCTCCAAGGCGAGCGCCTGGGCGACGCATCCGTCCAGTGACCATCCCAGCACACTTGCACGCTCGAACTCAAGAGCCTCGATTACTCGGGCGGTGTCCTCGGCGAGCTGACGGATATCGAATGGCGCTCCGTTGTCACTCGAGGCGCCGATGCCACGGTTGTCGAGGAGGACGAGCTCGCTGGCAGCCGCGAGTCCGTCGATGAACGAGGCGTCCCAGTCGGCGCTCGTTGCGGCTAGGCCGTTGAGCACCAGCAGCGGTCGTCCACTTCACCTTGAACACAACATTATCCTCGCGGAAGATGTCGATCTTCGCATGGCGAACTCGAATTCATCTGAGCAATCCGCCTTAGGCGGACAACGCAACCCGCTCTTTGAATTTTTTGCGTCGCTGAAGCTCGCGGTCGTTTTGCTCGCGGTCCTAATCGTCGCCGCGATCGTGGGCACGATCTCCGAATCAAGTTTCGATGCGAAGGTCGCACGCGCTTACGTTTATGGGGCGCCGTGGTTCAATCTCTGGCTCGTTTTACTCGGCGCCAACCTCGCCGCTTCGGCCCTCTCACGCTGGCCGTGGCACAAACATCATCTCGCGTTTCTCATCACGCATCTTGGCATCATCACACTGTTGATCGGATCGCTCATTGGCCGGATTTTTGGAATCGAAGGGACCACGACGCTCTTCAAAGGCGAGGGGCCAACGAATCGTCTCCTTATCGATCAACGCGAGCTACGCGTGCACGATATCGACGGAATCGTAAAAGGCTATCCCGCAGAATTTTTGCATCATCCGCCTGATCCGCAGCACCCGCGCAACCTCGGTCTGCTCGCGAGCCGTGCGCGTTTGCAGATCGTCGATTACGCCCCCGCGATCGAGGGAAAGCTGAATCCGAAACCGCTGACCGATGGCGGCGTGCCTGCGCTGCACTTCACTATGTCTACCGCGATGATGAACCAGCATCTCGATAGCTGGCTGCTCGCCGATGATCCGCAGCACGGAAATTTCTCGATGGGTCTCGCAAATGTCGAATTGAAGCGTGGCACCGCGCCGAATGCTGCGGAAGGTAGGGGCGATTTACCGTATCGCCTTCAAACGAGCGAGAGCGCCGGCCTTCACAACACCACTGAAGGGCAGGCGAGTAAGAATGAAGAAACCGATCTTGAGGAATCGATTTTTGCGTTTAGCAAAGCTCCCGACGAACAGATCGGTCGCGTTCGTAAAGGCGGTAGCACCGGGGCGAAAGTGCGGTTGGAACAGCCACAAAACGGAAGTAAAGGACGCGTGGTAATTTCGTTTGGCGAAAAGGAAGCCAGCTTCGATGTCGCAGAAAATCTCGGACAGGACCAGGTGATCGGCAGAACACCGTTCACGCTCAAAATCGACAGTTACTGGCCCGATTTCCGGATCGCGGATGGCAAGCCGAGTTCGCTAAGCGATCAGCCGAACAATCCCGCAGTGCTTGTGACGATTCGCGGGAAAGGGGTGCCCGCTACAGAAACGAAACCGAATCCGCACGGCACTGAAATACCGGCAACGGGTGGCCCGCCCACAATGCCTCCGCCCGGCCAAGAAGCGCCCGATCATCTCACGCTTTTCGTCGCTGACGATGGCGCAATTAGTTACGAACTTGTTTCTCGAAAGAATGGGAAATCATCCGGCAACATCGAGATAAACAAACCCCTCCCGACCGGTTGGGCGGATTGGCAACTCAGTGTCGACAAGATGATGCCGCATGCCGAGCAATGGATGAACTTCACGCCGGTGAAGTCCGATCAAACAGCGATATCTTCCACAGATTTGCCCGACGGTGTGTGCGTGCGCCTTCAACAAAATGGCCGAACGTCGGAGCAATGGGTGCCGGCTGGTTGGCAAGTGACGGTGCCGACCTCACCTGGTCAAACCATGATCGCTTACGGTTGGAAAATTATTCCGCTGCCGATCGGGCTCGAGCTGCTCAATTTTGAAGTGAAACGCAACGAAGGCAGCGACAGCCCAGCGGGGTTCAAAAGTACGCTGCGAATTGTCACGGCAGATGGCGAAACCGCCAACGGCTCGTGCTGGATGAACAATCCGTTCAGTTATCCCGGCGCGTGGTGGCGCACTTGGACCGGGCTGACTTACAAGATTTCGCAGGCGTCCTGGAATCCGGAAAATCTCGGACAAAGTACGGTGCAGATTTTGCGAGATCCCGGCTGGCTATTGAAATGGATCGGCTCTTTGCTGGTTGTGATCGGCGTGTTCATGATGTTTTATCTCCAGCCATACCGAAAACAAACCGAAGGCGAACCGATCACGCCTTCCGGTCCCAAACCGACAAAGCGACAACGCGAAACTTCGTCTGCTATTCCAGTCCCGCGATTGCGGGATTCAGCATTGAAAGGCACGCCAAGATGTTGAACGTTCCGCTTTCACATGCGAAACGGGAAGGGCATTCAGACACTCGCGCTCGTTAGTGTGGTGGCGGTTTTGACCGCGTGCGCGTCAACCAAGAAACTGGGTTGGGTCTCCAGCACGGAGGAATCCGCCTCAGGCGAACCCACATGGGGTTACTACAGCGATGCCCCGGTAACGCGGTGGAACCCAGACGGGCGGACAATGACGCTGCTGAGCGAATTGCGCTACACCGATCCGCAGGGAATCGTCTGGACCGCACCTGCCGGCTCGGTAGTGGACGGCGCGTCAATCCCCCGCTCGCTTTGGTCGATCATGGGTGGGCCGTTCGAAGGAAAGTATCGGAACGCATCCGTGCTGCACGATGTTGCCTATGGGCAACACAATCGGCCGTGGCAGGATTGCGACCGCATGTTTTACAACGCGATGCGCTGCAGCGGTGTAAGCGCTGTCGAAGCAAAGACGATGTTTTACGCACTCTATCGCTTCGGGCACCATTGGAAGTTCCCGATCAAACGCGCGAAACCAGTGAAGTTCGAGGGAACGATGGTCGCAAGGGGAGAAGAAATTCCGCGGGCGATCCCTGTGAATGAGAACGAGCTCGGTGATGCACGCGAATGGATTCGCCGAGCCGAGCCAAGCTTGGAGCAGATCGAGCAGCGTGCCGACGCCGAAGGCCGCTGAACCTGGCTTCATAGACGACCGAGCTTTCTTCGCTATAGTCTCGGAGCTGAATCCAACGGGTTCGAGAAAGAAAACTTCAACAGGAGGATATTCATGCTAGGCGAGAAGATTGGTGGAGCGTCGGGCAAGGTTAGTTCGCAGCGGGTGTTGCCAAATCCGGGTGGAGGTCCAAAGATGGAAACTTCATTTCAGGCAAAGGGATCGCTGCTAGGCACGGACGTAACGGAAACGGGCACCTATTCGTCCGTTGTCCGTCCTGACGGAACCCTCTATGGTGAGGGGCAAGGGGTGATGATGGCCAAAGACGGGAAAATGGCCACTTGGATAGGCCAAGGTGTTGGAACGATGAAGAAAGACGGGACCGTAAGTTATCGCGGTGCTGTTTATTATCAGAGTTCGTCCCCACGATGGTCCCGACTGAACAAGGTCGCGGCGGTCTTCGAATACGAGGTGGACGGGCAGGGCAACTCACGCTCGGAACTCTGGGAATGGAAGTAGCTCGCAGCAAGGGCGCTGTGAGATCCTAACTGCTAGGCCGCTTTCGATTTTGATGCAGTGCCGTTCTTTTCCAGCGCGGCGCTCAGGACTTCATCCACGTTTTCAACCGGAATGAATTTGAGTTTTTGTTTCGCTTCTTCCGGGACATCGATAAGGTCTTTTTCGTTAAGCCTGGGGATGATGACGGTGGAAATGCCGGCGCGCATCGCGGCCAGACTTTTTTCCTTCAGGCCGCCGATTGGCAGGATGAGTCCGCGCAAAGTGATTTCGCCGGTCATGGCAACATCGGAACGCACCGGCGTGTTGCTGAAAAGCGACGCGAGCGCAGTGAACATGGCGATGCCCGCTGACGGTCCGTCCTTGGGAACCGCGCCCGCCGGGACGTGCACGTGAATATCCATCTCGCGAAAATCTTCCGCCTTTACTTCAAGCTGGCTGGCACGGCTGCGGACGAGGCTGAGCGCGGCTTGTACCGATTCTTTCATGACGTTACCGATCTGGCCGGTTAGCGTGATGTTACCTTTGCCCGGGTAACGAGTCGCTTCGATGTGCAACACCTCGCCACCGTAGGGCGTGTAAGCCAGACCGGTGACTACGCCCGGCTGACTTGTCTTTAGTTTGCTCTCGCGGACGTAACGCGCCGGCCCGAGTGTTTGCGCGACGAATTCGGGCGTGACCGCGATTTTGTCGCATTCTCCGCGAGCGCATTTGGCCGCCACCGATCGACAAATCGCGCTAATCTGGCGTTCGAGCTCGCGGACACCGGCTTCATGCGTGTAATCGTTAACGATCCGGCGGAGCGCTTCCTCCTGGAATTCGCATTGCTCGGGTTTGAGCCCGTTCTCTTCCAACTGCCGCCGAACGAGATATCGTTTCGCGATCTCGAGTTTCTCGCGCTCGGTGTAACCGGGCAGCGAAATCACTTCAATCCGGTCGCGCAATGGTTCCGGCACACCGTCGATGTAATTCGCGGTACCGATGAAAATCACCTGCGAGAGATCGAACGGCACATCGAGGTAACGATCGACAAACGTGTTGTTTTGCCGTGGATCGAGCACTTCGAGCAATGCGCTGGCTGGATCGCCGCGAAAGTCGGCCCCGATCTTGTCAATCTCATCGAGCATGAAAACAGGATTGCGCGTGCCGGCGCGGCGCAGTTCCTGGACGATTCGGCCCGGCATTGAGCCAATGTAAGTGCGGCGGTGTCCACGGATTTCCGCTTCATCGCGCATCCCGCCGAGACTGATTCGGACAAATTTGCGACCAAGCGCGTCGGCAATGGATTGGCCGAGGCTCGTTTTGCCGACGCCGGGCGGGCCGAGAAAACAGAGAATCGCCCCGTGCCCTTGTGGATTGAGTTTGCGCACGGCGAGATATTCGATCAGCCGCTTTTTTACTTTTTCGAGATCGTAGTGATCGCGGTCGAGAATTTGCTGCGCTTGATCGAGATCAAGATTGTCCTGGCTCAATTTATTCCACGGCAAATCGGCGATGATTTCGATGTAACTAACGATGACGGAAAATTCCGGGCTGGCGGGCGGAATAAAGTCAAGCCGCTTCAATTCGCGCTCGGCCTGCTTCATTACTTCGGCGGGCGGCTTGGCTTCCTCGAGTCGCGCGCGCAATTGCTGCGCCTGTTCTTCGCTGCCAGCCTCGCCTTCGCCCAACTCGTGCTGAATCGCCTTGATTTGCGAACGCAGGTAGGCGCGCCGTTGCGCATCGGAAAATTGCGAGGCCACATCCTTTTGCAGTTTTTGTTGAATCTCCGCAATCTCGAGCTGCGCCGAGATGTGTTTCTGCACAGCGCGCACGCGCTTTTCAACATCAAGCTCTTCGAGGATCGCCTGTTTTTGCGCGACATCGACATTCAGGTTCGGCGCCAGAAAATCAGCGAGTTGCTCGGCGTTCTCGCTGTTGAGGACCATCAAGCGCGCCTGTTCTGGAGCGTCCGGCGTCAGCTCGAAGAGTCTCGCGGCCGAGTCGCGCAAATTCCGGAATGTCGCCTCCCATTCCTTGCTCTCCGGCGGCGAAACCGATTTGAGCAGGTCGATTTCCGTCCGCAAAAACGGAGAGGTCGCCACGATTTTGCGCAAGGAAAAGCGGCGCAGTCCCTGCGCGATCACGAGCACATGGTCGTCCGCCTGACGCAAAAGCTTGAGCACGAGCGCGGCTGTTCCGACGGCGTAAAGATCCTGCGGCTCCGGATCTTCCTTTGTTTCATCGCGCTGCGTTACCAAACCGATCACTTTTGTTCGCGGCAAAGTATCATCGAGCAGCTTGATAGATGCCGCCCGCTGGATGTTGAGCGGCACAACCGTCCCCGGAAAAACAACAAAGCCGCGCACGGGCAAGATCGACAATTCTTCCGGGATCCGCGGCAACCGGCTTTCATCCGTTCCCGCCGCGATAGTGCTTTCCGTTCCGGGCTTCGGTCCGGTGTCTGCCCGCAATGCAGTGATTTGCTCTTCGTTCATGTCTTTTTCAACGGCAACGAAATCCAGAGCAATCCGTTGCGTTGTTCCGCGTGCGCTTTGTCGATCTCTACTTCCGCCGGCATTATGACTTCGCGTTCGAACGGTCCGTAATCGATCTCCATCGCCAGCAATTGCACCTGGCGCCCCTCGGCGTCGGTCGGCTCTGGCAACTCGCGTGTGCCGCGAACCATCACGCGCCGCGGTTCCACCGTCAGGTCGATGAGCGAACGTTCAACACCAGCAAGGTCAACATAGATGCGGACGCATTCTTCACAGCGATATGCATTGATTGCCGGCTCCCAGGTGTGCGACGCAAATCGCGAGAATCGCGAGCGCGCCAGCTCGGAAGTCACGTCATGCAGCGCGCCGTGCAGCCAGCGCAACTTGATGCTGCTAATCGGGTCCATCGGAACGTAAACCTCCACCCCGCACGCTCGGTTTTCAACCGAAGCGCAATCATCAATGCCCAGCCTTCGTTGCGTGTTTCTTTTTCGACCTACGGGAAGCGCCTTGTGTGCCGTGAGTCTCATACGACTCATGGACGAAGCAGCGACGATGTCGATCTCGCGCCGCGTCTTTAATGAATTTTCCCCGGACCCCACAAGGCGCGACCCGGCTTGGCGCCAGTGTGTTCGCCCTCTTTAAGAACTTGCACGCCGTTAACGAAAACGTGTTTCACGCCGACGGCATACTGATGCGGCTTGTCGAACGTCGCGTGATCGGTGATCGCCCCTGGATCGAACACGACCACATCCGCGAACATTCCTTCTTTAATGAAACCGCGATGATCGAGGCCGAGGTTAGTAGCTGGCAATCCGCTCAGCCGTCGCACCGCCTCAGCCATCGGGATAATTTTCTCATCCCGGACATATTTGCCGAGCACGCGCGCGAAATTCCCGTAGGCGCGCGGATGCGGGTTCGATTTCAGGAACACGCCTTCCGGGGCTTGCGACGCTTCATCTGAGCCGAAGGAAATCCACGGCTTGGCGAGTTCTTTTTTGACGTTCTCTTCCGACATCAAGAAATATATGCTTTCGATTCGCGACTGATCCTCGGAAATTAGATCCATTATCGTCGTGATTGGATCTTTTCCGCGCATCTTCGCCACTTCGGCGAGCGATTTTCCCGTCAGCGGTTTCAGTTTTTCCGATTTAAATCCAACGAGTAAAATCCTGTCTGGCGAGCCTGTGCCAGTATAAACATTCTCCCATGCATCGCTGTCCTTGCTGACTTCTGCCGCAATTTTTTCTCGGGTGGCCTGATCGCGCAGCCGCTTGAACAAAGCAGGATAGCCGCCGTCCTCCGTCCACGGGGGCAAACACGCGTCGAGCCCGGTACCGGCAGCGGTGTAGGTGTACATGTCTGCCGTGATTTTCAGCCCCTCCTTTTGCGCAGCTTCGATTCGGGAAAGTAAATTGTCGAGCTTGCCCCAGTTTTGTTTGCCGGCTGCTTTAATGTGGTAAACCTCGGCGGGAATTCCCGCTTCCCGGCTGATCCGAATCAATTCATCAACTGCTTCGAGCAATTGGTTCCCTTCGCTGCGCATGTGGGAGATGTATTTGCCCTGATATTTCGCCGCGACTTTGCAGAGCTCGATCAACTCTTCGGTCTTCGCGTAAAAGGCCGGTGGATAAATCAGCGACGTGCCGATTCCAAGCGCGCCCGCTTCCATCTCTTTGCGAACTAGTTCGCGCATCTGGTCGAGCTGTTCGGGCGTCGGCGCTTTATCTTCGAATCCGATCACATATTCACGGATCGTAGTCGCGCCGATAAACGAAGCCACATTGCAGGAAACGCCGCGGGTTTCCAGGTAACGCAGATATTCCGCGAGCGTATTCCATTTGATATCGTATTTGATGTCTGTCTGCTCTCGTAGCATGTGCTCGCGCACGCGATCGTTCACCGGGCCCATCGATTCGCCTTCGCCCATGATCTCGGTCGTAACGCCCTGTCGGATCTCGCTCTGGGAGCGGCCATCCTGAATCAGCGATTGGGTTGACCATGAGAGCATGTTGACGAACCCGGGCGCGACCGCGAGTGCGTTCGCATCGATAACCGTCTTCGCCTTCGCCGTTCTAAAATCGCCGATGCCGGCGATCCGATCGCCGCGAATGGCAACGTCAACCTGTTTGGGTTCGGCGCCGGTTCCGTCGTAAACGGTGCCGCCCTTAATGATAACGTCGAAATCTGCGGTGCCTGGCGATAGCGACCGATTTTGCGCGAGCACTGCGAAGACAAATGTCAAAAAAAGACCGAGGCAAAAGAGATTTCGCTTCATCGTTCTGATTCAAGAAGCGCTGTGCAATGATGTCGATCTCAAAACTCAGGGCCGACAGCACGCCTCCCTGGGCGACGTACAGCACGAATCTGCTGCCGGTAAAGTCGCAACACGGCGATCGCGCGCCTTGCATGTCGTGTGCGGTGGCTCAAGCAACACGCGCGTCGTGCTTTCACCATGGGTCACTGAACGAATGTGATACGTTGATGGAAAGAAATTTTCGTCGCCGTACTCGACGCGAATCTCGGCGTCGAGATCGAGTGGAATCATCCCGCGCACTTTGTCGAAAATCTTTAGAAATTTTGCCGCAGTCATGTACTCGTTAGCCCGGTGCGACGGAACCCAAAGTTGCACGATTGTTTCCGGCCAGCGGTTGGTTTGTCCGCCGCAATCGACCGTTTCGAATGACGCTGCTTTTAATTCCGTAAGATGATAACCACTTGGCACAGCGCGTCCGTCAAGGTCGGCAAAGACCAACTGGTTACGTGGATCGGCGCGCAACGCAGAGATGAATTCGTTCGTTTTCATTTGGTTTTGATTCTGTTCGGTTTTCTTCGACTCACTCTGCAGCAAATCTTGCTACGTCTACTGCGCTCGCCATTCATGCGGTCGTCTTTCGCCATCCATTCGCGCAACCCGGTGAGAACATGGCGGACGAGCGGATCACCGTGTTGCGCCCAGCGGTAATGCATCCATTTCCCATCGCGACGCGCTTCCACCAAACCGGCGCGCTTTAGGTGCGCGAGATGTCGGGACACTTTCGGCTGTACCACCCGCAGGGTGTCAGTCAATTCGCAGACGCAGGTCTCGCCACACGCCAGTAGATTGAGCAAGCGTAATCGCGTTGGATCAGCCAACGTCTTAAAGAGGAACGCCGGCTCGCCATTGCTGTGTTTATTCATGCAGACGACATATACGGATAAACATATATGTGTCAATGGATTCCTTCAGTACCCCGGCGAGGGCGCGACTGCTGTGCACACGCCTGTTGTCGCCAGGCCTAATCGCCGCTGCGCAGCGCACGACCGAAAGTGCACCGTGACGCGATTCTTATAATGAGACTTGTTCGTACGAGCAGGTCACGGTCGGGGCAGAGTGATGTTCCGACTGGGCAGTTGTGAAGGCGGAAACTGACGGGTTCAATACGACCCGTATTCTCCGTAAATGGCTCTCAGCCGGAGACAAAGCGCCGTCCCGATCGAGAAGGGAAATTCAGAACTCAACGAAAGGGAAATGATCTGATGAAAACAATAACTAACTGTGAAGCAAGGCACCGCAAACGAGCACTTTGGCTTTCACTGCTCTGTGCAGGCGTCGTCGCAACGTTTCTGAGCGGATGTGCGGAGGGTCCTTACATGACCGCGTATGACAGCGGTTATTATTATCCGACCGCATATTATACGCCCAATTACTACGACTCTTACGGCTATCCGTATTCTTATTACAGGCCGTACACGCGCTCTTACACCACGTATCACTACTACGGGTATTAACTAGTTTGCGATACGCCTAGTCGCGCATCGGTGCAGGCGATTGCGCCGATGCGCTTAACGCGCCGTCAATGATGGACTGCTTACACTAGTGTTGCACTCCGCTTCGGATCAGGTCTGTTGCGTAGCCGCGATTTATTTTCCCGTCTCGTTGAGCAGTCTCACGAGCTGGTCCTTCCAAAATGTCGCGACGGTGTGACTGCCGTGCGCTCTTGTGTTGTCGCTCAAAGGAGTTACCCATTGCGCGTTCCTACGACCGAATAAGTAACGCGCCGCGATTGTCATAGTGAGACTTGTTTATGGGAGCAGGTCGCGTCGCGCTGCGTGATATGGCCAAATGGCTTTCAGCAGAAGACGAAGCCCGGTTCCCGATCGACCCAAATTTCAGAATTCGATGGAGGAGGTTTTCTGGTGAAAGCAACTACCAATACACGTGGCGGTGTAGCGGCAACCATGCTCTCCCTACTGTGCGCGGGGATCTTTGCCCTTTCACTCAGTGGATGCGCTGAAGAGTATTACGCTAACACCTATTACACACCGGAGTACCGCTACTCACCGGAGTACCGCTACAACACTTATTATGGGCCGGATTATTATCCGTACTATCCGTATTACAGTTATTATGGCGGAGCGTACTCCTACGGAGATTGAGCCACCGCTCATTTTCCCGTCTCGTTGAGCAGTCTCACGAGCTGGTCCTTCCACAACGTCGCGACGGTGTGACTGCCGTGCCCTCGAGTTTTGTCGCTCAACGGAATCACTACTGCGCGGCCATTTGGCACGCGCTTGATTTCGCGCTCCAGGATTCCGAGCTCAGGTGGATTGATCAGATCATCGGCGGAATTAATTGCGAGCAGTGGCGCACGGATTTTTTCCAGGTTCGGGCCAGGATTGTAATCGCCCGAGGCTTCGACTGCGTATAGCACATCATTCGCGTCGCTGGTCTTCATGTGTTCGTCGACGAATTTGTCGAGCACCTCGTCAGTTTTCGCGAGCATCGGCGCTTCCTTTTGTCGCAGAACCGGGTTGCTGCTCATAAACCAGAGCATCTCCGTAGCGGTGCGCAAACTGGGTGGCTGCTTGGCGTAATCGCCGCCGCGCCAATCAGGATCGTTGCGGATTGCATCGATAACAATGCATCGCCATGCGCGGTTCCGCCCGGAAATTTGGGTGGGCAAACTGGCCAGCGGCATGAGAGCGTCCATGAAATCGGGATGTGTTTCACCCCAGAGCCAGGTGTGCATGCCGCCCATTGACGTTCCCATCACTAGCCGCGCGTGATTCACACCGAGTCCCTCGGTAAGCAACCGATACTGCGCTCCCACCATGTCGACGTAACCGTAGCGGGGAAATTTCGCGTGCATCCCGTCGCTTGGCTTGCTCGATTTGCCGTGACCGATCCCGTCCGGTAACACAATGAAGAACTTCGTCGCATCGAGCGGCTGATTTTTCCCAAATAGTTCGCCAGCAAATTCCGGCCGAATAAATTGCGCGCCGCTGCCCGTTGTCCCGTGCATGATTAGCACGGCATTTGTCGTTTTGCCCTGTGCATCTTTCTCCGGTTTTCCCAACGTCCGGTAATGAATGCGCAACTCCGGCAACGTTTCGCCTGAAGCGAACCTGAAATCGCGAATCGCATAGTCACCCTCAATCGGCGGTGGATAATCGGTGGCCGATGCGAAACTCGCGTCCAAGAGGGACAAAAGAAGTGCGAATATTCGGATTGTTGGGTTCATGTTAACGAGTCCGTTGCCGTTCGGCTTGGATTTGTTTGAGCAGCTCCGTATGGGTTCGTTCGAGGTCGTTAGCAAATTTCACAGTTGCTTGTAAGGCTTCGGGATATATCTCGAACCGTTTTCGCAATTTCTTGGTGGCCGGCTCGTAAAAGAAGGAAATATCCTGGTCGAGATTCGGCACGATCAGTTCGTCGCTTAATTTTTGATAGCGCGCCATGCGGCTCAGTCCCCAGCGGATAACCGATTCGTCGTTGCGCAGCGCCGTAAGCGTCTGCAAGTCGAGCAGCTGGATGCCCCCGGCTTGCAGCATCGTGGCGAAGTCACCCGGGCTGTAATCCGTGATAAAAACAAATGGGCGCAGCGGCGGCATCTCACCGGCGTCGAGCGCACGCTGAAACTCCGCAGCTTGTCGTTCTTCAGTCGCGCGGTTAATTTTTCCGCTCTCGATTCCTTCGCGCAGCGTTTGCTCGATCGACGCCAAGATTCGGTCGCGCCGTTCTGCATCCTGCTGATGCTGCTGGTAATTACTGAGCCAGAACGCCGCGTAAACGCCAACGAACACCAGAACTAATTCGGCAATCCAGCCGCCGAAGTGCGAGAAACGCGAGTGTTTTTCAGTTGTTTGACTCATGATTCACGGGAACAATTCAATCAATGAGACAATCGTGGTCAGTCAACAATTTGACCCATTTCGTCGTGGACTCTGTCCAAAAGGCGCACGCGGATGACTCGCCCTTCCGCCATTTAAGATTCGACCGCGTGTTTCCTGACGATTTCTACGCGGCGATGCTGCAAGCGATGCCAATGGCAGAGGATTACCGGGCAATGTCCGGCAAAAGTAAAATGGGAAGCACCAGGCCTGATGGCAAACCAACCCGTGCCAAGATCGATCTTTTTCCCGAATACATCCGCCACTTGACGCCGCAGAAACGCGCAGTCTGGGACGTCGCAGGCGGCGTCCTCCGTTCCAAAGAGTTGGAGGGGGCCTTCGTGCAGCGACTCGCGCCGGGTTTGGAACGCCGGTTCGGCGCGAACTTTACAAAGGTGCAAATGTATCCGGTGCCGATACTGACCCGCGATATTGCGGGATATCGCATCTTCAAACATACTGACAGCCTCTGGAAGGGCATCACCGTGCAGTTCTACCTGCCGCCCGACAATTCGACGCCACATGTCGGCACCATCTTTCACGAGGTGCTCCCCAATGGCAGAAAGCCGAAGAAGGCGCAGATGCCATTCTCGCCTAATACCGGCTACGCCTTCGCAGTTGCAGATAATACCTGGCATTCGGCCGATCCGGTTGGACCGGAGGTAAAGACGCGGGACAGCATCCTGCTCACTTATTTCGTGGACGCTGGGGCGTGGAGATTTCTACGCAATCGCGGCCGGCGAATCCAAAATCTTGTGCTCAATGAGATGCGCAATATGAAACGTTGACGATACGCTTCGGGCGCGCTGAACTGATCGCCCCGAATGTCAGAGCAGATATTTTGTCAACGAGGTAGCGGTTGTTCCATGTTCGCGAGTGCATAAGCGAGGACTGAGGCGACCAAGGAATTTTCCGCCAATTCTTTCGGGACGATCTTGTCCAGTGTGTCCGCGGCGGTGTGGTGATAATTGAAATAGAAACGGCTGTCCTGAATCGGACTAAAAGCGGGAACACCGGCTTTTTCCATCGGTTCGATATCGGCGCCGATGTGTTCGGTAAAATTTGTTCCGCCGGCGCCGGATTCTTGAAGGACCGCTAAAACCGGCGCGAGTAGCTTCTTAATTTCCAATTTTCCTTTGATGTTGATGCCGATGGGATGTCCAGCGCCGTCATCGGTTTCCATTGCGGCAAAATGGTTCGACCATTCTTTCTCGTGATCTTTGCCGTACTGTTTTGATCCGGCCGATCCATTCTCTTCGTTCATCCAGGCGATCACGCGAATCGTGCGTTTT
>WNFW01001042.1_pt1 | contig 18504 bp, 15 predicted proteins | sample 5400131 | NCBI WGS metagenome assembly WNFW01 (sample SAMN13153362, study PRJNA577476) | soil metagenome | isolation source: 20 cm soil or saprolite under grassland replicate 1 | place: USA:California | collected 2016-06-15 | reverse complement strand
CGCGGGCGCGCTGGAGCGCGCGGCGCAGGCGCTGCGGGCCAATCCGCTGGCGCACGATCCGCTCCAGCACGTCGTGCGCGCGCTCCAGCCGTTGCGCGGCCTCGCCGCGCTCAACGACCTGCCGCCGCTCCCGGACCTCCTGGAGGGCATCGAGCGCGCCATCGGCGAGCTGTCGGGCTCCGGACTCGAGCCCCCGGCCAACGTGGGCGAGCTGTTCCAGGTCGCCGGGAGCGCGATCGCGCGCGCCGCCCGCGAAGTCGCCGAGCGCGGCCGACCCGACGCCGACGGAGCCGACTTCCGGCAGTTCGCCGGCCTGCTGGTGAAGTTCATGGAAAGCGAGCCGGACGCCGTCTCGATTGGCTCCCTCTATTACAGCGACTCCGGTCCTCACATCGTACAGCGCGGCGTCCCGGTGGCGCGTCCGTCCACGCTCGGCAAGCTGGAGCTCGTGAGCCACGGTGAGCACCTCCGCCAGGCGGCCGACTCGCTCGAGCGCGCCCCGTCCGCTACCCAGCGGGAGCTGCGAGCCCACACGCTCGGTAGCACGTTCCGGGCGCTCGCGAACGCGGGCGGCGGCGTGCTCGCCGATCGCGCGGCCCATTTCGCCGCGGCCGCGCGCGAAGCGGTGGCGTCGGGGATCGCCGTGAGCAGCCCGGCCGCCTTCGCCGCCGAGCTGCGGCGCGCGGGCGACCTGCTCGCCCGCTCGAGCACGGGCGACGAAGAAGCGCTCGCGACCGAGCTCGACGCCCTCACCGCGGCCCTCCGCGGCATCCAGCCGGGCGCCCCTGCTGCTGCTCCCCCGCTCCCTCCCGCACCGCGTCCCGCGCCGCCACCGCCGGCGCGCGCGGCACCGGTGGTTCCCGTAGAGAGAGCCGCCCCCGCCGCCGCCGCCGCTCCCGTCCCTGCGCCGCGGGTCGAGCAGGTGATATCCGAAACGCCCGACCTCGTCGGGTCATGGGCCGCCTACCAGCGGCTGGCGGAGGGAGGGATCGGGGCGGCTTCGCTCGCGGAGCTCGTTGGCGGCGCCCGGAGCGCGCCAGTAGCCCCTGCTCCCGGCTCCCCGGGACCGTCAGGGCTCCCGGCTCCCGCGCCGTCGGCCGTGGACGTGCGGGCCCTGTTGTACCGAGGCGAGCGCGCGCTCAGCCGGGCCCAGGAGCTGCGCGCGGCGGCCAAGCAGACCTCAGGCGAGGCGCTCCGCGAGCTCGTCGAAGAAGTCTGCGATCTCGTTGCCCTCGCCCTCGAGCCCAGCCCCTAGGCGCGCCTCGGCCTCGCGCTGGAGACAGGCGTGGCTCGTGGGGCTCGTCGTCACTCTCGGGCTCCTCGCCTGGGCGCTGCACGGCGTGGATGCCCGCGCGCTGATCGGTCACTTGCGGCGCGCCAACCCCTGGCTCATGCTGGAGACGATCGCGCTCGCCACGTGCACCTTCCCGTTGCGAGCCATCCGGTGGCGGCTGATCCTACGCGATACGAGCGGCAGCCCGCTGCCGCTCGGCTCGCTGTGGCACGCCACGGCGATCGGATTCATGGCCAACAATCTGCTCCCGGTGCGGGCCGGCGAGCTCGCCCGCGCGTATGCGGCGCGCCAGGCGCTCCCGGTGCGGTTCACCACCGCCCTCGCTTCGATCGCGGTGGAACGGGTGTTCGACGGGTTGTTGCTGGTCGGACTGTTCACGGTGGCCCTCGTCGTCCCCTCATTCCCGCGCGACGCGATGATTGGGGGCGTGCGGCTCGCGGGCCTGGCGACCGCGGGCGCCGCGGTGTTCGCGGGAATCCTGCTCCTGGCGCTGCTCGTGGTCCACCGTCCGGCCGCATGGATCGCGTTGCTCGGCCGCGTCGCGCACGCGGTGCTCCCGGCGCGGCTCGCCGATCGCGTCACCCACCTGGCCGAGGGGCTCGTGGCGGGGCTCGACGTCCTGAAGCGCCCGGGCCGCTTCCTCGGCGTGGTCGCATGGTCGCTCCTGCTGTGGCTCGTGAACGCCGCATCGTTCGCGGTGTGCTTCCGCGCCTTCGGCCTGGGAGTGCCGGCGGAGGGTGCCTTCCTGCTGCAGGGGGTGATCGGGTTCGGGGTCGCGTTGCCGTCCTCCCCGGGGTTCGTCGGCGTGTTCGAGGCGGCGACGCGCGGCACGCTCGCGATCTACGGGGTGGATGCGACCCGGGCGGTGAGCTACGCGGTGGCCTACCACATCGGCACCTTCTTTCCGATCACCCTGCTCGGACTCGCCTCGCTCTCGCGGATGCGGCTGCACCTCGCCGAGCTGCGCAGCGCGGCCGCGGCGGAAGATTGATCCGTGGCGGCTTCCGCTGAACGAGTCCGCATCGCGGCGCACGCCAAACTCAATCTCCTGCTGCGCATTCTCGCGCGCGAAGCGCCGGCGGGCTATCACCAGATCGAGACCGCGTTCGCCTTGCTCGAGCTGGCGGACGAGCTGGTGGTGACGCGCACGACGAGCGGAGTCGAGCTCACCGTGCACGGCCCCGACGACCTGGGCCCGCCGGAGCAGAACCTCGCCGTGCGCGCCGCGCGCGCCGTCCTGGAGGCGACCGGGTACAAGTTCGGCGTCGCGCTCGAGCTGACCAAACGAATTCCCGTGCGCTCGGGCCTCGGCGGGGGATCGACCGACGCGGCGGCCGCGCTGCACGCGGTGAACGCGCTCGCCGGCAACGCCGTCCCCCGCCACGAGCTGCTCCACTTCGCCACGCGCCTCGGCGCCGATGTCGCGTTCTTCGCGAGCGGCGCGCCGGCGGCGCTCGGGTGGGGCCGGGGCGAGCGGTTGTTCCGGGTTTCCGCCCCGCCGGCCGCGCCCGCTCTCGTCGCCCTGGCGCTCCCGCCCGTCGCCGTCGCCACCCCCGATGCGTACGGCTGGTGGGACGACATGCACCCGCAACCCACGGCGCGCGGTCCGCTGCTGCTCGACCCGGATGCGTTCGCCGGGTGGGGCAGCATCGGGCGACTCGGTGGGAACGACTTCGAAATCCCCGTCTTCGGGAAGCATCCGCCGCTGCGCGCGTTGTACGAGCGACTGGCCGGAACGCATCCGTACTGGGTGCGGCTCTGCGGCTCGGGGAGCGCCGTGGCCGCGGTATACGCGACCGCGGCGCTGCGGGACGAGGCAGCCATGGTGCTGGGCGAGCAGCACCAGCGCCTGATGAAGACGACCACCAGGGCGGCGGCGGCGCCCGGTCCGGAGCCCCTTCCCTAGCGAGCGAGGAGACCGCTTCTTTTCTGGGGGAGGTCGCGATGCCCGAACAACTCATCGGGACGGTGGTGCACTACTTCAAGGGACCGAGCGTGGCCGTCGTGCGCGTGACCGAGGGCACGCTGGCGGTCGGGGACCGCATCCGCTTCCACGGCCACACGACCGAATTCACGGAGCAGATCACCTCGATGGAAGTGAACCATCAGAAGGTCCCGCAAGCGAAGGCCGGCGACGAGGTCGCCATCCAGGTCACTGACCGCACCCGCCAGCACGATCAAGTCTTCAAGGTGACCCCATGAACGAGCAAGCGTTCAATCTGTCCGTCCGCAAGTTCCTCAAGCACTTCGGCGTGACCGCGCAGCGCGAGATCGAGAAGAGCGTGGATGCGGCGTTGAGCGCCGGCAAGCTTAAGGGCACCGAGACCCTCAAGGCGCGAGCCCGGCTCGAGATCCAGGGGTTGCCGACGAATCTGGTGATCGAGCAGGACATCACGTTGGCGTAAGCGCCGCCATGCGACTACCGATACTCGCGGCGCTGATGCTCACCGGTGCGTGCGCCTCCTCCCCCGAGCCGGCTTCCGCACCCACACCGGCCCCTGATTCTGCTGCGCTCGCTCGCGCCGCGCTGGGCGCGTCGATCACGGCTCGCGAGCAGTACTACGATATCGACGGATCGAGCGCAGGAGCGCTGCGGGACCAGATCCGGCGGCTCGGCCCCAAGGACGAGAGCGGCACCGCGCACGACGCCTTGACCGTGTGGAGCCTCGAGTGGACCTACGGCACGGCGCAGCGGGGAGACAGCTGCGCGTTGAAGGACGTGCGGGTTACGCTCAATGTGTCCGTCACCCTGCCGCGCTGGACTCCGCCCGCGACCGCGACCGCGCGGCTGAAGGACTCATGGCGGACCTACCTCCGGAACGTGAGGCTGCACGAGGCGGGGCACCGGACGATCGCCGAGCGGAATGCCCGCGAGCTCATGGCCGCCCTGACGCCGCTCCGCGGGGCCTCATGTGAGAGCCTCGCGAACGAGGCCACGCGCCTGGCGGAGCGGATCGTGGCGGATGGCCGCGCGCGGAATCGGGCGTACGACGTGCAGACAAAGCACGGGCAGACGCAGGGGGTGGAGCTGGGGCCCTAAACCGCGCCCCGACAAGCAAAAGCCCCCGAGAGGCCCTAGCCGACCCTCGGGGGCTTGGCACTCACTCGCCGAGGCGAGCGAGAGCACCGCTTCGCTTGTGGCCGTCTGGTTGACTCACGGCCCCACCTCCTCGGGTGGTGTTCGGCACTACCGTACAACTCCAGTTTGGTGAGCGCAACTGTGGTGCGGCCGCAACGTCGGCTTTTGGGAAGTCTCGGGCTCGGCGAGAACACCTGACCCGAGACGTCGTGTAGGGGCGCAGCATGCTGCGCCCCTACGTCTTACGAGGTCATAATGTAGATTCTTGCCGTCGCGCTGGCCCCTCGTCCAACGGCAGGACACCAGACTTTGGATCTGGGAATGGTGGTTCGAATCCACCGGGGCCAATCCCTCGATGACAATCACACATCCTGACATGCCGCAGGCGACGCGAGCGCGACGACCCTGGGTCGCGGTCGTACTCACGCTCCTGACGCCCGGGCTCGGTCATCTCTACGCGGGTGCACCCCGGCGCGCCCTCGGCTTCTGGCTGCTGAGCCTCACCGCCGGCACGGCAATCGTGGCGACGCTGTCGTTCGTGGCCATTCTGTCGATGGTGCCCGCTCCGCTACTCCTAGTAGCGGGGGTCCTCGGCACCGTTTTGACTCTCGGATGGGTTGCGTGGAGCGCGGCCCGGACCGCGCGCAACGCAGCGATCGACTTCGTGCCGCGTGGCTTCAATCGTTGGTATGTCTACCTCGCGATCATGCTTACTACCGCCTTCGTCGTTCAACCCGCGTACTTGAAATTCCTCAACAGCACGCTTCTACAAGCCTACCAGATTCCCAGTGCTAGCATGGAGCCGACTCTGCTAGCAGGCGACTTCATCCTGGCCAAGCCGCTCCGGCGTGCGCCAGAGCGAGGGGACATCGTCGTCTACCGACGCCGGGGTCTCGTGTTCATGAAACGCGTCGTCGGCCTACCCGCCGACACGTTGTCGATGCAAAATGGCACGCTGTTCGTCAACGGGCATTCGGTCGAGGAGCCCTATGCATCGCATCGACACGAGGGCAGTCTCTTTGATCAGGATTTCTTGTGGCAGCGCGAGTATGTGGCTCCCGGAGTAGACCGCGCGACTTATCACCCGACCCTCACGTTCTGGGGACCGATCGTCGTCCCACCCCGCGCGTACTTTGTGCTCGGCGACAACCGCGGGGAAAGCGCCGACAGCAGGTACACCGGGTTCGTCCCGGCCGATTCAGCCATCCAACGTCCTACTGTCATATACTTATCGCGCGACCGTGAGACCGGCCATATTCGGTGGGATCGAATCGGCACAGTCCTCAACCCCGTGCGATGAACTCTTCGATCGAACTGACGGCCGGGATCCCCAGATGACCGACCAGCTTACTCGACGTGATTTCGTGACCGCCGGGGCCAATCCCACTTCACGTGTAAGGCGATGACCACTCACCCCACGCCGCTCAGAACCCTTCTCACCGTCGCGTTGTGCTGCCTCCTCACGCAATCCACCATCGCACAGGGCCTTCCGCGCGCCCGTCCCGAGGAGCTAGGCCTCTCGGCCACCGCACTTGAGCGCATCGCAACAACGCTGCAATCGTATGTGGACTCCGGACAATTCCCCGGCCTCCTCACCGTAGTCGCTCGGCACGGCAAGCTGGCGTACGTGTCCTCCGTGGGCTGGATGGATGTGGAGCACCAGCACGCCATGAGCCCGGACGCGGTGTTTCGCATCTACTCCCTGACCAAGCCGATCACGAGCACGGCCGTCATGCAGCTGTACGAGCGTAAGAAGCTGCGCCTCGACGACCCGGTCTTGAAGTACATTCCCGCCTTCGCAGGGGTGAAAGTCTACGCCGGCGGCGGCGCGGCGACGCCCGTCCTGCACGATCCCGAGCGGCCCGTGACCATCGCCGACCTGCTCACGCACACCTCGGGGCTGACCTACGGCTTTATCGGCAACACGCCCGCCGATTCGATCTATCGCCGCGCGGGCCTCAACAACCCCCACTGGACGCTCGCCCAGCTGTCCGACAGCCTGGCGCACCTCCCGCTGGCATTCTCCCCAGGGTCCCGATGGAACTACGGCTATTCCATCGATGTCCTCGCCCGCGTTGTTGAAGTGGTGTCAGGCATGACGTTCGATCGCTACCTCGATAGCGCCCTCTTCCGGCCTCTTGGGATGTCGATGACCGCCTTCCACCTCACGCCCGGGATGGAAGGTCATCTGGCCACACTTTACACGCGCGGCCCCGATGGAAAACTGCAGGCGTCTGCGCCCTTGATCGCACCGGAGTATACCTCTGAGGGCAGAATGCTCTCCGGAGGAGGCGGGTTGCTATCGACCGCGAGCGACTACCTCCGATTCGCCCAGATGCTGTTGAACGGCGGCGAGCTGGACGGACATCGGGTCCTCAAGCGCGAAACCGTGGCCATGATGATGCGGGACCACCTGCCGCCCGGGCTCACGCCGATCACGGTCGCCCCCGACTGGCCCCCAGGAAAAAACGGCTTCGGGTACGGCGGTGCGGTGCGGGTGGACTCGGACACCATGGTCCCCGGATCACCAGGTACGCTCCGCTGGGCGGGGGGCGCGACGACTTTTTTCTGGGTCGATCCCCAGACCGATCTGGTCGCGATGGTCTGGACCCAGTACCTCCCGCCCGCGTGGTCGCTGGACGCCCAGTTTCAGCGGCTCGTGTACGCCAGTGTGAAAGGCAAGTGATGAGGATGACCCACGACGTCACCCGACGCGAGTTCGTGAGCGCGACCGGCGCGCTCGTCGGCGCCGGCCTCTGGCCCCACACAGGGCGAGCCGACGGGCCCTGGACTCGGTCTCATCCGCCGGCGGACGGCACCGTGATCCTCTTCCAGGGCGACTCGATCACCGACGCCGGCCGCGACCGCGGCGTGGCCGACCCGAACGCGGCGCGCGCCCTCGGCTCGGGGTACCCGCTGCTCGCCGCTTCGGCGGCGCTCGCGGCGCACCCCGATCGTGGTCTGCGGTTCTACAATCGCGGCGTCAGCGGCAACAAAGTACCGGACCTCGCGGCACGGTGGGCCGCCGACACGGTGGCGCTGGCACCGGACGTGCTGAGCATCCTGATCGGCGTGAACGATTTCTGGCACAAGCTCGGGAAGGGTTACACCGGCACCGTCCAAGACTACGAGAATCAGTACGCCGCCCTGCTCGACGACACGCGGCGCGCCCTGCCGCGCGCGCGGCTCATCGTGCTCGAGCCGTTCGTGCTGCGCTGCGGCGCGGTGGACGATCAGTGGTTTCCGGAGTTCGACCAGCGTCGGGCCTCAGCCGAGCGCGTCGCCCACCGCGCGGGAGCGGCGTTCGTGCCGCTCCAGCAGGTGTTCGACGAGCTGGCGCGGAAGATCGCCCCGCAGTACTGGGCCGCCGATGGCGTCCACCCCACGCCTGCCGGACATGCCGTCATCGCAGAGCGGTGGCGTCGCGCGGCGAAGCTTTGAGACCGATCGTCGCCGTCGCGCTCGGCCTGCTGCTCCCGGCCGCTGCGCTTTCAGGTCAGGGCGCGCCGCTCGACGCCTTCCGCGACAACATCGCGGCGATCCACGCGCGCGATCGCGCGGCTTACCTCTCCCACTACCTCCAGACGCCGGCGCTCGCCCGCGTGGGCCCCGACGGGCTCCAGCAGGGATACGAGGAGTTCGCCCGGGGAGCCGGCGCCGGCTGGCCCGACACGCTGGTCGCGACGCACTTCCGCGTCGTGCCGCTCACCCCGGACGTGGCCTACGGCGTGTACCGCTACCGCGTGGTCGACTCGAGCGGCGGCGCGCGCGGCGTGAGCGAGCGCGTGCTCGTCCGGACGCCCGCAGGCTGGAAGGTCGCGGTGACGACCGCCTTCCCGACCCCCGACGCCGCGCCGCCGCCGATCGCGATCGTCGGCGCAACGCTCGTGGACGGCACCGCCGCGGCGGCAGTCCGGAACGCCGTCGTCGTGATGCGTGAGGGCCGGATCGCCTGTGCGGGCCCGCGGGCCAGCTGCGCGGTGCCGGCCGACGCCGACACTGTGAGCGCCACCGGCAAATGGATCATCCCGGGATTGATCGACACTCACGTACACTTCTCCCAAACGGGCTGGGTCGACGGCCGACCCGACGCGTTGGACCTGCGGGATCGCTACCCCTACGAGACGGTCGAGGCGGAGCTGCACGCCCGGCCCGAGCGGTTCTTCCGCTCCTACTTGTGCAGCGGCGTCACCTCGGTCTTCGACGTGGGCGGTTATCCCTGGACCCTCGAGCTCCAGGAGCGGACGGCCCGGAGCACTATGGCCCCGCGGGTCAGGGCCGCCGGGTCGCTCCTCTCGACCATCGATTTCTGGCTCAACCTGCCCGACCAGCGCCAGTTCATTTATATGGCGGACGAGGCCACGGTGCGTCAGGCGGTACGCCTGCACAAAACGTGGGGCGCCGCGGCCATCAAGGTGTGGTACATCATGCCGCCGCAGCCGCCCGACACGGCGCGCGTGTCCGCCCTGGTGCGCGCCGCCGGCGACGAAGCCCGCAAGGTCGGGCTGCCCCTGATCGTGCACGCCACGGGCCTGTGGGAAGCGAAAGACGCGCTGCGGGCCGGGGCGCGCGTGCTGGTGCACTCCGTTTGGTCCGCTCCCGTGGACGACGAGTTCCTGACCCTTGCCCGGCGCCAGGGCACGATCTACGTCCCGACGCTCATGGTCCCCGATGGCTATCGCCAGGTGGCGGCACGACACTTCGCTGGCGAGCGGCAACCGCTGGCGTGCGTCGATCCCGCGACCCGCGCCAAGGCGCTTGCGACCGACACCGTGGCTCCGGCGCAGCGCCCCAGCAGCGCCGCGCTCGACGAGCGCACCGCCCGGACGGCGCGGTCGTTCGCTCAGGCGCAGGCGAACCTCAAGCGGGTCCACGACGCCGGCATTCCCGTCGCTCTCGGGACCGATGCCGGCAACCCGCTGACGCTGCACGGCGCCTCGGTGTTCATGGAGCTCGAAGCGATGCAGGGGTCGGGCCTCGCGCCGCGCGATGTGCTCGTCGCCGCGACCGCGAACGCGGCCCGGGCCCTCGGGCTCGACAGCACCGGCACCGTCACCGCGGGCTCAGCGGCCGACCTGGTCGTGCTGGACGCCGATCCGCTCGCCGACATCCGCAACGTCCGCCGGATCGCGCTGGTGGTGCGCCGGGGTGAGGTGTACACCCGGCACGAGCTGGAATACTAGAACCGCTTCCCTCACAACCCTTCCACGAGGTTCCGTTCGATGCGCTTCACCGCACATCCGATCGCCGTCTGCTGTCTCGGTCTCCTGCTCATCGGCCTCGCTCCGGCCCCCACCGGCGATCTGCGCGGCTTCACGGCTGAGTCCGCGAAGGTCGAGCGCGAGTGGGAGGCCAAGTTCCGCGCGATCCCCTCGCCGGACTCGCTGCGCGAGTACATGCGTCGCCTGTCGGCCCGCCCGCACCACGTCGGCTCGCCGTACGACAAGGACAACGCCGAGTGGCTCCTCGCCAAGTTCAAGAGCTTCGGGCTCGACGCGCGCATCGAAACGTTCGACGTGCTCTTCCCCACACCCAAAGAGCGCGTCGTGGAGCTGGTCGCGCCCACGACGTTCCGCGCCAAGCTGCAGGAGCCGCCGGTGCCGGGAGACCCGACCTCGAGCCAGCAGGCGGAGCAGCTGCCGACGTACAACGCCTACTCGATCGACGGCGACGTCACGGCCCCGCTGGTGTACGTGAACTTCGGCGTGCCCGCCGACTATGAGCGACTCGAGCGGCTGGGCGTGTCGGTGAAGGGCGCGATCGTGATCGCGCGCTACTTCGGGTCGTGGCGCGGCATCAAGCCCAAGGTCGCGGCCGAGCACGGCGCCATCGGCTGCCTCATCTACTCGGATCCGAAGGAGGACGGCTACACCCACGGCGACGTGTACCCGCAGGGCCCCTGGCGCCCCAGGGACGGAGTCCAGCGCGGCAGCGTGATGGACATGCCGCTCTATCCCGGCGACCCGCTCACCCCCGGCGTGGGAGCCACCAAGGACGCGAAGCGGCTCCCGGTGAGCGAGGCCCCGACCATCACCAAGATCCCGGTGCTGCCCATTTCGTACGGCGACGCGCAGCCGCTGCTCGCGGCCCTGCGCGGGCCGATGGCGCCGGCGGAGTGGCGCGGCGGGCTCGGCATCACCTATCACGTCGGTCCGGGGCCCGCCAAGGTGCACCTCCGCGTGAAGTCCGACTGGAGTTTGAAGACCCTGTACGACGTCATCGCGCGCATTCCCGGCGCCGCCGCGCCGGACGAGTGGGTCATCCGCGGCAACCACCACGACGCCTGGGTGAACGGCGCCGAGGACCCGATCTCGGGCCTGGTGCCCCTGCTCGAAGAGGCCCGCGCCTACGGGCAGCTGCTCAAACAAGGCTGGAAGCCGCGCCGCACGATCATCTACGCAGCGTGGGACGGTGAGGAGCCCGCGCTGCTCGGCTCGACCGAATGGGTCGAGGCCCACGCCGACGAGCTGGGCGCGAAGGCCGTGGCATACCTCAACAGCGACACCAACAATCGAGGGTACTTGGACATCGGCGGCTCGCACTCGCTCGAGGCGTTCATCAACGACGTGGCGCGGGACATCGACGATCCCGAGACCCGGCTCAGCGCCTGGAAACGCGCCCAGCTCCGCGCCATCGCCGACGCCGGCACGGCCGACCTCCGTCAGGAGGCGCGGCAGCGGGCCGACCTGCGCATCGATGCGCTCGGATCCGGCTCGGACTTCACCCCGTTCCTGCAGCACGTCGGGGTCGCGACCTTGAACCTCGGCTTCGGCGGCGAGGGCGGCGGCGGCATCTACCATTCGATCTACGACGACTTCAAGTGGTTCACGACGTTCGACGACACGTCGTTCGTGTACGGCCGCGCCCTCGCTCAAACGGTGGGCACCGCGGTCATGCGGCTCGCCGACGCCGAGGTCGTGCCGTACCAGTTCACCGCCTTCGCCGAGACGGTGGGCCGCTATGTGAAGGAAGTGGAGAAGCTCCTCCAGGAGAAACAGGACACGGTGCGCGAGCGCAATCGCCAGCTCGACGAGGGCGTGTTCGCCGCGACCGCGGACCCGCGCCAGCCGTCGGTGCCCCCGGCGCGGGAAGAGCTGCCGCCGTATCTGAGCTTCGCACCGCTCGACAACGCGGTCGACGCGCTCAATCGGACGGCGGAGCGCTACGAGCGCGCGTTCACGAAAGCCCAGGCGAACGGCGGGGCCGCGCTCGCCAAGCCGGAAGCGCAGGCGTTGAACGCCACGCTGCGCCAGAGTGAGCGGGCGCTCATGAGCGCCACGGGCCTGCCACGGCGACCCTGGTATCGTCACCAGGTCTACGCCCCCGGGTTCTATACCGGCTACGGGGTGAAAACGCTGCCCGGCGTGCGCGAGGCGATCGAGCAGAAAAACTGGTCGGAAGCCGAGCAGCAGATCGCGGCCACCGCACAAGCGCTGGCTGCACACACCGGGGTGGTCGGCCGCGCGGCGGAGCAGCTCGAGAAGCTCGCCCCCTAAACCACGGTTGACGCCGTCCGGTCCGACCGCCTACAATGCGAGTCGAAGAACGCGACCCTGGAGGCGCGCATGCGACGTGAGATCCGGACGGCGGCGCTGACCGCCATCCTGCTGGTGCCGCTGATCACCTCCGCCCCGGCGGATTGGCGCGCGCTCAACTCGGCGCAGCCGGCGGCGTCGTACACCTACCGGGGCACCATTCGCGCCGTCAACGCGCGGACCGGCACGCTCGAGCTGATCACCGGGGTCGGAATGTCCCTGCGGGTCGTGCGGATGACCACGGCACCGACGACACGGATCGTGGCTGCCGGCGCGGCGCCCCGCCTCGCCGACTTGAAGCCCGGCGACGTCGTGCGCACCGAGTGCCGGCGCACCGCCACGGGGCTGGTCGCTGATCGCGTCGAAAAGCTCGCGGTGAGCACACCGTGACCCGGCCGCGCGTCGCGGTCGCTCTCTTGCTGCTCGCGGTTGGCTGTCAGAAGCCCGTCAAGCCGGGCGATCCCCTCCCCCAGCTCTCGAAGGCGGAGCGCGACCGGTTCAACCGCGGGAAGGTCGTGTTCGACAGCGTGTTCACACCCGAGACGGGGCTCGGTCCCCTCTTCAACGCGACCGGCTGCGGCGAGTGCCACGAGAACCCGGCGGGCGGGCGCGGCGACGAAGTCGAAGTCCACGCTACCGCGTTCCACCGTCCTTTCTGCGACCCGCTCGCCCAGGAGGGGGGACCGGTGATTCAGCAGCACACCACCCCCGCCCTCAAGCAGGCCCTCGGCATCGACCAGGAGCCCTTTCCCCCGTCGGCGACGGCGCGGGCGATGCGGACGTCGCCGGTCATCTTCGGCCGCGGCCTGCTCGACCTCGTGCCCGACTCCGTTCTCCTCGCCTACGCGGACCCCGGCGACCGGAACCACGATGGGGTCAGAGGGAGGCCCAACCGCTCCCTGGACGGCCGCATCGGTCGGTTCGGCCGCAAAGCGTTCGTCCCCACCCTGCGGGAGTTCAACGCGGGTGCGTTCGCGGCGGAGATGAGCGTCACCAACCCGGAGCAGCCGACCGAGGAGGACATCGGGGGCAAGCCGATCCCGGCCGGCGTCGACCCCGCGGCCGATCCCGAGATCACCCAGGAGGCGCTCGACCTCACCGACGACTTCGTGCGCTTCCTCGCGCCGCCGACGCCGTTGACGCTGGGCAAGGACGGGCAGCGCGGCCGCGACCTCTTCTCCCGGATCGGGTGCGCGACCTGCCACATCCCGACGCTCCGCACCGGGGACAGCCCTGTACCGGCCTTGCGCTACCGGACGTTCGCCGCCTACACCGACCTCCTGCTGCACGATATGGGGGCCGACCTGGCCGACATCTGCCTCGGCCTCGCCACCCCGGCGGACTTCCGCACGGAGCCGCTCCTCGACCTCCGCGGCGCGGAGCATTTCCTCCACGACGGCCGGGCGACCACGCTCGAGCAGGCGATCGAGCTGCACGGTGGGGAGGGGGCCGGCGCGCGCGACCGCTTCAAGGCCCTGCCACCGGCCGACCGCGCGGCGCTCGTCGCCTTCCTCAAGTCTCTGTAAGAAACGCCCCAGGCGGGGGCTTGAAGAACCCGGCGGGGGGCTGTTAGCATCTGTCCGCGTATGCCCTTCCTGTCTGTCGACGGCATTTCTAAGCGATTCGGCGGCGTTACGGCGGTCGACCAGGTCTCGTTCGCGATCGACCGCGGTCAGGTGGTGGGCTTCCTCGGTCCGAACGGGGCGGGCAAGTCCACGACCATGCGCATGATCACGCAGTACTACGAGCCGGACGCCGGCACGATCAGCCTCGACGGCGTCCCGCTCGCGGACGCAGGCCGGGCGGCGAAGCGCCGCATCGGGTACCTCGCCGAGAACAACCCCCTGTACGAAGACATGCTGGTCCACGATTACCTCGCCTTCATCGCGGACCTGCGCGAGCTCGCGGGCCCGTCCCGCGGGCAGGCGATGGACGCCGCGATCGCGGCGACCGGCATCGAAAGCGTCTACTACCGGCCGATCGCGGAGCTGTCGAAGGGGTTCCGGCAGCGGGTGGGCCTGGCGCAGGCGATTCTGCATCGCCCCGACCTCCTCGTGCTCGACGAGCCGACGGAGGGGCTCGACCCCAACCAGCGCGTCGAGATCCGTCGCCTGATCGGGGCGCTCGGCAAGGACCGCACCGTCATCCTCTCGACCCACGTGCTTTCCGAAGTGCAGCAGACCTGCTCCCGCCTGTTGATCATCAGCCGGGGGAAGATCGTGGCCGACGGACCGGTGGACCGGCTGATCGCACAGGCGGCAGGAGGGGGGGCGATCGAAATCGCAGTCGAAGCGGCCGGGGCGGGTGTCGTCGAAGCCCTCGGGCGGCTGTCCGGCGTTCGCCGGGTGACGCCGGCACCCGTCGCGGTCGACGGCCGGGTCGCCGTGACGCTCACCGCCGACGGGTCGCGCGACCTGCGTCCCGAGATCTTCGCCCTCGCCCAATCCCGCGGCTGGACGCTGTACGAGCTGCACCGGCAAGCCGGGACCCTCGAGGACCTGTTCCAGCAGCTCACGCAAAAGGGGGCCTAGCGATGCGGCCGGTGTGGACCATCGCACGGCGCGAGCTGAAGGCGCTGTTCGACCAGCCGACGGCCTACATCCTGCTGGTCGTGTTCACCGCCGTGAACGGCTTCCTCTGCTTCCGTCAGCTGGACCTGTACGGCGTCGCGTCGCTGCGCCCGATGTTCGACTTCCTGCCCTGGGTGCTCCTGTTGCTCGTGCCGGCGGTGACGATGCGCGCCCTCGCCGAAGACGCCCGCTCGGGTACGCTCGAGGTGGTGCTGGCACAGCCGATCACCGAGCTGGAGCTGCTGCTCGGCAAGTACGTCGGCCAGGTGCTCTTCCTCTGGCTCGCGCTGGCGATCACGCTCACCATCCCGCTCGGTCTCGTGCTGGGCACCGCGCCTCAGCTCGGGATCGTGGTTGCGCAATATGTCGGCGCGGCCCTGTTGATCCTCGGGCTCGGGGGCGTCGGAGTCTGGGCGTCGAGCGCCACGCGCAACCAGATCACCGCGTTCATTGTCGCCGTGACGGTGATGTTCGCGCTGATCCTCGTCGGGCTCGATCCCCTGATCGTGGGTCTCCCGGCCTCGCTGGGGGCGATCGCCGCGTCGCTCGGCGTGTTGTCACACTTCTCGAGCATCGGCCGCGGCGTGATCGACCTGCGCGATGCGGTTTACTTCGTCACGCTCGCCGTGCTGTTCCTGGTCTTCGCGTACTTCGCGCTCGAGTCCCGCAAGGTCACGCCGCACGGAGAGGCCTTGAGACGGCTGCGGCTGGGCACCGTGTTACTAGCGGTCGCGACGATCGTGGTGAACCTGTTCGGTCGTCACATCGGCGGCCGGCTCGATCTGACGCCGGGGAATTCGTTCACGCTGTCCCGCGCCACGCGCCAGCTGCTCCGCGCCCTCCCGGACCTCGTGACCCTGAAGCTGTTCGCTTCGGCGGCGTTGCCGCCCGAAGTCGCGTTCTTGAAGCGCGACGTCGACGATCTCCTGAACGACTACCGCGCGGCCGGGCGCGGTAAGGTGAAGGTGGTCATCGCGGACCCGGCGACCGACAGCGCCGCAATGAAGGAGGCCCGCACCCTCGGGATCCCGCCCGTCCAGTTCAACGTGCTGGGGCAGGCCGAGCTGCAGGTGAAGGAGGGCTACCTAGGTCTGGCGATCCGCCACGCCGACGGGGTGAAGACCATCCCGTTCGTGCAGCAGTCCAACGATCTCGAGTACCGGCTCACCTCCGACATCCGGGCACTGACCCATCCGGAGAAAGCCGTGATCGCCTTCGGCGAGATCAGCGATGCGGCGGCGGCGCGCGGCCAACGCAGCTTCGAGGCTCTGCGCGAGCGGCTCGCGAGCCGTTACGATGTCCGCCCGTTCGGTGTGACCGACACGTCGATCGCACCGGGCGTTCGGGTGATCGCCGTCGCCGGGACGCCCGATTCGCTCGACAACGCCCAGGTCACCCGGCTGCGGGAGTTCCTCGACCGGGGGGGCAGTCTGCTTCTGATGGCCGGCGGCATGCAACTGCAGCTCTCCCAGCAGGGGCCGCCGTTCGCGGCGTCGCGGCGCGTCGGGTGGAACGCGCTGCTCAAGCCGTACAGCGTCTCGATCGCCTCCAACATGGTGTACGACCTGGCGTCGAACGTGCAGGTCGGGATCCCGGCGCAGTTCGGCCAGGTGCTGGTGCCCTATCCGTTCTGGCTGCGGGCGCTCAGCACGAAGGCCTCGCCCGTGAACGCCGATCTCGAAGCCGTGCTGCTGCCGTGGACGAGCCAGATCGACACGTCTCCTGTCACAACCGGGACGGTGACGCCGCTGCTGGTCACCAGCCGCGCCGGCGGTGTGCAGGAGACGATGGCGTTCCTCGACCCGTCGCGGGCGTTCAGCCGCGACAGCCTGCGACGGCGGGTCGTGGCGCTGCTCGCGAGCGCACCGGGACCCGATACCACGAAGGGCGGCCCGCGCGGCCGTCTCGTGGTGGTCGGGAGCAGCGACTTCGCGAGCGACCGCTACACGCGCAACTCCCCCGAGAACCTCGTGTTCGTCGAGAACGCGATCGACTGGCTCGCCCAGGACGACGCGCTGATCGCCATCCGCTCCAAGAACCGCGCGCCGCCGCCGCTCGTGTTCACGAGCGCCACCACGCGTGGCGCGGTCAAGTACGGCAACGTCATCGGCGTGCCGGTGCTGTTGGTCGGCGCCGGGATCCTCCGGCTGTGGCGGCGGCGTCAGATGACGCGCCGGACGTATCGGCCGCTCGCCGCGGGCAGCCCGGCATGAGCGCCAAGCAGCTCAAGCTCATCGCCGTCGGTCTGGTCGTCCTGCTGCTCTTGTGGGGCGGTAGCGAGCTGCTGTCGCGCGGCTCAGACTCGGTGACCGGGTCGCTGGCGCTGCCCGCGCTCTCCCAGACGGACGTGGACACGGTCGCCGTCATCAAGAGCGCGGACTCGATCGTGCTGGCCCGGCAGTCGCCTACGGCGTGGAGCGCGAACGGCCACCGCGCGGCGCTCGACGCGGTGGGCGAGGTGTTTCAGGCGCTCGCGGATACGGCCCGCCCCGAGCTCATCGCCCAGGAGCCGGCGTCGTTCGCCCGTCTCGGCGTGGACAGCGCCGCCGGCCGGTGGTTGCGCCTCTCCCGCGGCGGGAAGCCGCTGCTCGAGCTCATTGTCGGTACGCGCTCCACCGACTTCCAGGGCGTCTACGTCCGTCGGCCGGGCGACACGCACGTCTATCTCTGGCGCGGCCGCCTCGCCTCGGTGGCGGACCGCCCCGTCGACGGGTGGAGGGACAAGCGCATCGCCGGGCTCGAGCCCGACAGCATCGCGGGGCTGGACGTGGTGCGCGGGAAGGACCGCTACACCTTGAAGCGGGCCGGCAAGCAGTGGACGTTGAACGGGCGGGCAACCGATTCCGCGGCCGTCGCCCGCTACCTCGACCGGCTGAAGGCCATTACCGCTGCGGGGTTCGCGACGCCCCAGGACGTGGACTCCACCAAAGCGCTCCGCGCCGCCCGCCGGCTCACCGTGCGCGGCGGCCGGGGCGTGCTGCTGTCGCTCGCGTGTGATTCTGGGGCGACGGGATTCTTCGTGCGCCATCTCGCGGGGGTGGGCGGCGAGGGATCGACCGTGTATCGCATGAACACGTGGGATGTCGACGGAATCACGCCGGCCAGTCGATCGCTGGTGCCCGCCAGGAAGTAACCCCTTGGCTTCGCGCAGTTTGCCGTCTATTTTGCAGGGCTTCCATGGCGGACCTCTCGCTCTCGCGGAGCCAGTTGTTGCTCCTCGCCGGGACGGCCAACCGGCCGCTCGCTGAGGAGATGGCCGAGCACTTGGGGCAGCCATTGTGCGCGGTGACGATCCGCCGCTTCGCGGATGGGGAGATTTTCGTCAAGATCGACGAGAACGTGCGCGGCCGCGATGTGTTCATCATCCAGCCGACCAACCCGCCGGCGGAGAACCACCTGGAGCTGTTGTTCCTGATCGACGCCGCGCGACGGGCGAGCGCGGCGCGGATCACGGCGGTGCTGCCGTACTTCGGCTACGCGCGCCAGGACCGCAAGGACCAGCCGCGGGTCGCGATCAGCGCCAAGCTCATGGCGAACCTGATCACGGCGGCCGGCGCGGATCGCGTGCTGGGGATGGATTTCCATTCCCATCAGCTGCAGGGGTTCTTCGACATTCCGGTGGACCATCTGTACGCGGCACCGGTGTTCGTGAGCCACTTCCGCCAGAAGCAGCTGTACGACCCCGTGGTGGTGGCCCCCGACGTGGGGTCGGCGAAGATGGCGCGCGGATTCGCGAAGCGGCTGAACGCCTCGCTCGCGATCATCGACAAGCGGCGGCCGTCCGCGAACGTGGCCGAGGTCGTGAACGTGGTCGGTGAGGTGGCCGACAAGGACTGCCTCATCCCGGACGACATGATCGACACGGCGGGGACGGTCACCGAGGCCGCGGCGGCGCTCAAGGGGCTCGGCGCGCGCAAGATCTATGCGTTCGCGTCCCACGCGCTCTTGTCGGGCCCGGCGGTGGAGCGGCTCCGCGCCTCGGCCATCAACGAGGTGGCGGTGACCAACACGATCCACATCCCCGAG
>WNFW01005428.1_pt1 | contig 18512 bp, 15 predicted proteins | sample 5400131 | NCBI WGS metagenome assembly WNFW01 (sample SAMN13153362, study PRJNA577476) | soil metagenome | isolation source: 20 cm soil or saprolite under grassland replicate 1 | place: USA:California | collected 2016-06-15 | reverse complement strand
CATAAGCCTGGATTACCCTGATGCCAGTTCTCTCCTGCAATTTTTTAGCATGTGCAGGTGGCAAGGGAGCGGCCGCAGACATCAGATACTTCACCGTGTTCAATTGGGTGAGTTCACCAGGGATATTGGCAAGAGCCTGGATCATGGCGGGGACGGCGAAGAGCCAGGTAGGAGCATGCTTTTCACACATATCTAGCACCGGCTCCAGTTCAAAACGATCCACGATGACCTGCTTGGCACCAGCAGCCAGGAAACTACCTGTCAGGAGCACGCCATAAATGTGATAAAACGGTACAAAGATCAGCGTGGTATCGGAGAAATTGATCCTTGATGCCGTTAAGAACTGAAAGTGATTGGTCGCAAGGTTATGATGACTTAAAATCGTTCCTTTAGGCAGCCCCGTAGTGCCAGAGGAATATGTCAAGACGATCATATCATCCCCACGTATCTCGACCGGACTTGGGCGTTTTGGCGATCCCCCTTTCAGCAGTTGTGCGAAAGGTAGGGCCTCTGGCATACTTTCTGGAATGTGCTTTCCCAGCACGATTACATGCTTAAGGTTGGGTAACGGTTCCTGGCTCAATACCCTTTGGAGGAGTGGCAGCATATCCTGCTTGATCAGGATTGCCTTAGCTTCGGAATTCTTAAGCTGCTGTACACAGGCAGATTCGATCTCCCTTTCGTATACCCAGCTCAAGCAGGCTATTCGCCACGCTATTAACCATCGAGACGACTTCGCGATAGACGAGCGTGAGGTCATGATAAACGATCGCTGGTCGATCAGGATTGCGTTCAGCAGCCATGCGCAAAAGATAGTCATAAGGGATTATAGGATAATCAACTTCCGGACGAAACAATTCTGGGGTAAACATGTTGCCAGGCATAATTAACATCCTTTCTGGTTGAGGCAACAACATTGCTATCTTCGGTGATGCTCTAGTCAACTAAATAAAGCATCACCGAAGATAGTGAACACTAGAGCATGTACATTCCACCATTGAGTTGGATGGTTGTGCCTGTACACCATGTCGCATCCACAATCAGGAAACGGGCGGCAAGGGCTACCTCTTCAGGGGTGCCGAACCGACCGAGAGGGATTCTCTTCACTAATCCATCCTTGATCTCCTGTGAAACCTGGCTCCACATGTCGGGAGTATCTATAGCACCGAGACTAAGGGCGTTTACCCTTACGCCGGAGCGAGCCAGTTCAAGGGCTGCTGTTTTGGTAAACCCGATAATGCCAGCTTTCGCAGCGCCATAATTTGCCTGACCATAGTTCCCCATCTGACCTGTGAGGGAACTGATGTTGAGGATCGTTCCGCTTTTTTGCTGCATGAAGTAGGGAAGCGCTGCTTTTACAGTGTAAAAGTAGCTGTTCAGGTCTGCCTGAACGACCCGATCCCATTCCTCAACCGACATGGCCTTCAATGCGCGATCGACATTGATCCCGGCGTTGTTGACCAACACATCTATCCGGTCAAATTGTTTGATGGTGTCATCAATAAGTCGAGCTGCTTGGTCCGCATGTGAAACGTCTGCCTGCATCGCTACTGCTGCAGCCGCTCCATTCTTTAGCAGGCCCTCAACCACCTCCTCCGCCAGGTCCTTGTGGTGCAGGTAATTCACCACTACTTTCGCCCCGCCCTTTCCTAATTCTTCCGCGATCGCGCGCCCGATACCTCTCGACGCACCTGTGACGACAACAACCGCATTTTCTAGGTTTCTCATTAGCTACCTATCCTTTCTTTCTCGTGTCTTGGCAATATATATGGCTGCTATACTTCCTAGTCAGCCAATGAACCCAATAAGGGCAACTCTCTAGTGAACGAGTGTAGAACGTCAATATCACAATCAACTCACATTCTGTGGATGTATCCACACATTTCCATCACAAAGCTACAAGTGCTTGATCAGGCTATACAGGCTGCCACACATGCACAGTATCGTCATCAGCCCCAGAAGCGATGTAGTGCCCATCTGGTGACCAGGCTATTGCTTCCACCCCTTTAGTGTGGGGATGATAAGTAAAGAGTGTTTCACCAGTGGTAGCATCCCATACCTGTACGGTCTTATCCTTGCCAGCTGAGGCGATGTAACTTCCATTTGGAGACCACGCTACAGCTTTCACATTACTGACATGGCCACGATAAGTGAGGTAGGTATTGCCACTGGGAGCATCCCATACCTGTACAGTCTCATCAGCACCACCAGAGGCGATGCGTGAACCATCAGGGGACCAGGTCACCGTATTCAACTCTTCGGCATGACCTCGATAGGTTATAAGAGTATTGCCAGTTGAAGCATCCCATATGTGCACTCTTTCATCATCAGCTCCAGAAGCGATACGTAAGCCATTGGGCGACCAGGCTACCGCATTTACAGAAAGCGCCCAATCCCCCCTCATGTCTGTCCATGACAGGGTGAGATGTATCCGATGGTTATGATAAATAAAGGAATTGCCCCCTTTGACTGCATCCCATACCCTCACAGTATCATCCCAGCCAGCTGAGGCGATATGCAAACCATTGGGCGACCAGGCTACCGCATTTACCCAACTGGCATGGCCACGATAAGTGAAGGTAGTATCTCCCGTGGCTGCATCCCATACCTGCACAGTCTTATCACCCCCTGCTGATGCGATATACTTGCCGTCTGGCGACCAGGCTACGGTCAACACACCACTACCTTTGCAGTGACCGTGGTAAATAACGAGAGTAGTTCCTGGAGGGGAAACATCTTTATTCTGCTTGGCCGTGGCTTTTCTCACAGACCTTTTCGTTCTATTGTCCATGATCTTGTACTTCCTTTTTTGTTGCACACATGTGCATGTAGGAACGTCTTGAGCGTAGCTACGGGACAGTATGAAATACAGTAGTGGTTTATACCAGCATCGGGATTCCATTCTGTCCAGTTTATTGTGTATAGATACTATACTTGCCAGATATCACAAGATCATCACCATTTACCATTCGCTTCGTCTCAATCTGCTCACAATTCACAGGGTGAAGCAAGCACACGACTTTTTTTATTTTCATGCGTTTTTTTTAAAGCAGAGAGATAAACTGTTCGCCAGTTTCCTTGGAATCGGAACTGAGTAGTTTGTATGAATGGAGTAAACAAGTGTTTAAGATTGGAAGAAAGTTCCCGATACAGCGGAAAGTATCCACAAAAGCTCTCTTCTTCACACTCTCCCTGTTAGTCATCTTGACAATAGCGACTTTACTAGCACAATACCAACATAGTGCCCATGCAAGTAACCTTAGTTGGCAACAATTCGTCTACAACGGCCCAAACGGTAGTCGACCTTATTTTGTCTACACTCCAGAAAACTACCGGCCTGGGACAACAGTTCCGCTTATCGTCATGCTGCATGGATGTGGTCAAACTGCGCTAGACTTTGCAACTGGTACTCAGATGAACCAGCTAGCTGAGAAATATAATTTCGTTGTCACTTACCCACAACAACTGAGTATCTACAATCCAGCTTTATGTTGGAATTGGTTTAATCACTCTAATCAGGTTCGTGGGGCTGGAGAGCCCGCTATTATCGCTGGAATTGTACAGCAAATTGAGAACAATACCTCCCAATGGACTATTGATCGACATCGTATCTACGTTACAGGCCTCTCTGCTGGTGCCGCAATGGCTGTTATTCTTGGAGCTACCTACCCGGATATCTTTGCTGCTATCGGTGTCCACTCAGGTGCCGAATATGGCGCCATAACTTCTCCTTTGAGCGGAGGTCTGACTTTTCTCCAGGGTGGGCCGGATCCAATACAACAAGGAAAGGCAGCCTTTGCCGCCATGGGTAGATTCGCACGGGTCGTTCCTACTATCGTTTTTCACGGTACAGAAGACCCGGTATCCGGGCCCATTAATGGGAAACAGGTCGTGCAACAATGGATGGAAACAGATTTTCTTGCATCACACGGTACCTATCATGCAGATTTTAACCATCCCAGCAGTACCATGAAAGGCAAGGTTCCTGGTGGTCATACTTATATGGTATACAAGTGGAACACCATGAATGGAAACGAAGTCGAGGAGTTCTGGCTCATCAATGGTATGAGACATGCCTGGTCCGGAGGTAATCCATACAATTTTACAGATCTTCAAGGCCCAGGTGCGAGCCTGGCAATGTATACATTCTTTAAGGATCATCCCATGAATGTTGGGTGAGTCGACAAATCTGACGAAGCTAAAGAGACGCTGACCAACCGCCAGGGTATCACCGGTGATACCCTGGCGGTTGGTCAGCAGGATGAAGCGCTTCAATTGCTACATATACGCAATGTGTAACCTATCTATCACTTCTCCAGTACGTAGGTACCTGGTGCTGGAACTATCGGCGGATGTATCTGGCTACCAATAGATGGAGGTACGACCAGTTCACCCGAGCGCGGCTTTAACCACTCAACCCAATCTGTCCACCAGGTTCCCTGATGGAACTCAGCTGTCTCAAGCCACTTGTCAGCAGTTTTCGCATGCTTCTCGTTTGTCCAATACCCCTTAGCCTTGTTAGGAGGAGAAGCCACACCGGCGATATGCCCGCTCTTGCCCAGGACGAAGCGCACCGAACCACCTGTAAGCTGCGTAGTACGCCACGCCGCTTTCCATGGAACGATATGATCCTGCACCGCACCAAATTCATAAACGTCCTGTTTGATGTTGCGGAGGCTAATAGGAACACCTTTTATGACGATCTTATTGGGCTTGGCGAGCCCATTCTCCAGAGCGATCTCGCGCAGGAAGAACATATGCGCATCCCTGGTCATGCGCGTCCCATCGTTATTCCAGTAGAGCAAGTCGAAAGCCGGTGGCTCTTTCCCCAGTAAGTAATTGTTTATGACGTTGCTCCAGATCAAGTCGTTGGCACGCATGATCTCGAACGCCGCCATCATCGAATGACTATCCAGATAACCATGCACGTCCATTTGCTGCTTAGCCATCCGCAACGCTGGTTCTCCCATGAACGCTGTAAAGTCATTCACTTCTGCATGGAGGTCCAGCACAGTAACAACGAAGGTGACAGAATTGATCGTGTCATCGCCTTTGGCGGCAAGATAGGGAGGCACAGTAGCTAGCATCTCACCGGCAATGCAATAGCCAACAGTATTGACCTTCGGGGACCCGGTAATCTCTTTGACGACCTCGAGGGCTGCCAGTGGCCCCAGGCTAACGTAGTCATCGAAGCCGATGTGCTCCATGGAAGCATCAGGGTTTTTCCAGCTAATCACAAAGGCGATGAAGCCACGTTCTACCATGAACCTTATGAAGCTATTCTGTGGTTGTAGATCCAGGGCATAGTACTTGTTTACCCATGGAGGAACAAAGAGCAACGGGATCTCGTACACTTGTTCGGTCATTGGTGTGTATTGGATCAATTCGATCAACTCGTTGCGGTAAACGACCTGGCCCGGTGTTATCGCAAGATTTTTTCCAACTTCGAAGGCACTGGTGTCGGTGATCTTAATTTCCCCAGCATTGATGTCACGCATCAGATTCTGCATACCTTTCACCAGGTTTTGACCGCCGCTCGCAATGGTCTCATGGATCACCTGAGGATTAGTGAAAGCAAAGTTGGTTGGGCTGATAGCATCCAGGTATTGGCGCAGGAAGAAAGTCAACTGGCGTCGATGTTTTTCATCCAGACCTTTTATCCCCGAGGTATTCTTGAGTAGAGTAGTGGCAGCCAGCAGATAACTCTGCTTCAGCGCATCGAATACGGGATTCTGTTGCCAGTCCGGAGCGCTGAAGCGTTTATCGCCATGCTCGGGTTCAATGACTGGTTTGCTCCCCTGATCAAGTCCCCACAACCGAAGAGTTTCTGTCATCATCAACTGCGAATAGTTTTGAACGAATTCACTGTAAAGGGCCCAGAGGCGAGTTGGATTGCTCAAGGCATCAAGCCATACTTTCTCGAAAGTATCAAGAATCTCACCTGGGTCCATAGGCATCAAACTGTTGGTCGGACTGGCATCCCAGAGCCTGTCGATCAAGGCGAACCACGGATCTTCCTTGTCATCCCTTGCTGCACTGGTGAATGCTTGTGTGAACGGATATCCGCTCATCGTCTTCTCAATGAGTTTGCTCCACGACTCAAAAGGGGGCTCTTCTTTAGCTTGCACTTCTTTCATGTTGATAACTCCTTTATCAAATATAGCCAAACGCTGGAAAACTCTGCAGCAAACATCCTTACGCATCATGCCCAACGTGAGCTATAAGTTATCCTGATATGTCGTTTATCGGTGAAAGTTAAAAAAAGAGAAGGCGCGCTTTTCTTTCTATTTCGTCAAACACGTTTAGTTGAGACAAATTGGTAATCCCTGTGGGAGTGAGAGGACTTTGTGATTTTCGTGCCCAACTTAGTGAGACCACTGTGACATCTGCATGCTACCTTCAGTATGAAGAAGGAGGTGTGTCTGACGGTGGACATCTGCATCCCAGGGAGCATACTTATGAACATTCCTCCTTCCTGGCGTGCCCAAGCGGGCTCGCATCGTCACTATATGTACATACTTAACTAGCAGAAAGACAGAACCAAAGAAGGAGAACTTACTATGCAAGAGGCAGTAATTGTCAGTGCCGTACGTACCCCAATTGGGCGCGCCAACAAAGGCGCACTCAAAGATGTGCGTGCCGATGACCTTGCAGCTTTTGTCGTCAAAGCCGCCGTCGAGCGCATCCCGCAGCTTGATCATTCGCTTATTGAAGATGTTATTCTGGGCTGTGCTTTCCCAGAAGGCGAGCAGGGCATGAACCTGGCACGCCTGGTGAGCGCACTTGCAGGACTACCCGAGACTGTGGGAGGCGTGACCGTCAATCGCTTTTGTGCCTCCAGCTTACAAGCCGTCAACATGGCGGCACAGAACATCATGCTGGGATACGGAGACGTCTTCGTCGCAGGTGGGGTCGAGAGCATGTCGCGTGTTCCTATGATGGGCTTTAGTCCCAGCTTAAATCCTCGCCTTTTGAAGCACAAGGAGGGCGAAGAATATACTTCTCCTTATCCTCCTGCTGAATTGGAATATGCTCTCTCCAGTTATATCCCTATGGGCATCACTGCTGAGAACCTGGCCCGTGAATATCAAATCAGCCGTCAGGAGCAGGATGCTTTTGCTCTGCGCAGCCACCAGAAAGCTGTCGCGGCTATCGATAGCGGCCATTTTAAACGCGAGATCGTGCCTGTTCCGTTACCTGATGGCAGCTTAATGGAGATCGACGAAGGGCCACGCCGCGATTCCTCGTTAGAGAAACTGGCTACCCTTGAACCTGCCTTCTCCAAGAAGAACGGTACGGTCACTGCCGGGAACTCAAGCCCACTCAATGATGGCGCGGCCGCTACTGTGCTGATGTCTGCTGAAAAGGCACGCGAACTGGGTATTCAGCCTCTGGCAAAAGTCATCTCGATGGCGGTTGCCGGGGTGCGACCCGATATTATGGGCATCGGCCCGGCGCCAGCTATGCGCAAGGCGCTGAAACGTGCCGGTATGCAGTTAAGCGATATCGATATCATCGAGCTCAATGAGGCATTTGCCGCTCAGTCGCTCTCTGTGGTCAAAGTCATGGACATTGATTTAGAGAAGCTCAATCCCAACGGGGGCGCGTTGGCCCTTGGGCATCCGCTTGGATGTAGCGGCGCACGCCTCATTGCGACGTTGGTGAACGAGTTGCACACCGAGAACAAAACGTTGGGCATAGCTACCCTGTGTATTGGTGGTGGGCAAGGCCTGGCCACCATTCTCGAGCGGCTCTCCTAGCATACAGCTCCTGCTGGGGAGCCAGTATTGGCTCCTCAGCACGCTAAGAGAGATATATAATATACTAAGTGTTGGCTTTTCATTGAGAAGATGTATCAAAGGAGGAAAACAAATGGCGATACGAAAAGTTGGAGTTGTCGGATGCGGCTTGATGGGCAGCGGTATTGCGCAAACCTGCGTGCAAGCGGGATACGAAACAATCGTCAGCGAGGTGAATCAGCAATTGTTGGATCAAGGGATGACACGTATTCATAGCGCCTGGGACACGCTGGTAAGCAAAGGGAAGCTTTCGCAAGGGCAGGTTGATGAATACAGCAAACAATTGCATGGAACACTGAGTCTGGAAGCCTTTGCCGACTGTGATCTGGTAATCGAGGCGGTAATTGAGAACATGGAGGAAAAACTACGCCTCTTTCCTGCTCTAGATCGCATAGTCAAGCCTGATGGGCTGTTACTGACGAACACCTCATCGCTCAATGTCACGCAAATGGGAGCTGTGACGAAACGTCCTGATAAAGTCTGTGGGCTGCATTTCTTCAATCCAGTGCCTGTGATGAAATTAGCTGAAATTGTAAAAACCATCTCGAATTCAGAAGCAACCATTGAAACAGTCAACCAATTTGCTATCTCACTTGGAAAAACGCCTGTGCTGGCAAAAGACACTGCAGGCTTTATTGTTAACCTATTGCTCATACCGTATTTACTTGCTGCAATCCGTATGCTAGAGAACGGTATGGCTTCACGTGATGACATTGATACAGGTATGAAGCTTGGATGTGGCTATCCAATGGGACCATTCACGCTGCTTGATTATGTTGGCCTTGATACCACCTTGTGGGCAGCCGAGGCTATCTATGAGGAATACAAAGACCCATTTTATGCACCTCCGCCTCTTTTAAAGCGCATGGTACAGTCTGGCATGTATGGCAGAAAGAGTGGCAAAGGCTTCTACGATTACCAATAAAGGAGCATACCTTGCAATTCAACCATGTATTCGTACCATATGGTTCCTACTGGTCGACACCATTCGTGCGCTGGCAGGGCAACTTCGCACAACTACATCCGATGCTGTTTGCTGCTGATGTTGCTAATCGCTTCTTGCGAGAGCGAGAGATCACACCGCAGACTTTCGATGCGCTCTTTCTGGGAATGACAGTACCAGCGGAACACTGCTTTTATGGCGCGCCCTGGCTAGCTGGTTTGATCGATGCCCCCAATCTCTCCGGGCCAACCATCAATCAAGCATGTGCCACCTCCGCAAGAGTGATCGGTGATTGTTCCTACGAAGTCGAGACCGATAAAGAACGCTGTATTCTGGCCGTTACATGCGATCGGACAAGCAACGGACCCCATCTTTACTATCCGAACCCATCAAGGCCAGGCGGCACAGGTACAGCAGAAGATTGGGTAATGGATAACTTCAACTTAGATCCCTATGCACGTAATGCCATGATTGAGACGGCAGAGAATGTCGCCCGAGAGGCTAATATCACCTGGGAGGAGCAGAATGAGGTAACATTGCTGCGCTACCAGCAGTATCAGGAAGCCCTGCAAGATGATGCAGCATTCCATCGTCGCTATATGCTCACTCCTATCGAAGTGAAAGACCCATCAGGACGAAAAGTGGTGGCGACAGTAACAGATGACGAAGGGATTTATGCATCGACGAGCGCCGGGTTATCCAGGTTGCGTCCGGTGAAAGAGGGGGGTACCGTCAGCTTCGGTACACAGACCCATCCGGCCGATGGCAACAGCGGTATGATCATAACCTCTCGCGAACGAGCGCAAGAGCTCAGTCGCAATAGCATCAAGACGCATAATCCATTCGCCGTGAACGACATCTACCTTGCGCGTGAGATGGGTATTGCTTTGGATGGATTCAACCATTACGGCTCTTCACTCATCTTTGGGCATCCGCAGGGTCCCACAGGCATGCGACTCATTATTGAACTGATCGAAGAGCTTGTCCTGAATGGAGGCGGCTATGGCCTTTTTACCGGATGCGCCGCTGGTGATACAGCTGCCGCCGTTGTAGTACACGTGGATGATAAATGAGATAGAATGTAACGTCATCGCTGAGTAATTTGCCTAAAACGGTGAGTTGCCTCAATACAACTGTTGTATTCATCTCAGTAATGTAGCTGTCCGTAGATTGAGCCTTTAGGAAAAGAGTGACTCGCATGAAGAGTAGACAAAGGAGAAAGAGAGATTATAATGTCAGAGAAATCCAAGTTAAGCGAGCCCATAGTACAGAATAGGCAACAGTGGAGTTATACCAGTGGCATCAGTGATACTCCACTACTTGGCCTGACTATTTGTGATATGTTCGATCGCACTGTTGAAAAGTATCCCGATCATCCTGCCCTTATCTCGCGCCATCAGAACATACGGTTGACGTACCGAGAACTACAAGCTCAGGTAAACCAGTGCGCCAAAGGACTCATGGCACTCGGGTTACAGAAGGGACAGCGCATTGGTATCTGGTCACCCAATCGGACTGAGTGGTGCATTACTCAGTTTGCTACAAGCAAAATTGGTGCCATTCTCGTAAATATCAATCCAGCATATCGCCTACATGAACTAGAATATGCCTTGCAACAATCGGGGTGTAGTGCTCTCGTTATTGCCCCTCAGTTTAAGACCACGAATTACATCGAGCTGATTCATTCGCTTGCACCAGAGCTGAGTTTCAGCGAACCAGGCAAACTCAAGTCAGCTCTCCTGCCCGATCTTACGACGGTCATTTGCCTTAGTTCAGAGAAGATTCCGGGCATGTTTTCCTGGGCTGAAGTACTGGCAATGAGCGATTCAGTGAGCGACGACCAATTGCGCGCAAGGCAAAGCGAGCAACAGTTTGATGACCCGATCAACATTCAGTACACGAGCGGTACGACCGGCTTCCCCAAGGGTGCAACATTGAGCCATCACAATATTCTGAACAACGGCTATTTTGTAGCTCGCTTGCAAAACTTTACCCATGAGGATAAACTCTGCATTCCTGTGCCTCTCTACCACTGCTTCGGCATGGTGATGGGCAATCTCGGCTGTGTGACTCATGGAGCGACCATGGTATATCCCTCCGAAGGATTTGAACCTCTAGCGGTCCTGCAGGCCGTGCAGGAAGAGCACTGTACTGCACTATATGGTGTCCCCACGATGTTTATTGGCGAACTCGACCATCCTGATTTCGCCACCTTCGACCTGTCCAGCCTGCGAACAGGCGTCATGGCTGGCTCGCCCTGTCCGGTTGAGGTGATGAAGAGGGTCATCAAACTGATGAACATGCGCGAGGTTGAGATCTGTTATGGAATGACTGAGACCAGTCCAGTCTCAACACAGACTCGACTGGATGCGCCAATGGAGAAGCGCGTCAGCACGGTGGGCATCATCCATCCGCACCTGGAAATTAAGATTGTTGACCCAGAGTCAGAAAAAGTTGTTCCACTTGGTACATCGGGAGAGCTTTGCACGCGAGGCTACAGTGTGATGTTAGGCTACTGGAATAATCCTGAAGCGACAGCAGAGGCAATTGACTCGGCACGCTGGATGCATACTGGAGACCTGGCGACGATGGATGCAGAGGGATATATCAACATCGTAGGCCGCATCAAGGATATGATTATTCGCGGCGGTGAAAACGTTTATCCACGTGAAATCGAGGAATTCCTTTATAAGCATCCGAAGATAAGCGAAGCACAGGTGATCGGAGTGCCTGATCCCAGGTATGGAGAAGAGATCATGGCATGGGTCAAGGTCAAGCCTGGCGAGCAGGTCACAGAAGAGGAGTTGAAGGAATACTGCAAGGGCAAGATCGCCCATAACAAGATTCCGCGTTACCTCAAAGTAGTGGATTCTTTCCCGATGACTGTTACGGGTAAGATTCAGAAATTCCTCATGCGCCAGCAATCCACTGAGGAATTGGGCTTACAGAGTACTGCATCTATACGAACCGCATAAGATGCACATTTAAGGAGAAAGAGTTGAATACAATGAGAGCATCATATGGACTGAATGAAGAAGAGCAAGAGATGATCAACGTTGTGCGCGAGTTCGCAGAACAGTACGTGGCTCCACGTGCCGCCCAGATCGATCAAACAGCACAATTTCCCTGGGATGTGTTGGAGCAGATGGCCAATCTTGATATCCTGGCTCTGCCCTTTCCACCCGCATACAAAGGGATTGGAGCAAGTGACCTCCTGGTAGTAATGGCAGTTGAAGAGCTTGCCCGAAGCTGCGCTTCAACTTCGCTCATCCTGGCTGCCCAAACGCTCGCCGGAACGCCAATGGTTCTTTTTGGCAATGAGCAGCAAAAGCAATACTATCTCCCCAGGCTAGCGAAAGGGGAATGGCTTGCTGCCTATGCCTTAACTGAACCTGAGGCAGGCTCTGATGCCGGGAGTATGCGCACCAGTGCCGTGAAGAAAGGGGATACCTATGTCCTCAACGGATCGAAACACTTCATCACCAATGGTGGCCTGGCACAGGTAACCGTTGTCTTCGCTCGAACTGACCTCACTGCTGGAACCAGGGGCATGAGCGCTTTTCTGGTCGAGAAAGACGTGCCTGGCTTCTCGGTGGGCAAAGTGGAGCACAAGATGGGCATTCGCGGGTCGCAAACAACAGAGCTTGTCTTCACAGACTGCGAAGTACCAGTTGACATGTTGCTTGGTCGCGAAGGGGATGGCTTTAAGGTTGCCATGGCAACCCTTGATCGCACTCGACCCTGTGTGGCTGCTCAGGCGCTTGGGATTGCACAAGGGGCGTTCGAGTATGCCGTCGAGTATGTGAAGACGCGCAAGCAATTTGGCAAACCGATTGCCGAGCAGCAAGGCATTCAATTTATGATTGCCGAGATGGCAACTGAGTTGGAATCAGCCCGGCTCCTGGTATACCGAGCTGCTATGCTGGTAGACCGCTCACAAGCCGAGCCTGATCTACGCTTCTCACAAGAATCGGCAATGGCGAAGATGTATGCTTCGGAGATGGCTGTCCGTGTTGTGGATAAGGCTCTCCAGTTTTTGGGCGGATATGGGTATATGACCGAATATCCACTGGAGCGCATGTACCGCGATGTCCGCATCACACCGATCTACGAGGGGACAAATCAGATTCAGCGGTTGGTCGTTGCCCGTGAAGCCTTGCGCTAACGGGTATCCATCTCTTGACATAGGCGATAGAGGGGCCTCCACTATGAGAGAGGTCCCTACACAGTGAAGAGTAGTGGAAAGCCCGCGGGCGATCGAATTACTCTGGAGCAACTGTATTATGTTTACACATGCGACCTGTGCAAGATGAAAGTAGCAAACAAAAGGAGAAAAGCACATGCCAGATCAAGATGGAACAGTCTACCGGAAAACCCAGTTGGTAGGAACCTCAAGCGTCGGGTTCGACGACTGCGTGAAACGAGCATTGGAGCGTGCACAAAAGACGCTGCGCCACGTCCGCTGGTTCGAGGTGGAGGAGCAGCGTGGTCGGATTACCGCTGATGGCGTCGAGTATCAGGTAACCATCGAAGTCGGTTTCGCCCTCGAGGACACGCTGTAAAAACACTCTCTAGATATTTAGACGAAGTGGCCAGCGCCTGTGGTATTGAGATTGCTTTGTGATCTTGCTTTCTACCTCTGTGAAGCCTTTGTGATTCCACTGTGCTACCTTTCTAAGAGAAGGGAGTGAGTTGCTGAGCACCTGTATGCCCAGCAGTGAAGCGTGCGGTCGCGTGAGACGAGCCACTCAGATGAACGTTTCCAGCCGGCATAGGTTGCTGGACTAGCTTCCCGCTGTATTGGCTTTGGCCGAGCGGCTGGCATAAGGCCTGGTATTCTAGCGTAATCGCATCTAAAAATGCATGAGATCATTCCATGGTTAAATGGTCTCTATGGCTGTAATATTGTGCAGTCACATTGGAACAAGTAAACCTCGATCAAGTTGATCGAATAGAAAGGAGATTTATCATGTCAGCATCGCTGATTGAACGTACACCCTCCGCATATGATTACCCTTTGCTCATCAAGCACCTGCTTCACACTCCCCTAGCGACAGCCCCAGAACAAGAGATTGTATACCGGGATATATCTCGCTATACCTACCGCACACTACGCCAACGGATTAGCAGGTTGGCAAGTGGTTTATCTGGACTAGGAGTCAAGCCAGGCGATACAGTAGCAGTGATGGATTGGGACAGCAATCGCTATCTAGAGTGCTACTTCGCCATTCCAATGATGGGAGCCGTCTTACAGACTGTGAATATCCGCCTCTCCCCGGCACAGATTCTCTACACTCTTAATCATGCCAGGGCTGATGTCATCCTCTGTCACACCGATTTCTTGCCTATTCTCGACTCAATCAAGAATCGCCTGGAAACGCTAAAACTCTTTGTTGTCCTGAGCGATGGAGGCAGTGATGCTCAAGTTCCGTCGCCATCAATCAAGTTCGCGGCTGAATATGAGGAATTGCTGAGGGGTGGTACAGAAGACTTCGATTTTCCTGACTTTGACGAGAACACCCGAGCAACGACATTCTATACAACAGCTACGACTGGGGATCCGAAAGGGGTCTACTTTAGTCATCGGCAACTGGTGATACATACCCTGGTCACGCTTGGGACACTTGCCAGCCCTGCAGAGGGTCAGTGTTTCCATCGCGGCGACGTCTACATGCCAATTACCCCCATGTTCCACGTGCATGCCTGGGGCTTCCCCTATGTGGCAACAGCTATGGGCGTCAAACAGGTCTATCCAGGCCGCTACATGCCTGATACGTTATTGTCCCTGATCAAGCAGGAAAAAGTCACCTTCTCCCATTGTGTGCCAACCATTCTGCACATGTTACTGACGAGTCCGGGGGCCAGCGATTTTGATTGGTCTAGGTGGAAGGTAGTCATCGGGGGTTCAGCCTTGCCAAAGGGTCTGGCGAAGCTGGCTCTGGACAAGGGAATCGACATTTTCGGGGGCTACGGTTTGTCAGAGACCTGTCCGGTCCTGTCGATTGCCCAACTGAAACCAGGTATGACCGAACTGGACGCAGACACACAACTGGATTACCTGACCAAAGCTGGTTTACCAGTACAGCTCGTCGACCTGCGTATCGTGGATGAGCACATGCAAGATGTCCCACACGATGGCAAGACAAGCGGTGAAGTAGTCGTCCGCGCCCCATGGCTCACGCAGGGCTACCTGCATGAGCCAACCAACTCCGAAGATCTTTGGCTTGGGGGCTACATGCACACCAGAGATATCGGGACTATCGACCCTGAAGGCTATCTACTGATCACTGATCGTATCAAAGACGTTATCAAGAGTGGGGGCGAATGGATTTCTTCTCTTGCGATCGAAGACATCATCTCTCAGCACTCTGGAGTAAGCGAGGTAGCGGTCATTGCAACATCAGACCCAAAATGGGGTGAGCGCCCCCTGGCATTGATCGTATTGAAGGAGGAGAGCAAAGGCATAGTTACAGAGGAACACATCCAGGCCCACGTCAAAGTATGGGCAGAAGAGGGTGTTATCTCAAAATGGGCTGTTCCCGAGGTTCGATTCGTTGACAAACTAGAAAAGACCAGTGTCGGAAAGCTCGACAAAAAGGTGATGCGCCAGATGAATGTTTAAGAGGATATGCCGGAATAGCTTTGTAGGAGACCATGTAACAACGAATTTGCAAGATAAGACATGTTTTTGTATGGTCTCCTACTGTTTTTATTTCCCTCATATGAAGCATTCAATCATACATTTTCAGCGCTGAATATTCCCTTACAGCTTCAACCACATTGATTGTGATACAATTGTGAGCAGATATTGTTCAATACCCCTTGACACAAGTAGCATATAGATGTAAAATGCATATAGATGCTAATTCAATGTCTGAAAAGTAGCATATACAAATCTACATGCATGTGGGTGCGATATGACAGAGGAAAACAGAGACAACGGAAGATTCAACTCTGCTAACGAAGCCTGGTCGAAGAACTGGCTTGTGCCTGTCCTTCTCTTGATGTTGAGGCAATGGAGTTCCTACGGCTATGAATTGATGGAGAAGATGTCGACTTTCGGCTTAGCCGCCATGAACCCAGGTACATTTTACCGGACGTTACGGCAGATGGAAAAAGACGGGATGGTAAGTTCCAATTGGGATACCTCTGAGGGTGGACCTGCCAGACGTGTTTACTCCATCACGGATGCAGGTGAAGCGTATCTAAACTACTGGGCACAATCTTTGGATCAGTACCAGAGGATGATGGATACTTTCTTCCGGCTCTACACTGGCCAACCGACACACAGGGGAAAGCCCTCCGAGGGTGAAAAAGGACCAGGGGTAAACAGAGAGGAATAAGCATCTGAAGTATTGTAAACCAGATCTATGCCAGCGGGTTGGTGCTTATAGATCAGGTCGGGATTGGCATGATCGATTGTAGTACAGTTTTGCAGATTACTGCAAGAATGAAAGGGAGCAAGATAATGGCTAAGTATAAGGATAAAGTCAGCGAGGCAACTGAGGAGCTGAGCGAGTCAGTACGCGAAGCGAACCGGGCAATTGCTGATAGCGTTGTTGCTGCACAGGAGCGAAATTGGAAGTTTGCTCAGAGCATCTTTGAAGATGAGGTAGAGCTTTTCAAGAGCCATACAGAAAGCACACGCACAGTGTTGGAGAAGCTTGTGGGAGAGTCCGAAAAGGACCAGCCTCTCTTCCAATCGGTTGCTGATAGTGCTGTTGCTGCTCGGGAGCGAAATTTAAAGTTTGTCCAGGGCGTCCTCGAGAATGGAACCGAGGTGCTTAGGAGTCATGTAGAGGGCACTCGCACACTTATGCAGACGCTCACTGAACAGTCTCTAAAGCAGCGAGAAGCATTTGAAGTGATAGCTCGTGGAGCTTGGGATGCTTACACGGGCTTCCTTTCCTCGCCGTTCAGCTATTACGAGAGGGCTATCGAAACTGCCGAGTCAATAGCTTCTCAGGGAGCGGATGCCGTTCAGAAGATGGCTCGTCAAGGTATGGGAACAGCCGAAAAGGCTACCCACCACGAAAGACAGGCGGTAAACTCAGCTACGAAGTAATGCTGAATCCACCGATCTTGCCTAAAGGGGAGGTTGGAGCATCAGCCCCGACCTCCCTTGCTTGAAGTTTGTATCATGTTGAGATGTGAGTAGTCATCTATTTTTATTGTGATTCTTTAGTGATGAAGATTCGGTTCTCTGTGATGTCTTTGTGATAAGAAAAGGGTATTCTTCTTCCGAAGTGTAGGTGTTTTTTTCGTAGTTTTTTGTGTACTATATATGTATCACAAGGGATTACACTACTACGAATGGAAAGGAGTTACAAATGGGTTCATTGGATGGAGCAGTTGTTGTAATCACAGGTTCATCCAGAGGTATTGGCCGTGCCATAGCGGAAGAACTTGGCCAAGCTGGGGCCAAAGTGGTAGTGAACTATCACCAAAGTAGGGAGGCTGCCGAAGATGTGGTAGCACGGTTAAAACAAAGTGGTTCAGAGTCGGTCGCGATTCAGGCAGATGTATCAGATCCATCGCAGGCTGCCAGGCTCATTGAGGAGACTTTCCACTTGTTTGACAGGATTGACGTACTGGTCAATAATGCTGCCATCAACATCGATCGCACGTTGAAGAATCTTTCCATAGATGACTGGGATACGGTCATCAAGGCTGACTTGAACAGTTATTTCTACACGGTGAGAGCAGCAATTCCCCATTTCATGCAACAGAAACGCGGCAAAATCATCAACATCAGCTCTATGAATGCTGAATCAGGTAGCTTCGGTCAGGCCAACTATTCTGCCGCCAAAGCCGGCATCATTGGTTTCACCAAAACAGCTGCTCTTGAACTGGCTCGCTACAATGTAACGGTCAACGCTATTTGTCCTGGGTACATAGCAACAGAGATGTATGATGCTATTCCAGAGAAGACGAAGGAGACGATACTTGCTCGCATACCCCTCGGTCGGGCAGGCACACCTAACGAGGTGGCCCGTGCAGTACGCTATCTCATAGTAGATGGTGATTATTATACCGGTGAAACTCTCAATATGAATGGTGGAGCTTACATGCAGTAATAGTTCTCATTAGTACCAATCCGTCCTATCAAGCATGGTAGCACGTTAATTGCTTTGCAATCAGGCAGAACGCAAAGAGAAGCAGAACAGAAGGAGAAGAAAGAACATGACACAATCTGAAGTCGTCGTCCTGAGCGGCGTTCGCACTGCCATTGGAGACTATGGCGGAGCTTTAAAGGACAAGCCACCTACCGAATTGGGTGCTGCTGTTGTCCGCGAAGCGGTCAAGCGAGCGGGAATCCAACCAGGAGATGTAGAACATGTGGTCTTTGGTAGTGTGATCCATACCGACGTGCATGACATGTATCTTGCGCGTGTAGCCGCTGTCAACGCTGGCATTCCTGTTGAGACACCAGCTCTGACACTCAATCGCTTATGCGGAAGCGGCTTGCAAGCAATTGTTTCGGCAGCCCAGACTATTTATATGGGTGATGCCAAGGCGGCTGTAGGCGGAGGAGCCGAAGTGATGAGCCGCAGCCCATACTGGATCCCAGCAGCGCGTTGGGGCCTACGCATGGGTGATGGAAAGTTGATTGACCCGATGATTGGTGGTCTCAGTGATCCGTTTGACGATTGCCACATGGGTGTCACCGCAGAAAACGTAGCAGAGAAGTGGGGCATCACTCGTCAGGCTCAGGATGAATTGGCTCTTCAAAGTCATCAGCGTGCAGCAGCAGCTATCGCCGCCGGTTA
>WNFW01001283.1_pt1 | contig 18517 bp, 17 predicted proteins | sample 5400131 | NCBI WGS metagenome assembly WNFW01 (sample SAMN13153362, study PRJNA577476) | soil metagenome | isolation source: 20 cm soil or saprolite under grassland replicate 1 | place: USA:California | collected 2016-06-15 | reverse complement strand
GGCGAGCGAGTCGTGGCCGGGCGCGAGCCACAGCCGCGTGTCGCCGGTGACGGCGTTCACCGCGCCCAGGAAACCGGCGCGGCGGTAGCGTATGAGGCGATCGCCGACGCGCAGCGGCTCGGCGAGGGGGAAGTACTCGGCGTCGAGGTACCCGTACGCCACCCACCACAGGGCGCCGCCGGTGAAGACGGGTGCGGCCTCCGCGAACGCCGCGAACGGCGCCAGACGGGCGAGCCGCTCCGTCGCGCCGCGCCGCCACAGCAGCACGCCGCCGCGCGCCTCGCGGGACAACAGCTCCGGGCTCTGCAGCGCCCAGGCCAGGGCGACGCGCTGCCACGCGCCGTCGATGGGAATCCCGCGCGGACCACCCGAGTCCACGCCCGGCAACACCGCGTACTGATTGAACCCGGGGCCGAACCACGTTCCGTTGGTGCCGATGGCGACGTCGCGCAGCGCGAGTCCGGAATCGGTCTCGACCGCGGCGAGCGGCGGGCCGGCGCGAGCCCATGCCCCGCGATGCACGGCCGTCCACTCCGGCGGCGGGTCGGCCCGCGTGAGGGCGGTGTCGTCCGGCGCCGCCGCGACGAGCCACGCGGGCCCACCGCCTCCCAGCTCCGGGGCGAGCGCGACGCCGGCCACCGTCGTGCCGCGCGCCAGCCGCCCGCTCCGCGCGGCGGCCTTCGCGACCCGGGTCGGGTCCCAGACGGGGAAACCGGCCGGACCCCGCGCGAGGGGCGGCGCGGAGTCGGTGGGCCGCACCGTAAGCCCTTCGGCGCCGAACGCCAGGCGCTCGAGCGCGTGACGGTCGGTCGCGAACGTCGTGTCGGCCGCGCGACCGGATCGCGGGGCCCCCCCGCCCCGGGCGAGGCCGGGCACGAGGCCGTAGACGGTGACGAGCCCCGCGAGCAGCACCGCCCACGCTGCCGATACGGCTTCCGGCCGGTCCCACCACGCCCACGCCACGCTGACCACCGCCGTCGCGATGGCCAACACCGCCAGAACGCCGGCGCCGGGGATCCGGATGTCGATCACGGGGTGCACGACCGGACCGTGGTGTCCCGCCACCAGCTCGGCGGGATCGAGCAGCGCCCCCCACGCTAACACCAGCGCGAGACACCCGAGCAGCAGCGCGAGGTGTCCGCGCGCGTGCGGGCTCGCCTGGGGCCGGAGGCCGCGGAAGCGCAGCGAGCCGATCCCGATGTACAGCAGCCCCACAACCACGAGCGCGGTGAGCGTCGCAAGCAGGGCGTACGCGTACCGCGTTTCCGCCCACGGCAGCTCCGCCACGTAGTAGCCTACGTCGCGCCGGAGGATCGGGTCCACCACGCCGTACTGGGGCGCGCCGCTGGCGATCAACGCCTGCATCCACCAGTCGCCGCTGCCCCAGGCGAGCCCGATGCCGAAGGCGAGCCCCGCCAGCAGCGTGCCCGCGAGCAGGATGCGCTGCGGGACCGCTTCCACGATCTCCAGGTTGCCGATGCGGCGCGGCATCTGCACGGATCCGATGGAGCGGTAGATGAACCACAGGTGCAGCGTCCCCCAGCCCACCGAAATGACCAGCACGACGATGCGCATCAGGCGGGCGAGATTGTGCCCCGCGAGGTACGCGTCGCCGCCCGTGATCGTGGCGGCCCAGGCGTGCTCGGCGGTCTCGAGCGCCAGCCAGCGCCCCCCGACGAGCAGCGCGACGACCGCACTGGCGAGCACCAGCCAGCGGCGGCGACGGACACGTGGGGCGGCCGGGGTAAGGTCGCGTGTCACGGCCGCACGCCGTTGGCGGCGAGCCACGCCTCGACCGCGCGGCGGTTCGCCTCGAGCGTGGCGTCGGACGTCGCCTCGAAGCGCATGACGAGGACGGGCTGGGTGTTGGAGGCGCGGAGCAGGCCCCAGCCGTCGGCGAACCGGATGCGCACGCCGTCGAGGGTCGAGACCGTGTGGGTGGCGGCGAAGTGCTTCGCGGCGCGGGCCACGACGTCGAACTTCACGTCGTCGGGGCAGTCGACGCGCAGCTCCGGCGTCGCGACCGTCCTCGGCAGGTCGGCGAGCAGGCGCGACAGCGGCCCGCCCTCGCGCGCGACGTAGGTGAGGAGGCGTGCGGCGGCGAACAAGGCATCGTCGAAGCCGAACCAGTCGCCGCCGAAGAACATGTGGCCGCTCATTTCGCCGGCGAGCGGCGCGCCGGTGTCTTTCATCTTCTGTTTGATCAGCGAGTGCCCCGTCTTCCACATCACCGGGGTGAGCCCGGCGCGTTCCAGCATCTGCGGCAGCACGTCGGAGCACTTGACGTCGAAGATCACGGAGAGGTGCTTCCCCTGGCGCCGCGCCAGGTCGCGCCCGAACAGCACCAGCAGCTGGTCGCCGAACACCACCCGGCCCTGCTCGTCCACCGCGCCGATGCGGTCGCCGTCGCCGTCGAAGGCGATCCCCAGCTCGCAGTGCTCCCGCACGACGGCGGCCTGGAGGTCACGGAGCGTCTCGATCACCGTGGGGTCTGGGTGATGGTTGGGGAACGTCCCATCTGACTCGGCGTGCAGGGGCACCACCTCGGCGCCGAGGCGGCGGAGCGTGTCGATCGCAACGAGGCTGGTCACGCCGTTGCCGCAATCCACCGCGACCTTCACCCGCCGGGCCAGCGGGGCGTTGCGCTGCACGATCGCGTCGCGGTACGCGACCAAGACGCCCGTCTCCCGCTCTTCGCCGCCGCGGGCGCGGGTTTCGACGAGGTTGTCCTCGAGCATCTCGCGCAGCCCCTGGAGGTCCTCGCCGAACACGGCCTCGCCGCCCAGCACGATCTTGAAGCCGTTGAACTCGGGAGGATTGTGGGAGCCGGTGACTTGAATGCCGCCGTCCACGGCCAGCGTGTGGGTGGCGAAGTACAGAGCGGGCGTGGGCAGCTCGCCGACATCGACCGCGGTGCCGCCGGCGGCGACGACGCCGCGGCGCACGGCGGCCGCGAGCGCAGCCCCCGACGGGCGGTTGTCTCGCCCCACGGCGAGCCGTGGCGCGCGGTCCCCGCCCAGGCGGGTGCGGCTCAGGGTGGCGACGCCCTGCCCGATGGCGTGCGCCAGCTCGTCCGTGAGCTGGTCACCCACGGTGCCGCGGATGTCGTACTGTCGGAAAATGGCGGCGGGGACCCGCATGGCGGCCGCCCGGCGGTCAGCGGCCCGGCGGCGCCAGTGCGGCGGCGGTCGGGGTGCGCAGCGAGCCGGCGCCGTCCGCCGAGAGATCGAGGAGGCGGTTGGGCCGGATGCCGAAGAAGAGCAGCCCCACGACGGCCAGCGTCACCGCCGCGCCCGCGAGCCGCCCCAGCCGGGCGTCGGCGTGCGCCGCGTCGGATGGCGCGGGCTTCATGTACATCACCATGATCACCGGCAGATAATAGCCCGCCGATACGACGCTGGTGAGGACGAGCAGCGCGGCGAGCCACCACTGCGCGCTCTGCGCGGCCGCGACCAGGATGTACCACTTCCCCATGAACCCGGCGGTGCCGGGGAACCCCAGCAGCGACAGCATGCACACCGCGAGGGCGAACGCCAGCCACGGCCGCTGGGCGGCGAGACCGGACAGGTCGTCGATCAGCACGTCGCTCTCGCCCCGCCGTCCCTTTACGGCGAGCAGCGCGAACGCGGCGAGCGTCGTCAGCGTGTACGCGACGAGATAAAAGAGGAACGCGGCGGAGCCGGTCGCGGTGCCGGCGGCCACCGCCACCAGCACGTAGCCCGCGTGCGCGATCGACGAGTAAGCGAGCATGCGCTTCAACGACCGCTGTGCCAGCGCGATGAGATTGCCGCCCACCATCGTGGCGACGGCGAGGCCCTTCACGATCTCGGGCCACGCGGCCGCGGTCGCGAACGCCTGGCCCAGCACGCGGAACAGCGCGGCGAACGCCGCGGCCTTGACCGCCGTCGCCATGAACCCGGTGACGGGCGTCGGCGCCCCGTCATACACGTCCGGCGCCCACATGTGGAAGGGGACCGCCGCGACCTTGAACCCGAAGCCGACGAGCAGCAGCGCTACGCCGACGAGCAGCATGGGGCCGTGCTCGAGCTGCAGGGACGTGACCTGGACGCCGATGAGCGCCAGGTTCGTCGTCCCCGTCGCGCCATACACCAGGGCGATGCCGTACAGCAGGAACGCCGAGGCGAACGCGCCCAGCAGGAAGTACTTGAGCGCCGCCTCCGCGGCCCGAGGGCTCTTGCGGTTGATCCCCGCCAGGACGTACACGGCGACCGACATCAGCTCCAGCCCCAGGAACACGACCATCAGGTCGGACCCGCCGCCCATCAGCATCATCCCCAGGACCGCGAACAGCAGCAGGACGTAGTACTCGGGGGCCAGCAGCGCTTCGCGCTCCAGGTAGCGCATCGACAACATCACGGTGAGCGCGCCGGCGCCGAGGAACAGCCAGTCGCTGACGAAGCGGAAGTCGTCCACGGCGATCATCGGCGCGAAGCCCGTGACCGTGGCGGAGCGCCACCACAACCACCACACCGTCGCGGCCGTCGTCGCGAGCGCCGCGAGCGCCACCCCGCCCGCGACGCGCAGGTCACCCGTCGTGCGATGACGCCAGGCCACGATGCCGAGCAGCACCAGCGCCCACCCCGTGAGCACCAGCTCGGGAAGCAGGGCCGTGAGCAAGTCGCCGGTCAGGGAGAGATCGAGGCTCATCGGTTCACCGTCGTCGTGGGCGCCGTGGGCTTCACCTGCTCGATGAACCGCTGCGCCGAGGGCTCCATGCGCTGCAGGAACGGCTTGGGGTAGAGCCCGATCCACAGGATGCCCGCGAGCAGCGGGACGAGCACGGCGAGCTCACGGGGGGTCAAGTCGAGCAGTTTCTCGTTCTCTTTCTTGTCGAGCGGATTGTAGATCACGCGCTGCAGTGCCGGCAGCAGGTACATCGCCGCGACGATGACGCCGATCGCCGCCAGGCCCGCCGCCAGGGGATACGTGCGGAACGCGCCCAACAGCACCAGGAACTCGCCCACGAACCCGTTGGTGCCCGGCAGCCCGATGGAGGAGAGGGAGACCAGGGTCAGCACGGCGGCGAGCATCGGGACCACGCGCGCGATGCCGCCGTACGCCTCGATGAGACGGCTGTGGCGCCGCTCGTACAGCATGCCGACGAGGAAGAACAGCGCGCCCGTCGAGATGCCGTGGTTGATCATCACCAGCAAGGCTCCCTGCACGCTCTGCACGGTGAGCGCCCAGATGCCGAGCATCACGAAGCCCAGGTGCGCCACCGACGAGTAGGCGATGAGCTTCTTGAAGTCCGGCTGCACCATCGCGACGAGCCCGCCGTAGAGAATGCCGATCAGCGCGAGCGCGACGATCGCCGCCTGCACCGTGGGGTGCAGCGCCACGCCCGGGAAGAACGGCACGGCGAACCGCAGGAAGCCGTAGGTGCCCATCTTGAGGAGGATGCCGGCGAGCAGGACGGAGCCCGCCGTGGGGGCTTCGACGTGGGCATCGGGAAGCCAGGTGTGGAACGGGAACATCGGCACCTTGATGGCGAACGCCAGGAAGAAGGCGCCGAAGAACCACCAGGCGGCGCGCCCCAGATCGCCGAGATGCCCCAGCAGGAACGCGTACTCGAACGAGGTGACCCCCGTCTTCGCCGCCACCGCGAACACCAGTCCCAGGATCGCGACCAGCATGAGCAGCGACCCGAACATGGTGTAGATGAAAAACTTGATCGCGGCGTACAGCCGGTTTTCCCCGCCCCACACCCCGATGAGGAAGTACATCGGGATCAGCATCACTTCCCACATCACATAGAAGAGGAAGAGATCGATCGAGACGAACACCCCGATCATCCCCGTCGTGAGCACCAGGAGCAGCGCATAAAACGCGCGTTCGCGCTTCGTGATGTACTGATAGCTCCCCAGAACCGAGAGCGGCGTCAGAAACGTGGTGAGCAGCACCAGGAACAGGGAGATGCCGTCCACGCCCACGCGATAGTGGATGCCCCAGGCCGGGATCCAGGTGAAGACCTGCGTGAACTGCATGCCGTTCGCGGGCGCGAACCGCCACCACAGCGGCACCGACAGCGCGAACTCGACGAGCGTCGCCACCAGGGCGAGGTGCTTGGCCCAGCGCTCCGGCGCCACGAGCACCACCGCGGCCGCGAGGAGCGGCCATGCGAGCAGGGTGGTGAGGACCCAGGTGTCGTACATCGGTCAGCGCACCGCCGCCCGCAGCACCAGCACCACACCGACGACGAACAGCACGACGTAGAACCCCAGCTCGCCGGTCTGCAGCCGGCTCCCCAGCCATCCCAGGGCCCGCGACACGGCCGCCGAGCCGTTCACGCCCGCTCCGTCCACGAGCTTCACGTCAACGACCTTCCACAGCACCTCGCGCGACAGCCACGTCACCGGCCGCACGATCAGCGTGTCGTAGATCTCGTCCACGTACCACTTCTTCCACAGCAGTTTGCCGAGCCCCCGCTCCAACGGCGCCTGCTTCGCCGGCACGAGGGCTTCGGGCCTGAGCAACCGCAACGCCCCCACGATGCCGGTGAGCGCAACGACGACGGCGAAGGCGATGAGCGTCCACTCGGTCGCGGCGCCCACCGGTGCCTCGGCCCACAGCGCGGCGCTCGCCCGGGTCACCGGCTCCAGCCAGTGCGCCAACCGCTGACCGCCCCCGATCAGCTCCGGGAGGTTCAGGGCGCCGCCCGCCGCGCTGAGGACGCCCAGCACTACCAGCGGCCCGGTCATGACCCAGGGAGCTTCGTGGAGGTGCGGCCGCGCGGCCTCCCCGGTGCGGTTGGGGCCGTGGAAGGTGTACAGCATCAGCCGCGTCATGTAGAACGCGGTGAGCAGCGCGGCGGCGAGGCCCATCCCCCAGAACACGTACCAGGCGGGCGCCGAGCCGCCCCGCGCGAACGCCGCGCCCAGGATCTCGTCCTTGGAGAAAAACCCTGACAAGGGCGGCACGCCGGCGATCGCCAGGGTCGCGATCCACATCAGCACCCACGTCCACGGCAGGTGGTGCCGCAGGCCGCCCATGTTGCGCATGTCCTGCGCGTCGTCGTGGCTGTGGGTGGCGTGATAGGCGTGGTGCATCGCGTAGATCACGCTGCCCGAGCCGAGGAACAGCAGCGCCTTGAAGAACGCGTGGGTCGCGAGGTGGAAGATCCCCGCGGCCGTCGCCCCGGTGCCCACGCCGAGGAACATGTAGCCCAGCTGGGATACGGTAGAGTAGGCAAGCACGCGTTTGATGTCCCACTGCTTCAGCGCGATCGTCGCCGAGAACAGCGCGGTCAGGGCGCCGACGCCCGCCACCGCGGCGCTCGCCATCGGGGACATCGCGAACAGCACGCTGCAGCGGGCCACGAGGTACACGCCCGCCGTCACCATCGTGGCCGCGTGGATCAACGCCGAGACGGGGGTCGGGCCCTGCATCGCGTCGGGGAGCCAGGTGTACAGGGGGATCTGCGCCGATTTTCCCGTGCAACCGAGGAACAGGAATAGGGCGATCGCTGTGGCGGCGGAGCCGGTGAGCGCCGTGGGCGCCTTGGCGAACACCTCACTGAAGCCGAGGACCCCGAGATGCTGGAAGATCAGGAACATCGCGATCAGGAACCCGACGTCCCCGATGCGATTCACGAGGAACGCCTTCTTCCCCGCGTCGGCGTTGATCTTTTCGTTGAACCAGAAGCCGATCAGCAAATACGAGCACAGCCCCACCCCTTCCCAGCCGACGAACATCACCGGGAAGCTCGCGCCCAGCACCAGCGTGAGCATGAAGAACACGAACAGGTTCAGGTAGGCGAAGTAGCGCGCGTAGCCAGGGTCGTCGCCCATGTAGCCGACGCTGAACACGTGAATCAGCGACCCCACCCCCGTCACCACCAGCAGCATCACCGCCGACAGCTGGTCGAGCTGCAGGGCGGCGGGCACGTGCAGCGTGCCGACGGGGATCCAGTCCCAGTACGTGAACACGACGGGCGCGTCGAGGTGCGCGGCGGCGAGCGCGCGCACGACGACCACGGCGACGACGAACGCCGCCGCGACCGAGCCCACGCCGATGACCGTGACGGCGAGCCTCGCCTTGGGGCGCGCCAGCGCCAGGGCGCCGTTCAAGACGAAGCCCGCGAGTGGCAGCACGGGGACCAGCCAGAGCAGGGTCATCCCTTGAGCAGGTTGATCTTGCCGAGGTCCACCGTTTCGCGGTGGCGGTAGATCGCGAGGATGATGGCGAGGCCCACGGCCGCTTCGGCGGCGGCGACGGCCATGACGAAGAACACGAAGATCTGGCCGCTCACGCCCAGGCGCTGAGCGAGCGCCACGAACGTGAGGTTCACGGCGTTGAGCATCAGCTCGACGCACATGAAAATCACGATGGCGTTGCGGCGGATGAGCACGCCGGCGACGCCGATCGTGAACAGCACGGCCGAGACGGCGAGCGCGGGGCCGAGGAGCATCTACAGTTTCCGCTTCGCCAGCACCACCGCGCCGACGATGGCGGCGAGGAGCAGCAGGCTGGTGATCTCGAAGGGCACGAGGTAGGTCTCGAACAGCGGGCGCGCGACCGCCCCCACCATCCCCTGCTGCTGCTGCAGCGCGGCCATCGTCCCCTCAGGAAGCTGAATCGCCGCCGGCGGGCCCGCGCGCGCGAGGCCGGCCAGCGGGACGAGCAGCCCCGCGCCGAGGGCAGCCGCCACCACCCAGGCGAGCGCACCCTTCCGGTCCGAGGGGCCGGCTCGGCCCAGGTTGAGCAGCATGATGACGAACAGGAACAGCACCATGATCGCCCCGGCGTAGACGAGCACTTGGAGCACCGCGATGAACTGCGCGTCGAGGAGGACGAACAGCGCGGCGAGAGCGAACAGGGTCAGCACCAGCCACAGCGCGCTGGCGATGGGGCTGCGCCGGGTGACGCACAACAGGGCGCTCCCCACGGCGATCGCGGCGAACGCCCAGAAGATTGTGGTGGTCATTCACCCTTGGGGTCGGCGGGGTCCCAGAGGGTCGAGACCGGGTGGGTCTGGGCGCACAGGCGCTCCAAGTCGTACACGAACCGGTCGCGGGCGTACTCCGAGTTCTCGTAGTGCACGCCGACGTGGATCGCCTCTTCGGGGCAGACCTCCTGGCAGTAGCCGCAGAACACGCAGCGGAACTCGTCGATCTCGTAAATCAGCGGGTAGCGGTGGCCCTCTTCGTCTTCGCCGGGCACGAGCTTGATGCAGTTGGCGGGACAGATCTGCGGGCACAGGCCGCACGCCACGCATTTGGCGCGTCCCTGCTCGTCGGTGAGCATGCGGTGGGTGCCGCGCCAGCGCGAGGACAGCGTCCAGTCGTCCGTCGCCTTCTGCTCCGGGTATTGCATCGTGACCTTGGGCCGGAACAGATGGCTGAACGTCAGCGCCATCCCCTTGAGCGTCGCCCGCAGGTAGGACGTCTCTTTCACGGGCCGCTTCATCACCTTGACGAGGACCGCCATCAGGCGCGCTCCCGCGCGACCGAGCCGCTCACCAGGCGACCGCGATCGAGCACGAAGACCAGCGGCACCGCGAGGGCCAGGTTCACCGCGGCGAGCGCCAGCGCGAAGCGCGCGTCGTACGCCCACCCGAGCCGCGCGTGCAGATACCAGATTGCCGAAGCGATCACCGACAGGTACACGAGCGCGAGCGGCAGCATGACCTTCCAGCCCAGGGCCATCAGCTGGTCGTAGCGGAACCGCGGCAGGGTCCAGCGCACCCAGATGTAGAGGAAGAGGAAGAAGCCGACCTTGGCGCCGAACATCGTCACCGTCGCCAGCGTCTTGAGTAACGTCCACGGCGGCGTGTTGTCCCAGGTCGTGAACGGGATGTCCCAGCCGCCGAAGAACAGCGTGGTCATCAGGGCGGACGCCGTCACCATGTTCGAGTACTCGGCGATGTAGAACATCGAGAACTTCATGGCGCTGTATTCGGTGTGGTAGCCCGCGATCAGCTCGCCCTCGGCCTCGGGGAGGTCGAACGGCAGCCGGTTGGTCTCGGCGAACGCGGCGACGAGAAAGATGAAGAAGCCGAGCGCCAGGGGCACCACGTTCCAGGTGAGCGGCGTGCCGGTCGCCTGGCGCGCCACCACATCCGAGAGCGTCACGTTGCCGGCGATGAGCAGCACCGCCACCGCGCTCATCCCCATCGCGATCTCGTAGGAGATCATCTGCGCCGCGGCCCGCAGGCCGCCGAGCAGCGAGTACTTGTTGTTCGACGACCAGCCGGCGAGCGTGATCCCGTACACGCCGAGCGAGCTGATCGCGAGGATATAGAGGAAGCCGACCGGCAGATCGGCGACGACCAGCGGGATGTCCCCCCACTTGGAGTGCAGCGGCGCGCCGAAGGGAATCACGGCGAAAGTGAGCAGCGCCGGGATGAACGAAATCGCCGGCGCGAGCAGAAACAGCAGGCGGTCGGCCTGCGCCGGCAGCGTCTCTTCCTTGAGGATGTTCTTCAGGCCGTCGGCCGCCGGCTGCAGCAGCCCCTGCGGTCCCACCCGGTTCGGGCCCAGCCGGTCCTGCATCCACGCGCAGATGCGGCGTTCGGCGAGGGTGAGCAACGCCACGCCCACCATGATCACCGTGAACACCACGATGATCTTGACGATGGTGATGACTAGGAACGCGAGATCGCTCACGCGGGCACGCCCGCGGCTGAAGCCGCGGCTCGGCCGTCTGCAACCCGTCGCCCCGTGAACCCCAACGCGTCATAGGTCAGGCCCGCGAACGCCGCCTCGGCGGCGGCGAGCTGGGCGAAGGCGTCGGCGGCGCTCGCGGGACGCTCCGCCTCGGGGAGCAGCTCGCCCAGCACCCACCACGCCGGCCGGGCCATGCCCGGCGCGGGCTTGGCCTGGAAGTAGCGCTGCACGCGCCCGTCGCGGTTGACGAACGTCCCCTCTTCCTCGGCGACGTTGGCGATCGGGAGGGCCACGGCGGCCTCCCGCGCGGCCGGCGGCAGCACCGTGCCGAGGTAGATCAGCGCACCGTCGGTCTTCACCACCGCGTCGGGGTCGTCCAGGACCAGCACCACCGCGGCGGATTGGGCGGCCTGGAGCGCGGCGGCGTAGCCCCGGCCGTACCCCAGCAGCTCGGCGCCGTTGCCGTTCGGGGCCCGCTCGGCGCGTAACGCGAGATTGGGGACGCCGGCGAGGGGCGCCTCGTCACCCATGACCACCTGAAAGGCGCCGGTCCAGTCGAACGCCGCCAGCGCCTGTCGGGCGAGGAACAGCGCCTCCGTCGAAGCGCGCGGCGAGACGAGCGCGACGGCGGCACCACGCGCGCCCCTCAGGATCTCGCGAGCCCGGTCCAGCGCCTCGTCCCAGTCGGTGGCGCGGAGCTCGCCGCCGTGCCGGACCAGCGGTGCCTCGATGCGGTCGCCGCGGTTCATCCAGCGGTAGTGCGCGCGCCCGTGGTCGCACATGAAGTAGCGGTTTACGTCGAGGTTGGGGCGCGGTCGCACCCGCACCACCACGTCCTCGCGCGTGTCGAGGGTGACGTTGCACCCTTGCGAGCAGCCGGTGCAGATCGACGCCGTCTTGTCCAGCTCCCACGCCCGGGCCTTGTGCAGAAAGTCCTTGGAGAGCAACGACCCCACCGGGCACAGGTCCACGACGTTGCCGGCCCAGGGATGGTCGAGCCGCGCCTCGGGATGAATGCCGATGAACGCGCGGTCGCCGCGCTCGGAGACGTTCAGCACCGGCTCTTTGGCGACGTCTTCCATGAAGCGCACGCAGCGCGTACACAGGATGCAGCGGTTCGGCACGTACAGGACGTCGGGGCCGAAGTCCTCGACGGGGTTGAAGCGCTTCGGGTACTCCGTGTAGCGCGTCCCCGCGCGGCCTTCCTGGAACACGAAGTCCTGGAGCTCGCACTCCCCCGCCTGGTCGCAGATCGGGCAGTCGAGCGGGTGGTTGATGAGCAGGAACTCGAGCACGCTCTGGCGGGCCTTCTTGGCCGGGTCCGACTGCGTGTGCACCACCATCCCCTCGGCGACCTGCGTCGCGCAGGCGATCGAGAGCTTGGGCTGCTTCTCCACGTCCACGAGGCACATCCGGCACACGCCCGCGACCGGCAGCCCCGGGTGATAGCAATAGTGCGGCACGAGGACGCCGGCCTGCTTGGCGGCCTCGATGAGGAGCGTGCCCTTTGGGACCGTGACGGCGGTGCCGTCGATAGTGAGACTGATGAGATCGTCAGGCATCGTTGCCGGGTGTTATCCCGCGATCATGCCGCCACTACGGGTTTGCGCCGCCCATTCAGGTATTCCTCGAACTCCCCTCGAAACTTCTTGATCCCCGAGACGACCGGCGCGGCGCACGAGTCGCTGAGCACGCAGATCGTCTTGCCGGTCATGTTTTCGGAGAGGTCGAGCAGCAGATCGAGATCCGTCGTCTTCCCCTGCCCCGCGAGGATGCGCTGCAGAATCTTGGTGGTCCACGCGGTGCCCTCGCGGCACTGCGTGCACTGCGCGCACGATTCGTGGGCGTAGAACCGCGCCAGGCGCATGATCTGGTAGACCATGTCGGCCGAGTCGTCGAAGACGATCACGCCGCCGGAGCCGAGCATCGTGCCCTTCTCGACGCAGCCCTCGTAGTCGAGCAAGCAGGACTCGGTCTCTTCGCGGGTGAGAATCGGCACCGAGGAGCCGCCGGGGATGCACGCCTTTAACGTGCGGCCTTTGGGCACGCCGCCGCACATGTCGTAAATGAGGTTCTTCAGGGGGAACCCCATCGTCAGCTCGTAGTTGCCCGGTTTCTGCACTTGGCCGCAGACCGAGAACAACTTCGTGCCTGTGCTCTTGGGGTTCGACAGGCACATCGCCTTGTACCACGGGGCCCCATTCTTGAGAATGTGCGGCACGGCGGCGAGCGTCTCGACGTTGTTGATCGTCGTCGGCAGGCCGAAGACGCCGGCGGCGGCCGGGAACGGCGGCTTGATGCGGGGGTTGCCGCGCTTGCCCTCGATCGAGTTCATGAGGGCGGTCTCTTCGCCGCAGATGTACGCCCCGGCGCCGCGCACCAGGTAGATCTTGAGGTCGCCCAGGATGCCGGCCTTGTACGCCTCGTCGAGCGCCTGGGCCATGATCGCGTACGGCTCGGTGAACTCCCCCCGCACGTAGATGTAGCCGACCTCGGCCTGGATCGCGCGCATCGCGATCGCCGTCCCCTCGAGCAGCTGGTGCGGGGTCCAGCGCATGATCTCGCGGTCTTTGAAGGTGCCGGGCTCGGACTCGTCGGCGTTCACACACAGGTAGTGCGGCCTTTTTTTCTCCTTCGGCATGAACGACCACTTGAGCCCCGTCGGAAACCCGGCGCCGCCGCGGCCCCGCAGCCCGGAGTTCTTCAGCTCCTCGATGATCGCCACCGGCGTCATCGCCTGCGCCTGCTTCCACGCCTCGTAACCGCCGCGCTTCACCCACCCCTTGAGCGAGCGCGCTTCGGCGTCGCCGAAGTGCTTGGAGAGGACCGGAGTCTCCTTGGCGTGCGGTTTGTGAGGGAAGCCCATTAGCGGTACTTCCTCACCAGCTCCGGCACCTGCTCCGGCGTCACGCTCTCGATAAAGGCGTCGTTGATCAGCACCGGGGTGGCGAAGCCGCAGGCGCCGAGGCACTCGACTTCAATCACCGTCCAGGTGCCGTCGGGGCTGGTCGCCCCCAGGTCACGCGCGGCGGTGTGCTCGAGAAACGCCTTGACCACGCCCTCGGCCCCGCAGAGGTTGCACGGCGACGTCGTGCACACCTGCACGAAATTCTTTCCCACCGGATGCTGGTGGTACATCGTGTAGAACGTCACCACGCCCTTCACGTACGCGGGCGTGAGCTCGAGCACCTCCGCGACCTCGGCCATGTTGCGGTCCGAGATCCAGCCGCGCGCTTCCTGCACCAGCCACAGCGCTGGGAGCAGCGCTGCTTGTTTGTTCGGGTAGCGCTTGATGATCGTATCCAGCTGCTCGCGCGTCTTGCCGAGAAAAACGGGCTGATACTCCCCCCCCCCGGCGGGCGCCGCGTGGGCCGCGCTCACCGGTCCACCTCCCCCATCACGATGTCCACCGACGCGTTGATCGCGATCAGGTCCGACAGCAGATGCCCCTCGGCCATCTTGGGCAGCGCCGCCAGGTTGATGAACGACGGGGGCCGGATGCGCCAGCGCACCGGCTTCGCGGTGCCGTCGGAGACGAGGTAGTTGCCCAGCTCGCCTTTGGGGTTCTCGATACCGACGTACGCCTCGCCCACCGGGGCTTTCACGCCTTCCATCACCTGCTTGAAGTGGAAGATCATCGCTTCCATGTCGCTCATCGCGCGCGACTTGGACGGCAGGATCACGCGCGGGTCCGCGACGTTGATCGGGCCGTCGGGCAACCGGTCGAGCGCCTGGCGGAGGATGCGGTTGGACTGGTGGCATTCCTCGAGGCGCACGAGGTAGCGGTCGTAGACGTCCCCGTGCTCCCCGACCGGGACCTCGAAGTCGTAACTGTCGTAGCCGAGGTAGGGTTTGTCCTTGCGGACGTCGTAGGGGACGCCGCTGGCGCGCAGCATCGGGCCGGAGAGCGAGTAGTTGATCGCCTCCGCCTTGGTCATCAGGCCGATCCCCTGCGTGCGGCCCGCCCACACGGCGTTGCGGGTGAGGACGCGGTCGATCTCGCCGAGCGTGTTGGGGAAGGTGTTCGTGAAGTGCCGGAGCCTCGGGACGAACGTGTCGGGGATGTCGGCCATGAGGCCACCCACGCGCGTCACGCTGGTCGTGAGCCGCGCCCCGGTCCACATCTCCTGGAGGTCGTAGATCCGCTCGCGCTCCTGGAACGCCCACAGGAACGGCGTGAAGGCGCCGAGGTCGATCGACGTCGTGCCGAGCCAGACCATGTGCGAGATGATGCGGCTCATTTCGCAGGCGATGACGCGCAGCACCTGGCAACGCGGGGTGATCTCGATGCCCATGAGCCGCTCGGCCGCGAGGGCGAACCCGACGTTGTTCGCCATCGGCGACAGATAATCGGTGCGATCGGTGAGCGGGATGATTTGGTTGTAGTGGCGGTACTCGCCGAGCTTTTCGAAGCCGGAGTGCAGGTAGCCGACGTGCGGGATCACCCGCACCACCATCTCGCCGTCCAGTTCGACGACCAGGCGCAGCACGCCGTGCGTGGCCGGGTGCTGGGGACCGAGGTTGATGAGCAGGTGCTCGCCGCCCAGATCGGGCTCGGTCTCCGGCTCGCCCGGGCCGAGCGGGACGCGGGTCGGCTGCCCGCGGGCGTCCACGCCCGGGGTCGCCAGCTCGAGCTCGACGGTGCGCTTGCTCATTCGTCGAAGGGGAGCTTGCCGCGCTCCCCACGGCGCAGCCGCTCGCGCATCTCGGCGGGCAGCTCGTCGTAGTGCTCGGCGATGGACAGCTCTTCCAGGGAGTAGTGGGCCTCGGGGTTGGCGTTCAACGCCTGCCGCACCTGCTCGGCCCGGCTGAACCGCCCGCGCAGCGGGAAGTCTTTCCGCAGCGGATAGCCTTCGGCGTACGTCTCCCACATCAGAATGCGGCGCAGGTCGGGGTGGCCGCGGAAGGTGACGCCGAACATGTCGTAGACTTCGCGCTCCAGCCAGTCGCCGCCGGCCCACAGCGGGGTCACCGAATCCACCGCCAGCTCACCGCGCGGGTCCAGCTCCACTTTGACGCGGAGGTCGGCGCGGCGCTCGAGCGCGCGGAGGAAATACACTACTTCGATGGAGCGCTCGCGGTCGCGGTATTCGACCGCGGTGACATCGACGAGGTAGTCGTAGGTCTGGCCCGGCGTGTCCCGCAGCCAGCGCATCACCTCGGCGAGGCGTTCGCGGGCGACGACCACGATGGTCTCGCCGTCGCGCGCCGCTTCGGCACGGCCGATCGCGTCTCCGAAGGTCGTGCGCAGGGCCGCGACGGTCGGGTTCACGACGAGCGGAACTGGTGGACGGAGTTGCCGAACGGCTCCGAGATCTCGTCGATCTCGTCGGGCGGCATCCGCAGCCCCTTGGCGTCGAGCGGCTGCTCCTCGCGCAGGCCCGGGAGCACGAGGGATTCGCCCTTGATCTTCTTGTGCAGCAGCAGCACGCCGTAGAGCAGCCCCTCGGGCCGCGGCGGGCAGCCGGGGACGTACACGTCCACCGGCACGATCGTGTCGATCCCCTGCACCATCGCGTAGTTGTCGAAGATGCCGCCGGTCGAGGCGCAGGCCCCCATGGAGATCACCCATTTGGGCTGCGGCATCTGGTCGTAGATGCGCCGAATCACGGGCGCGAGCTTGAACGGCAGCCGGCCGGCGCAGATCAGCACGTCGGCCTGGCGCGGCGAGAACGCCTGGCGCTCCATCCCGAAGCGGGCGAAGTCGAAGCGGCTGGCGGCGGTGGCCATGAACTCGATGGCGCAGCAGGCGGTGCCGAACGGCATCGGCCACAGCGAGTTGGCCCGCGCCCAGTTGACGAGCTCGTCGAACTTGGTGACTAACCAATTCGGGCTTCCGGAGATCTCCTTCGATACTCGCTTCATACTACGAACACCGTCAAGCAAAGCCGTCGAGCGACCCCGTCAAGCGATAACGTCGAGCAGATACGTTTGCGTCCCGCCCGCCCCGCTGAAGTAGATCGTGCCCCACGGGATCAGGAACACGGTCTCGATGTCGAACACGATGAACAGCATCGCCACGAGGTAGAACTTGACCGAAAAGCGCTCGTGGGCCGAGCCGAGCGGCGGCATGCCGCTTTCGTAGGGGGCGTCCTTCAGGGGGGTGGGCCGCTTGGGTCCGATCAAATGCGACAGCCCGATCATGCCCGCCGCGTTGGCGACGACGAACAGGAGCAGCAGCAGGAACGGGAGATAGGGCCGCAGCATGGAGTTCGTGAAAAATTTCACGTAGTCCCACGGAAATTATCCCGGCCCTCCGGTGCTGTCAACCGAACGAGTGGCGTAAGTGTCGATGGCGCCGTTACATTCGCCGCCATGTCGATCAAATCCGACCGCTGGATCCGACGCATGGCGCAGACCCACCAGATGATCGAGCCGTTCGAAGAAGCGCAGGTGCGCGCCGGCGTCGTCTCCTACGGCGTCTCCTCGTACGGCTACGACATGCGCGTCGCGCCCGAGTTCCGCATCTTCACGAACGCGCTCTCGGTCATCGTCGATCCCAAGCAGTTCGACCCCAAGTCGTTCGTGGAACTCGAGGGCGACGTCTGCGTCGTCCCGCCCAACTCGTTCGCGCTCGCCCGGTCGGTGGAATACTTCCGGATTCCGCGCAACGTGCTGACGCTGTGTGTCGGGAAGAGCACCTACGCGCGCTGCGGCATCATCACCAACGTCACGCCGTTCGAGCCCGAGTGGGAAGGGTTTGTGACGCTGGAGATCTCGAACACGACGCCCTTGCCCGCGAAGATCTACGCCAACGAAGGGATCGCGCAGGTGTTGTTTTTCACCGCAGACGAAGGCGACGAATGCGCCGTGAGTTACAAGGATAAGAAGGGCAAGTACCAAGCACAGCGAGGGATTACGCTGCCGAAGCTGTAGTCCCCGCGCCCCGCGCTCCCAGCAGAGTGATCAGCACCGTCACCACAACCAGAATTGCGATATCGGGCACCCATCCCAGCTCGAGCCTCGGAATCGCCATCTGCAGGAAGTACATCACGAAATCGAACAGGCCGAGCAGCAGGCCCAGGAGCACCGTCCCCTGCAGCCCCCGCCCGAATTGCGCCAGCAGGCTGCCCGTCACGAGGATGACCGCGCCCTGCCCCGCTGCCAACGCGAGCGACGTCTCGATGCCCTCGATCAGCGTCCCCACCCGGGCCGACGGGGTAGGGGTGTAGCTGAAGAACCAGGTGTGTGCGAGCGCGACGACGACGCCCGCCACCGCGGCGCATACCGTCGCCCAGGCGGCGTACCAGATCACGATCTTCACGCGGTCGCTGTTGTCGGACGTCAGACGTCAGACATCAGCGATGTTTCCGAGGTCTGACGTCTGAGCTCTGACGTCCACTCAATCTGCGCACCGCCCGCAACGCGCGCCAGCGTCACCTCGGATTCAAGATCCGATCGATCCGCGCCTGCAGGTCCACCAGGTGCGCGCGCGTGGTGCGGTCGGTCGTCCGGGCCAGCGCCGTTCGTAGCACCGGCTGCAGATCCTGCAGCTCGAGCCGCGCCAGCGCCCGCGCGTCGGCCGGACGCGGGGGCGGGGGCGTGAAGCCCGGGAACGGCGTGAAGTTCGGCGGCAGCGGCGTCACCAGCGGCGTGTTGATCAGGCGGTCCATCACATCCACGAACGCCTGCTGCAGGTTGCGCCGGTAGGGGTCCACGGCGGGCCGGGCGGCAGTCACCTCCGAGAAGATGCCACGGCGCACGTCGCTGATGAGATTCGCCAGCGTGTACGCTTGCCCAGCGGGCAAGGTGCCGCCCTGCTCGGCGAGGCGCGAAAGCCGCTGATCCTGGAACAGCGTGTTGAGCAGGGCCGTCTGGCGCGTGCGGATGCGATCCACGAACCCCGTCGGCTCGATGCGCCGCAGCACCTCGGGATCGAGGAAGTACAGGGG
>WNFW01003714.1_pt1 | contig 18524 bp, 17 predicted proteins | sample 5400131 | NCBI WGS metagenome assembly WNFW01 (sample SAMN13153362, study PRJNA577476) | soil metagenome | isolation source: 20 cm soil or saprolite under grassland replicate 1 | place: USA:California | collected 2016-06-15 | reverse complement strand
CCGCTATCCACCGATACGTATTGAACCTCGCGACGTGGCATGTGTTCCTGGATCACCCGATCTTTGGGGCTGGCCCGGGGCATTTTGCGGAATATTACTCGGTGCCGTATGCCAATCGCGTTGGCCTGATTGAAACGACGAAGAAATACATGGGGCACAACCTTTATTTGGAAACGCTGGCAGAAACAGGCGTTATTGGGCTGGCGTGCTTGCTGGCGATCTTTTTCGTAATCATGCATGAGCTATGGAAAGAACGCCGCCTGTGGATGCAAAGCAATCCAGAAATCGCCAGTTGGGCGACCGCATTCTTTCTTTGTCTCTGTGCTTATGCCATATCGGCTGTCTTCGCGCACTTGTCTTACCAGAGGTACTTCTGGGTATTGGTGGCGCTATCGAGCGCGGCGGTCCGGATTATTCGTTCCATGCGTGAAGAACAAGAAATGCCATTCTTAAATCAAGGCTAGAGTCTGCGAAGGCCATTTCGATGGACGCCCTACCCCCACCGCAGATATTTTGAAATTCCTTTTGCCCATCGTTAACGCATTGATTCCAAAGGGGCGGAAAACGGTTTTGAAACCAACTCTGGAGAGAGGGGAGCAGCGGTGCTTCGCATACTGGCATACCATCGAGTAGCTGAATTGCGGGACACCCCCACGGTTGATTCCCGCAGCGTCAGTGCGACACCTGCGGTATTTACCCGGCAGATGCAGCATCTGGCGCGTCATTATCAAGTCGTCGGTATGCCCCAACTCTTGAACGGCATTGAGTCCGGGGCGCCCCTTCCCAAGCGAGCCGTTTTGATAACTTTTGATGACGCCTATGCCGACTTCGGCGAAATCGCGTGGCCCATCCTCAAGCAATTTGGGTTGCCCGCGACCATGTTCGTTCCAACCGCTTATCCAGACCGCCCCGAAGTGCCCTTTTGGGAGAACAAGCTGTATCAGGCGTTCAAAGCTTCTGCTCGAACAGAATTGTGCGGGACGCCGCTCGGCCATTTGCCGCTCGGCGACTCTGAAGAGAAGCGGCGCGGCCTACGCAAAGTCCAAGACTACTGCACGACCATCCCGCACGATGAGGCGATGAGACTGGTTGATTCGGTATGCGCTCAATTAGTGGAGAGCCAGGCATATTCGGGCAGCGTTTTGAGCTGGGAGCAACTCCGCCAACTGGCAAAAGAAGGACTTGCGCTTGGATCGCACACGCGAACACATCCCATTATGACCCAGGTGACGCCGAACAGAATGTGCCAAGAGATTAGGGGATCTCAAGAAGATCTCAAGAGAGAGATCGGGACCGTCCTGCCAGTCTTTTGCTATCCCAATGGGAATCATAATGACACGGTCGTCTCGATTGTGAGAAACGAGGGCATCCGGCTAGCTTTCACAACGCTCAGCGGGGAAAACAAGTCGCATTCCCTTGACCTTCTGCGGCTGCGACGCATCATTATCACTCCCCGAACATCAATTGCCGTTTTCTATGCCCGCCTCCTCCGGATGGGCGCGTACTTCGACGCCTGGCGTCATGGGAGCTTGAAAAAGAATCCCATTGCAGCGCGGTCTCGGCATCAAGCCAGCGTCGTCTAGGCCTGCACAAGACTCCAGTATTAAAGATGAAAAGAGTTCTGAATACGATTTTAGGAAACTGCTGACGACTTACCGGGAGGGCGATGAATACACACTCGCAGGAAGTTTCTCGTGGCGAACGGTTCGGTTTCGGGAAGAACTGGGAAAGATTCCTGCAAAGGCTGAATGAGGAGCGTATCACACGGGGAACATGTGGCAAGCCCTGGAGAATGTAAGCGATCGGGTTCAGGACGGAGGAACTCTTTTCGTTGCAATCTACAACGACCAAGGCAAAGCCTCGCGAGTCTGGAAGGCAGTGAAGGTGCTCTATAACCGGTCGCTCGCGTGGCGGATTCTTATTACCCCGCTTTACCTGGCATGCATGGTAGCCCACGGAATAGCTCTTGATTTGATCGGCTGGAAGAATCCCTCCTCACGATACTTCGGATATCGAAAGAGACGGGGGATGTCACTCTGGCCCGACATCCTGGATTGGCTCGGGGGTTACCCCTTTGAAGTTGCCAGAGCCGACGAAATCAATGATTTCTACAAGACAAGAGGCTTTACGTTGATCCATTCAACTTTGTCGAAGGGCGGCAAGGGCCGCGGCAATAACCAATATATTTTTGTGAAAGGCAGCGGCCCGGAGCAGGCCCATTACGAGAGTCATCGAGTCGCTCGTGAATCCACGAGCCAATCCACCGTGCCACAAGTTTCAGAAGCCTAGGTTTGGATTCGGAATTTCCGCATACAAGACAAGAAATAAATAGTCGCATTCTCGGACTAACTAAATGAATAGGCGACCCGTGACTCGTGAAATGCTCGCGTTCGAGGGAGGGATCGGGACGACGATCTCTCCGCCGGACACTATATTGAAACGGCCAGATTCGCGAGCAAAGTTAGACAGCGTGCTGATATTAGATGGGAACACCAGAAGCGCGCTCGCGGCAACGCGGTCTCTGGGAATGAAGGGAGTGCATGTCGTAGTCGCTGATGAGATCAAGAGAACGCTGGCCGGCGCCTCGCGATACTGCAGTGACAGCTTTACCTACCCGTCCCCGGCCACCAACCTGGAGGGGTTCCTCGATACGGTTAAGACAGCATCGTCGCGGCGCGGGATAGGAGTGATGCTGCCGATGACTGAGTTGAGTACTTCGACGGTATTGAGACATCGCGAAGAATTTGAATCTTTGAGAGTACCGTTTGGGGAACTTACAGCCTTTGATGCGTTGAATGACAAGTGGAGGCTGCTGAAGCTTGCACAACAACTCAATCTTCCCATACCGAAGACGCAGTTTGTAAGAGAAATCAGCTCACTCGACGAACTCTGCAAAGCGCTGAAGTTTCCCGTAGTCCTGAAACCCTATCGTTCCATGATCTCGTCTCATGGACGCTGGATCGCCACCTCCGTGCAGTACGCGCGTTCCATGGAAGAGCTAAAAGAGATTGCCGCCCGATATGAGTACTTCAGCCAGCACCCCTTCATGATCCAAGAATACATCTCGGGTCAAGCCGAGGGAGTATTTGTTCTGTGTGATCATGGCAAACCAATTGTGTTCTTCGCGCACCGGCGCTTGCGAGAAAGACCACCAACGGGGGGAGTCAGCGTTCTAAGTGAAAGCATCGAGCCGAACCCGGAAGCACAGAGGGTGACGCGAGCCATACTCGAAACCGTTGAATGGCACGGCGTCGCCATGGTCGAGTTCAAGGTTTCCGCTGAGGGAACTCCGTACCTGATGGAAGTGAATGGCCGCTTCTGGGGATCGCTGCAATTGGCAATTGATGCAGGAGTGGATTTTCCCTGGCTCCTTTATCAAATGGCGATTGGAAAGAATCTAGGCAAGGTGAAGCCATACATCACGGGAATCAAATGCCGATGGCTGCTGGGTGACCTGGTAAGCCTGTGGAAGGTATTGATCAACAGCGGACCAGGCCCCCGCCCGTTCCCTTTCGGCAAGGTCGAATCGATCGTGCAGTTTTTGAATTTCAACGAGAAAGCCTCGCGATATGAAGTAAACCGGTGGGGCGACCTGAAACCCTTCTGGTTGGAAGTAAGGCAGTACGTGACGGAGTTGGGTTCTAGTTTTGTTAAACGAGTCGCTCGACCCCGAATTTAACTATCAGAGCATTCCGATTCATCAAACCGATTATCTGAGTAGTTTCGTTTTCCAGTAGGCCCTAATTCCACAGGATCCATCGTTGGCAGCTACGCATTTGGAGAGACTACACCCATGACAACCTCGATAGCGACAAAATCCGTGCCATTCCACGTTCCCTCCATTGGTGAAGAGGCGATTCGCGCTGTCACAGAAACATTAGAGAGCGGCTGGATCACGACGGGACCCAAGACACGAAGCTTCGAAGAGGCATTCGCCCGGTTTATTGGTGTCCGCCATGCTCTCGCCGTGAGCTCCTGTACGGCCGCGCTACATCTTTCCCTCGATGCGGCCCGCCTCAGCGAAGGCGACGAAGTGTTGGTTCCCACTCTGACCTTTGCCGCGACGGGAGAAGTCGTGACGTACTTCAAAGCAAAGCCGGTGCTGGTGGATGTCGATCCAATCCATTTCAATTTGAGCGCGGAAGATGCCAAACGAAAAATCACGCCTAAGACCAAGGTCATTATGCCGGTTCACTTTGGCGGCCACCCGTGCCGCATGGATTCCATACTCGACCTTGCGGCAACGAGAGGTTTGACAGTCATCGAAGACGCTGCGCACGCGATCCCCGCCAAGTTTAGAGGGCAAAACATTGGGACCCTGAGCCCCATGACGGCATTCAGTTTTTATGCCACCAAAACTCTTACAACCGGCGAAGGTGGAATGGTAACCACAAACGATGACGCGCTGGCGAATCGCGTTAGCCTTATGAGGTTGCATGGAATGAGCCGTGACGCCTGGAAGCGATACACCGCGGAAGGGACTTGGCGTTACGAACTCACAGAGGCCGGGTATAAATACAACCTCACCGACCCCCAGGCCGCACTGGGACTCGTCCAGCTCTCTCACTGCGAGGAGATGTGGCGGCGCCGAGTGAAAATAGCGCAAAAGTATGACGGCGCGTTGATGTTGCTGGAGGCGTACCGCACGCCACAAACCGCGCAGGACGTCCAAAACGCCTGGCATCTCTATGTTGTCCTCGTGGAGCCTTCCGCGCTTCGCATCCATCGCGACCAGGTGATTGAAGAACTTCGGCAGCGTGGAATCGGAACCTCGGTTCACTTCATTCCCTTGCACCTTCATCCTTATTACCAGAAGAAATGGGGATATCGCCCGGGGGAATTTCCGGTTGCTGAGGATTACTTTGATCGCTGCATATCCTTGCCAATCTATCCAAGCATGACAGATGAAGATATCAATCAAGTGGTGGAAGCCCTGCAAGACATTTCCATCAAGTTTCGAAGATAGGGCAACACATTCACGCCGTGACTTGCAATGGGATGTCGCGAGGGAACAAACAGGAGGCGACGCCGATGAGTGGTATTCCACAGTTGCACAGGATCCCAGCGCAGAAGCGAGTGAACCCTGGTTTCAACGTCACTGCGGCGGAACAACCCAAGAACCGCATCGGACGAGACGCGGCCGGCGTTAGGGCGGCGTTCTACATTCGGCATGGAAAGAGAGTATTTGACGTCATCGGAGCCGCAGTGGCTTTGATTATCGCCAGTCCTATTCTTTTTCTCTGCGCGGTGGCAGTGCTGCTGGAGTCCCGCGGGCCTGCATTCTTCCGCCAATGGCGAGTCGGAAAGAACGGCAAGCCCTTCCAGGTTTTCAAACTGCGCACGATGACTCATGGAGCGGACAAACGCGGGCCGAAGATCACGGCATCGGGCGACTCCCGCATAACGAGAGTGGGCAGAATTCTTCGCAAGACAAAGATGGATGAGCTTCCGCAATTATTCAATGTTCTTCGAGGCGAAATGAGCCTGGTGGGGCCGCGCCCGGAAGTACCGGAATACACGCTGAAATACACTCTCGCGGAAAGAAAAATCCTGGATGTGAAACCTGGCATAACCGGGCCTGCCTCATTGGCGCACATCAATGAAGAGCAACTCCTGGCTGGCCGGGCAGACAAAGAGCATTTCTACGTTACCACCATTATGCGGCGCAAACTCGAAATCGATCTGGCCTACGGCCGCAACATCAGCTTATTCGAAGATCTCAAAAACATTCTTTTAACCGTAGGGGCCCTGTTCATCCCTGGCGGATCTCAGACGAAGAACCTGGAGACCAGTCCACCTGCCAGTGAAGGGGCAGCAGACTGAGGGATACAGGTCCGTGCAGAGACTTCGTGCGAGTGAAATGGACTTGTTCTAACTCCAGGGACAAATCAAATGCGAACGGCCTTACGAACAATTAAGTGGCGGCATGTTGTACCGCGAATTTTTGCGGATTTCGTAATTATTCACTGCGCGATGTTGATTGCATTCGCAGTCTCCATGGCTTACCAGGCTCGGGCGGACCAATGGCCGAGCGCATCGAGCCTAGCAAACGCTTTCCGGCACTATTATTTCTCCAGGTTTCTAATTCTGTCGGCATTATTCCCGCTGGTTTTCTTTCTGAATGGACTCTATACCCACGTGCGCTCCTATCCGACAATGGCCAAGCTGGAGCGGTTTACCATCGTGGTCCTGCTGTCCCTGACCGTATTCATTACGGTGAATTATCTCGTGATTCTGCATCAGAATCCGATCGGCCGGAGCGTCTCCCTGCCGTTTGCGGGTGCAGCATTATTGGGCTTGCTTGGAATCCGCGTTGCTAAGGAATGGCTCATCGGCGAAGGGAGAACCGGCCAGAAGCGCAGGTCCACAGATTTGGGACAGGGCTTAGTACTCGTAATTGGCGGAGCCGGTTACATCGGGTGCAGTCTAGTTAGACGTTTACTCGAAGAGGGCAGACGCGTTCGGGTATTGGATAATGCGGTGTACGGTTTGGAACCCATTCAGGACCTTCTGCATCATCCCAACCTGGATTACGTGGATGGCGATTCACGAAATATTCAGGATGTCGTGAAGGCCATGCACCAGGTGTCGAGCATTGTTCATTTGGCGGCAATCGTTGGGGATCCAGCCTGCGAACTCGATCAAAAGACGACGATCGAGATCAATTACGCTGCAACGCGAATGCTCATCGAGATCGCGAAGGGCGACGGTGTCGAACGGTTCTTGTTCGCCTCGAGTTGCAGTGTTTATGGGGCAAGTGATGAGGTCATGGACGAAAACTCAACGGTGGAGCCGGTGTCTCTGTACGGAGAGACAAAAGTATCTTCCGAGCAGGCGTTGCTTGAAAGCGTGACCGCGAACTTCCATCCGGTTATCATGCGCTTTGCGACGGTATTTGGACTTTCGAATCGTCCACGGTTTGACCTGGTTGTGAACCTTCTCTCCGCTAAAGCAAAACAGGATGGGCGAATCACGATCTTTAATGGGGAACAATGGCGGCCGTTCGTTCATGTGAGTGACCTTGCCGAGGCCATCATGCTCCTCCTAAACGCCCCGTTGGGATCCGTGAGCCAGGAAGTCTTCAATGTGGGTGACAACCGCTTGAACCACACACTCACCGACGTGGCCGAGGTGGTCCAGCGCGTGTTTCCGGGCACGCAGATCGAGCACGCCGAGAATACGGACCGGCGCAACTACCGCGTCAATTTTTCCAAGATTGAGAAGCGGGTTGGATTCCGTTGCCGATATACGCTGGAGGATGGTGTCCGAGAGATCAAAACGGCGTTCGATTCAAACGAGATCGGCAATTACCGGGACATTCGCTTTAGCAACCTCGGCTTCTTGCGCGAAACGGGGACACCCGAGAACAAGAGTGAATTCGATGAGGCGGTTATGGCCGCTTTTGGCGGTGCGCAAATTCACCCCATTGTCACGAGAAAGATGACGCGGCAATACTCAAAAACCGCTCCAGTCCTCTAAATCGCAAATCTACCTATGAAGTTTCGCATGTTTTCCGTTGCGCTAATTGGCCCTGATGGAGCAGGCAAGTCGACGATCAGTCGCGCGCTTGTTGCGTCATCGCCGTTTTTATTCAAGACCATTTACATGGGGGATAACATCGAGGCTTGCAACTTTGCCTTGCCCACCTCCCGCCTCGTCGGGTATTTCCGAAGACGCCGCAATAGAAATGCCGAAAGATCCGGCGCGGCGGGCGAATCATCCACGACCAGCGCGAGCCGAAAAGTGTCGCTGGGACAAATGGTCTGGACGGCGGGCCGGCTTGCCAATTTCTTGGCCGAGGAATGGTATCGACAACTATTGTCTTGGACCTATCAGGCGCTGGGGTACATCGTTTTGTGCGATCGACATTTTCTATTCGACTTTTCTCTTGATTTCGCCCGCAAAGGAGAAAAGTCTCCTGAGGAACTTGAAAATCGCCGGCAAGCGTTCCTTCGCCAGGGAACGCAAGTCCGCAACTTTGTGCGAGTCGACGGCACGCAACCGCTCGACAAGGTTTGTGCCGAGGTCTGCAAACTCATTGCCGAATACTCCGGCCGCCCCAGTACTTCAAACGCTTTTGCCAGCTTGTGAACATTACCTGTAAAGCTCAGGCGTCCTAACCAAGTTCACTACCGATTGAGTGTCCTGGCTAACTAAGACCATTCAAATGTGCGGAATCTGCGGCTTCTCTAATATCGGCCATCATGGTGACTCGCCGACGGTACTCTCGGCGATGACCGCCTGCCTGGCTCATCGAGGCCCAGACGGAGCGGGGACCTGGCTGTCTCCGGAACTGGACGTCGGATTGGGCCACACCAGATTGGCGATCATTGACCTCGCGGGAGGCCGCCAACCGATTCAATCTGCCGATGGACGGTTCGTGATTGTCTTCAACGGCGAACTTTACAATTTTCGATCTCTTCGTAAAGACCTCGAGGACCTGGGGCACCGCTTTCGCACGTCTTCCGATACTGAGGTGTTACTCGAATCCTACATAAGATGGGGACCGGCTTGCCTCCAGCGGTTCCGCGGAATGTTTGCTTTGGCGATCTATGATACGCAGGAGCATGAATTTTTCTTGGCTCGCGACCGAACAGGCATCAAACCGCTCTATTACCACTGGGGGCCCTCTGGTTTCCTTTTCGGATCGGAAATCAAGGCCATACTACAGGCGCCCGGCGTCCCCCGCCGCTTGGACTATCAGGCACTCGCAGATTTTCTTGTTCTTGGTTATCCCCTCGCACCGAAGACAATGTTTCTGGATGTGCGCGAGCTCGAGCCGGGGACATCGCTACGGGTTTCTCGGCAAGGGATTGAAAAGCGGCGATTTTGGTCATGGCTCCAATTTCCAAGCAATATGGGGGAATCAGAAGCTTTGGAACAAACCCAGGCGGCCTTGACCGAAAGTCTACGCGAGCATTTAGTTTCGGACGTACCGATTGGTGTGCTTTTGAGTGGCGGTATTGATTCTTCCCTTTTGGTCGCCTTCCTTGCAAAAGTGCTTGGGGAAGATTTGGAGACGTTCACTGTTTCCTTCACGGAAGGCGCCTATGACGAATCGCCTTATGCTGAAGCCGTCGCCCGGAGCCTTGGCGTTCGGCATCGGAAAATCGTCCTGGATCCCCGGCTAGCGGACATTTCTTTAATCGAAAATATTCTTGTCCAATTCGATCAGCCATTTGCTGATTCCTCCGCGATCCCAACTTACTTCATCTGCAAAGAGATTCGGAAATCGGCGAAAGTTGCCATTGGCGGGGACGGTGGAGATGAGATGTTCGGCGGTTATCGGCGGTTTTATCACGCTGATTTGGCAAAGCTGGCGGGCACCCTGCCGAATGGCTTCCTGAAGGCAACAAGTGCAACGCTGGGAGGAATTTCCGGAATTGCTCCACATCTTTCTCGCATGGGCAAGAGATTTCTTTGTTCAGCAGCATCAAGAAATGAGGGCCGCCTCCTGGCCTTATCCTGCTACACCTTTCCGTATGAACTCCCCGAAATGATCGAACCATGCATCATGAAGACAATCGGCAATTATGTTCCTTCCATGTCGCTCAATGGGCATGGAACCAGCAATCCAGGGGGGAAAGAATTTGTCGATTCGACGGTACGCTATGCGCTTCCGGGAGATTACTTGCGGAAGGTAGACGTGATGAGCGCTGCCCACGGGCTGGAGGTCCGCGTTCCCTTCCTGGGAGAGCATGTTCTAGAGTGCGCGGCGAAGATCCCGTTGCATCTAAAGTATTCGCGCAAGAAAAATAAAATTATCCTGCGTAAGCTCGCCGAGAAGTATCTGCCAAAAGCCATCGTCGAGAAACCTAAGGGCGGCTTCGGAATTCCATTGGATTCCTGGTTGGGTCGGAATGGCCGGGAAGAGGTGCGTTCTTTACTCAACTCTCGAGGCACCGGAATACGCGATGTCATTCGACCAGAGTATTCCGAGCAGTTGCTTTCCGGATTTGTTGATCAGATTTGGAACAGATCAAAGCGAAGCCGCTTCAACACTTACCAGCAAGTCTACATGTTATGGAGCCTAGAACGATGGCTGGCACGCTGGAAGCCCGCCCTGTAAGGTTGGGAATGATTGATGCAAGAGTAGAGGAGGGTCCACTCCGGGTCCTCGCCGTCACTCCCCTGCCCAGCTCAAAAGCCTCGATGATCCACGTTACCAGGCAGGTAGCGTCTCTCGAAGTCTCGGGAATCACCTGCAAAACTTTCACCGTGGCCTCCCGCACATCTCCTTGGGTGGTTCTAGGTGAGTGGCGCAGATTGCGCAGAGAGATTCGGGCGTTCCAACCAGACATACTGCACGCGCACTACGGAACGATGACAGCATTTTTGGCCATTCTGAGCACAACTCTCCCAGTGATTGTCACCTATCGGGGAAGTGACCTGAACCCGAATCGCAGCCGTGGATGGCTGCAGGAGGCCCTTGGCACATTGCTCTCACAGCTTGCCGCCTTGCGAGCGGCGCGAATCATCTGTGTGAGCAATCAGCTGAAGCACAAACTTTGGTGGCGAAGGGACCGCGTCATAGTCATTCCTACTGGCGTGGATATGACGCTCTTCTATCCTCGTGACTTGCAAGAAGCGCGCCGGGAACTTCAATGGGGGAAAGAGGAGCACGTGGTGCTCTTCAACGCGGGCGATCCAATTTGCAAGCGCTTGGATTTAGCCCGGGCTGCGGTTCAATTCGCTGAGTCCAGGTGCGGAAAGGTCCGTTTTGCCGTCCTCGATGGCAATGTTCCCCCCAACCACATTCCATTGATGATGAACGCCGCCGATTGTTTATTGCTGACGAGCGACTGGGAAGGCTCTCCCAACGTGGTCAAAGAGGCGATTGCTTGCAATCTTCCTGTGGTTTCGGTCGATGTGGGAGATGTCCGAGAACGATTGGAGGGAGTCCGGCCATCCCTGATTGTTCCCCGGGATGCCCGCGAAATCGGCAAGGCCATTTCCGAGATTTTGAGGCCGGGCAAAAGGTCAAACGGGCGCGAGTTAGGAAATGACTTATCAAGCGCCATGGTTTCGCAGCGAATTGTCTCGGTCTACCGAGCGCTCCAAACGGATTACCTAAAATATGGATTTCGATTTTGGACGCGACTTGGTCAGCGTTCATTTCTGAAAAGAAACCGGATGATGCCGCGAAGTTAGAACCGGCGCCTGACGGGCGCCTGCCAAGGAGATTAAATGTCGAACCCAGGCGGAAGTAGAAAACCTAGGAGAGCGGAAAGGTACGGGCCCAATTCGCGTTTGGAGATTTTTAGCACCTGTCCAGCAATAGGAAACACTCCCCTCGCTGAATACTCCAATGCTGTAGCTGACGCAGCTCGCTGGAGTGAAAATTGGGGATGCACGGGGATATTGGTCTACACCGACAACTCTCAGGTGGACCCCTGGTTGGTTTCCCAGGTAATCGTCCAAGAGACGAAGCACTTGGCCCCTCTTGTCGCGGTGCAGCCCATCTACATGCATCCTTATACAGTCGCAAAGATGGTGTCTTCGCTGGGCGCTTTGTACGGTCGGCGCATTTATTTGAATCTGGTCGCAGGCGGGTTTAAGAACGACTTGGTTGCACTAAACGATCCTACTCCGCACGATGAGCGGTACGAGCGCTTGGTCGAATACGCGACGATCATCAAGGGCCTGCTTGCCGATCACGATGCGATTACCTTTCAAGGCAAATTCTACCGGGTCAATAACCTCAAAATGACGCCACCGTTACCTGGAGAACTATTTCCCGGTGTGCTAATTTCGGGCTCTTCCGAAGCCGGTCTGTCTGCTGCCGGTTTCCTCGAGGCGGTGCCGGTCCTTTACGCCAAACCCGCAAAAGACTGTGTATTCATGGCGGTAAACCGGGGCAGCCGTTTCGGGATCCGTATAGGAGTGGTGGTGCGCCCGACCGAAGGGGAAGCTTGGAAGGAAGCCCGTCGAAGGTTTCCCGAGGAAAAGAAAGGGAAAATGATTCACGAGCTGGCGATGAAAGTCTCGGACTCTGTTTGGCACCATGAGCTATCGAGCGCCATCGAAGAAAACAAGACTACCCGCAGCAGCTATTGGCTTGCGCCGTTTGAGAATTACAAAACATTTTGTCCCTATCTTGTGGGCAGCTACGAGCAAGTCGGAGAAGAATTGGCACGCTATTTGGCCTTGGGTTGCCGCACCTTCATTCTCGACGTTCCTTTGTGCGAAGAGGACTTGAAGCACGCTCGACTCGCTTTCGATCTTGCCTGTAACAAGTCGCACATCGCAGAGGGCGATTCCTCCGGGCTCCCGGCGGCGCCAATGTCCCGCGGTGAAGACTTCTCGTCCCATCCGGCCCACGCTAGCAGCGGAGATGCCCAAGAGGCAGTTCCAATCCAACGGATGAGTGGAGGATAAGTTGCGGAATACTGCCGGTGGATTCCTGGAATCGAGCGAGAGGTTCGCATCGCGTTCAGCTCTGGTCGTCGACGGCGAAACTCTCACCTATGGCGATCTCAGACGCAAGGCAGGCCAGCTTGCGTCTCTGCTACTGCGGACTGAGGCGCCCAATTCTCCGCTGGTCGCCATCCTGGCTTATCGAAGCGTGACGGCCTATGCGGGAATTTTGGGAATTCTTGCCGCTGGAAAAGGATATGTGCCACTAAACCCCAAATTCCCAGCAGAGCGTACTCGCAGAATGATGATCCTGTCTGGGTGTAACCAGGTCATCGTTGGGAGTGAATGCATCCCACACCTGAGGGAGCTCTTGGAAGGATTCCAGCAACCCTTAACTGTACTACTTCCCGAAACGGCAGACGTCACTGACCTTGAAACGGACTTTCCTCTCCATCGGTATCTGTTATCAAATGACGTCTTCGAGAGCCACGGCTCTGTCTTCGAAACGACTGTCTCCACTCAGGCGATTGCCTATCTTCTGTTCACGTCAGGCACCACAGGCGCGCCCAAGGGAGTGCCTGTTACTCACTCGAATGTGCGGTCGTACATCGACTACACGTGCAGCCGGTACGATCTGAATGAAACCGACCGATTCTCCCAGCACTCCGATCTGACCTTCGACTTGAGTGTTCATGACATCTTTGTCGCCTGGGAGCGCGGGGCCTGTTTATATTGCTTGCCTGAAAGAGCTGTCCTGTTGCCGGCCAAGTTCATCCGCGATAACGCATTGACCGCCTGGTTCTCCGTTCCCTCCATAATCAGCGTTTTGTCCAAGATGAAACTTCTGGAGTCTGATTCCTTCCCTTCCTTGCGATACAGCTTCTTCTGCGGAGAGCCTCTCCCAACTTCGTACGCGCAACTGTGGCAAAACGCAGCACCGCATTCGCTGATTGAGAATCTTTACGGACCTACAGAAGCCACCATCGCTATTTCCCATTATCGATGGGACAGAAATCACTCACCGGGAGAAAGCTTGAACGGGATTTGTCCGATTGGCTGGACGTTTGCCGGACAGCGATCAAGCGTTGTCGGCCAGGACTTCAACATTCTTTCAAGGGATCAGGCCGGTGAGCTGTTCCTTGCCGGCTCGCAGGTCACTTCCGGGTACTGGAATGATCCAGAGAAGACGGGAGCGAAGTTTGTGCGGCTGGGCAATTCGGAGGATGCAATCTGGTATCGGACGGGGGACCTGGTCAAACAAGATTGGAGCGGCTGCATGTACTATCTCGGCCGAATCGACGATCAAGTGAAGATTCGAGGGTATCGGGCAGAATTGCAAGAAATTGAGGCGGTGCTTCGAGCAGCTTGTGGAACCGATCAAGTCGTTTCGGTGGCTTGGCCCGTGCGAGATGGCTCTGCCGACGGTGTGGTTGCTTTCGTTTCGGGCCAAAAGGCGCTCGACGAGGGCAAGGCGCTGAAGTACTGCCGCACGTATTTGCCCGGCTACATGGTACCCCAGAGGATCTACGCGCTCGATGCCCTGCCGCTGAATTTGAGTGGGAAAGTCGATCGAAGGGGGCTCGTTCGACTGCTTGAAGGGGCTCGAACGTGAATCGCATACAAGAGAAAGAATTGGTTGCTTCCGTCCTGAGCTGGATCAAAGAGCACAAGCTGCCCGGGAATCGCCAGCGGGCCGAACTTACCGAAGACATCGATCTCATCACCGAGGGGTTGCTGGACTCAATGGGCCTTGTCGACTTGCTTTTATATGTCGAGGAGCAGACGAGCCGCCCGATTGATCTGAAAACTATTGAACCCTCGGATATCTGCGTTGTGAAGAACCTATGCCGTATCGCCCTCGGGAACGACATCTCTCAATCCACAGGTAAACATGAACATGGCGAACCCAGTTGTGGAGACCTACTCGCTGCTGGCGGAAAAGTATGACGACGAATTGAACCTGCAGTCGTGCTGGGGCCGCGCCGCTGACAGGATCCTGAGTTCCCTGCTTATCGAGGACAACGACCAGGTGGTACTCGATGTAGGTTGTGGTACTGGGAGGGCGCTGTCGCAGCTAGCAAGCCGCAGCCGGCCGAACATTCAATTCATCGGAGTCGAGCCGGCTGAGAATATGCGCAAGTGTGCGCTGCGGCGAATCGGGAATTGTCTGAATATCAGTATTCTAGATGGGTGTTTCGAAGAGATCCCACTGGAGTCTCAGTCGGTGGATTATTTGTTCAGCATCTTTGCGTTCCATTGGGTGACCAACCTCCGTGCCTCGGTACAAGAAATTCGCCGCGTACTCAAGCCGAATGGACACATGGATCTGTTCTTCATCGGGAGAAATAACGGTCAGGAGTTCATACGGAAGACAAGCCCGATCTTCCTGAAATACATGGGTCCGGCGCGCTTTCTGGAGTCCGCGCGAATCCGGACTCAGCTTACGCGAGAGGAAGCTCTACGCTTGTTCAGTGGAATCTTCGATCCACGTCATGTTTCCGCAGTTGAATCGCACGACACCTACTACGATTCTCTGGAAGGACATTGGGGCTGGTGGGTCCGAATCGAAGGGCATTTTGTTTCCATGGCTCCAGAGACGAGAAAGGCCTGCGACCGGGAAGTGCGGGGTGCTCTCTCAGACCTGTCCACGGAAGAAGGTATCCCCTACACCATCCACTGTCTCCACTTGACGATACGGCCGGGTGCCAAACTCCAACACTGATTCCATTCAGGAATTCCGAAGCGGGAATTTTCGTTTTCGACCTCTTCGCGGCAGCAAGTATCGGCGTGTTTCGGTCGTTCAACTTCACGATTCTTCTGGTTCCATCGGGTTGATACGGGCTTTACGGTTTGCCTCTCTCGGTGATCTCACCGTACTTTCCCCTGAGGGGGTCCACTTGATGGACATCGATGGACGGGGCAATTCAGCGCCCTGTGCAACACGTCACGTGGACCCCCGCCATGACCGCGAAGCATGGTTACGAGGACTTCATGCAAAAAGAAATCTTTGAGCAACCACGCGCAGTTCGCGACACTCTAGCGGGCCGCATCGCGCTTGATTCCAGCCCGGTCTGCGTAGACACGTAGTCCGAGCGTTACCCAGGCGAGTTGCTCCCGCCCCAGGGCTTCACCCGCGCCCAACATACGTTAAGACCACAGAGGAGGTTCGCTATGATCATGAAAGGGGTGAGGAATGAAAAGAACAGCATCGCCAAACGAACAAAGTCCTTCGCGCGATTGCTTGGAATGGGAGCAACCATAGGGTGGCTTGCGGGCTGCGGAGGAAGTCTAGCTTCGCAATCTGTGACCATGGTTTCAATCGCTGTGACACCAGCCAACTCTTCAATTCAATCGTTAGCGACTCAGCAGTTTACAGCTACTGGCGCCTTCAGTGATGCCTCGACAAAGGACATCACTCAGTCTGTGAGTTGGACGTCTTCTGATGTCAGCAAAGCAACCATTCAGAATTCGGGACTCGCGTCGGGTGTCGCGGCCGGTTCGGTAACCATTACAGCCGCATCCGCCGGCAAAACTGGAGCAGCTACTCTTACGATCAGCGACCCGCCGACTTTAACTTCAGTTGATATAAGCCCTCTCAACCCCACGATCGCTGCCAATGGAACACAGCAATTTTTTGCCAATGCTACGTACAGTGACAACTCGCTCCAGGACGTCGCTCAAAATGCGACTTGGACATCCTCAAATACCAATGTGGCAACGGTCCAGAGTGCAGGCCAGCAGAACCCCGGTCTGGCCATGGGAGTAGGGGCTGGGCAGGCAACGATCGTAGTTGCTTTCAATGGCAAGAGCGGCTCAACCTCGCTCACCGTAACCAGTCCAGGCGGCAACGGCGCCAAGATACCTCTCACAGACATGACACCCTCAGAAAATTATCTGACGTTCCAGGGAGGGCTATACGAAAACGGCAGCGACACGGTTCCCGTGGACCATGACACGGCAGGCTTAGCGGCCGCCGCCGCGATTCAACCCCTGGATACCAACGGGAACCCAAGTGCATCGGGCAAGATTGTCTTTGTCGCAGTCGGCAGGTCCACGGTTGTGGACGAGTTTGCGGTCTTCATGAACCAAACTCCGACCAATTCTGGCGTCAATCACGCCACGCTGGTAATCGTGAACGGAGCACTGACCGGAGCATCACCTTGTGTTTGGACCGTAGCTAGCGGACCGCCAGCGTGCGATCCGACCCTGGGAAATCAATATGATCGAATTCGGGACATGGTGCTCGCTCCACTAGGATTGGCTGAAAAGCAGGTGCAGGCTGCCTGGATTGAGGAATACAACGGCGACCCGGCCGGTGACGGCTTCCAAACATTGTGCGACGCCACGGTCGCGAGATGCTCGAACAGCGTGAGCCACACAGAGGCGTTGCGGTACGAGCAGCAGTTGGGTGGCATCTTGCGAGCTGCCAAGACGCGCTGGCCAAACTTGCAGCAGTCTTTTCACTCCGGTCGCATTTATGGCGGCTATGCGACGACCAACCATAGCTCCGAACCGTATGCGTATGAGTATGGCTTTTCGCTGAAGTGGTTGATCCAAGCGCAGATTCTCCAAGTCCGCAGCGGGGGAACGAGCATCGATCCGACAGCCGGAGATTTGAATCACAAAGCCGGCGCGGCTCCCTGGATGGCGTGGGGTCCTTACACTTGGGCCAACGGAGACACCCCGCGTTCCGATGGCTTCGTTTGGTGCAACGGGCAAGCCGGGTCGCCGTGCAACGGAGAAGCGGACTTCCAGGCCGATGGCACCCATCCAAATGCCCGAGGCGACGAGAAGGTGGCGAACCTGCTGATGAACTTCTTCCTGAATTCTGCTCACACGCGATGGTTTCGACCTTGAGTTTCCTCGGGGAGAATGGTGTGACACGGTCCGCTGCCCTGGCTTATGGCTACTGGTGGCACTCCAGGGGCTGAAGGGCTGAGTGAAATGACCATGCGGACGATGTCCGCACACCTCCAGCCCACGTTACAAATGTTTTCGTTTGCTGAGGAGTTGGCACCAGATGTCTATGCCAACTGGCCGGTCCGAAAAGCGGACGCCCGTAGAACTGGCCGTGTTGCTTTCTGGTTTGAATGAAAGGCCTTTCAAGGAGAGGCCTTTACTGAGAACGTGAGTTCTCGCGGCTTGCGCGCCATTACGAAGCGGATGTGGCCGCCTGGGGCTCGGTTGCTGGTTAGCTTTGATGGGGAGCACATCCCGGGAGCGGCCCGCGTTGTTTATTGTCAACGCCTGGCAAACAAGAAGTTCGCTGTGGGGCTCGCGGTATCGGCAAGGGTGCAATCGGATGATTGACTCTCCCCGACCAACTGCGCCGCTTTTCACTTTCCTATACTCAAGAGTACCGCTAGACATTCTCGGCCGCAGTTGGCCACAACAAAGGAGGTTGCGACATAATGAAAATAGTTGTCCATACCCAATATTTCCCGCCGGAGATAGGGGCAGCTCCTAATAGGCTATCGGCTCTAGTTCAGGGCCTGACGAGTGCCGGCCACGAAGTTACTGTTCTCACGGCGATGCCTAATTATCCGATGGGCCGGTACCATCCAGGCTATGGTGGATTGGTTCGGCGCGAAAATCATAACGGCAGTGCTGTGATTCGCACATTTATTTATCCGACCCAGAGCGCGGGAATGGCAAAGCGGCTTCTATGCTACTTTTCGTTTGTATTCTCGTCTGTGGTCCTGGGTGGTTTACTTTTGGACGAGCCGGATTACATACTCACAGAGAGTCCGCCCCTCTTCCTAGGAATTTCTGGGTTTCTGCTCAGCCGGTGGAAGCGGGCCCGATGGATATTTAATGTCTCGGACTTGTGGCCTGAGTCGGTCGTTCGTCTAGGAGCCCTGAAACCGGGATTGGCATTGCGCCTCAGCGAATGGCTGGAGGCATTTTATTACCGGCACGCTTGGCTTGTTAGCGGACAGTCTTCCGAAATCGTCCAAAACATCAAGAAGCGCTTCCCGAGCGTGTCGACTTTTTATCTTCCAAATGGAGTTGACACGCAGAATTTCCGCCCGGACTGCGGTACGCCGGAGGCTCGGGCTCTGCTGAGATCGAAACCAGGCTGCCTTGTGCTTTACGCCGGTTTGCATGGTCTGGCCCAGGGATTGGAGCAGATTATAGAAGCAGCCGATCAATTGCGAGACGACTCC
>WNFW01001605.1_pt1 | contig 18525 bp, 9 predicted proteins | sample 5400131 | NCBI WGS metagenome assembly WNFW01 (sample SAMN13153362, study PRJNA577476) | soil metagenome | isolation source: 20 cm soil or saprolite under grassland replicate 1 | place: USA:California | collected 2016-06-15 | reverse complement strand
GACTGGTCGTGCCTGCGCGGTCCGCCTCGGCGGCGCGCACGTCGGACCCGCGCGCGCCCCACTGCCACAGCGGCACCTGCACCGACACGGCGAACTGCCGCGCTTCGAGCAGGTTGCGATACACGGAGCTCGCCTGGGAGGCGGTCGCGTTGAAGCCGAGGCTCGCCTGCACCGTCGCGCCGAACCCGCCCGAGAGCTTCGCCTCGGTCACCCGCCGCCGCGCCATGACGTCCTGCAGGGCCACGTCGCTCACCACCGCCCGATTGCGCAGCGCCTCGGCCACGGCGCGCGCGGTGTCGGCTTCGAGCTCGGGCACCGTCGCGCTCGCGGCAACCTCCAGCGGAGTGCCGGCCGGCAGGTTGAGCGCCAGCCGGAGCGCGGCGGTGGCACGGTCGTACTCGAGCCGCGCGGCTTCGAGCGAGGTGCGGGCCCGGAGCAGCGCCAGCTCGCTCTGCAGCAGGTCGTTCTCGCCGATCTTTCCCACCTCGAGCCGGCCGGTGTTCAACCGGTACAGCGTGTCGTTCACGGCGACGTTCGTCACGGCGTTGTCGAGCGCCAGGCGGGCGGCGTACACGTCGAAGAACCGCTCGCTGGTCTCGAGCGCGATGTCCTCGAGTGTCTCGAGGTACGTGCGTTCGTCCAGCTCGGCCTGCACGGCATCCTCGCGGCGATCCCACGCCGCCACGTTGGGGCGCAGCACGTCCTGCCGTAATCCGATGGCGACCGGTGTGGACGACCACGTCTCGATCGCATCCGGGCCGCTGATCGCGTACCGGGCGAGCGACGAAGACACGAACAGCGCCCCTCCCGTGAGCGGCACCCTCTGGGAGAGGGTCAGGCCCAGCGTCGTATTCGTCTGGTCCTGGGGCCGGAACAGCGTGCTGCCGTCGGGTTGCAGCACGGGAATGATCGAACGGTTGTAGTTGTAGGTCGGCAGCGCGCTGCCGAGCGACAGCTGCGGCAACAGGCGCAGCCGAAACGCCCGATGGCGGTAGCGCCCCGCTTCGCGGGCGGCCCGGGCCGCCTGGGCCGCGAGCCCGCGCTCCTGCGCCAGGGCGATGGCGTCCTGGAGCGTCAACGGTTGTTGCGCGCCGAGCGGCAGGACAGCGGCGGCGAGGACGAGACAGGGAACCAGCGTGCGCAGCGGCATAGGCCGTCACTCGTAGCGAAGACAGATGACCGGATCCTGCCGCGCCGCACGATACGCGGGCATGATCCCGAACGCGATCCCCACGGAGATCGACACCCCGAAGGCGACCACCACCGAGAGATACGACACGATCGTCTGGATACCGGCGAAGTGCCGGATGCCCGCGGACAGGCCGGTGCCGAACAGAATACCCGCCACGCCGCCGGCGATGGAGATGAGGATCGCTTCGCTCAGGAACTGCAGCAGCACGTCCCGCCGCGTGGCCCCGACGGCGCGCCGCACACCGATTTCGCGGATCCGCTCCAGCACCGAGGCGAGCATGATGTTCATGATGCCGATGCCGCCGACCAGGAGCGAGATCGACGCGATCGCGCCCAGCACCACGTTGAAGATCGCTTTGGTGCGCTGCTCCTGGTGCAGCAGTTGCTCGGGTACCGTGACCTCGAAGTCCACCACCGAGTTGTGACGGCGCGCCAGCATCCGCTGGACCACCTCAGCCACGCCGGGCACGAGCTTCGAGTCGGTCACCCGCACGATGATGCGGTCGAGCTGGTTGCGGTTGATACGCTCCTGACGCTGTTCCTCGCTCTCCTCCGCGCTATCCGCGGTCACCACGGTCACTGAGCGCGCCGCCTGCTCGATGTCGCGCTGCGTGACCTGCGCGCGGTTGCGAAACCGAAGCAGCATGGTCCCTACCGGAACGTAGACGTCCAGATTGGCGTCGCGGATCCCGAGCCGCTGGGCGGTCTGGGAGCTCACCCGCCGATCCACCAGCACGCCGACCACCGTCAGCCACGTGTTGCCTACCTTGAGCGGCCGACCGATGGGGCTCTCCGTGGTGAAAAACCGTGCGCGCACGCCATCCCCGATGATCGCAACGGGGAGGCCGAGCTCCACTTGGACAGGTGTGAACCAGGCCCCGCTGGCGAGCTCCAGGTTGGTCAGCCGGAAATACGTCGTATCCACGCCGACCAGCTTCCCGGAGCGGTGCCGTCCTTCACGCGTGATGGTCGTGTTCAGCACGATTTCGGCGCTGGTGACATCGACGGCCGGAATCACCCGTGCGATCGCTTCGGCGTCGGCGTACGTGAGCTTCGGCGAGAACTTCTTGACCTCCCGCTCCGGCTGGTCCTGCACCGGCACCGGCCCTTCCTTCTGCTCCACCAGCGGCGTGATCATCACGTTGTTGGAGCCGAGCAGGCGGAGCTGCTCGAGGATCTCCTGCTCGGCGCCCTTGCCGATGGCCAGCATCGCGATGACCGATGCCACCCCAAACAGGATGCCGAGGGAGGTAAGCGACGCGCGGAGCTTGTTATGTTGGACGGCCTCCACCGCCGTGCCGACGGTGAAGGCGAGCTGGACCGGTGCGACGCGCACCGCGTCAGTCCTAGCGCGGCACGCGCAACGCGGTATCGCCGCCCGCGGTCACAGGCGCGGGGGGGGCGGCTGGCGCCGGGGACAACCGCACCAGCTTGAGCCGTTCATGATCCTGCGGCGGGGACAGCAGCACCCGGTCGCCCTCCGCGAGGCCGCGCGCGATGACGACCTCGTCGTCGTTCATCGCCCCCGTCACGACTTCGTCCTTCTCGACGCGCCCGCCTGATTGCTTGTACACGAACGGCACGCCGCCCTCGCTGCCGAGCGCCTCGAGCGGCACGTAAAGCGCCGTGTCGAGCCGCAGCGTCTCGATCGCATTGCCCGTGGTCATGCCGGGGCGCAGGGTGGAGTCCGATTGCTCGACCTCCACTTTCACCTCGAAGACCTTTGCGTCCGAGTTAGGGCGTTGCTCTCCTACGTTCGCGACGGTCGTCACCTTGCCGCCGAGGCGCTTGGTGGGATCGGCGTCCAGCGTGATCGCCACGGGCTGTCCCACGGCGACTTTCCGGACGTCCATCTCGTTGACGTAGGTGACGGACTCCATGTGGGTGAGGTCGGGAAGCTGGGCGACCCCGGGATCCCACACGTTCACCTGAGAGCCGGTCGTCCGCTTCTTGCCACTCCACTCCTTCGCATAGATCACCATCCCGGGCCCCGGTGCCTTGATGGTGAACCCGGCCATGAAATCCTGCACCGCTTTGAGCAACCCCCGTTGGCGCGAAACCTCGGCGCCGACCTCGCGCATCTTGGCCTTCGCCTGCTCGGTCTTCGTCGCGTAGTCCGTCTTGGCCTGCGCCAGCGCGCGCTGCGCCTTTTCGTAATCGATCTCGGCCTGGCGCTTGACCGTCGGCGCTTCGTAGACGGCCTGCTCCTGGGCGAGGCGCTTCTCCTCGAGTCCCAGCTCCATGGTCCGAATGTTCTCCCGCGCCGTGGAGAGGTTGAGCGTGGAGTCGAGCATCGCTTGCTCGTACTGCGCTTCCGCCTTCTGCAGGGCGAGGGACACTTCCTGGAGCTTCGGCGCGACGGTGGTCCGGTCGAGCTCGGCGACGACGTCCCCCTGCTTCACTACCGTACCTTCAGGGACGATCGAGGAGATCTTCATTTGGTAGACGCCGGCCTGCTGCCCGCCGGTCGGCACGGTGATCTGCACGAATTGGCGCGCCCGCAGTTCGCCCGACGTCGTGACCGTGACCTTGAACGCGCCGCGCTTCACGCGCGCGACGACCGCGGCGTTGTCGCTGGCCGGGTTGCCCGCGAGCAACCACGCGCCGGGCGCGCCGACCAGAATGACGGCGGAGACGATGAGCAACGGACGCTGGTGGAGAAGGCGCAGGGAGGGGACGCGCATGGAAAGCTCCTGTTGCATGACGCGGACGGTTCGCGCGAAGCGCGTAACGTAGGTTAGATACCCGCCGACCGCACTTCGTTGCAGGGCGGTTTGAGCGTTGCGCCCCCGCAACAGCGGGCTCAGGCGAACCGGGCGACGCAGCCCCCGCCGGCCCGCAAGTCGATCTTGAGCACATCTTCCCGGCGCACGGTCGGGGTTTCGACCAGCACGGCGGCGGGATCGTCCTCTCGATCGCGCACCACCAGCGCCTGGTGAGACCCTCCGCCCAGGAATGAGAGCGGGACTGCGACCGAGCGCGCACTCGGGCCGTTGGCGATCACGAGGAACCACTGCTTGCCATGCCGGCGAGCGAACGCGGCCACCTCCCCGATCTCACTGAACGGCAGCACGCGCGTCTCGTCCCAGACCGAGGGAATCGACTTGATCAGGTCGACCGCCGGGTTGTCGAGCATCGCCTGGGGGTGCGCGCCGTACACCAGCAGCGGCGCCGTGAACAGCGCGGCGGTGGCGATCTGGTGCGCCCACGACGTCTCGCGACGCCGCTCGCTGAACAGCATGGGCGTGAAGTCCAGATGTCCGGCCAGCATCCGCGTGAACGGGATCGTCGTATCGTGTTGCGACCACGCCGGCATGCTGCGCCGCTCCATGCCCGACACCGCTTCGCGATTCAGCTCGTTCGGCCAAGTGCGCGATTCGCCGGTCGGCTTGTTCGCGCCGTGGAAGTCGACCATCAGCCGGTGCTCTGCCGCGCCCTCGAGCGCGGCACGGTACAGGTCCATGACCTCCTTGGCCTCGTGATCGAAGAAGTCGAGCTTCACGCCGACGGCGCCGACGTCCTGCGCATGGGCGAAGAACGCCCGGCGAGCCTCCGGGTCCCGGATGTCGCGGCTGTGCTTCCACAGCCAGATCCCGACGTGGCGCGCGCTCGAGTACTCGATCAGCTCGCGCAGCTCGCTCTCGCTCCAGCGCTGCCAGAACCCCTCGACCAGGTTGTACTCGAAGCCCAGCTCGGCGGCGAGCCGCGAGAATTGCTTCATGGTCTCGAGAGTGTTCTCGCCGCCGCCGTCCAGGTACTTCCAGACCGCGCGCCCCGGCTTGATCCAGTCGGTGTGGAGCCCCTGCGGGAAGTACCGCGGGTCGGGCGGCGGCGAGAGGTTGGACACGATGTCGCAATTCACGAGCGCATCGAGGTCCGACCCGATCATCACCACGCGCCACGGGGTCGTGATCGTCCCCGAGATCGCCGCCGGCTGCGCCAGCCGGGCCGCCTCGGCTTCGCCGTATCGCAGCGTGAAGGGGTAGCTGGCCGGCGGAGCGTGGCCGAGGCGGGCGCGGAAGCCACCCTGGCCATCCGCCTGCAACACCATCCCAGCGTACCCGATCAGGGCGGCTTCCGTGATCGCCGCGTATCCCGCCGCATCGGGAAGTTTGACCGTGAGCGGCGGGGCGGCCCAATCGCCCGCTGCGACGTCGGCAATGCTCTTCTTGGTGTGGACGCCTTCGTAGTGTCCGTGCAGATCGTGATACCAGACCGTCGCGCCGGCGGGGAGCGCGAACGCCGTCGCCTCGTCCGGCACCCGACTCCCCTCACCGGGCACGACGCACCGGAACGCAATGCCGTCGTCGAAGATGCGCACGTCGACCTGGTAGTCGGTGCGGCTCGCGGCGTGCCGCAGCGCAATCCGCGCACCGTTGAATCGATTGGTCGCCTGGGAATGCACGCCGCGGCAGGCATAGCGCTCATTCGCGCGGTAGGACTCGACCTTGCCCGCCTCTACGCCCTGCCCCAGGTCCACGCCATCCACGAGGATGCCGAGGGACGATGACTCGATCACCGGGCGGCTTCGGAACGTGACCCCGTAGGTCAAGCGAGGTCCGATGGCCGGGAGCAGCTGGAGCTCGACGGCGCCGTTCGGGCTGGTAATGCGAAGGGCATCGCCTGGCGCGGGCGGCCGCACCAGCCGGGCGAGATCTCGCGCCAGCGGAGGCGTGCTGAGCGCCGCGGCGACGAAGTCTCGGCGTCGCATCACCACCCCGTGTTCTGCCCCAACACCGGGTTGAGATCGATCTCCCGCTGCGGAATCGGCAGGAAGACCATGAAATCCTTGATGCCGATCTTCGCCACGGGATCGATCTTTAACGTGTCGTAGAACGCGCCCCAGCGCTTCAGGTCGAACAGCCGCTTCGACTCGAAGGCCAGCTCCCAGCTGCGCTCCTGATGCACCGCGTCCCGGAACTGGTCCTGGCTCAGACCGGCGAGCGCCGGCAGCTTGGCGCGCGCCCGCACCTGATTGATAGCGCTGTACGCGTCGGCCGTGGGCCCGTTGGCCTCGTTCTCCGCTTCGGCGAACACCAGCAGCACCTCGGCATAGCGGTAGATCGGCCAGTTCAGGTCGGTGCGCCCGTTGTTGTTCGCGATCGAGCCGTTGGCATCGTAGAACTTGCCGTAGTACGGCATCGGCTTCGGGAAACGCGGCCGCTTGTCTCCGAAGAATCCCGGAAGCGTGTCGTACCGGTACGTCGTGGTGCCGACCGTCACCTGCGTGAGGAACGTGGGTTTCTTGCGCGCGTCGGAATCGGAGAACGTGGTCATGAAGCCGGGGGTCGAGTACCAGTAGTTGATGCCCGACTCCACGCCGATCCCTGAAGGCCGCGATTGGCTCGTGAAGAGGTTGCGCTTGAGCCCGCCGAACTGGATCGAGTAGATGTGCTCGGGGCCGTTCTTGTTCTTGATCAGCCACAGATCGGCGAAGTTGAGGACGAGGCTGTACGCCTTGCTGTCGATCACGGCCTTCGCCGCGCGCGCGGCGTCCGCCCAGTGGTTCTCCTGCACGAGCGCCCCCGACATGTTCAGGTAGGCGTCCGCGAGCATCGCATTGGCGGCGCCGCGCGTGGGCCGGCCGTCATCGGGCGTCGCCGCATCGGGCCAACGGAGCGGCAGCAGGGTGGCCGCATCCTCGAGATCCCGCGCGATCGAATCGTAGATCTCCGCGATCGGCGCCCGGGTGATCTGCGTGGCGGTGGCGAATTCCGTGGTCGGCCGCATCATCAGGGGGACGCTGCCCCAGACGCGAACCGCGTTGAAGTGGTTGAAGGCGCGATGGAACTTGAAGGCGCCGAGGTAGCGGTCCTTCACGTCCTGCGACACCTGGGTCATCTGGGGGATGCGCGCGATGAGCACGTTCGCCTGGTTGATGGCGCCGTAGATCTGTCTCCAGACGCGCCACAGCCATTCGTTCGAGGCGTTCAGGGTATAGCTGTCCTGGGCGTAGCGCGAGTCGCTCGCGCTTTGGGCGACGGTCTGGTCCGACGGCACCTCGGTGAGCATCGGCCAGCCACGGTGGAAGTACGCCTGACTCTGGCCGCCCGTGTACCAGTCGTCGATCCCGCCGAGGGCGATCTTCAGGTCGGCCTCGGTGGTGGGGAAATCGTCCGGCGTGAAGAAGCTCTGAGGCTCCTCCACGAGCCAGTTGCGGCAACCGGCGAGCGTCAGGGCGAGCACGGCGAACAAGAGTGTCTTCGGGATCATGCGTCCTCCTAGAAGCCGACGCTGGCGCCGATGGTGACGATCTTCGTGCCGGGATAGTTAGAGTCGTCCCACCCGAGCGTGAGATCGCTCGTCCCGCGCGAGCTGACCTCGGGGTCATACCACGAGTAGCGTGTGGCCGTGAGGAGGTTCTGCCCGCTCAGGTAGAGACGGAGCCGCCGCATCCCGAAACGCGCGCCGAGCCGCTCCGGCACGTCCCATTGAACCGTGACGTTCTGAAGGCGGACGAACGAGCCGTCCTCGACCCAGCGCGAGGTCAAGCCGTCGAACGGCGAGACGTTGAGCGCGGTCATCGCGTTGGTGGGGTTGGTCGGCGTCCAGTAGTTCAGCACCGACGTGAGCATGTTGCTCGAGCCACCGGGCGTTTCCATCCCCGCCCGGCTCACGTTGACCACTTGGAAGTCGAGGGCCCCCCGCACCAGGACGCTGAGGGAGAGTCGCCCGTAGGTTACGGAGCCCGTGAGGCCGAACAGATAGCGCGGTTGGGCATTACCGAGGATGGTTTGGTCGTTGCTGTCGATCTTTCGGTCGCCGTTCAAGTCTCTCAACTTGTCGCCTCCGGCGACCGCACCCGCCTGGCCACTGGCGGCGGCCTCGGCCGAGCTTTGAAAGATCCCGTCCCAGACATAGCCGTAGAAATTGCCGAGCGGCTGACCCACTTGCACGATCACGTCGTTCTCCCACCTCGGGAGTGACGTGTTCGACCCCGTGAGGAAGAACTGCTTGTCTCCTCCCAGATCCAGCACCTTGCTGCGATTGAGCGACACATTGCCCCCCAGACGCGCCTCGAGACCGCCCCGGGCGGCCCGCGTATCGACCGCCAGCTCCAGGCCGCGATTCCGCACCCTCCCGATGTTGGTGACGTAGCTCGCGAACCCCACGAGGTACGGCACCTGCTTCGCGTACAGCAGGTCCTTGGTCGTCTTGTCGTACGCGTCGGCTGTGACGGTCACTCGGTTGCCGAACAGGCCGAGGTCCACGCCCGCGTCGTACTGAACCGTGGTCTCCCACCGCAGGTTGGGGTTTGTGATGCGGCTGAGAGTGGCGCCGTTGAAATAGGACGTCGTGCCGATCGCGTAGGGCGCACCCACGTTCCACGCGGCGAGGGATTGGTACGTCGAGATGGCGTTGCTCCCGGTGCTACCAGCACTCAGACGCAGCTTCAGCTCGCTCACGGCGGGGATGAGCCGGCGCAGGAACGGTTCGTCGCCGGCGCGCCACGCCACCGCGGCGGAGGGGAAGACCGCCCACTTGTTGTTCGCCGCGAACTTGGACGAGCCGTCGGCCCGGACCGTGCCGGTCACCAGGTACTTTCCCGCCAGGCTATAGTTCACGCGGCCGAGGTACGAGAGCACCCTCTGGCGGGTCGCGTTGGAGCTCCCGGTCACCAGATCCGCGAGGTTCAGCCGCTGGTAGCCGAGCAGATCGCTCGTGAAGCCGACACCTTGCGAGCTGTTGGCCCCGTTGTCCGTCTGCTGCGCCGTGAAGCCGCCGAGCAGCGTGAGATCGTGCTGCTTTCCCAGCGCGCGATGCAACGTCGCCGTGTTCTCGACCAACCACGTGGTCGCGGTGTTATTGTCGATGTTCGCCTGTCCCAAGTTCAGGGAGGCCTGCAGCTTGCGGGAGACGTACTGCTGCTCGAGGACATCGTTCGAGGTGTACGACAGGCTGGTGCGCAAGGTGAGACCGGGGAGCGGGTCGTATTCCCCGAACAGGGTCCCGATGCCGTACCCGGTGGTGGTCTTGTCCTGGCGCAGCTCGATGATCGCCATCGGGTTGTCGTTGGCGCTGGGCAGGAGGGGGCCGCTGAAGTTGCCAGCCGAATCGCGCACGGGGATCGTGGGCGCGAAGCGGAGGGCCTGCATCGACACGGGTCCGCCACCTGAGCCGTACCCACTGTTGACCCGGGCCTGGTTCCCCACAGTGCGGTTATAGGTCACACGCGTTCCCAGCCGAAACCGCGGGCCCAGGCCTTGGTCGAGGTTGAAGCGCAGCGACCCGCGCGTCAAGTCGGAGCCGAGCAACACCCCCTGTTGGTCGTACCAGTTGGCCGAGAGCATCAGGCTGGTGGCGCCGCTCGAGCCGCTGACCTGGATCTGGTGGTCTTGAATCGGCGCGGACCGATAGACCACCCTCTGCCAGTCCGTGGTCGGCAGGTCGCTCAGCGTGTCCAACTTGACGCTCTTGTCATGATTCGGGTTGCGCATGTACAGCCGCGCGAACTGGTCGGCGCTGAGGACGGCGATGTGCTTGCTCACGTCCTGCGCGCCGATGTAGGTGGAGTAGTCGAAGTGGAACGGTCCCTGACCCCGTTTGGTCGTCACGAGGATGACGCCGTTGGCCCCGCGCGCCCCGTAGATCGCCGTGGCCGAGGCGTCCTTCAGGACATCGAAGGTCTCGATGTCACCCGGATTGATCAGGCTCAAGTCCGCGCCGATGACACCGTCGATCACGACGAGCGGCGAGTTGTCTCCCGACAGCGAATTCCCCCCACGCAGCCGGATGCGCAGCTCTGATCCGGGCTGTGCGTTCGTGGTCTGCACCTGCATCCCGGGCACCCGCCCAGCGAGGGCTTGGTCGGCCCGGTCTACCGGATTCGTCGCGATTTCCGGCCCGGTAACCGAGGAAACCGAGCCCGTCAGGTCCGCCTTGCGCTGCGTGCCGTAACCGATCGCCACCACGGGGTTCAGCTCGATGGCGCTCGGCTGCAGCCGGAAGTCGGCGACGGCGCGCTGGGCAGCCTGCACCACCACGGTCGTGTCGCCAGGGGCATAGCCCAAGAGCCGCGCCCGCAGGTGGTACGTCCCGGGGGGCACGCCGGAAATGGCATAGCGGCCCTCAGCGTCGGTCTCAGCGATAAGGCGCGTCCCGACAGCGCTGATGGCGACTCGCGCCACCGGGGCCCCCGTATCGCCGGCCCGCACCACGCCGGTGATCGCACTGGTGGAGTCCTGAGCCGTAGCGCCCCCCGCGGCCGCGAGCACCGCGGCGCAGCCGAGCAGACAGACACTCATCGTTCTCATGCGCAAACGCTCCGAAGGGGTGGCGCTGACGCTACGGGTATGGCTTGCGCGCGATAGTGAGCGGAGAACAACGCGCTCAGCGGCGCCGAAGCCTCGCTACGGGCAACCCATTCCGGTCCAACGTGCGCGCCCACTTGTCTTGTTCGTCCAGCGAACTAAGTCCCCGCGGCACCCCAGATGCGTGCGCAAGCTGCGCGCCAAGGTGGGGCAAAAACGCCACACTCACAGCCCGAGCGAACGACACCATCGTGAGAGCGATCAACCCCCGGGACTTCAACCGCGCCACCCGCTCCACATCCCGCCAGATCAACCGGCTGATTCTGCTGAACCTCGTGCGCGAGTTTCAGCCGATCTCCCGAGCCGATCTCGCTCGCCGCATGGCGGTGGGGCGTGGCATGGTGACGACGTTGGTCAAAGAGCTGCTCGCAGATGGCGCCGTCTACGAGGGCGCGCTCGCCGACGCCCCCCGGGGTCGCCGGCCGAAGATGCTGCACGTGCAGACCCGGGATCGGCTCGTCGCCGCCATCGACATCCGTTTCAGCCGGACGTACGTGTCGCTCTCGGACTTCGGCGGCAACCAGATAGCGCTCGAGAGCTTCGGGACCGTCTTCGAGCCGGACCAGCTCCTGGACGAGCTCGCGACACGTGTGCGCCGACTGCTCCGAGCCCACACGGCGGGAGGACATTGCGAGGGGATCGGGGTCGTCATGCCCGGCATGGTGGACCGGCGCAGTGGTCGCGTGCTCAACGCCCCCCAGCTCGGCTGGCGCGACGTCCAGGTCGAGAGCGGCCTGGTGGAGCGCACCGGGCTGCCGGTCCACATCGAGAATTCCGGGGCGGCCTGCGCCCTCGCGCACATGTGGCTCGGGCCGGGGGAGCGAGGGGGAGGGGGCGGAAGCCGCATCCGCGATTTCGTGTACGTGACGGTGTCGGACGGGGTGGGCACGGGCGTGGTGGTGAACGGCGAGCTGGTTCGGGGTCACGGGCACACGGCGGGTGAGTTCGGGCACATCCCCATCAGCCGCGACGGCCCGCTGTGCTTATGCGGCGCGCAGGGCTGCCTCGAGGCGCACACCTCGAACCTGGCCACGGTCGCCCGCTACCTCGGGCACGACCTGTCGCCCGCCGTCGCCCGGGAGCTGCTCCAGCAGAGCAGCGTCACCGTGGACGAGGTCATACACCGCGCCGGCGGCGGCGACGAGCGCGCCCGCGCCGCCCTGGTGGAGACCGGCCGCTATCTCGGGCTCGGTCTCGCGGTGATGGTCAACACACTCAATCCTGCGCAGATCTTCGTCGGCGGCGAGATCACCGCTGCCTGGGATTTGATCGAAGCGCCCATTCGCGCCGAAATCGAGGGACGGGCCCTCACCCGCCAGGCCGCAGCGACCCCGGTGGTGCCCGAGCCGGGAGGCGGCTTGCCCCGGCTGCGCGGGGCCATCGCGCTCGTGGCCGCACCCGCCTTCGCCGCTCCGCAGGTAGGGTGAACACGCAAACACCCTTTAGGGTTGTGTTGCGCCGAGCCCATCCTTCAGGATGGGAAACGGGTTGCGAGCGGGCGGTGGGATTGTGACAGGGCCTACGTCAGGCAAGGGGCTCGCCGCCTCCCGCGCGAGCACCACTGAGGCGCCCCGGCGCAGGCCGATCACGAAGGCCCCCGCGCTGTCCCGCGTCACGCGCGGCGCCGGGCCCGTGTGCGCGCGGACGACCGCCGTCTCCCAATCCGGTACGATGAGCCGACACGGCTCACCGGCGATACTCTCGATGCGCACCCAGGCGGTCCGCCCGTCGCGGCGGACGCCGCTGACCAGGAACGCCCCGTCCGCACGCAAGCGGTCGAACGCGGCGTCTGCCCATGCGCTCGGTACCGCGGGGAAGACGCGCAGCGCGCCGCCCCAATCCTGTAAGAACAGCTCCTGAATCGACGCGGCCGCCGAAAGCGGCGTCTCGATGACGGGACCCGCCTCGGCGTAGAAGGTGTTCGGCTCCATGTAGCGCGGCGCGTCGAGGTACTGATTCAAGCGGGTCAAGGCGACGTCGCCGTGACCGAGCAGGGCGTGCAGCGCCGCGCCGCCCGTGAACGAGTAGCCGCGGAACAGCGAGATGTCGCGCTCCCAGGTCGCGAGCGACGTCTCGATCAGCGCCCGCTGATCCGAACGATCGGGCGTGATGAGACGCAGCGGATAGATCGCGAGCAGGTGCGAGTAGTGGCGGTGTGATTGCTGCCACGGCCGGCCGCGGCCGACCATCAGCCCTGCAGAGTCCGTCGGAAACGGAGTGAGGTTGGCGAGCACGTCGCGCCAGCGGGACAGCAGCGGCTCGTCGAGCCCGAGGCGTTGGGCGCTCGCGATCAACGTTTCGAGTCCCCACCGCAGCAGCGCCAGGTCGTAGTTCGCATCCGGCACGGTGGCCAGTTCGGGTGAGTGCGTCGGCGGCAGATGCCAGCGCCCGTCCTCGCCGCGCTCCACGTACGCGAGGTAATTCCCGATCGCCAGCTTGAGGAGCGGATAGACGCGCTCGCGCAGGATGCGATCGTCCATCTGATAGCGGTAATGCAGCCAGTAGTAGTACATGGTCCACGGCAGGTCGCCCATCTCGTGGGCGGCGTCGCTTTGCGCCGTGGCGAGATCGACGGGCCGCACCAGGTCGGGGCCCGAGCTGCGACCGATCGCCGCGGCCCCGCCCCGTAGCCGCTCGGGGACGTTGTCGATCAGGGCTTGCCGATTTCGATCGAGATTCCCGAACAGCGATTCGGCGAGGTCAAGCCGATTCGCGCGGAACAGCGGGGAGTAGGTGAGCTGGATGTTCAGGTTCCACCAGATCGCGGGCCACGGCGTGGCGTTGAACCAGGGGCCGTTCAGGTCCAGGATCGGGCCGGCGGCGCGCATGGCGGAGCCGAGCTTGTAGATCTGAATCCAGTAGTACGCCTCGAGGCGGGCGTCCGGGAACGTGAGGAAGCTCGCGGGATAGTAGGCGTGCCACCACTGTCGGTGCGCACGCTCGAGTCGCGCGACTCCCAACCGGGCCGCGTCGCTCGTCGCCGCGCGAGCCTCGGCGAGAGCTTCGCGGTCGGTGCGGCCCTGGCCGATGCTGATGTAGAACACCCCCCCGCTGGCTCGCCTGATCGACTCGGCGTGCGCCCCGCCCCCCAGGAACGACTGCACGCTCGTGATCTCCGCGCCCGAGCGCGTGACGGTGGGCGGCGGGTGCAGATCCTCCGGCGCGAACGCCTCCTTGCGAGCCACTTTGCGCGGCGGCCGGGCCTCGGCAGGCGCCCAGTCGAGATCCACGTCGCGCTCGCCGCCCCGGGCCTCCAGCACCAGGACGATCACCGACGGCTGAGCGGCGGTGAAGCTACGCCAGCGAACCTCGCCCCGGTCCGTCGTGACCGTCCCGCTCGCCTCGGCGTCCCAGAGCGTCAGCCGCGCGTCGCCCGCCTGCACTGTCCCGGTCGTCTTCACCCCAACGCGCCCGATGGGGAAGCGGGATTGGTCGTGGACGAAATCCGTGCGGTTGATCGTCCAGCCGAGCACGCCGCCTTGCGCGTCGATCGTGGCACCGAGGCGCCCGTTGCCGATGAAGGCGCTCTCGCCCCACCGCGTTGGGAGACGATCCCACACCAGATCGTGGCGCGCGAGAAACACGGGCCAATCGACCCGTGCCGCGGGTGCCGCGGGTGCCGCGGGCACCTGTAGCGTGAGGAGGGTGAGACACAGAATCATGGCGTCAGATCGCGTGGTCCGGGGTCACATTCGCTCCGGCCCATGCCTTCCGGGCCGTCCAGTCCGCGGCGGCAGCCGACCAGAACTCGTCGGTCGCAGGCAGCCCGAGCGGGAGCAGGCCCGCGGCACAGAGATACGCGCTCCCCGTCGAGATGTAGCCTTCGCCGATGCTCGGCTGGTGCCCGCAGAACCCGATGGTAAGCCACCCCTGCGCGTCGAACGTGCCCGGCGCCTCGATCATCCGGCGAATCACCGCCGTCAATCCGGAGCGCACCTGCGCCGGAGTCACGCCCTCGGGCAACTGGCGCCGCAACGCGATCTGGCCGAGCAGCTGGAATGCACCGAAGCGGTAGGCGAGGGAGCGACCGATCGGAGGGAATGTGCCTTCGGGCGAGATCATGCGCTCCTGAATGGCGGCATAGCGACGCGCTCGCCGCAGCACCGGATCGATGAGTCTCTGCCACTCCGATGTGGTCGTCCCCACGAGGCGGAGCACATCGAGCAGCATCGGCTGGATGACGAAACTGTTGTAGTAGTCCCAGTGAAACGACGGCCCGTCCCCGTACACGCCGTCCCCCTTGTACCATTGCTCGTGCTGGGTGAGGGCATAGTCCACGGGCGTGCGGTCCCACGCCTCCCCCACCATGCTCAGCGCGGCTTCGATCATCGCGCTGAACATCAGCCAGTTGGAAAGCCCCGGCCGGATGCCGCGCGTCGATTTGAGCGCGGTGACCACATTGTGCTGCGTCTCACCATCGAGCCGTTGCCACAGCTCGCGCGGCGCGCGCACGATCGCGTGCGCGAGAAACGCCGCGTCGACGAGCGGCTGCCGGCCGCGGGCGAAGTTCAGAAAGTCGGGCGGGCGAGGCGTCGCCGCCCAGCTCCAACCACGGCGCGATCCCGGTGAACAAGCGCCCGACGGCCTCGAGGTGCGTGTAGTCGCGCCGCTCCGGGTTCCCGGCCGGCGCGATCTCCACGGGCATGCGCTGGCGCAGCCGCCCCTCCGCGAGGTTCGTCAGCACGGGCTGCGCCAGGCGCGTCAGCACGTCGAGCCAATACTGGCGATCGCTCGCCCCCGGCGTCAGCGCGCCTACTAGCCCCGGGCGTAAGCCCGGGGCGCCCGCGGCGGCGACAGCCGCGAGGCTCGACAGAAAGTCCCGTCTGCCCGCCATCAGACCGGTGCTATACGCACGCGAGATACCGCTCCTTCACGAGCGGCAACAACGCATCGAGCGGCGTGCTCCAGACCGCCTCGTTGAAGATCTCCACCTCGATCGGGCCCCCCCCGTACCCGGCGCGCTCTACGGCCTCACGGATGCGCCGCAGCTCGATCACACCGTCGCCCATCATCCCGCGGTTCATCAGCACGTCCTGCACGGGCACCAGCCAGTCGGAGACGTGGAACGCGACGAGCCGCCCGGCGGCCCGTCCGAGCTCCTCGTAGAGGTCGGGGTCCCACCAGATGTGATAGACGTCGGCCACGATGCCCACGGTCGCAGGATCGAAGCACTCCGCCAGGCAGCGCGCCTCGCGCAGCGTGGTGATGCAGGAGCGCTCGGCCGCGAACGCGGGATGCATCGGCTCGATCCCCAGGCGCACGCCGCGCTCCGCGGCGTAGGGAGCGAGCCGGGCGAGCCCGTCCGCGACCATGCGACGCGCCGCGGCGATGTCCCGCCCGGGCGGGGGCGCCGCCCCGCACACCAGGACGAGGACCTCTGCGCCCAGCGCCGCCGCCTCGTCCACCGCCCGGCGGTTGTCCTCGATCCGCGCCTCCCGCTCCGTGGCGCTCGCCGCCGGGAACATCCCGCCGCGACACACGCTCGACACGCGCACCCCGGCGTCGCGCACCAGGCGCACCGCGCGCTCGAGTCCCGTTTCCGCGAGCTTGTGTCGCCACACGGCGATGTACGGCACGCCGTGCCGGGCGCACGCGTCGACGGCGTCCGCGAGACTCGCGCGCTCGGCGGTGATCTGATTGAAGCTGAGTCGGCTGATCCCGGGGGACCCAAGAGGCTCAGGGAGTGGGGGTATCACTCGACCCCCGCGATCGCCAGCACCCGCCCCATCCGCTGCGCGGCGCGCTCCGGATCCCTGAGCAGCCCGGCACAGTCCGCGAGCCGGAACAGCTCGGCCAGATGCGCCACGGAGCGCCAGCCCTCGGCACCGCCGAGCATCCGAAAGTGCGTCTGGTGACCGTTCAGATACGCCAGGAACACGACGCCCGTCTTGTACGCGTGCGTGGGAGGCTGGAAGATGTGACGCGACAGGGCGACGGTCGGCGCCAGCGCCCGGCGGTACCCGGCCGTATCGCCCCGATCCAAGGCCTGCAGCGCGGCCGACGCGGCCGGCGCGATCGCGTCGAAGATGCCGAGCAGCGCGTCGCTGTGTCGCTGCCCGTCCCCCAGGATCAACCGGTCGTAGTCGAAGTCGTCACCGGTATACGTGCGCACGCCTGCGGGAAGGCGGGCGCGCAGCGCCACCTCCCGCTCGGCATCCAACAGCGAGATCTTGATCCCATCGATCCGGGCGCGGTGCTCGCGGATGATCTCGAGGCACACATCCATCGCCTCGTCCAGGTCGCGCGTTCCCCAATAGCCGGCGAGCTCCGGATCGAACACACTCCCGAGCCAGTGCAGGATGACGGGCCGGCTCACCTGCTGCAGCACCGTCCCATAGACGCGCCCGTAGTCGTCCGGCGAGCGCGCCGCGCGCGCCAGCGCCCGGCTCGCCATCAGGATCGCCCGCCCGCCGTGCCGCTCGACCCAGCCGACCTGCTCCTCATAGGCGTGCACCACATTGTCGAGCGTCACCTGCTCACCGGGGAGCAATTGATCGGTGCCGGCGCCGCACGCGATCATTCCTCCCGTCGCCCGCGCCTCGCCCAACGAGCGGCGGATCAGCTCGCGCGCCGCCGGCCAGCCCAGCCCCATGCCGCGCTGCGCCGTGTCCATGGCCTCAGCCACGGCCAGGCCAAGCGACCACAAGTACCGACGGTAGGAAAGGGTGGCCTCCCAGTCGAGCCGCGGCTGCGACAGCGGATCGCTGTCGGCGAGGGGATCGCATACGACGTGCGCCGCGGCGTAGGCGACGCGGCTCTGAATTGGTCCCGCGGGAGCCGGCCAGGCGACGGGCTCCCGCATGACGTACGGCTCGAGCGTGCCGTCAGGGCGCGGCAGGCGGATGACCTCACCGGCTGACGCGCGGCGACGGCCGCCGGTGAGGTCCGGCACGTCGACCCACCGGCGCTCGCGCCACGACGCGAGCGCCAGCTCCGCGAGCTGCAACCCCTTGGCGCCCTCGCGGAAATCGTGAGCGAATGGCGCGTCCGCCGCGACGTGACGCAGGAACATCTCCCACTCGACCTTGAACGCGTTGTCGAGCCGTTCCTCGTCGGGGACTTCCTGCCACTGTGCGTAGTAGTCGACCGCGCCCGGCACGTCGGGATTCCACACGGCCCGCGGTGTCTCGTCGCGGCGCTGCGTCCGGCAATCGCGCAGGCCGGCGACGGCGCTCCCCGCCGTGCCGTCCACCTGGATCTGCAACAGCTCGTCACGGTAGACGCGCACCGCCCACGAGGAATTGAACTGCGCGACGACGTCGCCGTCGGGACCCGCCAGCACGAACGTGGCGTAGGCGGCGTCGTCCGCGGTGGCCTTGTAGCGCCGGCCGCGCTCGTCCACCCGCTCGGGAATGTGCGTGGCGGCGGTGCACTGCACGGCCTTCACCGCGCCGAACGTGTGGTCGAGCAGATAACGCCAGTGGGCGAACATGTCGACGACGATCCCGCCGCCGTCCTCGGTGCGGTAGTTCCACGACGGGCGCTGCGCCGGCGGGTCGTCCCCCTCGAACACCCAGTACCCGAACTCGCCGCGCACGCTCAGGATGCGGCCGAAGAACCCGCGGTCGACCAGCCGCTTCAGCTTGCGGACGCCGGGCAGGTAGAGCTTGTCCTGCACCACGCCGTGCTTCACGCCGCGCTGCTCCGCACGGCGGGCGAGGTCGAGCGCGTCGGCCAGCGTGGCCGCCAGCGGCTTCTCGCAGTAGACGTGCTTCCCGGCGGCGATCGCGCGTCGCACGTTGTCGGCGCGGAGACTGGTCAACGTGGCGTCGAAGTAGATCGCATCCGCCGGGTTCGCGAGGCACGCATCCAGGTCGATCGACACGCGCTCGATGCCGTGCGCGCGGGCGACATCCCGGAGCTTCGCCTCGTTCCGACCCACCAGGATCGGGTCCGGGACCACCCGCCCGCCGTCGGGCAAGGCCACCCCGCCCTGCTGGCGGATGGCGATGATGGACCGAATCAGGTGCTGATTCAGGCCCATGCGTCCCGTCACGCCGTTCATGATGATGCCGATCGGTCG
>WNFW01001040.1_pt1 | contig 18531 bp, 16 predicted proteins | sample 5400131 | NCBI WGS metagenome assembly WNFW01 (sample SAMN13153362, study PRJNA577476) | soil metagenome | isolation source: 20 cm soil or saprolite under grassland replicate 1 | place: USA:California | collected 2016-06-15 | reverse complement strand
GGCCCGGGCGAGGATGGTGAGATCTGGATCCGCGGGCCCCAGGTGATGAAGGGCTACTTGAACAATCGCGCCGCCACCGAGCAGATCCTCGACCAGGACGGCTGGCTGCACACGGGCGATATCGGCCACGCCGATCCGGATGGCGACTTCTACATCGTCGACCGGCTGAAGGAACTGATCAAGTACAAGGGCTACCAGGTCCCACCGGCGGAGCTGGAGGCCATCTTGCTAACGCACCCGGCCGTGGCCGACGCCGCCGTGATTCCCAGCCCCAATGAAGAGGCGGGTGAGGTGCCCAAGGCCTTCGTCGTGCTCAAGGGCGAGGTTTCGCCGGAAGAACTGATGCGGTACGTCGCCGAACGAGTTGCGCCGCACAAGAAGATCCGTCTGGTCGAAACCATCGACGAGATCCCCAAGTCGGCATCCGGCAAGATCCTGCGCCGCAAGCTGGTCGAGCGGGAGCGCGCGAAAGCGACCGTCGACTCAGGGTCGCAAAGCTGACCGACGAATTGCCACGCTACGCTGCGGCGCGAAGCCCACGCAGGGCTTGTCGGAAGACTTCAGCTTGATCCTGTATCGGATGCCGGCAGTCGGCCCACCGATCGACCGCAGGGTCGAGACGGGCGTCTACCGTGAGGTAGTTGGCATCCCGCTGATGGGCCGTCCTCCGGGCCAGTTCTACTGACGAGACGAGCCAGCACTCGGAGAACATGGCTCCGCGGCGCTGCTCCCAAAAGTAGAGGGCGAGCCAAAAGTCATCGTCAGGCGCGAAGGTGTTGCGACGGATGTGGAAGCGGATCAGGTCGTTGCTCCTACGCATCGCCGTCCCCTTGATTTGGACATAGAGGGCGAGCGGTGAATGGACCCGTTGAACAAGAAGGTCCCGGCCTTTGATATCGAACGCCGGTCGGAAGAGCAGAAGGTCCTTGTGGTTTCCTCGCAGGAGTTCGCTGAACATGGCAAACTCGTAGACGCCTCCCTGGTCGATACGCAGGACGGGGAGCGTTCCTGGCGCAGCCTCACCGAGTCCGGCGCGGGGTGCGAATTCCTTCCATAACACGTCCCGCGTATGACGGTAGGGAGCGAGCCGATCATCGTGCGTAGGGGACCCATCGAGCCGGTACACCTGAGTGCGGAGCGCCGAATCGTACTCGAGGCGCGCGAGGCGGTGGGCGACTCTGGAATCGAGCCGCCAGACTACATTGCCTACCTGACCCGATCCAGGATCGATAGTGTTGAGAATGACGGAGAACTGACGGTAAGCGGCGAATGATCCGGCCCGCAGGTCCCAGCGGTAGCGGCCTTCCTCATCGGCAAAACCGCTCGTCTTGATTTGCGCGAAGCTCGGGGCCCCCACCCCGTTCCAGCTGTAGGCTCGGTCGACTCCGTGGGCGTCGACGAGTGGGACCCAAGGGATCAGGCGACCGCCGCTTCCGACGACCATGGCCTCGTCAACGGCCAGCTCGCCGAGCCAGCCGATCTCGACGCGTCCGAGTTTTGGAACAGGGTCGGGCTTCAAGCGTCGGATGGTCTACTCCTGCAGCGTTCAACGCGATGCAGCCGGGGAACCGGCTCCCCTCCCACCGAGCTAACCTCTAACCGCCGGCCATCGCTCCGATGATCAGAAACGGCTCGGCGCCGGTTGCCACCGCCTCGGGCAGCGGGCGATCGGGTGGGTCGAGCGACAGATCCTGCTCGCAGGCGAAAAACCGCACCAGCGCGCGCCGCTCTCCCGTGGTCTGGTCCCGGATCGTTCCGCGGAGGACCGGGTAGCGGGTCTCGAGAGCGTCGAGCACGGATTGCGGCGTCGCCGGTCCCTTGACCTCAAGCTCAACCTCACCCTTGACCTGGGCGAGATTCCGCAAGTGCGGCGGGAGGACGACGCGGATCATTTCAGGGTCTGCACCTCGACGGACAGCACCGCGGGAAGGTCCCGCACGATCGGATTCCAGCTGTCGCCCGCATCGGCCGATGCATACACCTGCCCACCCGTCGTCCCGAAGTAGATCCCTGGAGCATCCAGTGAGTCGACCGCCATCGCATCGCGCAAGATGTTGACGTAGCAGTTGCTCTGCGGCAGACCGTTGGTCAGCGCCTCCCACTCGTTACCGCCGGTCCGACTGCGGTAAACGCGCAGCTTTCCGTCCGGCGGAACGTGCTCCGAGTCGCTCTTGATCGGGACCACGTAGATCGTTTCGGGCTCGTGCGGGTGGATGTCGATCGGGAATCCGAAGTCCGACGGGAGGTTCCCGCTGACCTCGCGCCACGAGTCGCCCGCATCGTCGGTGCGCATGACGTCCCAGTGCTTCTGCATGAAGAGGGTGTCAGGGCGCGAGGGGTTCATCGCGATTCGATGCACGCAGTGCCCGACCTCGGCGTTCGGATCAGGGATGCCTTCCGACCGCAGTCCCTGGTTGATTGGCCGCCAGCTCTTGCCCGCATCGTCACTGCGGAACGCGCCGGCCGCTGAGATCGCCACGAACATCCGATCCTTGTGCTTGGGATCGAGGATGATCGTATGGAGGCACATGCCGCCGGCGCCCGGCGCCCAGTCGGGCGCGGTGCTGTGCTGGCGCAGGGCGGGGAGCTCGCCCCAGGTCTGGCCACCGTCGGTAGAACGGAAGAGGGCCGCGTCTTCGGCGCCCGCGTAGACGGTGTCCGGGTCTGTGAGGGACGGCTCGAGGTGCCAGATTCGCTTGAACTCAAAGGGGCGCGAGGATCCGTCATACCACTTATGCGTGCCGGGCTCGCCGTCGTAGGCAAACTTGCCCTCCATCGCCTGCCAGGTGTTCCCGCCGTCGTTCGAACGCTGGATCACCTGACCGAACCAGCTCGTGTTTTGCGACGCGTAGAGTCGGTTCGGATCAGCCGGTGAGCCCTTGACGTGGTAAACCTCCCAGCCGGTGAAGTGCGGGCCGCTGATATCCCATTGCTTGCGTTTCGCGTCCGATGTCATGACGAAGGCGCCCTTGTGCGTGCCAACCAGTACCCGAACCCCGCTCATCCCTTCCTCCTGTTGCGCTGAAGCCATACGAGCCGAGTGACCAGCCTCGGCTGTGCCAACGTGACCCACGATAACTTATGCGGCCGTGCGGAGCGCGCCGGAATGGTGGCTGTCAGGTTGGAGCCGGTTAGCGAAGTGGTGGCCGGCGGCGATGAACGGCACCTCGACCGCTCGGTACATGATCAGCGATACGAGTAGGGTCGCAGCCAGCGCGAGCAGCCAAATCTGCCAGATGGGGGCGTGACCATAAAGGATATTCGCGAGCGTGAGCAAGACAACAAAGTGATAGAGGTAAAAGCTGTAGGCGCCCTTGCCCAGACGGCGAAGAGCGGTGGGGAGCACGATTGAGGCCTTCGGCGACGCCAGCGCCAGCACGACAAAGATAGTGGCGCCCAGCGCCGTAACCATGTCGTCGACCGGCTGTACGTGCCAGCGCGACGATTGTGCAAGCCAAAAGACCTGCGTGTAGAGGAGGACACCAACCGCCAGCAGGCTCAACTGAACCGGTCCACTCAGTGATCGGCAACGACCGATCAGCACAGCTCGGTGCTGAGCCAGTACCGCACCAGCGACGAAGAAGAACCCGTACTGCAGGGTTGCGTAGAGGGTGGTTGGCGAGTCGGATAGAAGCGCAGCCAGCACGCCCAGCGCCAGCGCAACCACGAGACCGCGCCGCCACCCGAAACGGAGCAGGAGAATCATGATGATCGGAAAGAGCAGCGAGGCGCGCATCTCGATGATGAGCGACCAGGCGATCGGGTTGAGCTGCGGGCCTTGGGTGTCGGCGAGCATGGTGACGGCCGGCCATAGCTGATGCGCTTTCAGCGGGGCCAACCAGAAGCTGTTGATCCAGTAGCTCAATTCCCCCATGGGCTGCACGGGAACCAGCCAACGAATGATGACGACCGCCAGCAAGGCGCAGAGGTAGGGAGGATAAAGGCGAAATATCCGATTGAGCAGAAACGGCGCCGCGCTGGTTTTGCCTTTATAGAACCCCAGCGATAGGACAAAGCCGCTCAACAGAAAGAAGAAGATCACCGCCTGGTGGCCGCCGCTCGCGATCCGAAGTGGCGAGTGCAGGTACCAGTCGACCGGGCCGTGGGAGTAGGGAGCCGGCGACAGCATCCCGAGGCAGTGGCCAATGAAGACGGTGAGCGCCGCCAGGGCCCGCATTCCATCCAGCTGCCCGAACCGCTCGGAGGGCGATTCCGGTACAGCCACAAGAAGCTCAACGGCGAATAGAACGCCGTTCCTTTGGCTGGCTGCTTAGCTAGCGGCCGATGGCCCCGTTATTTTTGGAGTTCGCGGCCGATCGCGGCGAAGTTGCGACCGATGCTCCGGAGCTGCGCGCGAGTGACCGAGCCAGCCTTGACGCCTTTCGCGAGGGAGCCATTGATGGCCGCGAAACGGCGCGCGATTCGCTCCATTTCCGGATGGGCTCGAGCGGGCGCTGCAACTTGCGGGTGCCGGCTCCGCCATGCACGAGGCAAGTGGAAACACGCCCCCAGCGCCGTGGGAGGCCTTCGTCTCACCCCACGTCCAACTCGCGCGCAACGGCCTGGATCCAGAAGTCGCTCGCATGAGATGGGAGGCAGGGCGCCGCATGGCGTTAGATGAGGCTCTGGAGTTCGCCCTGGCCACGGTCAGCACTCCGTTGGAGGTTGGGCGCTAGGAGACGAGAGACTCCAGCAGGTCCAGGGACGGCGCAAAGAAAAGGGTGCCGGTGACCGCCCGACTGAAGTCGAGCAAGCGATCGTAGTTGCCAGGCGGTCGGCCTACGAACATGTTCTCCAGCATCTGCTCGATCGGGCGCGGTGATCGCGCGTAGCCGATGAAATAGGTCCCGAACTCCCCGCGCGCCACGTCACCGAATGGCATGTTGTCGCGGAGGATCTTGATCTCTTTCCCGTTCTCCTCGATGATCGTCAGCGCGTTGTGCGCGGAGCTGGGCTTGACGGCGTCGTCCAGCTCGATGTCGGAGAGCTTGGTGCGGCCGATGATCCGCTCCTGCGCTTCCGTCGTCAGGGCATTCCAGGCAGCCATGTCGTGCAGGTACTTCTGCACGATGACGTAGCTCCCGCCGGCGAAGGCCGCGTCCTCGTCGCCGATGATGGTGGCGTCGACCGCCAGTTGATCTGTTGGATTCTCGGTCCCGTCGACGAAACCGATCAGGTCGCGGTCGTCGAAGTACTGGAAGCCGTGGACCTCATCGACTGGCGTTACCGCGCCGGCGAGCTTGATCAGGAACTGCGTCGCAAGCTCGAAGCAGAGGTCCATCCGGGCAGCCCGGATGTGGAAGAGGATGTCGCCGGGGGTGGAGACCGCGTGGCGCGACCCGGCCTGGACATCCCGGAATGGGTGGAGCTCCGCCGGGCGGGCGCCGCCGAAGAGCCGGTCCCAGGCGGATGAGCCAAACCCGGTTACGCAGGACAGGTAGCCCTCGAGGTCCCGGAAGGCGACCGCCCGGACGAGCGCCGGGAAGTCTTCGCAGAAGGCTCTGACGGCCTGGCGATCGCCATCGCCGGGGTTGACTGTGACCACCAGGAAGATGGCGGCGCGGGTCAGCGGTGCAACCACGGGCTGCGGCTGCCTTCCGCTCAGCTCCCGTTTCAAGTCCTTCATTCTGGCACCTCCAAAAATTTGGGTGAGCGGCGCCTGACCATCCAGAATTAGAGGTGAGCGAATCTTTCCGACCAAAATAAGGAGGCTTTTCCGTGTCCAACCGTTCGGTGTACCTGCAAACCATGATTTCTCTGGCGTCGGCGGCCTTTGGGGTGGTCGCGGCACTCGCCTGGAACAGTGCCATCACGGCCCTGGTGAAGCAGATTTTTGGCGAAGGTGCCCAGATCATCTCGCTCTTCCTCTACGCCATCATCATCACGGTAATCGCGGTGATCGTGATGGTGAACCTCGGCAAGGTGGCGGAGCGCACGGCCCAGTCCAAGGCGTAACCAGCGCGCGTCGCCGGCGGTGACGGTCAGCCCGCTGACCCTGCCCTACCACCTGGGGCGGGAGGGGGTGTGGAGCAGGTGACGGATGCGGCCTCGCCAAAAGATGGAGGGTCGGGCATCGGCCCGACCCTTTCTTGATCCGGCGCCGCGTCCTAGTGGCTGTTTACATAGGCGATCAGATCGGGAAGCAGGTTTGCGGCGTTCGGCGTACCAAGGCCGGTCACGGGATCCCATCCTGTCGTGGCGGGATAGCCGGCCACCGTTGGAGCAAACGCCGCGTTGTTGCCGGTGGTCACGTCGTAGAAGTCACTCGCATAGGTCGACGGGTTGGATGCAATGGCGTAGAGCGCGGGATTGATGTAGCCGAGCTGGTGGCCGCCGTTCATCTCATTCGCCACAGCGATCAACCCGGCCCATTGCGGCGAGCTCGAGCTCGTGCCGCCGATCACATACCAACCGGTGTCATTGACGTTGGTGCTGTAGCCCGGGTTGGTGATGTAAATCAGCACGCCAGTCCGGCTGCTCGCCTGGAGCGCGATGTCGGGTACCCCGCGCATCGAGTTGATGGCGGTGCTCCCGGCGGGCAAGTTGTTCTGGAAGGATGGCTTGCTGAAGACGTGACTGAAGCCACCTCCCGCATCGATCCAGCCGACTTCCCGAACCCCGGGATTGGATTGGCAGTTGACTGGAGGCGACACGCTATCCACAGTCAGGCCGGTGCTGGCATCGGTACACTCGTAGGTCCCGCCGACCCCGGTGACCAACGGATCGGACGCCGGCCACCACACCGCCGGGGACGGGAGCAGGGTGCCACCTGCCTTGACCGGGGTCTTCAAGACTCCGGCACTTCCGAAGTCCCCCGATGAGGCGAAGACGGTGACGTGGTTGGCCTGGGCCGCCTGGAAGGCGAAGCGCAGGTTCTGGAGGGCGGCGGTGCCGCTGTTGAACGCTTCTTCAGTAGAAGCAAAGCTCTGCGTGATGACCGACCCGCGGTGCTGGCCGATGACGGTTGCCTCAGCCTTGAAGAAATCCGGGAAGCCCTGGACACCGAGCGTCTCGGCCGTCGGTGTCGTCACCAGCAGGATGTTGGCCATCGGCGCCATCGAGTGCGCCCACTCGACATCGAGCGCTACCTCGATCGCCCAGGCGCTCCGGTCCTCCTGGCCGGGCGTTGGGTTGGTCGCGGTGTTGCCTTGCTGAAACTCGCTGAAGGTCGGGCCACTGCAGCCCGCCGAGGTGCCTTCCTCGCCACACATGTGCGGAAGGCCGAACGCGTTATTAAAGACTTTCAGGTCGTGACGCATCGTCTCGCTGCCGAAGGCGTCGACGATGATGATCGTTTGCCCCTGGCCCTGGTGACCGCTGGCGAGGAGCGGCGTAAGGTTGTACGAATTCTGCTCCGCCGTCGGGTTGAAGCAGCGGCGCGAGATGGCGTTGCACTGCGCCTGTGTCGGCGGCACTTCGCCCGCTTTGACGAGCTGTATGTCACTGAAGCCAGGATGGAAGACGACTCCCGCCGCCACGGGAGGCGCCGAAAACAAGGCTGAACCGAGCGCCATCGCTCCCATGGCTAGGGGGGCGATTTTGCGTGCGGCAGAACGAACGACAGATTGAAGCATGCTTCCTCCTTCCAGAGTGTTTGCGCCGCCGTCCGGTTCACCCTAGCAACGGTCATTGCGCCTGTCAAGGAACCGTTAATTCCGATCAACGCTCGGCAGGCAAGCTCCCGGGATGCCGCTCCTCAGGAGGCTGACGCCGGGTAGCTCGTAGCGGCGAGATGTGAGCAGCCGCCGGCTCTGCTTGGCCGACGGCTGCCCGAAGACGTTTCCGCTAGCTGGTGAATGCGCAGGTCGCGAAGATGCCGATGGTGTGGGATTTGGTGTCGTTATTCTGGACAGCGGCCAAGAATACGTTTGTGGTTCCGCCAACAGTGCCCACGGTTAGCTCCTGGATGACTGTGTGGAAGTTCGCGCTTCCCTCGCCGACAACCTGGGCCCCGCCGCCGAGTACCTTCTTTCCCGACGGGCAGGACACCGTGTCGCGCACGAACCCGCCGGCCGGCACAACGAAGGTCGCCTCAACCATTTCGTAGCCGGAGAGTCCTGGTGGCCCTTGCGGTCCAGCCGGTCCCTGCGGTCCGGTGGGCCCTGCGGGTCCGGTTGCTCCCTGCGGCCCAGCCGGTCCCTGCGGCCCAACCGGTCCCTGCGGGCCAGCCGGTCCTGTGGCTCCTTGGGGTCCAGCGGGTCCTGGCGGCCCTGCCGGGCCCGCTGGTCCGACCTGGTTCCAGTGAATTGCTACCTCGTCCGGGTGGCATGCGCGCAGCGGCGGCCTCGACGATGACGGGTCGATAACGCGCAGCTTGCCGGTCGACTTCTGGAAGCAGCCATTTATCACCCCGCCCGGTCCCGGAATCGAAGCAAAAACCGGTATCGCTAGCAGCCCGATGAGCGCCGCGCAGAGTACACCCAGCAAGAGCCGGGAGCGGAACGGCAGTCTGAGTTTCATCTCTCTCCTCTATCTTCAGGTGAACGAACTTCACAATCGCTCGGCTGAAGACGGGTGGGCCGCGCGCTGAGCCTCGACTTCTCGGGCCCTCGAAGCGCGCCAGCGTAAGCTCCCCTTGCGTATCTGTTCCCCCGCTCACGAAAACGCAATGCGGCTCGCCTACTTACGGGGCCGCGGCAGACCTCTTTGGGTGAAGCTCCTACCCCCCTGAGTGAATGAATTCTTCTTCAGGTATCACGTGGGTAGCCGCGCGTTCGGATTCATGATTTCCGGCATACGGTGGCGAGTCACCTCCGCTATGGCCTCGGCCCTCGCTTCACTCCGCTGCCAGGGCGGCGCAGACCGCCATTTGCCACTCGATCCGGGTCGGCCCCGTGTCACTGATAAGGGTGGGCGGGTTGACGACGGTCCTCCCCGGGTCGACAGCAAACATCCCGCTGCCGTCCGGATGGGTGTAAGCGGACAACCCTGTAATGGTGATCGTGTTAGTTGCGGGGTCGAACGTGCGGGTGAATTTGCCGGCGTATGGGATCGTCTTGGAGAGATCATCCGAACGGTAGAGGGTGCCGGTGAAATCGACGTGACGGATCTCTTTAACGAGCGTCGAGCCCTCGTAGAACTGGATGGAATCCAACTCGACGGTAAAGGTTGAAAGGACGTCGAAGCTGTCGCCGTAGGGTCGACAGGAGAAGTTCGGCGACGGGGTGCTGACCGTACGCGTCTGGGTGACGAAAACTGGCCCTGCGGCAGCCGCCGTGAGGGGCGTGGCGCCGAACATTCCAAGGGCTGCGATGCCAAGTGCACAGATGAGTCTTCGCGGAGTCCGCATGTACATACCTCCAAACATTTGTCTAAACAGGCGTCAGTGCGGCCGCTGCTGTCGCCGAAGCTGCGCGACACCGGAGCTCAGGGCGCTCCCCCATACCCATGTTGGACCGCCTCAGGGAGGCTTCGCATGGGGGAGCCTCCCTACTCTTTGGCCGTGCAAGAACGGCCGTCAGAACGATGCCACTGCCTCAACTGTTTTGGCGAGCTCCGTCCGGGAGGCGATGCCAAGCTTGCGGTAGGCGCTTGAAAGGTGGTTCTCCACGGTCTTGCGGGTGATGAACAGGGCCTGAGCAATCTCGGGATTGGCCAGCCCCTGGCCGGCCATGCGCGCGACGCGCCGCTCGCTGGCGGTCAGGGCGTCGGCGCCGTGGATGAAGACCCGCCGTGGGCGGGCGCCGGTCGCGAGCAGCTCCTCGTGCGCCGCGGCCGCGAGTGCGCTTGCTCCGGCAAGGGTGGCCAGCTCGAGACCGCGGTGAAGGTGCTCGCGCGCTTGGACGCGTTGCCCGGATCGACGCAGGGCGGCGCCGAGATTGACGAGCGCTCGGGCGAGCTCGAGGCGGGCCGGCGACGCCTCCAGCATCGCCGCCGCCTCGCGAAGCCATTCGATGCCCTCCCCACCACCGGTGGCCAATCCGAGGACCCTTAGGGCCCCGCCCGCCGCGCTGGGGCCGGCGAACCGACGCGCGAGCTCCAGCTCCTCCTGCGCCAGCCGGCGTGCGGCCGCAGGTTGGCCGAGGGCGAGATGAGCAAGCGCGGCATGGGACCGCCAGGCGATCACGCCGGGACAATGGACGCCGAGGGCCCCCACTCGCTCGCCGCACAGCATCAGGTCGTCGAGCCCTGCCTGAGGGTCGGCCTGCGCTACGCGGAGGCGCCCACGGGCATCCAGCAACAAGTTGACCGAGAAGGAACTGGGGAGTTCTCGCGAGAGCTCCCAGTGTTCTCGGAGCGCAGCCTCGGCGACCGTCTCCCTTCCCTGGTCGAGCAGCGCATCGACGAGGAACGCAACCAGCGCGGGTGACCCGAATCTCCACCCTGCCAAGGCGGCCGCACCGAGCGTGCCCCGCGCCTCGGCTTCGGCGTCCACGGGCCGCCCACGACGGAGGAGGGCCATGCATCGGAAGGTTGACAGTGCGACGAATCCGAGCAGGATTCCGCGGCGACTCAGGTCAGCCTGGGCCTCGTCATACAGGACATCGAACTTATCGAGCAAGCCCAAACAGCACAGCGTGAAGGCCGCGGTCTGGACGGTGACCGACTCCGCCGCGTGGAACGCGAGCAGGCCCGGCGCGGCTAGCGCTCGATCCATCAGATCACATGCCCGAGCGAAGCTCTCCGTGTTGGTCGCCTCGAGCGCCAGGTAAACGAGCAGCTCACGCCTGGTGGCGCAGTCGGGCCCGTCGGCGCGAAGCCGGAGGTCTGCGAGCCGGCCGGCCACCCTAGCGTACGTCCTCAGGTCCTGGCGGCCCGCCCAGTAGCGGGTGACCTCGAGAGCGAGCGTGAGTTCGGGGTCATGGCCCCCCAGTGCGCCGAGAGCATCGCCGAGCGTCGCCACGGCCCGAGGACTGTGATCCGCCAAGACCTCGAACTGAGCGAGCGCAAGTGCCCGCGTCGCTCGCAAGCGCGGGTCGTAAGTGGTGGCCACGCTCCGCGCGAGGTGGCCGAGGCCTGGTTCGGCGCCGACCGAGGCCTCCGCCAACCCCAGCTCGAACAGCACGTCTGGTGCAACGTCCACCGTTGGTGGTTCGGCGAGCGCGCGCCGCAGATACCCAGCGGCCTCTGTTGGGGCTCCAGTCCGAAACGCGGCGCGAGCGGCGGCCCGGAGTGTCTCGACGGTGGAAGCGTCCGAGGCCGGATCGGTGAGCGCGAGGTGGAGGGCGACCTGTTCGGCGGTGGCCCCGTTATCGTTGAGCAGCACAGCCGCTCTCGCATGCATGGCGGCTCGCTGGTGCGGCCCAAGGTCGGCCTCGACGGCGGTCCGCACGATGGGGTGGGCGAAGGCGAGGCGCGGCCCCGGTGAAAGGATCGACGCCTTGACCAGCCGGTCGGCGGCAGTGACCGCTTCTTTCGGCTCCAACTCGGCGAGCAGGGCGCAGTCAGCAAACCGGGCGCCGTCTCCCAGCACCGCGCAGGCTCGCACCAGCGGCGAGGCGGCCGGGGGGAGCGACCCGAGCCGGACCAGTAGGGCCCGGGCGATGGCCGGCGGGCCGAGCTCCCTCACGCGCGCGGCTTCCTCGGCTGTCGGCCGCAGACCCCGGTCGGCGACGTCCCGAAGCAGTTCGCCGACGTAGAACGGGTTCCCGCCCGTCGCCTGGTGGCAAGCGTCGCGGAACTGGCGCTCTGGAGGATATCCCAGCTGTTCCTGTATGAGCTTCTCGACCGCCTCCGGCGACAGCGGCCTCGGTCGGATGATCTCCACCCCGGACGCGGACGAGAGCTCGTCAAGGAGCGGCCCCGCGGTCTCGCCCTCGGCTGGCCGCACGGCGACGGCGACAAACAACGGCAGCTCGGTCAGGCGGCCCGCGAGGAACGCCAGAAACCGGAGCGAGGAGGTGTCGGCAAGGTGGGCGTCGTCGACCAGCAGCGCCAGCGGGCGCTCTTCGCAGAAGTTCGCCACGAGCCAGTACAGCCCGTGCAGCATCGGCCAGGGCGAAGAGGCCGACGCGGGTTGGTGCTCGCCCGTCACAGCGCCCGGGTCGAACAGCGGAGTGGCCAGCGCCGCCGCGCCCGAGAGCAGAAGCGTGCGGCGGGCGCCGCGCCAGACCGCGTGGCCCAGTAGTTGGCGGACAACCCCGAATGCGAACGGGCGCTCAAGCTCGGACCCCCGAGCCTCAGCCACCGCCATCCCGGCGGCCTCGGCCTTCGCCCGTGCGTCCGCAAGGAGCGCCGTCTTGCCGAGCCCGGCCGGGCCTTCCACGTAAGCCAGACACCCGTGGCCCGAGCGCGCCCGCTGGATGAGCGCCTCGACGCGCTCAAGCTCCCTTTCCCGCTCGAGGATCCGGGGGCGGTCGTCTCCTGCCGCGGCAAACGCGCGGGCTTCCTCCATCAGACCATTGAACTAGAACGGAACCAACTACGCCCGCTGCTGGGGACGAACGCTGCCGTTCGAGAGTTCGAATAAGTTAGCCCATAAGAACATCAGCACGGGATTGGCCGAGAAAATGCCTTAATGGCGCGTCGAGACTATGCCCAGGGCAGTACAGGACAGTTGCTAAACCTGACCAGCTAGCCCAGCCATCGCCTTCAAAGAGCACCGACATGCGTCACATGCTCGTGGTCTCTTGGAGTCCGTCGTTCCTCGAAGTTGACGCGCCGACCGTTGGATCCTTCAGCGAGCTTTCGTTGTGAAGTTCCGACTACCTAGCCGCCGGTGGGGCACCGGCGGGCCGTGGCACCGGCGCACGGTTCCAGATCGATGCGCGCGGAGCCCGCCCCGATTGGGTGGGGTTCAGTGCTCTTGTTTCTAAGGCGAACAGGTGGTCGCCAGCGGCACAACAATGGTTAAACCCGGCTGGGGCGTCGTCGTCGCCAAGCCGGACGCGAAGGGCCCGAACGTGGGTCCGGCCAGGCTGCTAATCAGCGTCCCCACACCGCAGGTAGTGGTCGCCGTGTCCGCTGAAGCAGGAACCGCAAAGGCCATCGACAATCCGAGCACGACCGGAGCGATAATTAGGCGTCTGCGCATTTGAACCTCCTCCCGTCTGCGCGGACCAGATGCCCCCTATGGTCTGACGGTACAGGCGGTTAGTGGTGTTGTCAACCGGCATGGCGGAGCGCCTAGGTGAAGTTCCCGGATAGATAGCGGACAAGTTCAGGCGGCATTCATGACGGCCTGGAGCCGGGCTGGAGATAAGTCAGGGCTGGGATGTTGCAGGGCGGCAAAAGTCCGTCCCGTTCGATGACCCTCTATCGGCGAGACAGTTGGCGTTGCACAGCGTGATGTCGCGTTGACTCGGCGTGGTCTCCAGCCGGCAGCGCGCTGTATCAATTGGATCGACTTTTGCCTCCCTACAGGTAGGACGTGTTCTCGAGCGACGATTACGAACACGTGCTTGCCTACTGGCGAGGACCGTTGTCGCCCGAGACGACGCGGCCGGACTGGATCCGGGGTTGGTTTGGGCCACCGGTCCACCTGCCGTCATCAGCAACAGGGCGAGCTGGCGCAGCGCCACGACGCGCGCCATCTTGCTAGCAGCGATGTCACCAATGCTCCCACGCTAAGGTGAAGCGATGCTAAATCGCACGTGAGAAGAGGTTAAAGTGAGAAGCCTCTAAGAATGCCGACGACAAAATTGATCCGTTGGGGTGGGTTAGCATTGATGCTCGGGGGCATCGCCTACGCGGTGCATTTGATCACGCATCCTCCTGGCGAGACCGCGCCCTACGCCTTCTGGGCACTTTGGGTGCCGTCGCACGTGCTCGGGGGCATTGCCTTGCTGCTGATCGCCCTCGGCCTGGTTGGCCTGTATCTACGACAGTCGGAAGTGGTCGGCGCGCCAGGATTCATTGGCTTCGTCCTGGCTTTCGTCGGAGCCACGCTTTCGGCCGGCGCCTTGATCTTCCTCAGCGCGGTCGTCGTCCCCTTTCTTGCATTCAGAGGAATGGACTCGCTCGTTGATCCCCACGGTCCCCTGATGGCTTCTTCGGCGACGCAACTCGCGCTCGGCCTGCCCGCACTGTCGCTTGTGATTGGCGTGCTGATCCTCGCAATCGTCACGCTGCGCGCACGGGTGCTTCCGCAGCGGGGCGGGTGGCTGATCATCTTCACGCTCCCGCTCGCCGTTGTGGGATCCGTTGTCGTGATCATCATCGGCACGTCATTCCAGGGCGTCATCCAGAGCGTCGTCGGGGTGTTGTTAGGTCTCGGCCTGGTGGCCTGGGGTTGGGCCCTCTGGTCAGAGAAAGCCGCCTAAGGAGAACATTTGCCGTCAGGCGGCGTTCGAAACGGCCATCCGGTCCGACCAGCTCTGCATCCAGCCCTCCAGCTCCCCGACCGGCATCGGCCGGCCGATGAAAAAGCCCTGGGCCGCTGAGCAACCCATCCGATAGAGGGCCTGCCACGTTTGCTCATCCTCGACACCCTCCGCGACGACCTCGAGCCCCAGGCTGCCGCCCAGCTCGATGGTTGCCCAGACGATGGCCGCGCTCCCCGCTTCGCTGCTCATCTGACCAACGAACGAACGGTCGATCTTGATTTCCTCCACCGGGAGCTTTTGCAGGAAGGCCAGCGACGAGTAGCCCGTCCCGAAATCGTCGATCGAGAAGCGAATGCCGCTCGACCGAAGCCGTTTCATGCTTTCCAGCACGCGACCGGGCTCGGCCATGACGGCGCTCTCGGTGATTTCCAGCTTGAGGAGCCAGGGCGATGCCCATTGAGCAGTATCCGGCTTATCGCGCGATGTCTTCGCTTGGCTTGTGGACCGCGTCCGAAGCCCGGCGTCTGATACCGCGCCCGTCCAGCGAGCGAAGACGCGATAGCTACGTCGATATGCCGTCAGTTAAGCCGTCAGCGCGGTCGCTGGCCGAGCCGGCTGACTTCTGTCAGTAACGGAGATTGAGGTCGGCAGTCACTGCCCAAATTCAAAAATGGCGGGGCGCGACGGGAACTATCCGTCCGTCGACATCGCCAAGGATGCCGACCAGCGGTTTTGAAGTCCGAGGACTTCAGAGACTATTGCGTCCGCGCGCGTCCACTAAGGGTTGTTGCGTATTCGAGCCGCGACGCCCAGGTGCTGGATTGTGCTGCCAAGTCCGTCGGTGTCCACCGGCGTTGCTTTCACGGTTGCTGTCAAGACGATTCCGCGGAAGCGGCGGCGAGGCTACGGGAAATAGTAGTGGTCGAGCGATTTATGCGGTGGGCTTCCAGTGGCCCTGGCTGACTTCAGCTTGATCACCTTTACCGGTGCGGTAGCAGTCGCCAATGGAAAGCTCGGGTCAATCTCGCAGTTCCCGCATTTACAGATGATGATGCAGCGTAGCGACAGCACATTGCTGGCGGCGCCATCAGGCGCCGTGTTGCTCCTATCGCAGTACGTCGAAACGACCCATGCGCTCAAGCTGCTCGAGCGCGGAGCGGGCCGGATCGGGTACCAGCTGAAGGACCGCGTGTCCGACGTGGGTGAGTTCACCGACGCGGTTCGACGAGTCGCGTCAGGCGGCTCGGCGATCGACCCCGACGTCGTGGCCGAGCTGGTCTCCCGCCGCCGGCGGCGAGACCTGGTCACCGGTCTCACCGATCGAGAGCGTGAGGTCTTGAAGCTGATGGCGGAAGGCCGGTCCAACTCGGCGATCGGCTCGGCGTTGCACTTGAGCGACAGACCGTTGAAGGTCATGTGCGTAGCATCTTCATGAAGTTCGAACTCGAGCCGACCGAGGAGGATCATCGGCGCGTCCTTGCCGTCCTGGCGTATTTGCACGCCTGAAGGTGCTCTCACGTCGCGAGGCATTCCCGGATATCGGCCAGCAAGTTATCGAGCGTCGCATCGGACGAGCGGTGGCTCAGGAAGCAAGCCCGGATGTACGACCGGCCACCGATAGTGGTCGACGAAAGCAACACGCGGCCTCGCTGGTTGATCGCCTTCATGAGCCGGAGCGTGGCGGCATCGTCGCGGTCCCGCAGGCGGAAGGCCACCGTCGACAAGTCGGGTTTCCAGGGAACGTCGAATCTCGGGTCCTCACTGAGGTGCTGGTGAAGCCGAACAGCTAGTGACCGATTTGTTTCGAGCGCTTGGGCGAACGGCTCCCAGCCGTACAGCTTCAGCGCCAGCCAGAGCCGCAATCCCCGGAAGGGACGCGTCAGCTCGAGCGAATAGTCAGCAAAGTTCGGCAGGGAGCTCGTATCGTCGGCGGGGCTTAGATAGGCGGCTTCGGCCATGTACGCCGCGCGCATGGCGGCGCCCTCTTTGACCAGCACGCAGCCCAGACCCATCGAGAGGAAGAAGCCTTTGTGCGGGTCAAGCGTGATCGAGTCGGCCTGGTCGATTCCCTGCAGAATCCTCCGACCGTGCTGGGTAAGCACGAAGACACCGCCGTAGGCGCCATCGACATGGACCCAGGCGCCGTGGCGATGGGCAAGGTCCACGATTTCCTGAATCGGATCGACGGCGCCGGTGTTCGTCGTTCCGGCATTTGCTATGACGAGGAATGGCGGTTCGTCGCTCGTCCCAGTGTCAGTGAGGGCCTCGTCGAGGGCTCCGACGTCGAGCCGAAGATTGGCGTCGGTGGGGACCGTGACGATACATTCCGGTTTCACACCGCTGATGAGAGCGGCGCGCTCGATCGAGTGGTGGGTCTGATCGGACATGAAGATTCGGCCCTGGGCATAGTTGTTGCCAAGCCGAGCATGGCGCGCCGTCACGACGGCGGTGAAATTGGCCAGGCTGCCGCCGGAGGTGAAGACGCCGCGGGCCTGTTCTGGATATCCCAACAACCGTGACATCCAACGCAGCGCATTCCACTCCAGCTGGACCATCGCTGGGGAATCCCACTGCACACCGACGTACGGGTTGAGGAGGGCAGCGAGGTAGTCTGCAACGGCGCTGACCGGCGCACCGGCGATGGGAACGTACGCGAGAAATCCCGGATGCAGGTGGTCGCTGCCTGTGGCGGCCGCCGCGGCCAAGGTCGTCAGCAGCTCGTCCAGATCGGCGCGGGCCGGCTCCTTCTCATCGAGCCGGGTGAGCATCTCGTCGATTCGGGACGAGTCGGACGCGCGTGCTCCCGCTCCCCGGGCGAGTACCGTTTCCGAAAAGTCAAGGACACGTTCCATCACCGCCCGGAACTCCTTCGGGGTAGGCTCGAGCACATTAGACATGGCAAGAGGCTAATTCAACGGCTTTCAGGTTAGGTTTGGGAAGCCCAGCAGCAGGATTGCCGGTTCGGATCCCTTTAGAGGGCCTCAGGCCACTAGCTGGAGCGGGCCATCCTGCTGAAGGACGGCAGAAGTCGATCCAATTCGACGCCGAGTCCAAGAATCCGGCTCCATCGAAGTCAGGACACCCCTCTGAACCTCCATCAAACCCAGGGCAGTTCAGTTGCGGGTCACCGCTTATCCTTTCAAAATCGAGCGAACCAATCACGACTTAGTCCGCGCCATCCACGAAGTCGCCGCCAGCGATACTCCAACTTCCCGAATCGCCATGTACAAAGCATTGCTGGCGAGCCAGCTCCTGGTGCCTCTACGGAACAAGGACCCAGAAGCGATCCAGAAGAAAGAGCCGATCCAACCAGCCGTTCTACGCCTGGGCGAGGGTCCGGCATTGCCTGCATTTACAGGCTGGAACGCCGTTGAACGATGGCCCGATCGTGCTGCGCCCGCTACCTTCGTAACCCATCAGGCTCAAGGTGTCTTCGTTCCGGCCAGAAGTATCAACGCGGCTATCGTCCTGATCAACCCGTCGGTGCCGATAGGCATCCCAATCGAGTTCCAGCCTTGACGCAGGCTTGCGGGACTCACTGCAGCGTCGGCCTTAGCATTTCCTCGGGATGACCATTTCAGCTGCTGACGATCGAGCGCGAGGAGCCGGAGTCAGCGAGCGCCGCCCGATCACGGTTCTGTTTGCCGACATTGCGGGGTCGACCTCAATCGCGGAGAGGCTCGATCCCGAGGACTGGACCACCCTCGTTGGCAAGGCTTTCCAGCGCATGAACCGGACCATCGAGCGCTACGGCGGCACCGTTGCCCGCCTCATGGGCGACGGAGTCCTCGCCTTCTTCGGGGCCCCAACCGCCCACGAGGACGACCCCGAGCGCGCCGTGCGTTGCGGCCTCCACCTAGTTCGCGCCATCGACGAGCTCGACGCGAGCAACCACATTTCAGAGGCTGACAAGCTTCGGGTGAGGGTTGGCATCAACACCGGCCCGGTGGTGGTCGGCATCGTTGGCACCGAGACCGCCTCCGAGTACACCGCGATGGGTGACACCGTCAACGTGGCCGCCCGTATGCAGGCCGCCGCGCGCCCCGGCAGCGTCCTCATCACCGCGGCCACCCACCGCTTCGTCAGCGAGCTCGTCGAGGCCGTCGACGTTGGTCAGCTCGAGCTCAAAGGCAAATCGGCACCCGTCCGCGCCTACGAGATCACCAGCATCAAAGCAGGCGCCGTGCACAGCCGCGGCCTCGCCGGTGTCAGCTCGCCGATGGTCGGCCGCGACTCGCAGCTCCGCCAGGTCGAGCAGCTGTTCCAGATCGTCAAAGCCGGGCAGGGTCGCGTCGCCTGCATTCTTGGCGAGCCTGGGATGGGAAAG
>WNFW01004491.1_pt1 | contig 18542 bp, 22 predicted proteins | sample 5400131 | NCBI WGS metagenome assembly WNFW01 (sample SAMN13153362, study PRJNA577476) | soil metagenome | isolation source: 20 cm soil or saprolite under grassland replicate 1 | place: USA:California | collected 2016-06-15 | reverse complement strand
TTTGGAAAACCTTCTTCTCAGTCTTTGTGACAATTTTTCTGGCCGAGATTGGTGATAAAACACAGGTTGCCACGATGCTCTTCTCTTCCGACATGAATACAAATAAGTGGGCGGTGTTTTTAGGTTCCTCAGCTGCTTTAGTTTCAGCTGCCGGCATCGGTGTATTGTTTGGAGCACAACTTGAGCGGGTGATATCGCCGCACACATTAAAGCTACTAGCTGGAATCGGGTTTATTGGAATTGGGATTTGGACGCTACTAAAGGCATGAAAAAATGAAGAGAGAAGCGCTGCTAGCCACCTCGGAACTTTCCTTAAGGCGAACTGGAAGAAGTATTTAAAAGAAGACAATCAGAATTAAAAAAAGACAGCAAGGAGGGCAGTTGTTATGGCCGGACTGCGTATTAAGGGCATTGTCTTCGACATGTACGGGACACTGGTTGATGTGGGAGCGGTGGCCGAAGCATGCAAAGAAGTGGCTCCTGAACCGGTCGCCTTCAACACCCAGTGGCGGGCTAAACAACTGGAGTACACCTTTCTTCGGTCGCTTATGCGAAAGTACCGGGATTTCTGGAAGGTTACTGAAGAGGCCCTAGAGTTTGCAATCCAGCAATTCGGCTTGCAGGTCCCTCCAGAACAGCGCAAGCAGGTGATGGAAGCCTGGCTCCATCCGACAGCGTATCCGGAGGTCGAGGCTGCGTTGCCCAGACTAAAAGAGAAGTACCTCCTGGCCGTTCTGTCCAACGGAACTCCGAAAATGCTTCGGACAGGATTGGAGCGAACGAGGCTCAGGTCGCACTTTCGATGGGTGATCAGCGCGGACGCCGTGAAGCTGTACAAGCCTTCGCCCGAAGTGTATCGGCTGGCGCTAAAGCACATGCGACTACAGAAGAACGAGATCCTCTTTGTCTCCTCCAACTCCTTCGATGTGGCGGGATCCAAAAACTTCGGCTTCAAGGTGTGCTGGATCAACAGGCCTGGGATTCCTCTGGACCCTCTCGCGCCCAAGCCGGAATTGGTCGTTAAGAGCTTCGATGAACTGGTCGAGACCATTTGATTAAAGGGTCCTCGGAATAGTCTAAAAGGAGGTGTTTTATGGCAGGATCAAAAATTTTACTTATAACCGGTGACGCCGCCGAGTCCATGTAGGTCATGTATCCCTACCAGCGGCTCAGAGAAGAGGGATACGAAGTGCATATTGCCGCGCCTAGCAAGAAGAAGCAGCACTTCGTTGTGCACGACTTCGAGCCGGGCTACGACACCTACACAGAGAAGCCTGGATATAGTTGGGACGCTGACCTGGCGTTTGCCGACGTCAAACCCGCGGACTACGTTGCACTGGTGATCCCGGGCGGCCGAGCTCCCGAGTACATTCCCGTGGCTGGATTGATAGATTGTATGTTCATCGAATCCTTCTGATTAAGGGCAGACCCAGGCTCCCAGTTTCTCTGTGAGCCTCAAGTTTTCACCATAGTCCACCGGACAGGCCACCACCGCGGGAACCCGCTGCCGAAACGCCTCCTCGAGGACGGGTAGCAGCTCCTCCGCGGATTTAACTTTGTATCCCCGGCAGCCAAAAGACTCCGCGAGGGACGCAAAATCCGGATTGCTGAAGTTTACGAAGGCGGGCCTGCCGTAGCGCTTCAACTGTTTCCATTTGATAACGCCGTAACTCGAATCTTCGAAGATGAGCGTGACAAAACCCGTTCCCGCACGGACGGCCGTTTCCAGTTCCTGCACGCTCATGAGAAACCCCCCGTCGCCGCAGGCCGCCAGCACGCGCCGGTCGGGATAGAGGAGCTTCGCGCCGATCGCGCCGGGAAGCGCGATTCCCATGCTCGCAAATCCATTGGAGATGATGCACGTGTTCGGCCGAACGCATGGATACATGCGCGCTATCCAGAGTTTGTGCGCGCCGACATCACTGATGAGAATGTCGTTGTCTCCCAGCACGTCCCGCAGCGCGCGGACCACGCGCTGCGGCTTCAGAGGAAACGAGTCGCCCTCGGCTTCCGCGCGGAATTCCTTTTGGATAATCTCTCTCAGCGCGCCGGCATCGCGGATCGCGCGGGAGTCTCCACGCGCCGAGGTGCGTTCTGCGATTCGCATCAGCGATTCGGCGACGGAACCCTGGACACCCACGGCCACCTGATAAGCGGCATCCACTTCGGCCGGCGAAGGGTCGATATGCACGATGCGCTTATCCCGCCTCGGGTTCCAGCGATCCGGCGCGTACTCCACGAGATCGTACCCTACGCAGATGATCACATCCGCCTGGTCGAGGCCACATGAGGCGTAATCGCGCTCCTGGAGACCGACGGTTCCCAAGCACAACGGATGCGCGTCGGGAAGACTTCCCTTCCCCATGAATGTTTCGACCACCGGAATACCGAGCCGATCAACGAAGTGGTGGAGAGCCTCGCTTGCACGGCCCCGCGCTACTCCATTACCGGCGAGGACGATGGGATCGCGCGCCTCCGAAATAATCTTCGCTGCCCGCTCGATCTGCTGCTCCAGAGGTTCAGTCGGAAAGGGTTGCTGCGGTAACAGCGGCTTCAGGCCCGCGGGCGCCTGCGCATCCGCCACATCCTCGGGGAGGTCAAGGTGGGTCGCCCCCGGCTTTTCAGTCTGGGCTACTTTGAAGGCCTTGCGCACCGCTTCGGGAACGACCTGAGGACGGACGAGCTGCGCGTTCCATTTCACCGCCGGTCGATAGAGCGAGATCAGGTCGAGATACTGATGTGACTCTTTATGGAAACGCTCGGTGCCCGCCTGCGCAGTGATCGCCACCAGAGGCGCCCGATCCATGTTCGCGTCGGCGACCCCCGTGAGAAGGTTCGTTGCACCTGGGCCAAGCGTCGCCAGGCAAACGCTCGCTTTCCCGGTGAGCCGACCCTGGACGTCGGCCATGAAAGCCGCGCCCTGCTCATGGCGCGTTTGGAGAAAATGGATCTTGGAATCAAGGATCGCCTCCAGCACGGCGATGTTTTCTTCGCCCGGTACACCAAACATGTGTTTGAGTCCCTCGTTTTCGAGACAACGGACCAAGAGCTCAGCTCCTGTCATGCTTCATCTCCCTTCACCCAGTCGAAGAGTGGCGCGGTTGCCGGTTTCATATATGTTACTCCTTATGATTATTCGCTCAATCCTCGCGCGCCATATCTTGAAGAAGGAAAGTATCAGCGTCTGATGTATGATTTAGTTACATTAGTCCGAAAACATCCCGTGCGATCGCTCTTAGTCATTGGCAGCCTGGGGGTTTTTTTAGCCGTAGAACCAGAGGATAGAGCGGTAACCCCTCCCAAATATCAATCGCCTCTTTGCCAACCGAGATTTTCAACCAGATCGCAAATCTCTCTCCCAGTTGTTGCCCTGTTGACTCTTCAGAATTACATTTGAGAGAGCCCGCTGCTCTCACAAGCTGATTCGAAGTCGGCATCAAAATAACGCCGATGCGCCGATTGCGATCCAAGCAAAACTGAAAGACGCCCGGATGTCTCTTATTGACCTGCTGTTCGGAAGACCGCTCAAGTCGTCTGATGAAAGGAGTGAGAAACTTGGGCCCGCGGCCGGGATCGCGGTCTTCGGACTGGACGCGCTCAGCTCCGCTGCGTACGGACCCGAAGCGGCGCTGACTTTGCTGATACCGTTGGGCGCGGCCGGAATTACCTACATCGTTCCGATCAGCGCCAGCATCATTATTCTGCTCTCGATTGTCTATTTTTCCTATCGTCAAACCATCGAAGCCTATCCGAGCGGTGGCGGCTCTTATACGGTGGCCCGCAGGAACCTCGGAGTGTCAGCTGGATTAGTTGCGGCCGCAGCGCTCATGATCGATTACCTTCTGACGGCGGCCGTGGGAATCTCGGCTGGTGTCGGCGCGCTCGTATCAGCGGTTCCGTCCATGCAGCCGCATACGCTATCGCTGTGCCTGACAATCTTGCTGGTCATGACGATGGTGAATCTCCGCGGCGTTGGCGACACGGGCGCAGTTTTCATGTTTCCGACGTATCTTTTCGTTGGAACTCTGTGCATCACCTTGGCGCTGGGACTATTCAAATCGTTTGCTGCGGGCGGTAGTCCGCCGCCGGTGATTGCGCCTCCTTCACTTCAGTCGCAGCAGGCGGTCGTGAGCGTCTGGCTGCTGCTAAAGGCGTTTTCCAGCGGCTGCACGGCAATGACCGGCGTGGAGGCCGTCAGTAACGGCGTCAGAGCATTCCGGGATCCGGTCGCGAAGACGGCGCAGCAAACCTTAACCGCTATCATTGCAATTCTTATCGTGCTGCTCGCGGGCATCGCCTATCTGGTGCGCGTATACCACATCGGCGCAACCCCTCCGGGACAGCCGGGCTATGAAAGCGTGCTTTCCCAGCTTACGGCAGCGGTGACGGGGAAGGGCGCGTTCTACTACGTCACGATCGGCTCCATTCTGCTGGTATTGGCGTTTTCAGCTAACACTGCCTTTGCTGATTTTCCGCGCCTCTGCCGGGCCGTCGCCCAGGACGGTTATCTTCTCTACTCGTTCGCGTCCCGTGGGCGACGGCTCGTGTACTCCCAAGGGATCTATGTGCTGACCTTCTTGACCGCTCTTTTACTCATTATATTTGGCGGTATAACGGACCGCCTGATCCCGCTCTATGCGGTGGGCGCATTCCTGGCGTTTACGCTCTCGCAAGCCGGTATGGTGGCGCACTGGAGGCGAAAAGGGGGACGGCGATCGACGACCAGCATGTTCGTGAACGGGCTGGGCGCCGTGGCAACTGCAACCACCGTAGGTGTGGTGACTGTCTCGAAGTTCGCTGAGGGAGCCTGGGTAACGACGTTGTTGATTCCCGTGATAATGATTCTAATGATTTCGGTCCGCCGGCACTACGACCGGGAGCAGGCAGAAACCGCCAAACCGGAGCCGCTGGACTTGCGTGACTTGCGCGAGCCGCTGGTGGTGGTCCCGATCTTACGCTGGGACAAGATCGCTCAAAAGGGTTTGCGTTTTGCTTTGAATCTATCAGCCAAAATCGAGATTTTACACATCGACTCCGGAGAAGGCAGCAAACAGCTTCGGGAGGACTGGAGCCGCTTTGTCGAGGAACCGATAAAGAAAGCCGGTCTGCCGACTCCCAAGCTGGTCGTGCTGGAGTCACCTTACCGCTTCATCATCAATCCGATTGTAGAGTATGTACTCGAGCTCGAGCAAAAGAATCCCGACCGGCAGATCGCCGTGCTGGTACCGGAGCTGGTGGAGCAGCGTTGGTATCATTATTTCCTGCATAACCAGCGCGCGTCATGGTTAAAAGCTCTGCTTCTGCTAAAGGGAAACCAGAGAATCATCGTCATCGACGTTCCCTGGTACTTGAGCTCATGACCCGGGTCGGGTTTCACCAAAACGTGCTCCCAAACCCACCGCGGATCACATTGCCCTTGTTGTACGCGGGCATGTGCAATGACGCTTTGGGATCGAGTTCAAAGCGAAAATGCTGGAGGGAGAAATTGTCGTCTTTCATCGGAGCCTACAATTTTAGAATGTAATCAAGTTCTGCTGTGACGCCCAATCGACCGGCCCATTGTCGAAGATACTTGCGGTTCAACTTGTCTCCGACCCTCGTCACCACCGAAATAACATCCTCAAAATCTCGGGGACGCCCAAACTTTAGCTTCTGTAAAATAAAATCTTCAGACGACACGACCCAACAATACTGTCTGCCGAGACGCTTCTTTTGCCGCCGTCGGAAGATCGCTTGGTCACGTCGATCACGCGGCAGCAGTAAGTCAATGGTGACTCCCCGGTATTGGAATCTCAGTTGCGAGCCTCTGAGTAGCGGGTTCCACTATTGCCATGTCTCATCAACCTCCATTTCGGCCTTGGTCATGAAAGTACCGAGGCGGTCCAACTCCGTTCCTTCGCCAATACGAGAAGGTCCAGATCCGCCGTCGCCCGGGGCTGTCCCCATATGGCAAGCGCCCAAGCCCCTATGACTACGTACGGTGTTCCTGCCCGTCGTAAGCATTCAACCACGTGCCTTAAGACAGTCGCCTGATTATCGTCCGAAATAGCGAACTCGCTCCTTCCTCCATTTCGTCAACCATCGTGTTTGAGCCGCAGACAAGCGCGCAAGTAAAAGGCGCCTTTCAGCCTCAAGTCTCTGCTCACTGGCTCCCGGGTGAGCGGCTCTAATGGAATCCTGGAACCAGCGGAGAGCCGTCGTTGAAAGTATCACACACTGGCGAAAACCTTCCTCTGCCGTGCGCGGAAACCGCGTCGCCTTCAGCTCCGCCTTCACCCGGTCCAGCCGCCGCAGCCACAGCGGAACCTTAGTCGGATTTCGTGCAGTTCTTTTCCTGGAGGGAACTTTCATAGTTTTTTTCGTTTAAAACCCGATGACGGTTCTCTTCAGCCAACCCAAACAACATCGAGATCTAGATGGGTCGCGGCGTCTCGCTGCCGACCATCTGCGGTAATAAATCTGGTGACAGATCCCGAAGCGGATCGAAACACCGCCAAGGAAGCTAGATGGATCGCATCTAATGTTCTCATCCGCGTTTTCTGAACAAGTTCTTCCCCCTGGCTGAGCACGGAGGCGCCGACATCCAGCAGCTTCCAATAGGGACGATCTTCCCGGATGCGGGCCAAAATTCTCGGCAGATCTTGAAGGTTAAGTTCGCCCGTGGAATGTTTTCTCATCAGGGCCGACATCAGCTCAACGGGCGTAATAGCGGACGAAAGAAATGAATAAGTACGCAATAGCGCACGCGCACGCGCCGACCCTGCTTCCCGGACGTAGTTCTTAACCAGAACGCTCGTGTCAAAGTAAGCCAAACTCACCGCTCGTCGCGCTCCTCACTAATCGTTTGCGACATCGGCTTTCCTTTGATCCGAACCGGCGACCGCCAGACCGGCATCGGCTTTCCGCTTTTCGGGCCAGATCGCAAAATCCCCTCCGCCTCCAAGCGGCCCATGATGGCTTGTTCATCTTCTATGGGCTTCAGCGGCTTTATAACGGCGATGGGTTTTCCGCGCTCGGTCAAAACCACTTCTTTCCCAGCCTTCACCGCCTTGATCGCCTTGGAGAACCGCTGATTAGCTTCTCTTAGTCCCATCCGCATATTAAAACCTCCAACATGAGTAGTGACATCACTACATAGATTACCGGCTTTCGCTCGGACCGTCAAACAATACCCATTCTCCTGAATAACGAGCTTCAAGTTCCCTCATCGTGAAAACCTTCTTCATGACTCAGTCGCTCCTTTCCTGTGATCGCGATGGTACAAATTCGCTGCAAGGATCTGCGGTGAAGTTATGAAAGCCAGACTGTCCGCTTTTTGGTCTCCGGTCTTTCGCTCACGAGCACGACCACGAACACAATCCTGGCAATTCGCATGACAGACAACCCGCCGAAACGGCCTCCCAAACCCATGTGCTTCACGCCTTTCGACATCTCAGATCCATTCACCGACTTGCGTCCTTAAACGATGTCATAGGGTGAATCATGCTCAACGCTTACAACTCGATGGTTGCATGTTTCAATTCCTCGCTCGCCCCGAAGAGCGGGCGCTAGTGCACCAGATCGGTGTGCGTCGAATCGTGTCAAATATCTTTTTATCGGCCGACGACCAGGCCTCGGCATAGCGTCTCAACGACTTCGCCATCATCTTTGATCTCCTTCACCAAAGAAGCCGGTTCGAGGACCTTGGCGAGGGAGCCGAAGCGCAGATCAAAAAGTTCGAATCGTTCAAGCCGTTCAAGTCCTTTAATCGCTCAATTAAGCGGCGGCCAAACAACTCACCTGATATGCCTCAGCGCAATATCAAATTCATCCAGGTCGAACTCTTCCGGGTCGAATTCGCCGCCGATCCACTCGAGCATTTCTTCGTGCTCTTCATGGCCGGGATCGCGGATCGCCGCCAGAAAATTTTCGTATCCGCCCGTGCCGCCGCAGTCCTCGGGCGGGCAGGCGCGGGCGCCGCCGATACAGCGCGGATACCGAACGCCGGGCTCGGGCGGCAAAATTTTCTCCAGCAATATCTCATGCTCCCAGCCATCGCCGAAGTCGTATTCGTAGGTGATCCTCCGTTGCGGCTTCGAAAGTAACTGGCCGAGCCGTTTCTTTCTTTCGTCCTCGACCTCCGACAAATCGTCGATGCTCGGGACTCCGTAATACGTGTCACCGACAATGAACTGATGCAGGTGCGAATCGTACCAGCCCATCGCCGTTTGAACGATCCGGTGCAGCTTGGCGAGCGTAACGTCGCTTCGGACTTGGACCCGCCGCCAGATCGAAGGGCGCATGTCTCTCAAAGTAATTTTGAGTTGATAGATCTTCGCTTGGCTTGCTTCTTTCAAGATGTTCTCGTCCGCCTTTCGTTTAAACTCCCCTGGGATGCTTTTCCGGCGTACCTTCAATTTTTCATCTAGGCTATTCCGGCGACCTCGAGACGCCCAACGACATCCTTTAGAATCTCGAGCGCTTCACTCACCGCCATGCTCCGTGACTGCGAGGTGAGAACCGGAACCCTTCCCTCAATCGCCAGCGGGTCTGGCCGTTATGACGGTCGGTCACGACCGGAAAGCCGAATGCTTCCAAAGCTTCACGTCGAACCATGCGCGCGTTTTTTCGGGTAATCGTCAGGAACCGACTCGACCAGTTTCTGCAGAGTCCTCAGCCGTTTGAATCTACAGTTTGTAACCGATCTTCCGCAGGAAGTCTTTGCGCCACGCGATGTCTTCTGGCCCTTCGACACCTTTGCTCTTGCCGCCGTCGATCACACCGAGAATGCCGCGCCCTTGGTCCGTTTCGGCGATGACGACTTCGACCGGGTTCGCCGTGGCGCAAAAGATGCGGCAAACTTCCGGCACCATCTTGAGAGTGTTGAGTACGTTGACGGGAAAGAATCCTGGTCCGAGGAAAAGGATAAAGCTATGCCCGGCTGAAAGGGCAAGCGCGTTTCGTTTTGCCAATTCGGTCATGGAGTCATCCGTGCCCGTCCAGCGGACGAGCATCTCGCCCGACGACTCGCAGAAGGCGAGACCGAACTTGATTCCAGGGACCGACTGAACCATCGTTTCGTGGATGTCTTCGACGGTCTTGATGAAGTGACTCTGCCCCAGGATGAAGTTAATCTCGTCGGGCTTTTCGATCTTTACCGTTGTGAGCTGCATGATCGAAACGATGACATTCTGGATTTAGCCGGGAACTTGTAAAGAGAGATGTTGAGTGCTCGTCGACTCCTTCGCTTCCTCTTTATCCTGAAGCTGCTTCCCGTTCAAGAAGTGATCAAGCCGGCCGCAAAACCATGACCGGATTTTCGGAATGGCGCACCACGGTTTCGGTCACGCTGCCCAACACCCAACGCTTCACGCCGGACCGCCCGTGGCTGCACATCGCGATAAGATTGTCCGGGGTTTCACGGCCTATTTTAATGATCTCATCCGAGCTGAAACCGTCCCTGGCAATATAAGAAACGTTTTCGATTCCGAGCTCTTTGAGCTCGGCAATTTTCTTCTCAAGGTATTCGCGCGCCTCGTCTCTTATCTCCGCAATCAATTCGTCGAAATTGATCTGAGAGTAGCCATCTACACCCCTATAGACGCTATACGGGAGATTTCAGGACCGCCTCTCCCTCCGTCTTGGCCTCCTCTGTGGCTCTGATCAAAAGCAGCGAGTTCGCCGTGCCGCGCAAAACTTTCTCGGCAACGCTCCCCAAAAGCCACCGGTCGATGCCCGATCGCCCATGGGTCGCCATAGCGATAAGCGTTCCAGGGTCCGCCTCCGCCTTGCCGATGATGACCTCCGCCGCGCGTCCCTTCTCGATCGCACATTTGACGGCGGCTTCGGGAAAAGTCTTGGCAACTCCTCTCAGATAGGCTTCGCTGCTCCGGGCACGATCCTCAATCATGGTATCGAGGTATCGGGCTTTTGCCACGGCGATGTGGGTGACCATCTCCGCTATGTCGACCACTTCCATCAGCTCTACGGGAACCTTGAGCCTACCCGCGAGGGCGCGAGCGTAGGGCAAGACCTTCTCTGCGGCCTTGGATCCGTCCAGCGGTATCAGTATCCGTGTATACATGGTCTTCTCCTTTGTCATCTGCTCTCTCCGAGATCCATGACGGGCCTCCACGAAGTTACCGATTTCGTTCCTTCTCATTTGCTTTGTCTGCTATGGCCCTTCTCTCCTCTCGTCTTTATTTCCACTAAGGGAATAGCGCAAGGAATATGCCGGCGCATATGGTTGATTTTATTCCGACTGTGAAACCGACTTTTCGCAGTGTTGAGAAAAGATTTCGCTGCCGCTTGCAGAATTGGGAGAGGCGCACAAATCGTTCACGAAAATAGTGCCAAAAAGCCTTTTATTGCTTTCACTTCTTCAGAGTGGGGCGGTGGCACCATCCTTGCGCTCAAAATTGCCATCAGCAGCAGCATTCAGAAGGCGAAGTTTGATGGTTTATCTGATGCCCAACAAAGAAACATTCTCCTTTCCACTCCGCCTCTCGAACGAGGTCCAGCGGTTATTCGATGAGATGATTCATCGTCCGTGGGGCTCCACTCGCGAACTGCGCACCTGGAGCCCATCGGTAGATCTCTACGAAACCGACGACGGATATGTTCTCGAAGCGGATCTCCCTGGAGTCAAAACCGAAGACATTCGAATCGACATCGACGGAAACGAGCTCATTTTACAGGGACGGCGTGTAATGGGGACCAGCCCAACCAGAAAGCGTTTTCATATCATAGAGCGTTGCGCGGGCGAATTTTTACGCCGCATCTACCTGCCCGAATCAGTGGATAAAGAAGACATTCAGACCGAGTTTACAGACGGTATATTGAGAGTGCTGATGTCGAACGTGAAGAACAAGAAGGCCGATCATTTTTAAGGCAAGTGACTGTGCGGCAAAAGGAGGTACCGTATGAATGCAACCTATGCAGAAAAACTTCGGCAGCGGAGGAAGGCCGTCGACGTGACGCTGCGGCATCTCGAGAGAGAGCGACGCGAAGTCGAAGATAACCCCGAATGGATTGACCGCGGCGGTTATGAGGGTAGGCTAAGTCTTCTCGATGAACTAACTCGTTGGTACCAAGAGGAGACAGCGCAGATTGACAGAGTGTTGGACCGTTCCCAGGGAGCCCGATATAGTTTTTGCCTTGCCTGCCACGAGCCCATCGAAGCGGATCGGTTAGAGATCTGCCCCGACGCGGAATTCTGCTGCGACTGCCAAGAATATCCGGAAATGCTTAAAGCCGGCTGAGCGCTTCTTTGTCATGGCCCGCTAATTACCAAAACTCTGGCCCTAGGTGCGTGCCCGATCGACCCTATTCTACGGAAAGAAACGCTTCGGGTTTTCAAAATGTGGAAAGGAAACGAGGTCGGCGGCCAAGACTTAGGCTGAGCTGGTCTACTCAATCCCCAGTTCCTCGATCTTGCGGTAGAGAGAGGAGAGGCTGATATCGAGGAGTTTCGCGGCTTCCTTCCGATCCTGGCCTACGTGATCTAGAACCCGCAGGATATGCTGTTTCTCAAATTGTCTGAGAGCGTCTTTTAGATCGTATGTAAATGCGGGATGATTCTGACTGCTCGCCACGATAGAGGGGGGAAGATCATCGAGTGTAATACGATCGCCTTCTGCCAAAATCATCGTGTGTTCGATGACATTGTCTAATTCCCGGACATTCCCCTTCCAGGAAAGCGACATGAGGATGCGAATGACTTCATCATCGGCGCCTGTGAAATTCCTCTTAAGTTCCGGGTTATGCTTCTTCATCAAATGGTCCACCAGTAACGGGATATCCTCCGGCCGTTCGTTTAACGGAGGAATATGGATCTCCATAATATTTAGCCGATAGTAGAGGTCGTCGCGAAAACGGCCGGCTTCAATCTCTTTCTGCAGATTCCGGTTGGTGGCCGCCAGCACTCGCACATCGATGTGGCGCGGCGTTGTGCTGCCGATGGGGAGAGTCTCTTTCGCCTCCAACGCTCTGAGAAGCTTCACCTGAAGGTGTTGCGGAATCTCACCGATCTCGTCCAAGAAGATCGTTCCGCCTCGGGCAAGAAGAGTTTGTCTTTCCGATCGCTGTGAGCATGTAAGGCAAGGGCAATCAGCTCTTTGCCTGTTCCGCTATCTCCGGTGATGAGCACCGTGGCCTGAGTATTGGCGACCTTCTTGACCATCTCCAAAACGTCGCGGATGGCCTTGCTCTTGCCGATGATGTTTTCGAAACAATATTCCATGCGATCTTCTGAGCAGCTTAGCGGCTCATACGCTCGCCCATCTTCGAGGTCGCTAGATCCTGACGCCTCGCAACAAAATAATTGCAGCGGGTGTAGGTGTCAATAACTAGACCGAAGCTTTAGCGGAATATTTTTTTACAGTTTTTCGGCGGCGTTAAGCAACTCAGGGTTAGAGCAGAACTGACGCAGAGCGGACTTGAGCTTCTGTCTCTGGACGCTGGCGGGAACGCCAAGGTTTTCCATGGTCTTGGCGATGTTAGGTCCTCCAAGCTGGATCAGCTTGCTGTAGATCGCGTCGATCTCCGAGGTTTCAATCTCCAGAGCCATGCGAAAGGCCTCCTCCACTCCCAAGGAAGGGGTCCCCCGATCAAGATAGGATAGAAGCTTTGCTTTTAGTTCTTCAGCCTTCTCCCGACTGACGTTTGGATCCAGGGTCTCGTCCTCGTAGTTCTCGATCATTGCCTTGCACGCAGACAGAATGGACCCATGCTGCTCCTCTTCCTTAGCCATTTCCCACCAGAAGTCTCTCAGCTCCGGGTGGTGAAGAAAAAGGTGTGAGAAGCGGAAATAGATTTTAGCGACTAACCATTCGATCTCAGCGAAGCGTGTCAGGGGATCGAACGGCTCCTGCACGTTCATTGTTCTCTTAACCTCTGCCGCAAAAATTGGAGCAGCTCGATGTGTTTTTCAGAATCTCGGATCATCGAGTTCACCAGAATTTTGAACAGCCCGTGATAATAACCAGTGCTCTCTTTTGCGAGGATTCTGTACTCCTTAATTCCCTCCTTTTCAAGGTTGATGAATTCCTCTGTAACGGCCAGCAGCTTCCCGTTGTTGGCGGCCACGTCGTCAGCGCCGGTCTCCAAGCTTCCTTCGGGTTTGGTCCACGTGAGGCTCCCCTTTAGCGTCGAAACCATCGCGTGGGTGACCGCCCGATGTTTCTCTTCATCGGAAATAATCAGCTGCAACACAAATCGATTAACTGGATTTTTCATGTCTCCCAACATTTTCCTGTACTGCTCGACGGATTTCTCCTCTTTCTCTTCGTGCGCCTCGAATTCGTTCAGCAAGCGTTCTATCCCGGATATATTATCGCCCCCCTTGGTCAAATCGAACATAGTGTTCATATCTACAATCTCGTCCATGGCCTGTCTCCTTTCCTCAGATTCGTCGAATCTTTCCTTATGCACCCCACAAAACTTAGTTGCTTCTTTTCACGTCGCTTCTAGGCTTCGATTTGCGTGAAACAATCGGGCGGGCTTCCACGGCGTGCCAACCATCGGCAGCAGCCAGCGATCAAGCCCAATCCATCCAGCGTTGCGCCACGCCAAAACCAGCCAGGTCGCAATCGCGAACAGCAATCCATTCGTCGAAGCCGATCCGGCCATGATGAAGCTCCAGTTCATCAGCCCGCCGCTGAAAGCAGCGATACCGGTAAACGCACCCAGGATCAGACCCAGAGCCACTGCGAGCTCACCGAAAATGATGACCTTCGAGAACCACGTGTGGGCCTCAGAATTGACCAAGAACTCAATGAAGGAACGATACCAATCAATCGCGATAACAGGCTTGGGCGTCATCTTGAGACCTCGGTTCCAGAAGTCCAACAACGCCTCGCCGGAGCCCATCCATCTGGGAACGACGAACTTATGCCAGCCAGCCTCCAGCCAGGACCAGCCGAGATATAACCTGAGCGGCAGCCACATCCATCCAAATCGTGTGTCTCCGAACAGCAATCTTGCTATCTTTGGCTCCTCAATGGCTAGTAGCTCTTTATTTGTTTTCATCTCCGAACCTCCTTCGGATCGACTCGACTTTGCGTCGCCATACGGATCAATGCGCAACCGATGTGCCAGATCAAAATTCTTTCAGTTTCTGCCGACTAGAGCGCATTGCCGATCTGCATTTTGCCGATTATAAGAAAGACACGATAATTTTTCCCCAATCCCGAGAAAACAATCCGACAACCACACAGCTCTTGAACTGATGGGAAAAAGGACACGGCAGGGAAGTGGCCGACGCAACGATGGCGGTAAGCATGTGGCGCTCCACACACCGATCGATGATCTTTGAGTGTTCCTCAATATCTCCTGGGCTCTTACCGCTTCCGCGGGCGGCGTCGGCGGATTGCTTGTGGGGATCGGCATTGCAGTGTATCTCATCGCCCTTGTTAGCGAGTAGTCGATGCTCAAGCTCACAGAATCAGACCAAATCCGTTCCGCTTTGCACTATCGCGCTGGGAACTATTCGATAAGATACGGGAGACCGGGCGCCGAGGCTTCTCCTGAATTCTTGGAAGCATCGGAATGCTTCTCTGGACCGAATGTAACTTGAAATGCAGCGTATGCTTGAAACCCACTCGGCCCTTGGACGGTGTGGCCGGCCGAAAGGAGAAGATGATAGTTCTCAGTGAAATTGTATATCGCACCAGCGTTGAGTTTGGTATTCGACGCCCCTCCTTTCTCGCTCGTTGTCTCGTGAAATATCTCAGCGCCCAAAGTAAGTCCGGAGGAGACCTCCGGCTGCACCTCCCAGCCGATGAATCCCCAGTCATGATTATCTTTGCCTGGGTTAAACCAATAGCCTCCGCCGCCGTAAGTTGTCCAAGGCCCAAAACTCTTTTGCAGCCAGATCGGAAGAAATACCTGGGCGTGCCCACTGCCCAGTCCTCGCTCGCGGTCGCCGCTTGGTAGCTCGATCAAGGGGAATGTACCTATCTGTGGGAGGAACTCCGTTTCCTCGACGAATCGATACTTCGCCCCCAACTCGGTGTCTCCGTAGCCGAACCGCCTGCTATCATGTGGCGGCGCCACAAATGTCACAGGAGCGATGAGATGAAGTTGCAGATTTGGAATAGCCCCGTAATTGACTTCTAGTTCAGGAGAAGTACCCGACCACCCGCCTTTGTCGTGAAAGGATCGAGAAGCGAGGTAGACCTCCCAGTGCTGATACTCGACTGGTTCGGGATCATCCGTAGTAAAGGGTGGGCCCGCCCATGCAAGAGTTGCGGTAGCAACAATACTGAGTAATGTGGCGATAGATCTGATCATCATCCGGAAAACAGATCATAGAACAGTGGAAATGTGCCTAGCAGCCCGAGAGCGATCATAATAAGCGTGGCGGTGAAAAGCTTAGTGAAGTTCACCTGCTCATTCTTCCATAGACCATGAAACGCGGCCCAGGCCACTAACCAGATTACCACAGCCACTGTGGTCTTGCCGCTCAGAGGGCCGACGGGGTTGTAAAGGTTGAGAGCATTTTTAATAGCAGCGTTGGCCTCTGCCATAGTCGTAAACAAGCCTAAGGCGAGACTGCCAACGCCTGATGCTAGGACGGCTGAAGCCGCGGGGCCGTTGGTAAGATTCTCTTTCTGCGCCATTTTGTTTCCTCCTTCTTAGTGAATAGGAGCGACCTTGTTGATAAAAGCGCCGAAGAGACCGGCAACGCCAGCTGCCACAAATGCTATGGTGAAGAGCACTATCAGAGCTTGCCGAATCTTCGCGTCATGGGCTAGTTTGGTACCATAGCGGAGCACCACGTAAGCTACTGCGGTTGCGAGAATGGGCGATAGCCAAGCGACGTGTTCTTTCCACTCCATGCCGAACTTGTGCCATTCAGCCAGATGAGGATTAGCCAATAAGTAAGATCTGGGAAACTGAGTTAGATCGGCTCCCGCTGGCGGATTAGCCCGGTACCAAGGATAGACAACGTAGGTGCCAATGATAACCGTTAGCCACGCCAAAACGGCCATGATCCAAGTGCCTGCGATAAGACGGTGAAGACGCTCCGGGACTCCGGAGCCCGTGACCCATTCAGACCGTAGACTCCACAGTCCAGCCAAGCCGCCGGAAAAGGCCAGAAGGAAAGTGGCCCCCAGCACCATACCATGAATCACAGTCCAAAATTCTCTCTCGGTTAAAGTCATCTTCTTGCCCTCCCTGCCGATACAATGACTGAAACTGTACGTCCTCTTGCTCACCTAAAATGTCCGCTTTATTTCCTCCTCATTGTCGTCATGTAACTAGCGCAATGCAAAATAAAAACTGCAATAACTTTTCTCATGAGGTTTCTTCCTCGCTTTATCGCTCTTTTTTGAGATCAACATTAATCGCCAGGACTTCACCTCCGCGGACGAGTTCAACAGAAGTTGCGCTTGTTCCCAGCTCAGGATGCCAGACTTCGATGCGGTACTTCCCCAGAGGAATCCCGTTAAGGCTGTAGTTTCCGCGCGAGTCGGGAACGCTGAAATAGGGATGACTTTTGACGACGACGTATGCCTCCATATTGGGATGCACGTTGCAGAGAATTCTCACCACGCCCGCGTTGTCGAAGGTAGCGCTGCGGCTCTGCCCGGAAGGATACAGGCCAAGATCAAACTTCTTTGCCGCGGACGTCGAGAAGATGTTATGGAACGTCTTGTCATCGTTAGGAAAGTCGACGGTTGTGCCGACGACGATTGCCAGAACGCTCGGAATGAACTTGAGGTCCTTTTGATCCATGACAGCTTTCGGCTTATTACCTGAGAGCTGCAATTTGCTCTGTTCCTTTGGCACGCCTTCCACGGAAACAACGACATCCTGCGTCGGTTTCCCGGCGATCGTAATCGTACCTTTGATAATCCCGGTCTTTGCATCGCCGGCGCCAAATAAAGAGCCAGGCCAAAAGGATATTCCGGCAATTAGCATCCAAATCTTTAGTCGCGTCATTTTTTTACTCCTGATGTCGGCGCAAAGACAAAGTCCACGTTGTGTGAGCCGCCGGGTTTGACCTCGACCTGTTTTTCCTGGGTGCCTAAACTCTCATGCCACGCTTTCAGTTTGTAAGTTCCCGGGGGAACGTCATTGATCAAGTACTCTCCATAAATATCGGTGACCGATTGATAGGGATGTTCCGCAACCACGATGTATGCGCTCATCCAGGGATGGACTTCGCAGACGATCTTGATCACCCCGGGGCTGACCAGCGGTTTGCGGCTGACCTTGCTCGGATAAAGCCCGACGTTGAATTGCGGCTGACCGGCCGTGAAATAGGCATGGGCGGTGTGCAGGATGGGATCGGTGTTCTTGAGCAACACGAACTGCCCGACACTGGCGGCCAAGACATGGGGCACAAATCGACATCGACTGTTGTCGATCTCGTGGACGGATTCCTTTTCCACTGCCTTGCCCTTGCTGATCCCCTCCAAAGTGACCACCGCGTATCGCAACTCCTGATCCGGACCGATGATCAGGCTTTCGTTGGGCACGTCCTTACAGATTTCTTTGAACTTGGAAATCTGTAGCGGTGAGAGCTTGGGAAAATTCCCATTGACTTTGACCGTACCCCGGATCGTACCGCCGTTGGTAATAACGATTTCCTCGTATGAAAGAACCAAAGAGGGAAGAATGCACAAGGCAAGCACTCCTAACAATCCACAAAAAGTTTTCGTTGTATTCATGACGTCCTTCCAGCGAGGAAATGGCCATCCTTAAGCCGTGGTTCGCTTACTCCGTGGCCTTTTGCCATATGACTCGCGCTGACTTGTTGTTGTGCCCCCATTTATACCGGAGCTTGCATGACAACGATCAAGCACGAACCCTTGAAAGGTGTAGGTTTCTAGTGTTCCGGGACATTTGGGGCAGCGGAACCGGACCTCGGATTCATGAACTTTCTGTAATTGGGCTTTAAGTCTGTCGATTAGTTCGCGATCTCGTTGGGCAAAATAAATATCCTCTTTGGCACGCTCAAGGAGCTTCATGGTTTCGCCAAATCGGTCTTTCTCGTCTGCCATCACTTCACCTCCGAACACCTACAGGAGCAGGTTCGGTGCCAAACCACCGAGAAATATGAATTAGATTCCGTGAGTCATCTCGGCCGCTTGAGCGGTCTCCCGTTTCTTCAAATCGTGAGACATTCGCGAGCCTGCGAATTATTGAGCAGCAATCTCTCAAGATTGACAAAGCCGGTCATCAATCATCGAGATAAACAAGGTCCCTTTGGACAATCTTACGGCACCCGTTTTGCGTAATAATTAGATGTAGCCGAAGATCGGTCCGTGTCAGATAAAGCTAAGAAAGGCATGCTTCGAGCAACATTAACGGCAAGCGCTACGAGTTCAGGGCCAACCCTACAATCCTCGAAGCGCTCCAGGTATATTGAAACGAAAGCGAGCAACATTGATTGACAAGTGACTGATCAAAAAAGATAAATCTTGCGGAACTATGATTTTTCGGATCGGTAATATACTGGTTAGTATATTCACTGGTTGAACTAAACCGCTTCGCGGTGGCACTGATTATGTAAGGCCAGTGCCATTGACTCGCCTTCTCTGTATCACTCACCT
>WNFW01001037.1_pt1 | contig 18542 bp, 13 predicted proteins | sample 5400131 | NCBI WGS metagenome assembly WNFW01 (sample SAMN13153362, study PRJNA577476) | soil metagenome | isolation source: 20 cm soil or saprolite under grassland replicate 1 | place: USA:California | collected 2016-06-15 | reverse complement strand
TATTGATGGCCAAGAAGCGAGCCCGGCGTACAAACCAGCCTCATGCCCCGCAGCCTGACGCTTCTGCTTAATCCCAGAACTAATCTTAGACTCATTACATCCGCCAAGAGTCGAGAACGCAAAGAAGAGACACGGCTGGAACCTACGCCTATGGCCTATAACCAACATAACCGAACGAATCAAAAACTTAACAGACGAATAATCGGGACCTAGATTGAAAGAGATAGGCGCGAGAATCTACTTTGATACAAACATACTCGATGCCGTCTACACTCTGATGAAATGGGACGCAGGCGAAGAAGACAAGCGACCAGCTGTACAATCAACTCCTCGAGAGTCTAGGCAAGAAATGGTCCTAAGGGGCGTTTCTACCTACCCAAGTTGAATCGGTAGATTCGTGGGAATGCTTACTTTCGAAACCGTAGGTGAAAACGAGGAGCGCTTATAATCGTCGGGGGCCTAATCCAGCTCGTACGGCGCGTCCTCATAGAGTGTTCCGTTGGCTCACTTGAACCTTGGTGGGCATGTATCCCGACCGATATTCTCTTCTAAAGGTCGCTTCACTTCTTCATTCGTCCAAGAGGGCGGCATCTCTAGTTTGAGAGAAGCGAAACATTCGACTTGGACGCCGTATTTTCTAACTGAGAAGGGAGTGAGGACATACCTTCAGACTCTCTTTACTTCTATTGTAGGTTCCAGTGAAAACGCGAAGAGCCTGCTTTCTGATAGAATCGAAAAGTTAGCGATAGCGAGTCAAGATGGTAGTCCACTGGCCAGAAGATGTTTCGTTAATACTGGACGCTGGCTTCGCATGACTCGGAATTTCTGTAGGTCCGAGGAGATCTTCCGAGATCAAATCTCCGAACCATCGAGAATCCCCGCACGCTACTTACTCTCCATAAGAGGAGGAAGTGATCAGTCCACAAGTCTTCATGGTTTTGTTTTTGCGGGAACCACAGAGTTCTACGATAAGAACTTCGGAGACAACATCAGGATCCTATCGTTGATTGTTCCCAAGCTGGGAGCTACGTTGAGTCTACGGTGCCGATCAACCCTTGCCGAGAACATTATCGGAGAAATGGTCGAAGTCAACGGAGCACAACCGGTGCCTTTTGTAAACCGAATCCACACTACCTCGCGTTTTTCCATTCTGCGAAGCAACGGGTCTTTTGCGCTTCAGAATCTCCATTTTCTAAGAGTCAGCATTCATGATCTATCACACGTATGTCCTTCAATGGCATTCGAGAACCTGTGTGAGGTACAGTCGGCCCAGGCGGACAACAGAAGACTCGGATTGCCGTGCGTGATAACGGGGAGAGTTCTGTCGATTGAGCCTCCATATTTATGGATCGAAGATGAAACGAGAGGAACTTTCGCTAGACTGTTGATCACTCAGTTCTTGGTGAAGAAGGTCGGCGGTAATGTGCGAGGGCTGAATTTCTACAAATCGAAACCGGCGCGCGTTCTTGCAGTCGTATGGTACGCCTTGGGATCAAGAGACCCCCCCATCGCAGAAGTTTTCTGGATCGAACCGATGGACGAATTTGGCCTGAACTCAGAAGACGCGATTGGACATGTTAGGGTACGAGGAGAGACGACGAGAGCAGCCTTGTCCGCAAGATATCCTTCCCTAGACATCGATTCGCTTCCCGAGATTCTTACACAACACAGTGACCTTGTCCGTTGGACCGTATTGTCCAACTCAACAGATCCCATAGCGCAGGATTTCGAAAATCACACAAGCCAGTTGTTCAGATTGAGATCAGCTCAAGGCTCCCCTTGGATTTGGGCCGCAAGACCTAGCCGAATATTTGATGGGACACGTTTGGAGATGGGCTATATCGCCAAGAAGATCTCGCAGGACGATCGGCTTTGGTCCTGCCTCCTAGAGTTGGTCAAAATCTTCGACTATGCTGGAAGACTGCCGGCTTCAATTGCCGAACTAAAGAGAACTCTTCTGGCGAGAGGAATCCAACCCATCGATGATGCAGTCGGATGGCTAATCGGTCTAAGTATCCTAGTCAGGCGGAAGGATGGAGTCTTATTGACAGATAGAGGAACGGATGCAAGCTATCTGTCAACTAGGGCTGCAGTGGCCGATACTTTGCGAATAGCTCTCAGAACCAAGAATTATCTTGACCTTATGAATCTCGAACAGCAGACTCAGTTTCCTCCTTCCCTCCTCCTCAGAGGTTTGAAAGATCTAGAGAAGAAACGGCTGGTCTCGCGATTTACATCTAACGGGTATGAGACCGTCTTGGTTTGGATACCTAAGTTTCCGCAAGAAGACGAGGCTGCTCGATTGGAAGATGCACGCGGGTGGCTCAGAATTGCTTGTAAACAAATTCTCTCGACCCTTATTCAGGTGCCTTACCCTCTAGGAACGTTAAAGCTAGCAGAAGAGTTGAATCTGAAATCCCCTGCCAGCTTCCTTTCGACAACTGCGCTTCTCCTTTACGCCGAGGCGGTGGGTTTGATCGAGAATACCACAGGAAATGGATGGGCATACCCTTGGAAAAAAAGGATCATTGACTATCTCGGAGCCCAAAGCCAAGGCACGTTCTCAGAAGAAGAGATAATGGCAAAAATTGGCTTGCCACCAATTGAGCGAATCAAGGTCGATTCGGCGCTTGAGGAACTCCGGAACACTGGACAAGCTATCGAGATACTGCCAGGGCTCTGGGCCGCCCCACTTGCGGATACCGTCGCCAAAGAATCGAGAATGCAAAGGGTGTTGAGTTCGTATTGCAGAAGATTCATCATACAGAGGCTCACTAGCGGCAGAGGGTTCGAAAGAAGGACCCTTGTTGAAGCGAAAGACTATCTCTTAAGTCAATTCGGAGATTCAGCAACCAAATCGCTCGACCTTCGTCGCATTTGTGAAGATACTGTATCTGCCATGTTGAAAAGCGGAGAAATAGAACGTGTCGGAATACTGTTGAAACTAAAAGGTCAATGGAACTAACAATTGGGCAACAAAGTGAGCTGCGAGCGATGATCACTTTTTCTAATGCTTTCACCGAGAAATCTAGGTTCTAGGAACCGATTCGCATTGCGAGAGCTTTTCGTGTCGGAACTCGTCAAGGAGGTACTCGGGCCTCGCGGCGGGATGAGAGAAGTGATGATCGGAAGTCCGCTAAGCGAATACGTTACTGGAGTCTTAGCCCCACTATACGGTGCTGCTGTATCGGACCCGGAGGCTGAGGCGGAGATTCCTTTCACGGATTTCCAGGCTTACGAAGATGACGCTCACGACAGAGATGTGGATTCTCCACCTTTACTCTCCCCTGCACTGCATCCGAAACGCAGACCTATGTCAATTGGCTTGTCTTTTGCAGTTGAAGGCACTATCGACGCGATCTTGGTCTGTCTGACGTGGAGCAAGTACGAACGCGGAAGTCAGGCGGGAACATGGCTAAGAAAGCCAAGGGTCTTCACCGGGAAGATTCCGATTGAACACGACGGAGCGACTTGGCTTGATTCTGACGGAAAACCCAGTGCGCCCGAAGTAGCAGAGATTTCACTGCATGTTCTGGTGAAAAAGTCTCTCGGAAACGTCAGTTTGGTGTCTCTCTTTTTTGTGAACAGGATCAAATTCATTCCAAGCAAACCGGATGATAATCCTAGGACGGAACATCACATCTTCCAGCCCCAAATCAGAGTCGCATCTGATCCGAAGACGACCATCGTTCCCTGGATGCAAGGAAGAATAGGAGCAGATGAGGATGAGGAGCTCACGATGCTTTACAAGAATCGTCCTCTTCTAGCGCGAGGTCACCTGTGTTCAGCAATCTGGAAGGAGATAGACCCCGAGGGAGCGTTTGCGGGCAAGCTCGACTTTCCTGACTCGAAAAAGAGCCCGCCCTTCAACTGGACTGACGGTGAACAGCTTCCGGAATCTGAACGATTGAAGTTCTCGCCCGCAGGTGTTCGGACAGAATTTGTCCCTGCATACTCAATACCCTCACCTAGCCTTGATTGGTCCAACACAGAAAGCGGTAGCGGGCCGCGATTGACCGCGGCTTTTCTTGCCGAGACTTGGGAACCCGAGAAGATCAAAGAAGCTCTCCAACCTATTGCTTCGAAATACAAGGAATGGGTTGAGAGTAACGAAGGAAAGATCGTTCAATTGGATTCATCCGAGAGGACTGTTGCAGAACGTCTGAACCAACAATGCAAGAGAGTGCTTGAAAGAATCATGGGTGGGATCAGTCTTCTAACAGCAGACGCAGACGCGAGACTCGCCTTTTGTTTTGCGAACAAAGCGTTGGATATTCAGTGGAGGTGGGCTCACGGGGTCGGTCTCGAGTGGAGACCCTTTCAAATGGCTTTCATTCTAATGACAATCGAGTCTATTGTGAATCCAAGCTCCTTAGATCGCGATGTTTGCGACCTTTTGTGGGTTCCAACGGGAGGAGGCAAAACTGAGGCATATCTAGCAATTGCTGCGCTGACGTTCGGCTATAGGCGCCGACATTCCTTAGCTCATTCTGAGACTCGCACTTCATCGGGCGTCTCGGTGATTACTCGATATACGCTCAGACTTTTGACGATTCAGCAATTTAGAAGAGCTCTTAGCATGATTACAGCCGCTGAGAGGCTGCGCGTATGGGGATACGGAAGCGGAAAGGTCGGTTGGCGTCCCGAGGCATGCTCAATTGTGAACGATTTTCTGTGGGGATCAGTCCCTTTCAAAATCGGCCTGTGGGTCGGAGGAGACGTAACTCCTAACAAATTAGAGGATTCATGGGGTGGAAATCAACCCCTTCGAGGTGCTTTAAGCATCCTTCGGGGCCTGTCTGGGCAAGGAGAACCCGCCCAAGTCCTCAGATGTCCCGCTTGCCAGGCAATCTTGGCAGTGCCTTCAACTGGATTCAGTTCCGGGACTTACCAGCTCCATTTCACAATATTGGTTCTTCGCGGTAGCTTGCCATCCAGTATCTTTGGATCATTGCCCGGAAGATATGGCGACATCTCCTGCGAAGAAGTCAAGATGACGAACCATCTGTCACCCAATTACTTCACACTCACCCTCGAGTTAACGACCGCCAAGACCATTCGCCCCATCGATCTTGACAATTTTTGGGGTATTATCGAGAAAAAGTTGGCATCTGCCAAGCTAGTCTCGATCCGTGCTTCCCGCCCCGGGTACTTTGCTAGGTGGTTTCTGGGAGCCAAAGGAGAGAATGAGGCGTATGACTTCGAAATATTTTGCCCTAATCCTGCTTGCGATCTTCGAACTCCTTGGATCGGAGGAGCACCTTCTGGCTCAACATTCGGAACGTTCTCACTTCTTCCGAAAAAACCTGAACTGCCAGATGGAAACCTTCACATTGGCATTAACCCCGCGTTTCTGAGTGGACCGAATGCTTCTGACAGGATACCCATCCCTGCCCTTACTGTAGACGATCAAATCTACAGGCAGGTCCCAACCATGGTGATCGCCACAGTAGATAAGTTTGCAAGGCCGCCCTTTGAACCACGGGCCGCTGCCTTCTTTGGCAACGTAGGTTTTCACCACCCGATCTGGGGGTACTATAGGTCGCACCAGTATCCTCCAAACGAAGACCCAGATGGTCATCCCAAGAAGCTGCCGCATGAACCAGCAGGTAATCGCGTCCCTGTTTCTCGGCTAGCCTCTCCCGATCTCATTCTTCAAGACGAGCTTCACCTAATTGAGGGACCGCTCGGAAGTCTGGTTGGATTCTATGAAGGCGCAGTAGACTATCTATGCCAAGAACAACGCGACCACAAAGTAAAGTACCTAGCATCAACTGCAACTGTTCGCAGAGCCTCACAGCAAATCCAATCTGTATTCTCTCGACGCTTGCAGATTTTTCCCCCTCATAATCTAACATCTGATGATCGATTCTACGTACGCGAACTCAAAGACTCGTCGGTGCACCCGTTAGATGACAAGAACCCTGGAAGGTTATACCTAGGCATTGCCTGTCCGGGAAGAGGACCTCTCACCCCACTGGTTCGTATCTGGGCAAGACTTTTGCAAACTGCGTGGACTAACCGTGATCATCCCGATATTGACCTGTTTTGGACACTGACAGGCTATTTCAACGCAATAAGAGAACTAGCTGGTGTAAGAGCCCTCTACAGACAGGACATCAAGGAACGGCTGAGAGATATTGCCGGGATAGATGCGCGCCCGACCCCTGCCGATCGTTGTCAAGAACTTTCAAGCGTTACCGATTCGGTCGAATTGCCAGCAGTTTTGGACCTTCTTAGCAAGGTGTATCCTGCGGCTGAGGATAGCGTACTGACTACGTCAATGTTTGGTACGGGAGTAGATGTTCCGAGGATAGGGTTGATGGTAGTGCACGGCCAGCCAAAAACTACGTCTTCTTACATTCAGTCTACGGGGAGGGTCGGGAGAAGCAAGGGAGGACTTGTAGTGACATTTCTAAGAGCAACGAGGCCCCGAGATTTGAATCATTATGAATTCTTTGTTGGATATCATCGACAATTGCACAGATTCGTAGAACCAATAACAGTATACCCTTTTTCCCCGGGCGTGATAGAGAGAGCTGGAGGGCCGGTTACTGTATTCATGCTCCGAAACAAGTCCCTGTTCACGGTGCGCTGGTACGATTCTACCTCCGCGGTTCTTATGGGAGCCAATAGAACATCCGCCCCGGAAATAATCGACGTTGTGACGTCTCTTGACAATAGAGCCACTGTCCAGCCAGGATCACAAATGATGCAAAGAGGTAGTGTAAGAAAGCGCCTAGAACCTAAACTGGACTTGTGGCAAAACGTTGCTCAACGCAGAGGTGCATCATTAAGATACGTCGAATACGCGATTGCAACTACACCGACGCAACCTGTCGTCTTGGGTGATGCTCAACACATTCGTTTCAAACTGGAAGTCGTTTATGAAAACGCTCCCCAGTCCTTGAGGGACATAGAGGAAACGTTGGGCTTCGAGACCTGAGATCCTTATGACTCAACAGATTCGTCTTTCACAATACGTTGTAACGTACGGTCCGGGGGCTTTGTTAGGAGGACGTCAAGGTGTGAGGGTCATCCCCCAGCCTGACATTGGCATCTTCTCCCAACGTTCAGGACTCCACGCCCCCGACTATGAAATTTCCGACCAGCGAATGTCCAAAGGGCTGCTAAACAGCGCTCGAATATTTCGCCTTCCCTCCAATGCGGAACTTCAAATCCCCCAGATAGCTGCAGCTTACAGAACACGACCATTTCCTGATTGGCGACTTTGTCTGAATCGAACATGGCACACTGGAGACTTCTCGGTATTATTTGCAAAGATCGCTTGTCCTGTTTGCAATGTCTCGGATCCGAGGTCTCAGGAAGGAATCAGATTCATCACCGCGTGTTCCGAAGGACACATGGATGACGTTGACTGGATTCCGGTCGTTCACGGTAGTGGCTCAAGCTGCCAGCATACTGGTTGGTTACAGTGGGAAGGCGGCGGGAGCGCGATCGGCGACATAGAAATCACCTGCCCTCGTTGTAAGAGACGTCAGAACTTTGGGAACGCTTACGGACAGTCATGGCCCTGCAGAGGGAGATATCCAGAAAGAGAGCAACTAAATTCAAAACCTGTCAGGCTTGGTTGTTCAAAGCCATCACGAATCATCCAAAGACAGGCCTCCAATCTTAGAATCCCGGATCTGAAAACACTATTTGCAGTGCAACCACGCCACACAGAACTGCACAATCTGCTTGAAACGACTCCGATCTACATTGCTCTCGCCGCTTCGGGGGGAGCAGGCTCGGTCGCGCAACTCAGGACGATGCTTGACAATTTGGTACAGATGGGAGTCTTGGCGGATTCTATCCGAGAGGGAATAACTCGTTATCCGTGGACAGAAATCGAGAAAGCAATCAAAGATATTTTGACTCCTATATCCTCTACATATCACGATCTTATTCTTGAGGAGTTCAAAGGTCTCATCAAGGGCTCTATAGACGGTGTGCCCCCCGTTCGCGGTCCCCCGCCAATATCCCCCATAGTTCTGGAGATAAACCCCAATTTAACTAAGAAATACACTGGTCCTCTTGGAGGAATATGTAGAGTAGTTCCCGTTCTTCGTCTCAGGACTGTAACGGTTCAGAAGGGGTATCGAAGAGAAGTCGATACCTCCAACCTCTCCAACCTCGTGGACATCGGCTTTCGTGACCCCACGAGTCCGGGGCAGTTATGGTACCCAGGAGTTGAATTCCTGGGAGAAGGAATTTTCATTATGCTGGAGGCAGACGAAGGTTGGCAGCACACGCTACTTGGAGACGCGGCTCATTCCTGGAATAAGGCCAGCGGAATGTCAACGTTGTATCCTGATTATGTCTTTCCTGACAGGAACCACGAGGAGCTTCACCCCGTGTTTGTCTGGTGGCACACTCTCTCTCATCTTCTCATACGGAGAATCTCGATTGAATCTGGTTACTCAATCGCATCTATTCGCGAGAGAGTGTACTTTTGGCATGATGGCTCCAAGGAGAAGGGCGGTATTCTCCTATACGCAACTCAACCTGGAAGTGAGGGAACTCTGGGCGGCCTAGTCGCTCTCGTCCCCTTCCTCCAAGAAACCCTAACCTCATGCTTCCAAATGGCTACGTCATGCTCGGCTGATCCACTCTGTCATGATACTCGATTCCTTCCGGGAAAGTACAACGGTGCTGCGTGCTATGCGTGTTTGCTAATCTCAGAGACGTCCTGTGAGCATAGAAACATGTGGCTTGACAGACATGTCATTGGAGAAAACTCTCTATGAGCGAAATCCAGATCTTAGCAACTGGGCCTGAACTCGTCAAAGAGGGGGTGCGAGCAATTGAGCCTGTGGTGCAGGAAATCATGCTCGAAGCAAGTAAGGAAATCCAGATCGTCGGCTACGTCTTCACACCTCAGGCGAACCAGATATTCGCGCTCGCTCAGAGGGCAGCCGAGAAGGGAATCAGTGTCACATTCATCGTTAACAACCTTGAGTCTCAAAACGTCAAAATACGAAGGGAGTTGTTGCAACTTCGCAAAAACTATTCACGTGTTAAGGTTGTGGATTTTCACGATAAAGAAGGTCGTCAACTTCACGCGAAGGTAGTGGTCGCAGACAGACGAATCGCTGTCGTCGGCTCGGCGAACTTTTCCTGGGGGGGAATGGTTGCCAATTACGAGATCGGAGTGCTGATAGTTGGCGATGCTGCGTGGAAACTTGCGCAGGTCATCGACCGATTGGCTGTCCGTGCCCAATGAACACAATCCGCGCTGCAGCCTCAATCCGCAGAAGGACCAGTTTTGTCTTTCCAGCAAATTATCGGCCGGCCACATTATTCGAATCTTGGGCAAGCGTAATAATAACAGCTTTTTCGGTGGGGCTTGATTCGCATTGCGAAACAAATTTGAATGTATCGAACTGTTTGCCGGTGCCGGTGGCCTTGCCCTTGGGCTGGGGTCCGCCGGATTTTCTATACGTGCGCTCGTGGAACGCGATCGGTATTGCTGTGAGACACTAAAGTTCAACGCTTCTCGCTACTTTCCATCTGCGACGATACTACAGCGGGACCTGCGGTGGCTTAGTAGTAACGAATTACTCAAAGCGGCCGGGATCTCTCGCACACAGGTGGATCTCATTTCAGGTGGGCCGCCTTGTCAATCTTTTTCCATTTGCAAGATTCCAAAGGGAGGCAGATCCCCTAATGACCCTCGCGACGCGTTCCTCGGACACTTTGTCCGTTTGACGCGAAAAATCAGGCCGCCAACGTTCCTGTTTGAAAATGTTCCTGGCCTGATGAGTAAGTCGGGTGGCAGGATCTTTCGGGACTTTGTTCGATCTTTCCAATCGTTGGGTTACAAAACCGCCTATTCTGTGATAAATGCGGCAGATTATGGAGTCCCGCAGCTAAGGCGACGGCTTTTTCTTCTTGGGTCATTGGGCGACCTTCCTGAAACAATATTTCCTTGCCCGACTCATGGTCCAAGAAGCAAGAATCCGCGAGTGTCACGTTACGTCTCTATCCGGCAAGCCTTCTCAAATCTGGGCCCTCACCTTCCGAATCAACGGATTCCAGCTAACAGAAGCGAGAAACGTAAGCTCATGGCAAGAATCGCGCCTGGGTCGGAATGGAAGCATTGGAGGCATAGAGACCGATGGAATGGGCCGTCGCGTTGCCTCACGGCACATTGTCGAGACGACTGGGTTCACCCCAGAGAACCACGTGCGGCCACTGTAAGGGAGCTCGCATGTCTCCAAGCTTATCCAAACGACTACGTATTCCGAGGACCCTTTAACGCTCCCAACAACTCTCCACTCTCATTTCAATATAGGCAGGTCGGAAATTCGGTTCCCGTCCTAATGGCGAAAGCTATAGGAGAATCCTTGATCCATTCGATTTTCAGGTCAAACCGTGCCTAGATACCTCCGGAATGCCACTAACGGCGTTAGCTCTGCGCTACTCTCTTGGTTTGACAAGAACGGCCGCACTTTTCCGTGGAGGAAGACATTCGAAAGGCCTGACCCGTACATAATCCTGTTCACAGAAATAATGCTACAGAGAACAAAGGCAGAGCAAGTCGTGCCCGTCTATTTGGAGTTTGTGAGAAGATACCCAACCTTTCACGAATTGTCACTCGCCTCTAAAAAAGACGTCGTGTCTCTTTTTGCCAGACTTGGACTCAAGTGGAGAGCGAAGAACGTGCTAAGACTCATTCGACAGATCGCCGAAAAATATCATGGTAGCATTCCGAGCCAGCTGGATGATCTGAGAAAGTTACCTGGTGTTGGGGAATACGTTGCAGCTGCAGTAACATGCTATGCATTCGGCCAAAGAACTGTGGCAATTGATTCTAACGTAGTGCGTGTGGTATCACGCTTGTTCGGTATTGCTGTCAACTCGGATTCTGGTCGTCGTCACGTTGGCCTAATGCAGGCGGCGGCCAGTCTTGTACCTCAGAACCGCGTAAGTGACTTCAATCTGGCTTTACTCGACATTTCCGCCAAGATCTGCAAACCAAAACCCCTCTGCAAGATCTGCCCACTGGTCGCATATTGTGCATTCTATTCCATGTCCAAGACAAGCGAGTCACCTCGGGCAAAGGTGGAGGAATCATCTACTTTGACCGAAAACTGTTAGAAACCCTGAATTATGATTTGATGGATTCCAAATCTGGAAAATGTGATCGACGTGAACGACCCTTCACTGCTTTCCGGCGAGCCTTCCGTTCTTGACATCTTCGCCGCTCCGGGAGGCATGAGTGCAGGCTTTAGAGAAGCTGGTTATCGAATAGTAGCCGCCATCGACAACGATCACTGGGGCTGCAAGACACTAAGCCACAATCTTGGGGCAAAAGGCACACTTGTGATCGAAGCGAACGTTGGGAACCTCCACCTCGAAGGTAGAGTAGACGTTGTGGTAGGAGGCCCGCCTTGCCAGAGCTTCTCAATCGCGGGTCAGAGCAAGATCAAACATCTCAGAAACACAGGCAACCGGGACCACTTCATTGATGACGAGAAAAACAATCTCTACAAGTATTTCGTTAGGATTGTGGACCGCGTGAGGCCCCAGTTCTTTGTCATGGAAAATGTCCCCCGCATTGAGACATTCGACGAGGGCCGAGTTCGTGAGCAGATCATAGAGGATTTCCGCCACATTGGTTACGATACCGACGAGAGGATTCTGAACTCGGCAGATTTCGGTGTGCCGCAAGTGAGGAAGCGTGCAGTCTTCGTAGGTAACAGAGTTGGAGCGGACAATCCGTTTCCAGCTCCTACCCATTTCAGGCGTCTCAACAGTAAGACGAGGTCGAGTGTTGACGAGAACGATCCATTTCACTACCGAACCGTTTTCGATGCCATCTCAGACTTGCCGCCTTTGAAGCCAGGCTGCGGGCAAGACGAAATTGAATACCCGGCCCACGTTGAACTAACAGACTATCAGATATCGGCCCGCAAAGGGTCGACACATCTTTACAATCACGTCGCGAGACAACACAGCCAGAGAGATCAAAATGCCTTTGCCATGTTGGAGCCCGGGCAGAGGATGGTCGACTTGCCCCTTGGCACAGTCCCCTATCGCAGGGATATTTTCTTAGATAAGATCAAGAAACAACGCTGGGACAGGCCCTCAAGCGCAATCGTAGCGCATATGCAAAAAGATGGCCTAATGTATGTCCATCCAGATAGTGAGCAGACAAGAACGTTTACTCCGAGAGAAGCGGCCCGGATTCAATCATTTCGAGACACGTTTCGCATAATAGGTCCAATGACACAACAATTCAAACAGATCGGCAATGCCGTTCCTCCTTTAGCCGCGGAGTCAATTGCTCGCACAATCATGCCTTTGCTGAAAACAACAGAGGATCCGCGAGTCGCTTACGAAGTCGCCTTTCAGGCTACTGGGTTGAAAACACCATAAGGCATCCGACCAATGCTCTGCTTTTGCGCAACACAATTTGTCTCGATTGAGACAGCGTGCTTCAAGCATCTGATCAGACGACCGGAGCTCGTATCAAGCCTTTATACGCATAAAATTAGAAGAGTGTACGTTGTCTGGAATACAGGTAGGCAGAAGAGCAAACGAGGAAGAACTCGAGCCTCTTCGGTTCAAAGTGAAAGGAAGAGTAGCGCACCTACTAGGTGCCGAATCTGTATCCGACCGATTTGTAGCGATAAATGAACTCATCAAGAACTCTTACGATGCGGATGCAACCAAAGTCAAGGTCAAGTTTGAGAACGTTCGATCCGGCTCGCCCTCAATATCTATCATTGACGACGGCCACGGCATGGGTATCTACGAGCTACAAACCGAATGGATGGTCGTCGGGACGGACAAGAAGCTACGTGATACGTACTCCAAGGAACATCATCGCAGAAAGATAGGCCGCAAAGGCATCGGAAGGTTTGCAATACAAAATCTTGCTCGGATGGTTGAGGTGATATCACGCCCAAAGAATGAAACAAAGGCCTACAGAATAGTCTTCGATTGGGACACATACAACCAGCCATCATCAATGATGGAGTCGGTTGTGAATCCGACTTTCGCATTTGCTAAGAGAAAAGAGGACCGAGGGTTTGAGATCAGATTTTCGGATCTAAGGGATCGGTGGACAGAAGATGACATCAAAAGACTTTCGCGCAATCTTGGGGTGATAATTCCGCCCAATGTATCAGGCGCTAAGTTCAATGTGATTATCGAAGCTCCCGAGTTTCCCAATTACTCAGGAAAACTTAGAAGCTCGTTGCTCGACCAGGCAATATTTACGTTCAAAGCCAAGCTCCATGAGAATGGCAAGATTAGATATGTTCTGGAATCTAGGAAACGTGAGAGACAAAGCTATGATGATTCTTTCAAAGATTTTTCCTGTGGTCCGATTGACTTCATTCTCTTCTTCTTCTACAGAGATAAGGAACACCTTGGAGAGTACGGCGTAAAGACGACCGATATCGAAGGTTTCCGAGAGAGCATCAATCAATTCGCAGGAGTAAAGCTCTATCGTGATGGTTTGAGGGTTACAGGAATTGGCGATCCTGGCGATGACTGGCTGCAACTCGACGCTATGAGGGTTAATAGTCCAGCCACTATCCCCAGCACCAATCAGCTAATTGGAATCGTCAGGATCACGTCGGATCAGAATCCAGGAATCGTCGACACCACGACTCGCGAGGGGATCATAAAGAACAAGGCGTTTGAGGACCTACGAGATTTTGTGAAAGTATCGGTCAAGTTTTTCGCTGACCACCGGGCAGAATTAGAAGGAAAGAATAGGAAACACAAAAAGAGAAAGGCGGGCGAAATAAAGAAAGCCATGAAGAACCTAAGCACTCAACAAGAACTGCCTCCGTTTCTAGATTTCAGACCAAAGTATCCTGAAGTCTTCTACAAACCACTTGAGGAAGAAATCAACAATGCATTCAACAGGAGTCTGCCAAACGCAACGCTGATGCTCACGAGAAAGCTGGTGGAGAATCTACTATACAATGTACTTGAGCGCAAGTTTCCAGCAAGGCCGCCGATCTGGTATGATATCAAGCGTGCGAGAGCAAATGACTTCGGCTTACTCGTTGACAACCTAAAGGGTAATAGGAATAAATTCGCGCCTGATGAGCAAGAATTGGTTGACAAACTGCTCTCCCTAATCAAACCGTTCAAACGCGAGGCAAATAGCAAGGCACACAAGGTCATTCAATACCTAGATTCAGTAGACGACCTCAAGAGCTTGAAGGTCCAAGAAATAGTTGAACTTGAAATCAAGTTAATAGAAAAGGTCCGTGGTCTTACCCCGGCAATCGCCACGCATTGATTTTTTTCAGGCATACCAATTTGGCGTCGCAGTTTCCGTTTAATATTAATGGCTTCTACGAAAAGAAAAAGATCTGGCGACATCTCGGAGTCGCTGGACAAGGTGGCATAAGACCTAACAAGCGCCTTAGCTTCGTGGTTGTATTCTCTGACTTTCCAAAGTCCAAACCGGTCCCGGGTCGGTCCCACAATATCTATGCTGACTTTTATGATCGGACATCCGGACTCTATCGATATACGGGAGAAGGTCAGACGGGCGATCAAAAACTCGCCCGAGGCAATCTGTGGCTAGCTGAAGCGAACAGGAATGCGACTGAGTTACATTTTTTCAAGCAACATACCCTTGGAGGGTTGCATGAATATTTAGGTGAAGTCGAAGTCGTCTCATATGGCACAGAGATTCAAAAGGACCAGTTTGGAAGAAATAGAACAGTTTTCATTTTCTGGCTCAGAACGCTCTCCGGGGCGGTCTTCTCAGATGAGGATGCAACCCAAAGAGAAATTGATTACGAGCTCAATAATCAAAGGCACGTACGTCCAACAAGGAAGGAGCTTGAGAAAGAGCTTGAAAGACTGAGCAGTCTGATAGCAAAACGTGAACCCAAAATGGCTTTTCCACCCACTCGCACTGCGCCCTCCTACGTTCGATTCAAGAGAATTGTGACACTGTTGAAATTGATGTATGATCCTGAATGCCAAGTATGTGGGATCAAAAATTTTGAAACTGATAATGGTGTTTATTCCGAGGTACACCACTTAATTCCATGGTCAATCAGTCACGACGATGCCCGACAAAATCTCGTGGTATTATGTGCCAATTGCCACAAGAAACTCCATCACGCGAAAATAGATGAAAGAGTTCGGGCCTACAAACAACTTACGCAAAGATTCCCAGACGTAAGATATCGTTTCCCGTCCTACGTGTCATAGTGGTCGGTTTAGAGCTTCTTCTTGATGAAACGGACACCGTATTTCTTGCAGAAGCTATCAGGTCTCGGGGTTTGCCAGGCTACAAGGACGGGCTCAACCTTGTTAGACCAAATTTCTAGGCCCGTTTCCATGCATTTGAGGACCTTGTACTTCAAAGCCTGTCGGGCTCCTGTGAACGTGTCGAAGGTCTCCACCTCCACAACCGCAAACCTACCACCCCCAAGATTGAATACAACATCGGCTTTGTCTCCTGTTGGAAATCGGTACTCCATCCTCCCGCTGACTACATCTTCGATGCCAATACTCTCAGGGTGGTCATAGACCCACCTTTTCAATCGCTTATGATCGTCGCTTTCGCCGCCTGGACCGTACTTCTGTTCCAGCTCTCTTCTCTGACGCAGGGCTCTCTTCTCTGATAGGACAGATACGGGTTTTTTCGGCTGGAGCCTGATCCTTGTCTTGTCCCAGTAGGGGGAGCCCTCTTCGACTCGTATGAGGGTGGACTGGAATCCGTCGAAGTGCTCAGGCTTTCTTCTTTCATATTCGTAAGCGAGGAGCCACTCAACCCTTCTAATGTGTCCGAAGAAATCGTTGGATAGTTTCGATCTGTATTCGTAGGGTCCGTCTACGCGGGCGACTCCGAGCAAATCGGTAATTCCGTCGACAATCATGACGCAATCGTCTAGTTGCATACTCGAGAAGGTTCGAAAGTGGTATTGCCACGTCGGAGTTAGGCCGATTCTCAGGCGCGATGGGACATCAGGCCAAGGCCAGTTAATGCCTCGATAGTCCAGACCGATCAGGTTGTGTTTCGTTGCAAAGTTCCATAACGGCGTTCTGTCGGTCCTGTCACCCCGACCGTAGCTCAGATGCATCAGGTAGAAGTGATCTTTTCCAAGGTCGTCGAGCGTTTGTTTCAGGGTCCTTAGTGGCAAGACTTTTTCGCTTCTTTCGTTGCCGATTAGGGCGTGCGGAGCCTTGCCGGATACTCTGTTAAACACTCCAGCATACTATCGAAGACTGACCGTTCAGAGAACAGTGGATTTCGCCACATTTGGATGCTCTCGCCTTCGAAGCGTGGCAATGAGTGCTGAAGAACTGCCATGTCTTCTTGCACCTCCTTCTTGGTGGCCAATTCGATTACTGAATTAAAGGGTCGAACTAGTATCGCCGCAATGACATTTGGATATGTGGCAAGTAGGTCGCCGATTTCCAAGCTTTTCTCCCATTCGACTTCTTCTCTATCGCGCCCCTGCACGTCCATGAAATACTGCTGATCGTAGATAGCAACAACTCCTGCTCGCGCTTTCTTCAACTGGCCGTCGGATTTCTCTCGGATACAGCGGGATATCCGTTCGCCTAAGGATATCCTTCTGGTTGCGGGCATGTTGATGCCGTTTCGCCACCGTTCGGGTAGTTTGTAAACAAGTTTCCAAGGCGAGACGAAGCACGTCATTAGACTTGGAATATTGAATATGACCTGGCCCCCTTTCTCGTTGGCTTCCGCAGAAGCTTCTCGGACTCTTGATTCAATCTCGGCTAGTTCCTTCCGTTTTGGGACTCGGCTGAAGATTCCGTCTGACGTGCATCCTCTCTCCAAAGCAACGTTCCTCATTGTCAACCACGCGCCAAGAAGGATTCCACGCGCCGGTTGAGGGTCGATTGAAGTGACCTCAATGGTCAGGGAGACTTCGTCTCGTTGAGCCAGCAAGTCTGGCGTTCTTGCACTCGGAGTTGGCCTGACAAAGCTAGACTTGAACCCGCCCAAATAGAGCTTGATTGCAAAGTCTAGTTCACTCCAAGCAGCCCAATAGGACACTCCCATTCCGAGACGATGAATCGAGTCTTGGGAACCTAGGATTTTTGAGAAGACCTCCAATTTCCGTGCGAACTTTTGAAGCCAATCGCATCCAGATTGGTGTGCGGTCCATAATCGACGCTTGAGGTAATTCTGAGGTTCGGGACTGCAATTCCACTTTTCGCCAAGAAGATCATGAATCCTTGGATTGCCCTAAGACCCCCACTTCCATTGGGTACCTTGACGTGGGCTTGCTGATGGAAACCTAACAGGGTAGCCCAAGACGGAGGTTTCTCGTTCAACACCTAATCCTCAAAATGCTATCGCCTATGGGCGATTGTGATGTGGTTCATGCAAAGACAATAAGATTACGTGGTGGCAAACATGAACTTGAAATTGATTTCACCTATTGCCTTCCACCGCAGTCTTCCGTGGCTGCCATTCGGATAATTCCATATCTATTCCTTCCTTCGATTGATCCGTAACCAACTCCTTTGACGCGTTCACTTCGTAGACCAGTTCGTCGCTGTCGCCTACCATCAGACCCAGTCCCTTCTCTGTGTGGGCGCGGTCCATGTGGTCAGGCAGAGTGTCAAGAACTATCTTCATTAGATTATCCAAGTCTTTTTTGGCCCTGCCCTCTTGACTGGACCCACTGTAGAGATAGAAGTGAATCTTTGCTGCTAATCGCCTTCCGCGAAACAAGTTGCGAAACGCATCGATGTCATTGCGTTTCTCAAGGACTTTGTCTCTGAGTTCACGCTTCTTTCGCACCATTTCCGACCCAAGAGCCAAAGGAGTGAAGCCTCTTGCTGTCACGTCGAAAACCAAATCACTCTTCATCCCACTGTCCCGCCTCATAGAATACTAGTCTTCTTCGTTGATCCCCAAGCTGTCGAGTATTTCTTGGTATAGTTGGTCTCTTTTCTTGTCCGAGTAGCTGTCGTAGTATAGTTCTAGGATTCTGTATCCTTTCTTTCGTAGTAGTGTTCGTGTTTCTTCGTCTTTGGTCATCTGGCTTGTTTTGAGGTGCACTCGGCCGTCGACGAATACGAGCAACGGTCTAGACTCTAGCGAGAAGTAGAAGTCAGCCGTGGTTACCGGAATTTCGACTTGTGTCCGATACTGAATTCTATCGTCCTGGAGTTTGAATGCGATTTCTTGTTCCATACGGGATGGGTTGGCGTGTAGTCGTTCGCGCCAGCCGCTCCGCTGACCCGACATCTGTCACTCTTAGCTGACTTTCGGCTAGTGCACATACACGGGAATATGCCACAGCAGATATTATTAGCTCGACCAAACGTGCTATGATCAGGATTCGCAACAGTCAGGGAGGTAGCAGGTAGAACGCTTGTGCTGAAGCCTCTCCTCTTACTATGTGGCGGCTACGTAGCCTCACTTCTAGTCATGACCACAGCACCTGTCTTCCTAGATGGTGCTACTGCGTCACTGGTCAGCATCGGACCCTTGCTTTTTGATGTCGTCTTAGCGGCCTATTTGGTAGTTCACTACCTCGGCTTGAGGGGCCTCTTTCGGCTAGCAGCGT
>WNFW01009706.1_pt1 | contig 18547 bp, 21 predicted proteins | sample 5400131 | NCBI WGS metagenome assembly WNFW01 (sample SAMN13153362, study PRJNA577476) | soil metagenome | isolation source: 20 cm soil or saprolite under grassland replicate 1 | place: USA:California | collected 2016-06-15 | reverse complement strand
GTGATGCCGACGCGTATCTTGTCCCCTTCGCGCTTAATCCATTCGTGACTCTCGGTGTAAAGCAAATCGTCTGGGATGTTCATGGTTATTTCTTGTAGAGCGGTTTCTTTTCGATGATAGCCGGGAATTTTTTGCCCCGAATCTCGATATCGATTTGTGCGCCAATTTTGACGTGCGCGGCATCGATGTAAGCCATTCCGATTCCGTAATTCAAGCTCGGAGAAAGCGTGCCGCTCGTTGCTTCGCCGATGCGCTCGCCATTTTGAAAAACCGCGTAGTGCGGTCGCGGCGGCGGTCCTTTCTCTTTCATCCGGAATGCGACGAGCTTTTCGGGCGCTCCGTTTTCTTTTGTCTTCAACAAGGCGTCGCGGCCGATGAAGTTTCGCTTCGTCAGATCGACAAAGAATCCGAGTCCTGCCCCGATTGGATTTCGTTTCGGCGACAGATCAGAACCATTGAGCGGATAGCACATTTCGAGCCTCAAGGTGTCGCGCGCGCCCAGGCCGCACGGTTTGATTCCAAACGGTTTGCCTTTTTCGAGCGCCGAACTCCAAAGCTCTACTGCATCCGTCGCGCGAAAGAAAATTTCGATGCCGTCTTCGCCGGTGTAGCCGGTGCGCGCGACGGAAACAGTCGTCCCGTCGAATGGAAGATCGGCAATCGAATTTCGTGATGGAAGATCGGCATCGATGCCAAACAGAGCATGAAATAGCTCTGCAGTGCGTGGACCTTGAATCGCGACACCGCCAAATTTTGCACTGCGATCCGTGAGACGGATTTCCTTCGCGGTTGACACAGCCGGTTCTACAGCTGGAACATGATTTTGCAGCCAGGCAAAATCCTCTTCTGTGCGAGCCGCATTTACGACGAGCAGAAACTTTTGGTCGCCGATCCGATACACAATTAAGTCATCGATGATGCCGCCGCGCTCGTTCAGCAGAAAGCTGTATTGACCCATGCTAATATCGAGCTTGTTGGTGTTGTTTGTAAGCATGGTATTCAGCCATTCGCGCGCGCCCGCGCCATCGACGATAAATTGTCCCATGTGCGAAATGTCGAAGATGCCGAGGGCGTTTCGTACGGCCTGATGTTCATCAACGATGCTGGTGTACTGAACCGGCATCAGCCAGCCGGCGAATGGAACCATTTTTGCGCCGAGCCACACGTGTTCGTCATAAAGCGGCGTTTTTCTCGGAGAGTCTTCAATCACGAGCGAAACTAGGCTCGGGCGAGTGTTGCGCAAGGACCCGAGGCAGTCGTTCACCTTCCGAGCTTCGACTCTTCACCTTCATCCTCCAGTCAATCGAGGAGAAGAGGAAAACTGCCTCCCTCCCATTCTGAGGTGTATGAGTGCAGGTTTGTCTCTCCATTTTTGAAGGAGAGAGGATTGAGGTGAGGGATTGTTGCGCTACTTTCGGCGAGCAATGACGTGGCTGGATAAACTCGAACGCCGTTTTGGTTTTCTTGGCATTCCTGGATTGATCCGAATCGTGATTGGCTTCACTGCGCTGGTGTGGGCGCTGCTGTGGCTCAACCCCAATTTCCGGTCCGCCCTCGATCTCGATCCGGCGCGCATTCGTCACGGCGAGGTCTGGCGGCTGGTCACTTACATCTTTGTTCCGCAAACGCTCAGCTTCTGGGTCGTGCTGGCCCTCTGGTTTCTGTGGTTTATCGGCGAAGGCCTCGAACGGGCGTGGGGTCCCTTCCGGCTAACGCTCTATTTCTTTGTGGGTATGATCGGCACAACGATCGCCGCATTTTTTTTCGGCTCTAACTTTTCGAACGGCATGCTGATTGCGTCGTTGTTCTTTGCCTTTGCGCGATTCTATCCCGACGAGATTATTTATGTGCTATTCATTTTACCGATAAAAATCAAGTGGCTCGCCTGGGTTTTCGCCGCGTTTTTGCTACTTGGATTTGTCCTGAACTCGAATTCGTACCGTGCTGCACTCATTGCCGCTTTCGCGAATTATTTCATCTTCTTCGGGCCGGAAATTATTCGCCAGGCGACGCATCGCCGCGAAGTTTCAACGCGTCGAAGACGTTTTGAAGAGCATTCACGCAGCGCCGATGACGCCCTGCATCGCTGTGCGGTCTGTGGTGCAACGGAGTTGAGCGATCCAAGCTTGGATTTTCGCGTCGCGCGCGATGGTGAAGAATACTGCATGGCGCATCTGCCGAAAGCGCAAATGCCTGGGTAGGGCGCATCTCAAGGAGCGATGGCTCGGGCAGCCGTTAATTCTAAACCTGACGGCTGCGCAGCCGTCCTTCCTTGAGATGCGCTAACCTTGACCGGAAATTATCGCGTCCGAGACTAGCACGATGACCGACAAGAACACTGCGCTGGTTCCAGAGGATGGCTGGCATTGTCTGCATCTCTTTTACCGAGTGGAGTACGGGCAATGGCAATTGCTCAGCCGGGAAGAACAAAATGCTGCTAAGACGAATCTGTCGTCGCTTGTGCAGGAGGTGCGCGCAATGCAATCGACGCAATTACTCACGCTATCCGTCGTGACACCGAAAGCTGACCTCGGTTTCATGTTGACCACGCCAGATCTGCACAACGCTAACAGCATCGAGAAGCGGCTCTCACTCGCGTTAGGCGCGGATGTGCTGACACCGGTTTACAGTTACTTGTCGCTCACGGAGGAGAGCGAATACATCACGAGAGAGGAAGAATTCGCGCAAACACTCGAGCCGAATGTCCGCAATGATGCCGCAAAACTCGCCGAAGCGGTGAATTCGTTTCATGAGCGAATGAAGCATTACCGGCAGGAGCGCGTTTATCCCACGCTGCCGGATTGGCCAGTGGTCTGTTTCTACAATATGAGCAAGCGCCGCGGGGGAACGCGGAACTGGTATGCGCTGCCGTATGATGAACGTCGCAAACTGATGAAAGGGCATGCCAACGTAGGCCGCGAATTCGTCGGCAAGGTGAAACAGCTCATCACCGGTTCGACGGGTCTCGATGACGCAGAATGGGGCGTGACGCTGTTCGCGCGCGATACTTTTCAGATTAAGGCGATCGTTTATAAAATGCGCTTCGATCCGGTTAGCGCCGAGTACGCTGACTTCGGTGAATTTTACATCGGCATCCAGTTGCCGCTCGACGAATTGTTCCGGCGATTGCAACTTTAAAATCTTCCTCTTCCTCCGACTCTTACTCTGTTCGGATTGTCTCCAGCCGCACTACGATTAAGATGCAAAGGAAGAGGAAGGCTCGCTCGGATGGGTGACAGAGTGGTTGATTGTGCACGCCTGGAGAGCGTGTGTGCCGAAAGGCACCGGGGGTTCGAATCCCCCCCCATCCGCTCCCCTCGTAGATCGAGGTACCAAGAGGTCGATGGCATAACAGTTTCACATAACAAGGCTGCCGATTTCCAGAGGTGTTCAGTGTTGTGTGACAACGTCTCAGGGATAAGTTTAGAAGCAGCGTGACGGGGGAGGCGGGGCGTCGATGCGCGCGTGCGCGCTAGCTTCTCGGAACCCGTGACCACAGCGAGAAACACCGCGCAAAAAGCAGGCTGAATTTTTCACGGTCGTTTTCTACGGGCTGAAATTCTTGCGCAAAATAGTGCAATCCTGTGTAACGCAGTCGAATAACTGAGCTGATGATCCTCTACAAATATCTTCGGCCTGCTCGCGTGGATGTTCTTAAACACAGGAGGATTCGGTTTACTCAGCCCGGGGACTTTAATGACCCTTTTGAGTTTCGGCCAAAGATTCGCGAATTGGCCTCAGATGCCAAGCTGCAGGAAGATGTGGAGGAACATTTTGAGCAACTCATAGACGACCAATTGGCCAAGTACGGCGCCATCACCCAAGTTCTGCCTCAGGCTGACTTAAAACGTCTGCTCGCCAAACAGAAGCCTCTACTACCCGCACTGTTCCGGCTCTTGGAACCAGCGGCAATTCAGAAGCTGTCCCCCTTGATTGACGGATTCTTCAACCAAAACGTCGGCGTACTGTGTTTGAGCGAGGTAAGAGATTCCATTCTCATGTGGGGTCACTACACCCACAACCACCGAGGATTTGTCGTTGGCTTCGACTCGGATCATCCTTTCTTTTGTAGTCGCAGGAGCAGCGAGGATGAATTTGGATTCCTCCGTCGCGTAGACTACAGTTCCCGGCGTCCGGAGGTCATGCTCACAGACACAGAATCGCCGGTCTGGTTTTCGACCAAGTCCGAGCAGTGGTCATACGAGAAGGAGTGGCGCGTTGTGAGACTACTTTCAGAGGCTCAGCATCGCATTGACGGATCGCCGTTTCCTATCTGCCTTTTCGAGTTCGCGCCAGACGCGGTTCTCGAGATAATCGTGGGTCTGCGATCCACGCCATCATTGACCACTGAGATTCGCTCTTTGGCTGCTAGCCTTCCGAGAGTACGGCTTTTTATTGCTTCTGAAGATCCTGATAATTATGGTCTGCTCATCAACAGCATTAGCTAACGAGTGTGCCAGCAACGGACGGCTCGTTACTGAGATCGGCTGTCGCTGTTCCTCACGTCTGGCAACCGTTGCATGGCGGCGCGCTTGTCGTCCGTCCTGAGATGCGTGTATTGGCGAGAGACCTGCGCCGATAACGCGATTTCTAAGGCAATTTCCGACCGGGATACGGGTATCTGTTATGCCGGTGCGCTATGCTTTGCCGTGTAAGTCGTGTTCTTGCGAGCGAAAACGACACGGCAGGATTCGAACTGCCGATACGAAAAAAGTGACGTGAAAGCCGCGGAGCCACGGCCTGTCACTCCGTAGCTGATCGAATCGGTTGTCGGCGCAGTAAGCTAATGCAGTGGCGGCGGATCGTTCGGATGTCCATCCTCGCGCTCGCGCGGCTGGCAGCCGTCGATTACCGGGTGAACAGTCCACTGATTTTCAGGCTTTGCCTGGTTGTCGTGGGTGGAATCTTTGTCGGCGTCATCCAGTGCCGTGCACCAGTGATCGCGGGCGAGCTTAGTGTCCCATGACCAAAAGCCGTTCCATTGGCCGATGCGCTGGCAGTGCCGGATGGGATGAAGTTCGTTCCAGCCCTCGTGTGCGGAATCATACACCCACTCGCCTTTCACCACCAGCAGGTCCGCGCCGACCCTCGTATAATCATTGACGTGCAGCTCCGTGCCGAGATCGGGGTTGACGTCGCTCGGATTTCCACGGTCGTTTAGCGCCGCAATGATGCCGGCGATGGTAATAACCGCTGCGATAGCGCCAAGAATCGCACACGCCACCCAGCCGAGAATCGGGATAGAACAAGCGACTGTCGCCGCGGCCGCGAAGACGAGCGCCGCCTGCGCTGCATCATATAGTGTCTTGACCCCGCCGCCTTCGAATTCACAATGCAGCACCGCAGTGTAAGGATCGTTTCCCCACTGCCGCGTCTTCTCCCCGGTGAAGCCCTCGCGCGAAAGATCGGCATGTAGCGGTCGATTTCCGAGTGGGAGCTGATTCTTGATCAGGTCGCCTTGAATTCCGTCACTCTCGGTCTTCGCCTGATCATCACCGACTTTGCGCGGAGAGAGGACGAGGTTGATGCTGTAGTCAGTATCGAATGCATCGAGGCCGGATTTGTTCTGCGGCGGTTCCACCGTCAGCACCATGCCAATAGCGCAGCGCTCGCCGCCCAGACAAATGAGGCGGTCGTAAAGCCACCACTTACAGTAGGCGATGATTAAGAGCAGAGCCGCGACGCCCGCGCCGGGCAGGAGCGCACCGCCAGCCAGCAACACGCCCACCACAGTTGCAACTCCCAGCAGGCCGCCCACGCCGAGATACGCGAGTTGCCCCCGATGATCGGCGTCTGATACGCACTGCGTGTATTGGTGATAGGCCATTTGTTACAAACTGCTAACGTAAAGCGTGACGCCGCCAGCAAAGACGTGCTCATAGAACGCGTTCACGTTGAAGCCCTGATTTCCCGTGAAGCCCGCGGGTGGCGTGATTCTAACCGCGATCGATTTTTCTTCTGCTGGCGCCAGCACCGGATGTGGCGGATTGATTTCAACCCGCCAACCCGGCGGGACAGGGAAGTTTTGGCGGTTGTGTTGTTCCGAAATGCGACCACTCGCGGTGCGCTTTCCCGGATCGCAGTAGGGGATTCGCGGCAAGCGATAAGTGTCAACCTCGAAGCGGTAAAGCTGGCGCTGCGCTGTGTTGTTGCGAAGGACAAAGAGGAAATCGGCCGGCGAATGCGCCGTGCGGACGAGCGTATTTTCCTGGCCAAGGTTGTTGTTCGGGTTTGCGTCGTCGAACCAATCGAGAAACACCTGGATGCAGTAGTGCCCGGCAGCGGTCGGCGTCCGCCATTTAACGCGCGCAAACGCAGGGTGGTTAGGCCCGCCTTTGACGCCGAGATTTACTGTGTCGCTGGCGATCGGATGACTGAGAGTCGCGATCCCGAAGCTCAAATAGGAGAAGACCACCGGCAACATCGCGACTGGCGCGTCGGTCGAATTATTCCAGATGCGCGCCACGATCTCGTATTCGGTGTCACTGGCGAGCTGCGAGGAAGGAACCAAGGCGCCGTTGCGGTAGAGAGCGATGTCGGGGTTATCCCAAGTCACGACTAGTCCCTGGCTCATCAAATATGGCTGCGAGTAGAGAAGCGGGTCCGGTTTTTTGAATGCAATGTCACGAACGGGCGTGCACTGGCCGCGAGTCTCCGCCACAACGCGCAGAGCGCGAGCAGCCACTCGTAGGCGATCGTCCGCACGATTGTCACCAAGGACGAAAGCAGGGCTTGAAGGAACCTCATGATCTCCTACGAGATTTTCGACAGATCCCGATCAATCTCGCAATGAAAATCATGCGCTCACAGAAGATCGCGCTCGCGACTGGTCAGCGCGCTGCGTGTGACAACCCGGGCGGACAAGCCTACTGCGGCCAGCGCCAGTTCGAGCGCGTTTTGCACATCATCGCGGACTAGCAATCCGTTGTTTTACGGTAGATGTGGCCAGTCGTTGCCTTTTAGTTGCCGCTTCCCCGCTGTTTTCATGCCGCCACCGCACGACGTTCGCGCAGGATTGCGTCTGAATAGCCAGACGGCTCCAGGATAGCCCGGGCGCGCCTTGCGATGCGAATGTGAGGCTTCTAACCTTCCGGTGATTTCACCGTAAGGTGCGAAAGCATTACGGCTCGCCTTGTTACTTTTGAACGTCCGGCAGATTGATGCGCTGCGGTTCTTTCGATGTCGGCGTTGTAACCGCATTGCGCAAGTTTTGCAGCGGTCGCGTCGTGTCCGGCTTTTGCCTGGGCATCGGCACCGGGCCTGTCCCCTGCTTCTCTCCGATGTCACGATATTCTTTTGCTTTCATGGTTTCACCTTCCTTTCCTTTTAACTCAGTGATTGCCCGTGATCGAAAAACAGGAAATCGAATGTGCCTGCGTTGATTTCTTCTAACAATTCCTTGCAGGTTGGCAGCGCCCCAGTTGTCTGAGCACGCGCCACGAATGCAGCCGCCAACAAATCAAGTGTCATGCCACGCAAAGCGGCCTCGCGTAGAAGCATCCTAAACTCCGGGAATTGTTGTTCAATCGGCGGCCAGTCGAGTTGCATCTTCGAATCCGTTTTTGGGTCTCCGAATTTCTGGGTGCTCGGCAAAAAATTTATCTTCAAGTTCTTTGACTCTGAGGCTTGTCGCGTCGCGACGAAGCACAACCTTGATGACTGGCGTGATAGTTGGATGCAGTCCGAAAGAACCGGCTCCGCTCGGAGTTAATTCCAGCGCAGCGCGCCCGATCATGTCACCTACGGCGAGCAATCGAGCTGCGTCGCTTGGTTTGCTGCCCTTCGCTGATTGCTTCAAGATTTGCAGACCGCGTTCAGTGGCGCGCTTGCTCGCTTCAACGGCGCGTTGCTGGAATTTCAGCCGCTCGCGCTCGCGTTCTTCTGCAACATTCAGCTTCGCCAGTTCGTCCGCTTTGGCAGCGCGCTCTGTGTCCGCGATCATGGCCGTCTTCACGCGCTCCGACCAATGAAATCGGTCTGCCCACTTGTCGATGGCTTGCCTACTCACGCCCAACTTTTTGCCAACGCTCACTCGCGACCGTTTTGGATCTGTCAGATAAAGCTGGAAGGCGTGGAACGCCTTTGCAGACTCGCGGGGCAACGGGGCGGGCGGAGTCATGGGGTCATCACTTCTCGCGGTGCGAGCAATTTTTGCGCGGCTGTTCGAAGGCGAGCCGTTTCGGCCTCGTTTGCGCGTGCAGTTTCCAGGTCGTTTTGCGCCCAGTGCTTCTCGACTTGGAGCCCACGATCGACAACTGCGCGGAGCGCCGGATTTTCCCTCGTCAACTTCATGCTTTGCGTCAAGTTCCGCTCGCGCCCGCCTTGCGGGTGCCAGATCGGAACGACCTTGGTGTTGGCTTCGGCTTTGAATACTTCGGTGATGGCGCGTGGATTCTGGCGCGCGAAGTCGCTTATCTCGGTCAACGTGCCGTTACGGAAAACGTTCCTGCGATGCGTGTGTTCGTCGTATTCCAGCTTGCGAAGGACTTCGCGGTCTTCGCGTTCCTGCCGTTGTTTTGCCAGGAACGAGTAACTGAGACCGTCCTTCGTCGCCTTCAGATAAGCGGTCAATTGTGGTTCATTCTCAGCCAACCACATTTGTTCGGTGACATTGATGCTGTCCTTCGACCAGGGATTTTTCGGTGTCTGGTTGCTAACCGGGTCGCGCCATAATTCGGGCGCTAACGGCTCGTCTTTTGGCGGTCGCCATGATTGTGTTAGTCCCGGAACCCAAGGCGCGAGTTCGGTTAAGAACGCAACAACGTCCTTGTCGCACAAACCCTCATTGCGCTCGGATTGCCATGCGGCCAGGGCTGCCGCTAGTGGGCGCAAAGCCAACTCGTCATCTAGGAGGGCGTACCAGCGGGAATTTGGAACTTTGGGCAGGTTGCGCCGCACGTGATCGAGCAACGTTTTCATCGGCATTTTCATTGCGCGGCTTAGCGGGTCATTCGGGTGATTCATTTTTGGGTTTTCCTTTTTTGTTTTGGTTTCAGTTGACCAGTACACCGGGCGCGACGCGCAGCTTGAACGTCGCAACCCGGCGACTGTTTTGATTCGCGCCCTCGCTTTCCACACAAAAGTTGTGGCCGCGCGGGTTTGGCCGCTCCTTCCATGTGGTTGTGAGAACTGCGAAAATCGTGTGTGGGCGAACTGGGATTTCCAATCCGGCAAGGCAACGCTCCCTCGTGCGATGGGCGCGAGGTCGGCCACGCATAACGCCCGTGCATGACAAAGCCTCTCGGTTTGTCGCGTGTCGCGTCTCCCATAGGGATGTGCGACATGCGACAACTGAGCGGCTAGCGTTGTTTTGTCGCGTTGTCTGTCGCGCGACGGTCGTATGCGACAAACTGTGCGACGATCGTCGCGTCGCATTGTTTTCCTTAGGACGTGCGACATGCGACAATCTCATTTCCAGCTAATCCTTTCCCCTTGCACGCGCAGGTGTTTCCCGAAGCGTCCGCCAGGCTCCAACGCGCGATAGCAGGACGCGCGATGCGCGCCGGTGTTGGACTCCAGTTGCTTCGCGGCCTCGGCCTTCGTTAGTGCGCCGTTTTCGAAAACCGCTCGCACGTCCGCCTCGTTGATTATTTCGCGCCGATCTTTCTCCGGCGTGTCGAACGCCTCAAAATCAAAGTCGGTGGCTGGCGCGAATAGTCCGTTGCGTCGTTCCCACGCTGAGCGGTTCCCAAGTTCACCGTCGTTATTTTTACAACACGTCCAGACAACGCGGTTGTCCGTAGTGTCATCACTTGCCGCTTGCATCACGAACACCGTGCGGGGCACGCTTCCGAGCACGTACGAACCAGCCAACAAATTGAGCATCGCGCGTCCGCTGGCGCGTTCGTCCGTTTTCGGCTTTCGAGTGTGCGCCACGATGCCAAGCGCAGGGGCATCGTCGCCAAGCGGCAGGACAGACTTCAGCGCGTCGAACGTGTCGAGGTACTCGCGCGAATCCTGCTCGCGCGCGGCGCTGTTCCACGGATCGTAAACGACAACTTCCGGCGCGAAGTCAGCGATACCGGCAGCAAGTTGCTCCCGGAAACCGTCACGTCCAAAGCAAAGACCGTACGGCAGCGGCGGACAGACGCGCACATATTTTTCGAGAGCGTTGCAGTCCAGTTCCGCAAATTCTCTGGCAAGGCGAAACTCACCGTTCTCCGTCTGCACAATCATGGTCTTAAATTTCCGGTGCAGCGTGAGGCCGAACCATTCGTGGGCGGTTGCGCCTGCTTCAGCGAGCGCGACAGCGGCGCGAGATTTTCCAACGCCCGGTGCGCCACCGATCACAAACACCGAGCCTTTGACGACGTGGCAATCGCCGACCAGCACAAGACCGGGCGGCGGCGTGAAGTTTTTCAGTTGCAGCGGCGAACGGAATTCGATCAGCGGACGCTCGGCCTCGCGCACGGTTTCCGCGTGCGACATGACATCGAGCAGGTCGCGATCAGTCGCACCAGCGAGCGTGAAATCATTCACGTCTTTGTGCAGCACTGGAACTGTGGCGGCTTTGACGGTGCAATTCTTAACGTGTGCGCAAATATCCTTCGCCCACTTCTCGCCGGGCGCGTCGTTCTGTGGCCACAAGTAAGCCGTCGCGCCTTGCGGTATCAGACCGGCAACGAGCGCGCCATTAGAAGCGCCCCTCGTGATGATGATGCCGGAGCGTTCGCCGTTCACGCCCATGAAAGCGAAAGCGTCCCATTGCGATTCGAAAATGTGAACGGCGCCAGGATCCAATTCACCGATCACAAGCGGGCGCGTCTTCGTGCCCTTTGGCACGTATCGCCATGAACCATCTTTCGCGCGGACGTGCGCTGCAATGACGTTGCCGTTCCGGTCGTGGACTGGAAACGCGATGCAACCGTTGTAAAGGCCAACAAGCGCCTTGCCGTGCAGCCACGCAACGAACGCATCGGAGTATCCGCGCCATTCGGCAAACCGTTCTTGATCTTGTTCGCCGAAATCGCGAACGCACTTTCGCCAGTCCAATGTCGAGCCGTTGCCCGATTGCCGATGCGAAGTTACCGGAAACAAATCGCGTCGCTCCATGCCAAGCGCGGCGATCACATCATCCGTGTTACAACCGGCGTGACATTTGAGAAGTGCGCGACCGTCTGAACCTTCGTTGATGCTGAGACTCGGTTTGCGGTCATCGTGCGCCGGACAATTCGCAATCCAGCCTTTACCGTTGCGCTTCGCGTGAAGGCGTTGGACTAAGTTTTCGACGGGCGCGCTCATAACATCCGCTCCCTTTCCAGCAATCGTCGGAGCAAATCAGTTTGCTGTTGCGCGAGTGTGACGAGGTCGCCGAGCTGCTTGTTGATTTCGAGCAGAGTCCGCGCGATTGCGCAGAGCAATTGCGCTTCGCGGCTCTCTGTAATTTCTCCCGCGCGCATAGTCGTTAAACGCCAACCTCCCGCACTTCCCGTTTTTGCAGCGCCTTTTCAACCTTCGTCGGCTGAAAGCGAACCGTGCGAAAACCCAATTTCAAAAACGGGATCGTCCCGCGCGCCATTAACGTTCTCAGCGTCCGTACCGGCAGGCCGCTGAGTTCCGAAAGTTGATCTATCGTTACCAATTTTTCGCTCATGCCATCAGTGATAACCGATGACAACGCGTTGTCGTGACGCTGTGAATTCGAATTCAGACCGTCACTTGTTGCGAATGATGCGCCTTGCCTAAAAAGGGCAACGCGCTGGCAACGCGCTTGTCGTTACCTAGCTACGCCGAGGATTTCTAATCCGTGGGTCGGGTGTTCGAGTCACCCCGGGCGCGCTTTCTTTCTAGAGAGCGAAAAACTGGTCCAGGGATAGTCCTCGTATGAATGATCTCCTGATCATGGAGTGAGCATCGCGACCGCCCCGGTCGAATCAGTGATCGCTTGGCCCGCCAAGCTTTAATGGCAGGCGTGGTTAACAACGTTGCCACCGATCACCAACCACTAATCACTGCCCCTTTGCCCGCACCTGCGTAGCGTCGCTCGTGCTCGAGCAGCCATTTCTTGCGCCACAAACCACCACCATATCCACACAGCGTGCCGTCAGCGCGAATGACGCGATGACACGGAATGATGATACAAATCATGTTCGTCCCATTCGCGCGGCCAACGGCGCGTCGCGCGTTTTCGTCCCCGAGGCGTTTGGCCATCCATGAGTACGAACGCGTTTCGCCAACTGGAATCGACTCCAGGATTTTCCATGCACGCAATTGAAAGGGCGATCCGACCGGAGCCAGCGGAATTTCAAACTCCAGCTTCTTGGCGGCGAAATAATCTCCCAGTTGCGAACGGAGACTTTCAAGATGCCGATGTTTCCCCGGCACTATATTTGTGCGCAATCGTTTCCGCAAAATCGACAACTCGCGTTCTGTCGCGCGCCGGTCGATGAATTCGAGTAAGCGCAAGCCTTGGTCGTCAGCGACCGCGATCATTGGCCCTAGCGGCGAATCGATCCGCTCCGCAAACAGTGGTGCATGCGTCTTGGCGTTTATTGGCGATTCGCCAAAGATCTTCGCGAACGCTTCACGGAAACCGCTGTCCGATTCAAAACCGCTGCCGTTTCTCGCTTGATCCACGCGACCGCCTTGCCGCACCTGGCTCAAAGCAACGCCCATCCGGCGCGCGCGGTAATACGCCTGAAACGTCATTCCATAATGACGCTTGAACTGTCGCCGCGCGGTGGATGGATCGATCGAGAGCGCGGCCAGTTCCTTGTCCGTCAGCCGTCCGCCCGGCGCGCGCTCCACTTCCGCGCGCAGACGCTCGATCAGTTTCGGCGGATGCGCGTTTGGATCGAGCGGGTGGCAGCGCAAACAAGGCCGATAACCGTTTTCCAGAGCGTCGCTTGATGTTGCAAAAAAATCGACGTTTTCGCGTGCCGGTTTTTTTGCCGAGCATGTGGGCCGGCAGAAAATTCCGGTCGTGCGGACGCCGATGTAAAAAATTCCTTCGAAGCTCGGATCGCGTTTCACCAGCGCGCGATACATCGTTTCAGTTGGAGGAAGGAGTTGAGGCGTTTTCATGCACGTTGGACTCGAAAAGTATAACAACCGCGTGTCACGTTGCGCGCATCCACAAATACAGTCTCCGGATTTTGCAGCAACTTTTCAACAATCGCTTCTGGTTCGCTTCCGTTAGCAACCTCGGCATCGATCATGTCGTAGCGCGCATTGTAGGCACGAAACGCACGACCGTTGCGAAGCTCGTGCGGATATTCGCGCGTGGCGCTGTAGCGCTCGCACGCATCGGCATGAACGAAGATCGGTCCACTCTCGGAATATGCATGGCCGGCTGGAATTGCCGCATGAGGAAATAGGATCATGCGTTCGCCTGCTTTTGCGAAACGCAGGCAATGCCGGCACGGATAACCCGTCGGCGAATCTGCAATGACTACCGCGTGGTCCGCTGCGCCGGCTTCTACTGCACGTCGCGCTCTCTCAGCGACTTCAGTCGAAAGAGGAACAATCCGAAATGTTGAAGTTTTCATGAATCAAACCTAAACGCGGTGTTCCGAATTGTGCATCGACGAAATTCGGGCAGCGAATTCCCGGCACTCGTTATCTCATTTACCGAAGGATTCGGCCACAACCTTTGCCGCCTCTGCAACAGCTGCCGCTCGATCGTTCGCGCTCGCTGTTGATCCTACGCAATAAATCGCCAGCACGATCGGCGCACGATCCGGCGGATGGACGATTGCAACATCGTTCGTCGCGCCGTTTGCGCCACGTCCTGTCTTGTCGCCAACAATCCAATTGGTGGGGATCCCGGCACGAATCATTGCAGCGCCGGTCTCGTTTGCTTGTAACCATTCTTGGAGCTGCTGACGCGACGATGCAGACAAAGTATTTCCTACGAGAAGCTGACGAATGTCTCCTAACATCGAAGCAGGCGTGGTGGTGTCCCGATCGTCGCCTGGGATAGCGCTGTTCAATTCCGGTTCTTTCCTATCAAGCCTGGTCATCCGATCACCGAGGTCACGGGCAAAATTAGTCAGGCCAACCGGTCCGCCGATCGCCTCCAGCAATAAGTTGCCTGCCGTGTTATCGCTTTGTTCGATGGCCGCCGCGCATAACGCGTCGAGCGTCATTCCGCCATTCCCAAGGTGAGCTTTCGTAACTGGTGCATATTCCAGGATGTCTTTTGCATCATAAGAGACGAAGCGATCCAATTTGTCTTTTTTCTCATCGACGCGTTTCAAGACGGCAGCGGCAGCGAGAAACTTGAACGTGCTGCACAGAGGGAAACGTTCCTCCGCCCGGTAATCAATACGTTTCCCGCTGCCAGTGTCCAATCCGGCGACCCCGATTCGGCCGCCTAGTCGCGCCTCGATGGCCGCAATCTGATCTGCCGCATCCCTTTGCGCATTCGCCGCGTTCGTGGCGAGCAACAAAACGAAAATGGCTACCATCGATGGTATGCTGGATGCCCTTCTGTGACGGCCACGAAAACGCCGCGACACGTGGCACAGATTTTGCCGCCAGCGGTCAACGTACCTTCGACGGTAGCGCGATCATCCGTTGAATCGACAACTTTTGCAGAAAGAAGGACTGAATCGCTCGTCGGGGTCGGCCGCACCAATTTGATCGCGTATTCCGCGGTGACTGTGCACGGCGGGCGATCCTCCTTCGCGCGCTTCATCAGATGATAAGCGGCTGTCCAGTTGCAATGGCAATCGAGCAGCGTGCCGATTACGCCGCCGTTCAACACTCCATCAAAAGCTTCGTATTTCTTCTCCGGTTTCCATTCAGCCACGACGTCGCCGTTTTTCGGGAAGCTTCGAATATGCAGTCCTTCGGGATTCGCTGGACCGCAACCCCAGCAGGCGTTGTTGGGTGCGTATTTTTCCTGAAGTGATGTGGCGCTCATCGTGAAAGTTAATCAGGCGGCAGAGCCGCAATCACATTGCCAACGCGTTGAGACAACGCGATCTTACGCGCCGTCGCCGCTGGACGAGCCCGGATAGGGACGCATTTTGGGCCCAATGTAAAGTGAGCGCGGCCGGATCAGGCGGTTGTGATCGTGTTGCTCAGTCACATGGGCGCACCAGCCGGCTACTCGCGACGCGGCGAACAACGGCGTGTTCAGCTCTGGCGGGAACCCGAGCATCCAAAACACCGGCGCGGCGTAGAGGTCGACATTGGCACAAAGATGTTTCTCACGGTCCATCACTTCTTCGAGCTTCTCGCAAATTGGAATCCATTCTTCCTTACCCGTGCGCTTGCCTAGCTCGCGTCCGATCTCGCGCATCACTGGCACGCGTGAATCGCCTTTTTTATAAACGCGATGGCCGAAACCCATGATTTTTTCCTTGGTCTCCAATTTTTTCATCAGCCAGGTTTCCGCGCGATCTGGTGTCCCGATTTCCTCAAGCATCTTCATCGATTCCTCATTAGCGCCGCCGTGCAACGGTCCTTTGAGCGTCGCGACTGCGGAGGTAACTGCGGCGTAAATTCCCGCCAGCGTTGAAGCCGTAACGCGAGCGGCAAACGTGGAAGCGTTGAATTCGTGGTCCGCGTACAAGTTGAAAATCGTGTCCAACATTCGGATTTGCCAATCCTGCGGAACTTTGCCCTCGAGCTTGTAAAAGAAATTGCCAGCCTGTGTGAGGTCCGGTCTTTCCGGCAGCGGTTCTTCGCCATGCGAAATGCGCCAGCCGTCGGTAATTAAGGTGGAAACGCGCGCGATTAGTCGAATCGACTTGCGAATATTAGCGTCGTGCGAGTTGTCGCTGAGGTCTTTGTCGAACGCACTCAGCATCGACAACCCCGTGCGAAGCATGTCCATGGGATGGGTGGAGTTCGGCAGAAGCCGGAGCATCTCTGTTACGGGACCCGGCAACGCGCGTTGCGAGGCAATCTGTCGTGTAAACTCGACCAGTTGTTTCCCATTGGGCAACTCGCCATTCAGCAACAGGTAGGCGACCTCCTCAAAGCTCGCCTTCTGCGCCATCTCATGAATGTCGTAGCCGCGATACATCAATCCGGCATTCGGATCGACCCAGCAGATTGCCGTTTCGCCGGCGATGACGCCGGCCAACCCAGGACTGTATTCTGGTTTGCCTTCCTTATTCACTGGTGTGCTTTCCATTACTCGCTATTATGAATCGTTCAACCCGGAAGCGGCTTTGCGCGCAAGTCTTCCACTTTTTATCATACAATCGCCGCATTCTGCCGCGCTGGACTCATTTGGACATTGAAGTTGCGCTGGGTGTTTTAATCCGAGCCCATACCTGACCAACTCTCGGCGTTCGGATCGTAATCGAGCAAATCATACAGTTCCTGCCGCGTCTGCATCTTGTCGATCCAATCCGATTGCGTACCGGTTTTCTTGAGCGCAGCAAAAAACTTTTCACTCGCCTTCATCGAAACGCGGAACGCGCTCTGCGGGAAAATCACCATCCGATAGCCGAAGTCTGCGAGCTGTTCGAATGTCAACAGCGGGCTTTTGCCAAACTCAGTCATGTTCGCGAGCAACGGAAGATCAATTTCCTTCGCAAAATCGCGAAACTCCTCGGCGCTTTGCAGTGCCTCTGGAAAAATTGCATCTGCGCCAGCGGCAAGATATTCGCCAGCCCGCTCGACGACGCGATCGAAATCTTCGACCCCGCGCGCATCTGTCCTTGCGATAATCATGAAATTCGGGTCGCGACGCGCGCCGACCGCAGCTTTGATTTTGCCAACCATTTCCTCGACATCCACAATCGATTTCCCAGCGAGATGTCCGCAGCGCTTTGGAAATTCCTGGTCTTCAATGTGACAACCGGCCAGACCGGTGGCTTCGAGTTCACGGATCGTGCGGCCAACATTTTCGGCGCCGCCAAATCCCGTGTCGGCATCGACAATTGCAGGAATCTTCACCGCCTTTGCGATGTAGCCGGCCAACTGCGCCACTTCCGTTAACGTCAGCAGGCCAATGTCAGGCACACCGGCCGTCGCGTTCGCCATTCCGGCGCCGCTAGCATAGACCGCTTCAAAGCCAGCGCGCTCCGTCTGCCGCGCCATTGCCGCATTCGGCACACCGGGTATGATCACGGCGCATTTCGTGATCAGTTCCCGCAGCCGTTTGCTCTTGCTTGTGCTCGTAATCGTAGTCGAGGTCATCCCTTTATGGCGCACGCGGCCACCAGCTCATCCACGTTTTTCGCCGCGTCGAGCTTCCACACAATGTCGATAATTTTCCTAGCGCGATCGCCACCGAGCATCGGGTCAACTAGAGCGTGAAACTTTTCTTCCACCTGCGAATCTTTCAGCGGGTTTTTCGCGTGTCCCAGCGGGTAATCGACCCGCTTCGTCAATCGCCGGCCGTCGGCGAGTTCAATATGCACAATGTTCGCAACCGCACCGGGATAAAATGCGCTGAGTTCAGCGTTGCGTTCGACCTTCACGTTCTCCAAAAATTTCCAAATCTTGGGATCTTTAAAGCGCTTCCTCTGAAATTGGTTCTCTGTCACTTCGCCATCGATTAACGCGACCGCGGTGATGTAGGGGAGACTATGGTCGGCCGTTTCGCGGGTCTCCGGTTTCCATTTTTCTGGCTCGCTGCCGATGATGTCGACCGATGCATCGTGACTTTCGATCGTCATTGATTTCACTTCCACCCCTTCACCGATCTGGTTTCGCAAAAAGAGCGCCGCTTCAATTGCGCTTTGGCTATGATATTCAGCCGGCCAGAATTTGATGCTCGTGCGCAAAATCATCGACGCCGTGTCTTCACCATTTTTGGCAAACGGCACGGCAAATTTCTCCGCGACGTTGCCTAGTGAAACTCCGAGCTGCTTTTCAAATCCCATTTGGCCTTCGAAAATCGGACCTGGTCCAGTCATCCCGGCGCGGGCGAGCAGCGCCGAAAAAACTCCGTGCCGTGCCGCGTTGGCGAACGCCACGCCTTTCCAATGCGACAGCTCGCCTATGCGCGCCTGTCGCATCGCTGCACCTGCAACTCCGGCGATGTTCACCGCGTGGCGCGTATCTTTCGGACTGAGTTTCATCAACTTGGCGCAAGCGAGCGCGGTAGAAAACGCGCCGTAGGTCACATGATCCCAGCCGCGCGCTCGAATGCTGGCGGCGTCGCAAAACCGGCATTGCACTTCATAAGCGAGCGCAATCGAAGTGATCAATTCGCGTCCGCTTGCGCCAACGCTTTCCGCTACTGCCAGCGCCGCCGCAATGTTGTCGCTCGGATGCGCAGGTTCCTTCGACAGATAAGTGTCGTTGTAATCGAAATAACGGATGCAACACCCATTCGCGAACGCCGCCCAGTCCGGCGGGGCCTTGTGATTCGTACCGATGATTGTCGAACCATCTTTTGCTGAAAAATCAAAAGCGACTTTGCGCGCAATCGCGCACGGCTCTTCCTTCCAAGCGCCAAGCGCGCAGCCTAACGAGTCGATCACGCGCCGTTTCACTTCATGGACAACCTCCTTCGAAAGATCCTCAAACCGGAGTGCGCACGCGTAATCGGCGAGTTGATGAGCAAGCGTTTTCTTCATGGAAACTGAAATTTCAATCTGCCGATGAATTGTCCATCGGCAACATGCGATGTTGTAGG
>WNFW01001377.1_pt1 | contig 18555 bp, 15 predicted proteins | sample 5400131 | NCBI WGS metagenome assembly WNFW01 (sample SAMN13153362, study PRJNA577476) | soil metagenome | isolation source: 20 cm soil or saprolite under grassland replicate 1 | place: USA:California | collected 2016-06-15 | reverse complement strand
CCGGAGACCCTTGGCTCAGCCGCGATGCGGCTGGCTACCGCTAACGTCAACAGCAACTAGACGATCGCTTCCATGAAACCAATCAGGACGAGGCCGACAAATGACGGCCGATATGATTCGAAGCTCGAAAACGCAAGACTAGTCTTTCCTTGCGTGGCGCCATGGGTTGCTTCGCGGAGCCTGTCCTCGGGCGGGTCTTATCCCACAATCGTACCCGGCACGCTCAAAAATCCGCGAAAGCGGACGCGGCCGCCGCGCACCGGCGCACCCTTCAGCGCGTATCCCGGAAACCGCGTCAAGAATCGCGAAATCGCAATCGCGCCTTCGAGCCGCGCCAGCGCCATGCCGGCGCATTGATGCGCGCCGGTGGCAAACGCGAGATGCCGGTTCGGGGTGCGGCCGATGTCGAAATTTTCGGGGTCAGTGAATTGTTTGGGATCGCGGTTGGCAGCGCCGATGCACAGCGTCACCGGCGTGCCGGCTGCGAGCGTGACGCCGCCGAACTCCACCTGATCCGTGGTCATGCGGTTGCCGAGCTGGTTCGAGCTTTCGAATCGGAGAATTTCCTCCACCGCCGTCTTGATCAGATCGGGACGCTCGATCAGCCGCATCTTCTGCGAAGCGTTGCCCGACAACGCCACCAGCCCGTTGCCGATCAGATTGGTAGTCGTCTCATGCCCGGCGTTGAGCAGGAAGATGCAGTTGTGCAGCAATTCCTTTTCCGTCAACCGCTCGCCATTGTCCTCGCCCAGGATGAGGCGGGTCAGCACATCTCGGTCAGGGTTGCCGGGTTTTGCCCGCCGCCGCTCGACCAGCACTTCGAGATAGGCAAGAAAATCCTTCACAGCCTTGTTGCCGCGCGCAAAAGCCTCGGCACCGATGACAGGCTCGAGCGCGCCCAAGATCGCCAGCGACCAGTCGCGCAAGGGTTCGCGTTCCTCCTGCGGCACGTTGAGCAGATTGCCGATCACCTCGATCGGGATGGCGGCGGCAAAATCATCGATCAGATCGACGTCGCCCTTTGCCGCGAGCGCGTCGAGCAGCCGATCCACCAGCGCGGTCAGGTCAGGCTCCATCTCCGCGATCGCGCGCGGCGACAGCGCGCCCATGATCAGCCGGCGCACCCTTGTATGGGCAGGAGGGTCATTGAAGACGAGGCTCGTGGTGTGGTGCTGGTAGAGCAGGGAGGCGCCGTATTTCGGCAAAAACTCCTTCTTCTTGTCGGAAGAGAAAAGTCTTGTGTTCTTGTAGGCGCTGACCAGATCGTCATAGCGCGTCAGAAAATACGAGCCATTGGGCATCCGCTTGACCGGTTCATGCTCCCGCAGCGCCCGATAGGTTGGGTAGGGATCAGCGTAGAATTCCGGCGTCAGTCTCTCGAGGTCGAAATCGGCCGCGAGCTCTCGCGCATTCGCATTCATGCTGCCATACTCTCAGGGAAAGACCGATATGCCGTTTTCACTCTGTTTCGAAAACGCTGGGCTCTCTACAGTCCCGCCCGGAATACTGCCCCGTCAACCCCGTGGAAATGAAAATGCACGCCCGCGCCGATGCGACCTCCGAAATACTGCCATCCTGGCCGGAGGAGATTTTTGCGATTTTGCAGCGCTTCGACGTCCGCCAGGTGCCCTACGTGCCGGATGCCGGGCATTCGCAGCTGATCGAGCGCGTGCTGGGCGCGTCTTCGATGCGCGCGGTGCCGCTGACGACGGAAGAGGAAGGCGTGGCGCTGCTGGCCGGCGCCTGGGCCGGGGGCCAGCGCGGCGTGCTCTTGATGCAGTCGAGCGGTGTCGGCAATTGCGTTAACATGCTGTCGCTGACGCAAATCCTCCGCTTTCCCTTCTTGACACTGGTGACGATGCGCGGCGAGTGGGGCGAATTCAATCCCTGGCAGGTGCCGATGGGATCGGCCACCGCAGGCGTGTTGGAATTGTCGGGGACCAAGGTGTTGCGGGCCTTTCACCCGCAGGAAGTGCGCGAGGTGGTCGAGGCCGCGGCCGGGCAGGTCTACAATGCCTGCACGCCGACCGCCGTTCTGTTGTCGCAACGCCTGATCGGGGCAAAGGTTTTCACCAAATGATCAAGGCAAATCTTCTCGAACGGCGCAGCGTTGTGGCCAGCCTGCTGGCGGACCGCAAGGACGCCATCGTGGTCGGCGGCCTTGGCGCCTCGACCTACGATATCGCCGCTGCCGGCGATCACGACCGCAATTTCTATCTGTGGGGCGCCATGGGCGGCGCCGTCATGATCGGGCTGGGCATAGCCCTCGCGCAGCCCAAGGTGCCGGTGGTGGTGATCACGGGCGATGGCGAGATGCTGATGGGGATCGGGAGTCTCGCGACCGTCGGCCTGCAAAGGCCGGCAAACCTTACCATCGTCGTGCTCGACAATGAGGTCTATGGCGAGACCGGCGGGCAGGCGAGCCACACCGCAGCGACCGTGGACCTCGTTGGCGTGGCCAGGAGTTGCGGGATCGCCGATGCCCGCGCGATCGCGACCATGGGCGATATCGAGGCCTTTGCCGCCGGTATGCAGGACGTCTCAAGCGGGCCGCGCTTTGCCAGTATCAAGATCGACAGCGCTAACCTGGAGCGCGTGCTCTCCAGCCGCGACGGTAACTTCACCGTGACGCGGATCCGCGGGGCGCTGGGTTTCAAGCCGATTTAGCCCGCAACCGCCATTGGTGCGCCGCAATATATCCTTGACATTTCGTAAGGTGAGTGATTACTCACGCGCCATGTCCACCTTGCGCATGACCAGTGACCTCAGGCGGCAACTGATCCTCAGTGCCGCCAGACGTTGCTTTGCCCGCAACGGCTTTGCCGGGACCACGACCAAAAGCGTGGCGGCGGCGGCCGCGATCTCGGAAGGGCTGCTGTTCAAGCACTTTCCATCCAAGGGGGCGCTGTACGCTGAGATTTTGGCGGAAGAATGTGAGGCCGATCCGGATTTGACGCACCTGCTTGGCCAGGAGCCGTCGACCCAAACGCTGATCGAACTGGTCCGGGGCATGGTCGGGCATTTCATGCAGATACGGGACGTCCCGGACGAGCAGGAGGCCCAACGCCTCCGCCTGATGACGACCAGTCATCTCGACGACGGAGAATTCGCCCGGCTGCTTTATGCGAAAGTTGCAGATCTGATCGGCCCGGTATTTACCGCATCGCTCGATCGCGCCGTCGCCGCCGGCGAGGCTTCGCGGATCGGAAGCGAGCCGCTCAATCTGTTCTGGTTCGCGCATCACACCGTGCTGATGGCGGCGCTGTCGAGGCTTCCGGCCGTGCCCTGTCTCGCTTACGGCAATGCCGCCGATCTCGAACGGCAGCTTTGCCAATTCATTCTGCGTGGAATTGGTTTAAACGAAGCCGCGGTTGCGGCCCATCTGGATCGCGAAATCTCGCAAGCGCCGGGACAGCAGGTAACAGTGGAAAGTGCATGAGATGAATATTGTCACCGAACCCCATCTCGCGGGCAAGCCAATCACCGAGCAGCCGCGCAAGCGTCCGGTCCGGATGGTGCGCTGGTTCATCATCGTCGGGTTGCTGCTGGCGCTGCTGGTGGGCGGGCTCGTCTATTTCAATTACTTCCGCGGCAAGATGATCGCGCAGTTCTTCGCCAACAACAAACCGCCGCCGGCCTCGGTGACCGTTGCCGAAGCGAAGGCCGAAGTGATCCCCAATTTGCTGAGCGCGGTTGGCGACCTCGCCGCCGTGCACCAGGTCAATGTCACTTCCGATGTCAGCGGTCGTATCACCGATATCATGTTCACGGCCGGCGCCGAGGTGAAGGTCGGCGCGCCGCTGGTGCAATTGTTCGACGGCCCGGAGCAGGGCGATCTCGCAAGCTTCAAGGCGCAGGCCACGGTGGCGCAGCTGTCGCTGGATCGCGCCAAGCAGCTTGCCGCACGCCAGTTCGGCCCGCAGGCGACCGTCGATCAGGCGCAGGCGGCGTTCGATCAGGCCAATGCCGGTATCTCCAAGACCGAGGCGATCATTTCGCAGAAGCTGGTTCGGGCGCCGTTCGACGGCGAGCTTGGCGTGCGTCATGTCGAAGTCGGCCAGTTCCTCACTGCGGGTACGCAGATCGTGTCGCTGACAGATTTGTCGGCGCTCTACGCCAACTTCACGGTGACGGAAAAGGACAGCGCGCAGCTCAAGGTCGGCCAGACCGTGCGGGTTGCGGTCGACGCCTATCCCGGCCGCAAGTTCGAAGGCAAGGTCACGACCATCGAGCCTCAGATCTCGACCGATACCCGCAACATCCGCGTGCAGGCGACGATCGCCAATCCGGATCACATCTTGAAACCTGGCATGTTCGCGACCACCACCGTGGTGCTGCCGGACAAGCCGCCAGTCGTCACCGTTCCGGAAACGGCGGTCGACTACACGCTCTACGGAGATTCGGTGTTCCTCATCACCGAGAAGAAAGAAGATGACGGCAAGACCAGCCTGACGGCGGTGCGCAGTTTCGTGCAGGCCGGAAACCGGATCGAGGGGCGCGCCGAAATCCTCAAAGGTTTGAAGCCCGGAGACCGCATCGTGGCGGTGGGGCAGCTCAAGCTGCAATCGGGATCGGCTGTCGCGATTTCGGCCGATCCGCCGCCGCCGATTCCCGCGCAGCCGCCGCGCTATTAGGGCGTGATCCGGACCCGGAGGGCCGCGCCAGCGCAAACTGGGCAGCGGCTTTCCAGAAAAAGTTCATGCTCCGCTAACAAGTCGAGACCATTGCGATGTCCTGGACTGATATTTTTATCAAACGCCCCGTGCTGTCGGTGGTCGTCAGCCTGCTGATCCTCCTGATCGGCTTGAGGGCGGCGACCGTGCTGCCGATCCGGCAGTATCCGAAATTGTCGAATACGGTCGTGAACGTCACGACCGTCTATCCCGGCGCGTCGGCCAGCCTGATCCAGGGCTTCATCACCACACCGATTGAGCAGGCGGTGGCTTCCGCCGAGGGCGTCGACTACATCACCTCGTCGTCGGTGCTGGGGACCAGCACCATTCAGGTCTACATCAAGCTGAACTTCGATCCGAACCAGGCGTTGACCGAAGTTCTCGCCAAGGTGAATTCGGTTAAATACCTGATCCCGAAGGAATCGAACGACCCGGTCGTCACCAAGACGACCGGCCAGACCACCGCGGTGATGTATCTCGGCTTCTCCAGCGAGGAACTCTCGGGATCGGCGATCTCCGACTATTTGACCCGCGTGGTACAGCCGGTGCTGTCGACCGTCGACGGCGTCGCGTCGGCGGACATTCTCGGCGGCCAGACCTTTGCGATGCGGCTGTGGCTCGATCCGGTCCGGATGGCGGGGCGGGGGGTATCGCCGAGCGACGTGTCGGCGGCCATCGCTGCCAACAATTTCCAGGCTGCGGCCGGCCAGGCCAAGGGTTACTTCATCGTCTCCAACGTCTCGACCAATACCGACCTGAGGAACCTCGATCAGTTCAAGCGCATGATCGTCAAGGCCAAGGACGGCGGCTTTGTGCGGGTCGAGGACATCGCGACCGTGGAACTCGCCGCCCAAAGCACCGACGCCAGCGTTGCGTTCAACGGCGAGCATGCGATCTTCATCGGTATCCAGGCGACGCCGCAAGGCAATCCGCTGACGCTGGTCAAGGGCGTTCGCGGGCTGTTTCCGGAGCTCGAGCGCAATCTTCCGCCGTCGATGAAGATGAAGGTGGCTTATGATTCCACCAGATTCATCCAGTCGTCGATCGATGAGGTCGAAAAGACCCTTGGCGAAGCCGTCCTCATCGTCGTCGTGGTGATCTTCCTGTTCCTGGCCTCGCTCCGTTCCGTCGTCATTCCCGTGGTCACCATCCCCTTGTCGCTGATCGGCGTTTGCTCTCTGATGCTGATGATGGGGTTCACCTTCAATCTTCTGACGCTGCTGGCGATGGTGCTGGCGATCGGGCTTGTGGTCGACGACGCCATCGTGGTGGTGGAAAATATCCATCGGCACCTCGAAGAGGGCAAATCGCCGGTGCAGGCCTCGCTGCAAGGCGCCCGCGAAATCGTCGGGCCCGTGATCTCGATGACAATCACGCTCGCCGCAGTGTACGCGCCGATCGGCTTCCTCGGCGGGTTGACCGGTTCGCTGTTCCGCGAATTCGCCTTCACGCTCGCCGGATCAGTGATCGTGTCGGGCGTGATCGCGCTGACGCTGTCGCCGATGATGTGCTCGGTCTTCCTCAAGAGCGCCGAAGAGGGACGCTTCGCCAGGCTCGTGAACCGGGTATTCGGCGCGATAACGCGCTGGTACGGGCGCCGGCTCGATCGCTCGCTCGACTATCGTCCGATCACCGCGCTGTTCGCGCTGACTATTCTTGGCCTTGTCGGCTTCCTCTATATGCACACCTCAAAGGAACTGGCGCCGGAGGAAGATCAGGGCATCGTGTTCTCGGTGATCAAGGGGCCCAAATATGCCAACATCGATTACCTCGATTTCTACGGCGAAAAGCTCGACAGGGCGTTCGCGAGCTTTCCCGAGACCGATCTTCGCTTCGCTCTGAACGGCATCAACGGCCCGCAAAACGGCATCGCCGGCATGTTGCTCAAGCCCTGGGACGAGCGCGAGCGTTCCTCGATCAAGCTCAAGCCGCTGGTGCAGGCGCAGCTCTCGAAGATCGAAGGTGTCAATGCGTTCGCGTTCAACCTGCCGCCATTGCCCGGCGGTCCCGGCGGTTTGCCGGTGCAGATGGTGATCAACTCGACCGCGGACTTCCGGGCCGTCTATGAGCAGATGGCGAAGCTGAAGGACGCCGCGCGCAAGAGCGGCCTGTTCATCGTGTCAGACAGCGACCTCGACTTCAATCAGCCGGTGGTGCGGGTCAAGGTCGACCGTTCGAAAGCGAGCGACCTCGGCATCAACATGGCGCAGGTCGGCAGTTCGCTGGCAACGCTGCTTGGCGGCAATTATGTCAACCGTTTCAATCTTGAGGGCCGTTCGTATCAAGTGATCCCGCAGGTGCCTCGCGGCATGCGGCTGTCGCCGGAGTCGCTCGGCAGTTACTATGTCCCGACCAATACCGGTCAACAGGTGCCGCTGTCGACGATCGTGTCGATCGAGACCGGCACCGATCCGAATTCGCTGACCCATTACAATCAGTTGAACGCCGCGACCTTCCAGGCGGTGCCGATGCCCGGCGTGACGGTTGGGCAGGCGGTCGACTTCCTCGAGGGCGAGGCAAAGAAGCTGCCGGCCGGCTTCAGCCACGACTATCTGGCCGACTCGCGCCAGTATGTGCAGGAAGGTAATCAGCTCGCGATCACCTTCGGCTTCGCGCTGATCATCATCTTCCTGGTGCTGGCGGCGCAATTCGAAAGCCTGCGCGATCCGCTGGTGATCATGATCAGCGTTCCCATGGCGATTGTGGGCGCGATGATTCCGCTGTTCTTCGGCGCCGCCACCATGAACATCTACACCCAGGTCGGGTTGCTGACGCTGGTTGGATTGATCAGCAAGCACGGCATCCTGATGGTCGAGTTCGCCAACGAGCTACAGCTCAATGAAGGCCTCGACCGGCGTTCCGCGATCGAGATGGCGGCCCGGGTCCGGCTTCGCCCCATCCTGATGACGACCGCGGCGATGGTCACCGGCTTGCTGCCGCTCTTGACGGCGACGGGCGCGGGCGCGGCGAGCCGGTTCTCGATCGGCCTGGTCGTGGTCGCGGGCATGTCGATCGGTACGCTGTTCACGCTATTCGTGTTACCCGCGGTCTATGTGGCAATCGCCACCGATCACAGGGCGAAGGCCGGTTCCCAGCGCACCAAGGAGATCGCGGATTTCGATCTGGGTCCGCAGGCTCTCAAGCCGACCTGAGCGAGCAATGGCCGGGTGTTACCTTAAGCGACGGCGGCGCTGATCGCCGCTGTCGTTTTGGCTTGTCTCGGGGTCATCGAACAATCCTCCCGCACTGCGGCAAGAGACAGCGGCTGCTGTTCTTGCTAACTTGAAGCGGATGAGCATATCCCTCAACCCCGACGCGCCCCAAGGCCGAACGCTGGCAGCAGCGCCCGAGGCGCCCGGGGCGGCGCCATCCGCTACAAGAATCCGCAGCCGACTGTTCACCAAATACGTCGTGCTGTTCGTCGCGGTGGTCGGTGTCGCGCTGCTATCCAACGGGATTTTCGAGGTTTTCTTCTATTACCGTGAGCACAAGGCGGCGCTGATCCGGATTCAGCGCGAACAGGCCGAGGCGGCGGCGGCGAAGATCGGCCAGTTCGTCAAGGAGATCGAAAGCCAGCTCGGTTGGACCACCCAGTTGCCCTGGTCTGCCGGCTCGCTGGAGAACCGGCGGCTCGACGCCCTGCGACTTTTGAAGCAGGTGCCGGCGATCAACGAACTGGCGCAGCTTGATTCCACCGGCAAGGAGCGCTTGCGGGTCTCACGCTTCGACATGGACGTCATGGACTCGGGGCGCGACCTGTCCAAGGATCCGAAATTCACCGAAGCCGTCGCTCACAAAGTCTACTACGGGCCGGTGTATTTCCGCCGCGAGTCCGAGCCGTATATGACGCTGTCGCTGGCCGGCAACCGCAGGGATGCCGGCGTCAGCATTGCAGAGGTCAATCTGAAGCTGATCTGGGACGTGGTGTCGCAGATCAAGGTCGGCGAGGGCGGTCACGCCTATGTGGTCGGCGCCGAGGGACGGCTGATCGCACACCCGGACCTCAGTCTGGTGCTGCGCAACACCGACATGTCGAAGCTGGTGCAGGTGCAGGCCGCGCAGGGCGGCAGCACCGACGCAATGTCCGACGCGCTGCAGGGCACGCTGAATATCCAGGGCCAGGAGGTGCTGACGGCGTCTGCGCCGATCGCGCCGCTCGGCTGGACCATGTTGGTCGAGCTTCCGGTCAAGGAAGCCTATGCATCATTGTACGCCGCGCTGCAGCGGATGGCCATTGTGCTGCTGGCTGCATCAATCTTCGCGGTGCTGGCTGGGATATTCCTGGCCCGGCGCATGGTCGGCCCGATCCAGGCCTTGCGCGCCGGTGCGGAACGCATCGGTAGCGGCGATTTCGCCCAACGGATCGCGATCGATACCGGCGATGAACTCGAGGGCCTCGCCAACCAGTTCAACGACATGGGCGCACGGCTGCAGGAATCCTACGCGGATTTGGAAAAGAAGGTCGAGGTGCGCACGGCCGAATTGACCGAGTCGCTCGAGCAGCAGACCGCGACATCGGAAGTTATGCAGGTCATCAGCTCATCCCCGGGCGAACTGGAGCCGGTGTTTCAGAAGATGCTGGAGAACGCTACGCGTGTCTGCGGGGCTAATTTCGGCGTGATGAATCTGTGGGACGGGGACAGTTTCAATATCGCTGCGGATTACAACGTCCCGCCTGCGTTCACGGCTTCGCGGCAACGCACGCAGCTCCGTCCTCATCCGGAAAGCGGTCTCGCCACCGTTGCCACGACCCATCAGGTTGTACACATTCACGATGTACGAAGCAGTACGGCTTACCTTGCCGGTGCCCGTAACGTGGTCGGAATTGCCGATATCGCCGGTGCCCGCACAATCGTCATTGTGCCGATGTTGAAGGAAAACGAACTGATCGGCACAATTACGATCTTTCGCCAGGAGGTTCGGCCGTTTTCCGACAAGCAGATCGCGCTGGTCGAGACCTTCACCAAGCAGGCAGTGATCGCCATCGAGAATACGCGCCTGCTCAAGGCTCTACGCGAACGTACCGAGGATCTGACCGAATCGCTGCAGCAGCAAACTGCGACTTCCGAGGTTCTCGAAACCATCAGCTCTTCGGCCGGCGAGCTGGAACCGGTGTTCCAGAAAATGCTCGAGAATGCCACGCGCGTCTGCGGCGCTGACTTTGGTACCATGACCCTTTATGAAGAAGCGGGCTTTCGGATCGTCGCGCTGTACAACGCGCCGCGGGCCTATGTCGACACCCAGCTCTACAAGCTCATTCGTCCGCATCCGGAGGGCGGACTCAGCACCGTCAAGCGGACCCATCAAACCGTCCATATCGACGACATCAGGACACAGCCGCCTTATCTCGAAGGTAATCCCGCTGTTGTCGCGCTCGCCGATATCGCCGGCGCCCGCACGATCGTCATCGTGCCTATGCTCAAGGAAGCAGAACTGATCGGCACGATCACGATTTTCCGTCAGGAGGTGAAGCCCTTCACCGAAAAACAGACGGATGTCGTGGCCAACTTCGCCAACCAGGCCGTCATCGCCATCGAGAACGCCCGCCTGCTTAACGAATTACGCGAACGCACGACGGAGCTATCGCGCTCGCTCGAAGAATTGCGCACGGCGCAGGACCGCCTGGTGCAGACCGAAAAGCTCGCTTCGCTCGGCCAGCTCACCGCCGGCATCGCCCACGAAATCAAGAATCCGCTGAATTTCGTCAACAATTTCTCGGCGCTGTCGGCGGAATTGATCGACGAGTTGAACGACGTGCTCAAGGACGCTTCGCTCGATGGTAGAACGCGGGAAGAGGTCGACGAGCTTGCGCATATGCTGAAGGGCAATCTCGAAAAGGTGGTGCAGCACGGCAAGCGCGCCGATTCGATCGTCAAGAACATGCTGTTGCATTCGCGCGAGGGATCGGGCGAGCGTCGTCCCGCCGATATCAACGCGATCGTCGAGGAGAGCCTCAATCTCGCCTATCATGGCGCGCGTGCGGAGAAATCCGGGTTCAATATCACGCTGCAGCGCGATCTAGACCCCGAGGCCGGCATGATCGACCTGTACCCGCAGGAAATCACACGGGTATTTCTCAATCTGATTTCAAACGGCTTTTACGCCGCCACCAAACGCAAGGAAGCCGGCGACGAAACCTTCGAACCGACATTGAGCGCGACCACGAAAAGCCTCGGCAACAAGGTGGAGATCAGGATTCGCGATAACGGTACCGGGATCCCCTGGGACGTGAAGGAGAAAATGTTCAATCCCTTCTTCACCACCAAGCCGGCGGGCGAGGGCACCGGACTTGGCCTGTCGATGAGCCACGACATCGTGGTGAAACAGCACGGCGGCAAGATCGAGGTCGACACCGAGCCGGGCACATTTACCGAATTCATCATTACGCTGCCACGGGCGGGGGCGGCACAAGGACATTCTGGAGGCACAAATTGAGCGTTTACATACTCGTCGTCGATGATGAGCCCGATGTCGAGACGCTGTTCCGTCAGCAATTCAGGCGCGACCTGCGCTCCGGGCGCTTTACGATGGAGTTTGCCCCGTCGGCGCCGGCGGCGCTGGCGCGTGCCGCAAACGATTGCGATCCGTCGCTGATCCTGATCTTGTCCGACATCAACATGCCCGGCATGAGCGGGCTCGAAATGTTGCCGAAAGTGCGCGCGGAGCGGCCTGATGTCCCCGTGATCATGATAACCGCCTATGGCGACGCTGAAACACGGCGCAAAGCAATCGAGCGCGGCGCAGTAGGTCTTTTGACCAAGCCGATCGATTTCGCGCTGCTGCGCCACGAAATCGATACAAGGCTCGGGCAAGCCGCATGACCGCAACCATCCTCGTCGTCGATGACGAGCCCGATCTCGAGGCTCTGGTCCTGCAGAAATTCCGCAGGCAAATTCGCGATGGTGAGGTGACGTTTGTATTCGCCCGCGACGGGATCGAAGCGCTGCAATCGATCGAGGATCATCCTGACGTCGACATGGTGGTGTGCGACATCAACATGCCGCGGATGGATGGCCTGTCGCTGCTGCAGAAGCTGCAGGAGGCCGAGGACAAGAAATCGACCATCATCGTCTCCGCCTACGGCGACATGAGCAACATCCGCACCGCCATGAACCGCGGCGCATTCGATTTCCTGACCAAGCCGATCGATTTCGGCGATCTCGAACTGACGATCGACAAGACCATCCGCCATGTCGAGATGATGCGCGACTCGCGCCGCCGCCAGGCCGAAGCCGAGCGCGCGCACGCATCGCTGTCGCGGTATTTTTCGCCGCAGATCGCCAGCAGGCTCGCCATCGATGGCGAAAGCAACATCATGGAAGTGCGTTGGCGTGAGGTCGCGACCATCTTCACCGACATCACCAGCTTCACGTCGATGGTGGAGAACGCCGCGCCGGACGTGCTGGGTATTCTGCTCAAGGAATATATGGGCGGATTGACCGACATTGTGTTCGGGCATGAAGGTACGGTCGCGAAGATCATCGGCGACTCGATCCATATTCTGTTCAACGCTCCCGGAGACCAGCCGGATTATGCGAAACGGGCGATTGCCTGCGCGCATGATCTCGATGCCTGGGCCGAGGAATTTCGCAAGCGCTGGAAGTCCCAAGGTGTGAAATTCGGAGCGACCCGCATTGGTGTTCACGCCGGCCCGGCGATGGTCGGTAATTTCGGCGGCAGCCGTTTCTTCGATTACACTGCGCATGGCGATACCATCAACACCGCGGCACGGCTCGAGGTCGCCAATAAATTTCTCGGTACCCGCATCTGCGCCAGCGCCACCGTCGTCGATAGGACTGAAAAACTTTGCGGCAGGCCCGTTGGCGACCTTGTGCTGCGCGGACGCAGGGAGCCGCTTCGTGCTTATGAGCCGTTGTCGGCAGCAGCGTTCGAAGCACCGACGACAGCGAAGTATTTTGAAGCCTTCGCCAAGCTTGAAGCCGGGGACGCCGCGGCAATGCCGGCCTTCGCAGCAATTGTCGGGCTGCATGCCGACGATACGCTCGCCGGCTTCCATCTGAGACGGTTGCTCAACGGCGCCAAAGGCGTCCGCATGCAACTGGAATAGGACATCCAGGGACAATAGACATGACACGTGATTTTCCGGCCGGCAATTACCGGTTCATTCCGGCAGTGTTTCAGTATTCGAGCGGCGCCGCCGCCGATTCCGGTTTTGAAGTCGAGCGCGTACGCTTCGACAGGCTGGTGCCGCTGGCCGAGGGCTTTGCGCAAATCGCAAAATATATTCAAGCCGCGGGGCGGCCGCTGACGTCATTCTGCGCCTGCGAGCTGCGCTCGCCCGCTGCCTTTACCGAAGACGGATTTAGGATCTTCAATCAGCACTACGTCAAGACGCTCGCCGAGTGGAGCCTGTTCGACGGGTCAGTCAATCCGGTGGCGCGCAGCAATGTCTGTCCGGAGATCGATCCGCCGGCAGAGCCGTCGTTCCATGCATTCTCGTTTACGCGGCCGAGCCAAACCACGACGCCGACCTTCGTGATCGCCGGCGGCGCTGAATTGCGCGACGGGCCGGGCGGCTATCCCGAGCGCACCGTGCGCTACCGCGACCTCAGCCCGGACGGGTTGCAGGAGAAAGTCCGCTTCACGGTCGCATCGATGGAGAGCCGCCTCGGCGCGCTCGGGTTCGGATGGAAGGATACCACCGCGGTGCAGGCCTACACCGTGCACGACTTCCATCCAATCGTAGCCGCGGAACTGGTCCGCCGCGGCGCCATGCGTTCGGGCCTGACCTGGCATTTCGCGCGCCCGCCGGTGATCGATCTCGAATATGAGATGGATTGTCGAAGGGTGGTGCGGGAGATGGTGATCTGAGTGTCGGCGCCGGCGGGTCACCTTGGCCCGCAAGCGGGGCGAGGTGATCGGAGAGCGCCGCGGTATTTCTCATCGCATATCATCGCTCGCGCGGATCGAGCGCGTCGCGCAGGCCGTCGCCGACCAGATTGAACGACAGCACCACCAGAAAGATCGCCAGGCCGGGCCACAGCGCCATCCACGGCGCGTTGGTCAGGAAGCGCTGCGCCGCGTTCAGCATGCTGCCCCACGAAGGCGCGGGCGGTTGCTGCCCAAGCCCGAGGAACGACAGCGCCGCCTCGGCGATGATCGCGGCTGCGATCGACAGCGTCGCCTGCACCAACAGCGCCGGCATGATGTTCGGCAGAATATGAAACAGCGCGATGCGCCAGCGCGGATTGCCCATCGCGCGCGCGGCCTCGACATAGTCCTCGACCTTGACGCTCATGACCTGGCCGCGCGTCAGTCGCACGAAGATCGGCGTCGCGGAAATGCCGATCGCGATCATGGCATTGCCCAGGCTCGGACCCAGAAACGCCGCCAGCGCGATGGCCAGGATCAGGAACGGGCAGGCCAGCATGGCATCGGTGATGCGGCTGATCAGGGCGTCGATGAACCCGCCGCGATAGCCCGACAGCAATCCAAAGGGCACGCCGATCAGAAGCGCAATTCCGACCGAGATGGCGCCGGCCATCAGCGAGGCGCGGGCGCCGTAGATCACCCGGCCAAGAATGTCGCGGCCGAGGTCGTCGGTGCCGAACCAGTGCAGCGCCGACGGCGGCTTGCGGACCAGCGTCCAGCTGGCCGCGATCGGGTCATAGGGCACGATCAAGGGGGCGAACAGCGCGAGCATGATGAAGGCGCCGATCACGGCGAGGCCGGCCACCGCGCCCTTGCGCTGAAACAGCCGGCGCAGCGCACGCCGCGCCGGGCTTTCCAGCTCATCGCGGCCGGCAAGGGGGAGGGTTGCGAGCGTGGCGTCGGTCATCGGCTTACACCCGCAGCCGTGGATTGACGAGGATATAGGCGATGTCGGCGACGAGATTGAGCGTGATGTAGATCGTCGCCGTCACCAGCACGACGCCTTGCACGACGGCATAATCGCGATTGAACACCGCATCGACGATCAGCTTGCCAAAACCTGGAATCGAAAAGATCTGCTCGGTCAGCACCGCGCCCGACAATAGCGTGCCGAGTTCGAGCGCGCCGAGGGTGATGACCGGGGTCAGCGCGTTGCGCATGGCGTGCTTGAGGATGACGGAGCGTTCCAAAAGGCCCTTGGCGCGGGCGGTGCGGACATAATCGCTTTCCAGCACCTGCAGCATGGCGCTGCGGGTATGCCGCATCAGGATCGCTGCGATCGCATTGCCCAACACAAACGCCGGCATGATGGTGGAGGCAAGGCTGGCGCGCCAGTTCTCGGAGAGCGGCACATAGCCCGACGCCGGCAGCCAGCCGAGCTCGATCGAGAACAGGAAGATCAGCATGATGCCGAGCCAGAAATTCGGCGTCGAGATGCCCCAGAGCGCAAACAGATTGGCGCCGTAGTCCCAGGCCGTGCCCTTTTTCACCGCCGACACGATCCCGGCGGGAATGCCGATCAGGAAGGCGATCACGATGGCCATCGACGCCAGCTGCATCGTCACCGGGAGTTTTTGCGCGATCAGCTCGCGCACCGGCACCTTGATGCGCAGCGACTCGCCGAAGTCGCCCGATAAGACGCCCTTGACCCAATACACATATTGCACCGGTATGGGCTGATCGAGCCGGTATTGCTGGCGGATCTGCGCGATCACATTGGGATCGCGCTCCTCGCCGGCCATCACCAGCGCCGGATCTCCGGGCAGCAATTGCTGCAGCGAAAAGATCAGGATCGACACGAAGAACAGCGTCGGGATCAATTGGACGATGCGCTTGGCGAGGAAATTCAGCATGGCGCGGTTTGTGTCCCGGACGCCGCGCAGCATGCAATGATGCGCTGCAGACACGGGACCCGGTTGGTGGGGACGATAGCTCCCGGCTCCGTGGAGCAGCGCAAGGACGCTGCACCGCGTCCGGGACGCGAGAATGCGAGAACCGTCGTCACTTCAGCGTCAGCCCGATCACCCGCACCAACCCGTCCGGCATCTGCTTGTAGCCTTCGAGTTTTGCAGTGTGTGCGATCAGAACGTTGCGATGGTAAAGATAAATGATCGGCTCATCCTCGAGTATCTGCCTAGTCATCTTTTCATAGATGGCCTTGCGCGCCGCGAAATCGCTGACTAGGCGGGCATCGTCGAGGGCCTTGTCGACGTCGGGATTGGAGTATGCGCTGTAGTTCTGCGGAGCCTTGCTCTTGTGGAAGATATAGGAGTTGCCGTCGGGATCGATGCGGCCGCTCCAGTCAAGCAGCAAGGCTTGATATGCGCCGGCTTCCGCCTCTTTCAAGGCAGTGGCAAATTCGGTGACCCTGATCTTGAGATCGAACCCGGCCTCGGCCGCCATGGACTGGATCACCTGCGCGACGACTTCCCTCTCGGTCTCCTTCGGCACCATGAAATCCACGCTGATGCGCCCGGTGATTCCAGCTTCTTTCAATAACGCCTTGGCCTTGGCGAGATCGCGCGGACGGACCGGAAAGGCCTTCTGGTAGAAGGGGTGTTCCGGATTGATCCATTGATTGCCGGGCGTGAACTCGCCGTTGTAAACGACCTGATTGATCGCCTCGCGATCAGGCGGGGATCGGCGCGCACGTCCTTGATGTCGGTCGCCAGCAGACGCTCCATCAGATCGAGCCCACCCGATTTCAGATTGGCGAGCCGCACTGTGGAGTCGACGATCGGCAGATACACCACGCGATCGATAAAGACGTTGTCCTTGTTCCAATAGTCCTTGAACCTCTCGACCACAATGCGGTCCTGCTGCACGCGTTCGACGAATTTATAGGGACCAGCACAAACCGGGTGCAGTCCGAACTTGTCGCCAGCCTCTTCGGCGGCCTTCGGCGACACCATCATACCGGCGCGATCCGTCAATTGCGCGACCAGCGGCGAGTACGGCGACTTGAGCACCAGCTTGATGGTGAGGGGATCGACGACGTCGACATGGTCGAGTGCGGCGAGTTCCGGTTTCCGGAACGATCCTGGAAATGTCAGATGCCGTTCCAGCGAAAATTTTGCGGCTTCGGCGTCGAACGGCTCGCCATTGTGGAATTTCACGTTCGGCCGTAATTTGATCGCGACTTCCTTGCCGTCGGCGGATGTCTCATGGCTCAATGCGAGTTGCGGCACGATATTGAGCTTCTCGTCGATGTCGAACAGCTTGTCGCAAAGCGAGGCAAATACGATGCGACCGACATAGGTGCGCGCCAGCGTCGGATCGAGAATATCGGGATCTTCGGCAAGGCCGATGCGCAAGGTGGTCTGGGCATGGACGCCGGTTGCGATCGATAGCAACAACGCCGCCGCTGTAGCCGCCAAGCGTAAGATTTTCATCGGACTGGTCTCCTCATTAACGTTTCACCCGGCCGCCGGCGGCATGGCCCCGACTGTATCAACCCCGGAACAACCTGCACCTTCCGCCCGCCCGCTGAAGGCCGCCACCAATCGTTCCAGTGCGGGCGAGAAGGCGCCATCGATCGGAACGATGGCGTCCGGCGGCGGCAGCTCCGCCGTGCGATGGCAGGCAGTCAAGTGCCCGGCCGCATCACCGAGCAGTTGCGGCCGTTCGATCCGGCAGCGCTCGATCACATAGGGGCAGCGGGTATGAAAGCGGCAGCCGGACGGCGGGTTGAGCGCGCTCGGCATCTCGCCCTGCAACAGAATGCGGCCGCGCCTCGCCTGTGGCTTGGGGACTGGAATCGCCGACAACAGCGCCCGGCTGTAAGGGTGACGCGGCGAGGCGAACAGTCCCTGGGTATCCGCGGTCTCGACGATCTCGCCGAGATTCATCACGGCGACGCGATCGGCGATGTGCTTCACCACGGCAAGGTCGTGCGAGACGAAGATGTAGGCGAGGCCAAGCCGGTCCTGCAGGTCGCGCAGCAGGTTCAGGATCTGCGAGCGGATCGACACATCCAGCGCCGACACCGGCTCGTCGCAGATCACAAGCTTGGGCTCAACCGCCAGCGCCCGCGCAATGGCGATGCGCTGGCGCTGGCCGCCGGAGAATTCGTGGGGGTAGCGGCGCGCGAAGCGCGGCTCCAGCCCGACCAGGCGCAGCAATTCCTCGACGCGATCGCGGCGACCCGAGGCCGGCACCAGATCATGCAGCGCTAAGGGTTCGGTCAGGATCTGGCTGACGGTCATGCGCGGATTGAGCGACGCATAGGGGTCTTGAAAGATGATCTGCGCATGCTTTCGGAAGGCGCGCAATTGGTTGGCATCCAATGCCAGGAGGTTGCGGCCCTCGAAGCGGATGTGACCTGAATCCGGCTCGATCAGCCGCAGCACCAGCCGGCTCAGTGTGGATTTGCCGCAGCCGGATTCACCGACCAGCGCCAGCGTCTTGCCGCGCTCGACGCTGAAACTGACGCCATCGATCGCCCTGATGAACGCGGTCGGCCGGCCGAACGCCGAGCGTTTGGCGACGAAATGCTTGACGAGATTTTCGGCCTCAAGCAGCGCGGTCATCTTCTCGCCTCACGAAGGCAACGGCTATCGTGTCCCGGGCGCTGCGCAGCGCAAGGCGGTGCGCTGCAGCACCGGGACCTAGCTTGCAGGGGAATTCTGGACCCCGGTTCAGCGGCGCAACACTGCGTTGTGCTGCACCGCGCCCGGGGAACGAATTCGGGTCGCGTCGCCATCACGACACCAGCCTCTCCAGCGGCGCCTTGACGCAACGCGACCAGTGACCGGGGTTCACAGCCAGCATCGGTGGCGGCCCTTCAAGGCAGATATCACTGGCGAACGGACAGCGTGCGGCGAAGCGGCAGCCGGTCGGCGGCGCCGCCATGTTCGGCACCATGCCCTCGATGGTAGCCAGATGCGAAGCGCGGCGGTCGAGCCGCGGGATCGAGCCGAGCAGGCCGACGGTGTAGGGATGCTGTGGTTGCGCGAACAACTCGTCGACGGTTGCACGTTCGACGATCTCG
>WNFW01001033.1_pt1 | contig 18559 bp, 11 predicted proteins | sample 5400131 | NCBI WGS metagenome assembly WNFW01 (sample SAMN13153362, study PRJNA577476) | soil metagenome | isolation source: 20 cm soil or saprolite under grassland replicate 1 | place: USA:California | collected 2016-06-15 | reverse complement strand
CGGATCGTGGCGCGGGAGCTTGCATTCGCCTATCGATCGTCGGTCAAGAAGCTGAAGGGCTATATGGCCCGATCGACCGTCGAGCGCCTTGCCAACTGGATCCTGACCGAGGCGAAGGATCCTGCTCAGGGCAATATCGTGGTGCCGTTCGACCGCGGCACGCTGGCGTCGCATATCGGCACTACGCGACAGAATCTATCCCGCAGCCTGGCGCTGCTGACAGAATGTGGCGTGCGGATCCGCGGCCGCGAAATCATTATCGACAACAAGGATCAACTGCAGGCCTTAGCGCGACCACAGATATTAATCGATGATCCAAAGTCGTGATTTTGTTCAGGGTCGATCACGCCACGCAGGGCATCTCTGACCCCGTGCGGCGAAGTCCGCGTTCATGTCGGCATCGCCTTCGGCGAGCCGACACGTATGAGAATCCTGTAAGTTGTTCTCTGGTGATAGAACGAGAATACTCGTGGTTTTGTCGGCAAGTGGCTCTGGGCTGAGGACGATCATACCTTGATGCAAATCAATTCGTCCTTTCGATCCGGCAGGATAAGCTGCGACCTGGGAGGAGTGAACGTGGCGCAGACCACCGAACACCATGCCAATCAGGTGCAGGCTGCCGTCGAGCACGGCTCTGCCGCAAAATCGGCTATGGTAGCCTCCTGGCGGCGATCATCGTTCTTCCATCGCCTTGATCCGGCCGAGCAAAATCTGCCACTCATTTCATGATCTGCTTGATCACGAAATCGTTCACGTCGACCGGCTTGGCGCTGCTGGTAGACGAGCGGCGGCTTGATTGGGAAAAGCCGGTGCGCGACTACATCCCGGAATTCCGTCTGTACGACGCCGTCGCGACCGATCGGATCACGGTGCGCGATCTGCTCTGCCATCATTCCGGGCTGCCGCGCCACGACTGGATTCATTTTCCGGGCGACCTGTCGCCCGCGCAAATGCTGGCCACGATGCGTTATCTTGAGCCGAGCGAAGACATCCGCAGTACCTTCCAATATCAGAACCTCTGCTATCTGGTCGCCGGTATGGTGGCCGAACGGATCAGCGGCCAGAGCTGGACGGAATTCATCCGCGTGCGACTGACCGAAAAGCTGAACATGACGGTAACGTTCACGGCGGAGGAGCTCATCGCCGCCGCCGATGCCGCCGTGCCGTATACAATGAACGGCGACACCCGCTTGCGCGCTAATCTTTACCCGATCAGGACCATACCCGCGGGCGGTATCAACACGTCCGTCGCGGGTCTGGCGAAGCGCTTTCATCTCGATCAAGGCACATTCGAGGGGCAGCGCCTGCTGTCAGCAACGCTGATACGGAACCTGCATGCGCCACGGGTGTATGTCACCGCGTCCGAATTCGCCGAGATTGGCGACGTGCATTACGGCCTCGGCTTCGGTTCGCAGACCTATCGGGGGGAACGGGTCGTGGGTCACAGCGGCGGCTGGATCGGCTGGAGCACGCTGCTGACGATGCTGCCCGACCGCGGCGTAGGCGTCGTCGTCCTCACCAATTCGAGCGACAACCCGGTTCCCAGCATTCTCGCCAACTACGTGTTCGACCGGGCCTGCGGCCAGGAGCCAGTGCAGTGGCTCGAGCGCTATCGCGAGCGGCGCCGCAAGGCCGTGGTACAGCGCGACGTGGACCGGCAGGCGCACCAGGTATTCCGGCGGCCGAACACGCGCCCAAGCCACGATTTGGCCGACTATGTTGGCGACTACGATCATCCCGGCTATGGCCGGATGAGCATCACGGAGGCCGGCAACGAATTGCGGTGGACGTATCGCGGCATGTCGGCTCCGCTGGCACATCGTCACTACGATATTTTCGAGCTGCCCGAAGCGCCGGAGCGGCCGCTGCCCGACCAGCTTGCCATTTCGTTTTCCACCGACCGCGAAGGAAACATCACGTCGCTGTCCGCCCCCTTGGACCCGCTGGTCAAAGACATCTTGTTCACGCGCATTCCTGCCGGGGACTGCATGGACCCGGTCTTTCGCAAGGAATGCGTCGGCACTTTCAGCCGACCGCAGATGAGCGTCGTCGTCAGCCAGGACAACGATGAACAGCTGGTGTTGACGGTTGGCAGTCAGCCAACCTACACGCTCATCCCGTATCAGGGCCGGGCCTTTGTTATCGCCGAAGTCAAGGGTTTCCGCGTCGAATTTCGCCGCGGAGCCCACGGGACGGTGAACGAGTTGGTCTTTCATCAACCCAACGGGACGTTCGTAGCTCCGCGGTTAGGACCATGAGCGTCCCAGACTATTGCACCGGCCCCGTTGATCAGTTTGCAAATTAATGAGCAAACGATCACGATGACGATGCCGCCTGGGCCAGAACGGCGGCGATGATGGACAGCGGCTGAAAAGCTGCGGATTATCGAAGACAGCCTGACGGCCAAGATGCCCATTGTAGAGGTAACCACCATCATCGGAATGCGGTCAGTTTCGGATGGGCTGCTGATCCTCAAGCGTTACATTTTTGATCTGTTGTCCAATTTATTCGCCGTAACCCGCTAATCTACGATCAGGACATAATCGGCCTGCCCCGACTTGTCTCCGCAGTATATGTTGGGATGAGAGCTGTGGAGAAAGCCGATATGATCAGCAGGATGCGCGAAGCCGTCTAGTTCGATTGTCGATCGAGCTTCCCAATCTCTATTTGCAAACGCGCCCAAAAATTCGGCGGGAACGGAGTCGTTTGTATAACGAACGCAGCAGCTTAAGTGCTGGCTGGGGCGGGAGGGATCGAACCTCCGAATGGCGGAATCAAAATCCGGTGAATTCACGAGTGAAATCAATGAGCCTTCTGAATTTTCGGCTTACGTTCACCCATTGACAGCATTGGTGAATTTCCCGCGTTCAGAATGCCGCGATGCCAGGGTGCCCCAGGGGAGCGGCCGCCAGAGAGACGAGCGCGAGCGTAACAGGCGCTCGCGCGAGCTTTGAATTCGGGCAGGTCGGTCGGGAGCTTAACCGCGAGGCTGCGCAGGCCCACCTCGCCAGACGTGCTCAAAGGCAGATTACCTGCACAAGCAGGTACCCGCAACGCGACGGGTCAAGCACCGCAGAAGGTGCGAGGCTCGGAGCCGCCGCTAGCGTTTCTCTGTGCCGTTTCATGCTTTGCGGGCTGCGCGATGCTTTGTGGCTGCGCGGATACGCTCACTTACCCTTACCTTTACCTTTATCGTTATCATGCTTCTGGCCGCCCTTGCGCTCACCCTTGTGGGCGCCCTTGTGGCCGCCAGCACCAGGCCCGGTTCCAGACTTGTCGCCCTTGGCGAGGATCACATTTGGTCCCAAGAAGTCTTGGTCGCCACTTCCGGCGATGCCGCCGGGAGCGATTTGACCTGGCTGGATGGCAACGCCAGCAGCTCCCAATTCAGAGTCTCCGACTAGCGCCCGTCCGGCTGTCAACGCCATCACTGTCGTTGGCGCACAAAAAATGACTGTCAGAACCAAAATCGTTCTTCGCATGGCACCCTCCATCTGGGAAACTGATGGGAAACTCCGAATTCACCCCTAAGTTCCCAACACTCAAGGGACGCACGTGATCGGCCCCCAGGAGATCGCGCCGGTCTCGACGCCGGCCCCCCTTGTGCGCGGGCTTCCGGAGCCAGGGGTTGCTCGGTCCAGGCGAGACCGTCTCGACTACGCACGAGAGCAGACTTGATCCAATTGAGGATGCCAGCAATGGGTCAAAGGCAGAAGTCGTCCCTGCCCTGCTCCCCGTCCGTTATGGGCGCTCGCGAATTCGAGATTTTGGTCGGTTCTGCCGCCCCATCCGCTGGGCGCGTCTGGACGACGACTATTCCAACGTGCTGGGAGCTCTTATACGCCGGTTGCGACAACGGTAGGGCATCGTTGACATGATTGGAAGTCCATCCGGCAACGGTTCGTCATCCAAATAGCTATCGCCACGAGGACACGCCGATCCCGTCCGAGTCAATCCCGCCACAAAACGCAGCCAACCGCGCCCCTCCGACGCCGTTTCGGCAGTGTCCAGACCACGCTGTTCGCGTGCCCGCATTTCTCCGACATTCCTGCTGCCATCCATTAAAAAATCCTGCGCCGGCGCGCGTGAGCGAGAGAACTGTCATGGGACTTCCTCGAACGCTTCGGCCCATCGCCCCGTCATGCCGCAGTCTCCATCGGCTCCGGGTTCATTAGTGCAGGCCATCGGGAATTGCGCGAGCTGCTATGGACGCCGAGGTACTGGAACCAATTTGGGGACCGGGCATTGCCGCCCAGGCATGAGTGGGACGGACGAATGGACGCAAGTTCGACATCCCGTTCTCTTTGGAGCGCGGCAGCGTGGATCGCGGCTGGCTCGGTAACGAGCCTTTTCGCATTAAGCTTGGCCGTGAACGGCGCGACAGAAGATTCCCGATTGCTGGCCGACGCACAGCAGGCATTTAAGCCGTTGCCTAGGGACATGGCGACGCCGGAGTTCCCGGTCACGCCGGAGCGCGTCGAACTGGGTCGTATGCTGTTCTTCGACTCCCGTGTTTCGGTAGATGGCACGGCGAGCTGCGTTCGCTGTCACGAGCCGTCTCTTTATGGGACCGATGGGCTGAAGAAACCTCACGGCGCGCGCGACGCGATCAACCCGCGCAATGCGCCAACCGTACTTAACGCCGCCCTGCAGTTTAACGCGCATTGGCGCGGCGACCGGAAAAATGTCGAGGACCAGGCAACACAAGCGTTGATCGGTCCGACAAGTTTCGGCAATTCCGACTATGATTCAGCGATGAAAGATATAAAGGCAATTCCCGGCTATCCGGAGATGTTCGCCAAGGTATTTCCGGGCGAACAGGATCCTGTGACGCCGGAAAATTGGGGCAAGGCAATTGGCAGCTACGAGCGCACGCTGGTCACTCCGTCTCGCTTCGATCAATATCTTTCGGGCGATGTCCAGGCTCTCTCAAGCGCCGAACAGCGCGGGTTGAGAACGTTCCTGGAGACTGGCTGCGCAACCTGTCATAACGGCCCAGGCGTCGGGGGTAGCATGTTCCAGAAATTTGGGGTCCTCGAAGATTATTGGAAGGAAACAGGAAGCACCGGGATCGACAAGGGGCGCTTCGACGTCACGCATAACGACGCCGACCTGTACGTGTTCAAAGTCCCCAGCCTGCGCAACGTTGCAATGACGCCGCCATATTTCCACGACGGAGCAATCAACACTCTGCCAGAAGCCGTGAGTATCATGGCCAAGGTGCAGCTGGGAAAGGATCTTGCTCAACAAGACGTTGCGAACATCGTAGCCTTCCTGGGAAGCCTGACCGGCCAGTTACCGGATAATTTTCGCGAAGTGCCTGTACTGCCCCCTAGCGCCTTCGAAGCGCCGAATCAAACGACCGGACAGAGGCGCTGAGCACCGAGGCACGAACGCTCGGCCATATCCGCCAGGTCACCCCACGCGAGAGTGAGCCATGACGCGAACCATTTTGAGCATGCTGATTTTGATCAGCCGCGTCGAGAGCGCAGCCGGTCAAGATCAGCGTAGCAAAGGGTCGAGCGATGCAGTTCGCGGCGAGGGTCCGGTTCGGAGCGCTTGCGAGGCTGAGATCGAGAATTTCTGCCCTGGCGAAGAGCGAGCTAACCGCTGTCTGCAGGACCAGAACCCAAATGATTTGTCACAAGGATGCAAGTCGGCATTGGCGAGGCGAGGTCGTACCAGCGTAACACCACAGGGGCGGGTTTGAAACCATTCCTTAGGTCTTCGGTCCGTCCATGTCATCGCGCTCGGGCTTCTGCCTGCGCCCAAAGCGACGTCCGTGGCGAGGCGATGTTCCCTTCCCGGCCGAAGCAACGTCCCGCTCGCCCGGCTGGTGCCGCTTGCCGGGCGGTCGTCGGTCCAATTCGTTGCTGTGCGGCTGTACAGCAGCTTCGCTGGAAGCCTTCGAGCCCGAGTCGGCGACAACACGCAGGACGATCACCGACACGAAACCGCTGAGCACGCCGGCGATCAGATTCGGCACCAGCTTGACGGCGGGAAAGAGGTAGATCTCTGCCCGCGCACCGAGCAGCAGCACGACGACAAATTCGGTCGCGGTGCGGGCGATGGCCGCGAAGAACCCAAGCACGCAATAGCCGAGCGCCCATGGTGGCCATCGCCGCACCAGCGGCTCGCCAATGTCAATGACGAGCCCCGGTGCGACGTGCTTGAATATTTCCAGCACACCGAACCGGCCGTCGCCCTGGAGGAAGCCGATGACACCCATGATCGAACCCGCTGCAGTGGCGCCCCACCGGGATTGCGTCAGGCGCGCGGCAAGCACATACAACGGAAACAATAGAAACGTTTTGTGCCCGGACGCGAACGGCAGACCCGGCAGGATCTTAAGCATCTTGAGCGACGCCATGCACAGGGCGATTCCGGTAATGACCGCGACATCATGAGCAAGTTGACCCCGAACCCGTGGGTCGGCATCGGCCGCGGCGCGGGTTTCCGCAAGTGCAATGTTCTGTCGGATGACATCGGCAAACGCGCCAATGTCGCCTCGCAAAACCTGCCGCAAAAAAACAAAAACTCCGGACCTCGACGCGCGGACGCGTGCGCGGCCGCCTCCACGCCCAGTTCCGTGCCTGCCTTCGAGGAGAGCAAGAGTCCAGTCGAGCGCATGCACGAACAGCGGCGGCAATCGGAATGCATGCAGGCCATCGACCAGATCGCGGCCGGTCCCGGTCAAGCGCACGACAGCTGATGCCAGCAGGACAGTCAGAATCTGCAGACACATGAGCGTCGCCTTTTCAAGCCCGCTCAAGTTGATCGTTAGCGGCCAGCCAACCCATGGAATGGGCCACTCCGTCAGCACGTCGTTTGCAGACGGGTTCTCGGATGGCAGCAGGGCATACATGCCAATTAGAAAGACGAACAGCCACTTAAGCCGTAAGGCCATGCGTGTGACATCTCGCAGACCGACTCGGCAGGCCAAGAGAATGATGGCCTGAATGCCTGCAAGGCCGGGAATGACAAACCAGCGCGCCGGCTCGGTCAGCGAAAGCGCCGGCACAGCGAACCCAACCACCGTCACCGCGAGGAGGTACGAGACCTTCAACACGGCGGTCCTGGTAGGGGTCTCGTGCTGTATCTCAGTCACGCTGGACCACTCCTCTGCCAATCCAGCGATGGCAATGAACGATACGCTGGATCGCGCTTGATCGGGACTGCTCTTACGTGCGTCTCGTTACCCATCACTTGGCCGGGATATCTACTGCCGCGCCCGCGTCGGTTCGAGTGCGCGGGGCGCGGTGTTCAAATCTGCGCCTTTCGACATTGGGGCGCAGGCGATCGAGCGCCAAATACACGACGGGCGTCGTGAACAACGTCAGCACCTGGCTCACTAATAGCCCACCAATAATTGAGATGCCGAGTGGCTGCCGAAGCCCGGAGCCGACACCCAGCCCGACCGCTAGCGGCACCGCCCCAAGAATCGCCGCGACGGTAGTCATCAGGATAGGACGAAATCTCAGACTACACGCCTCGAAAATCGCCTGCTCCGGCGAACAGGCGTATTCGCGCTCAGCGACGAGCGCATAATCGATCAACATGATCGCGTTCTTCTTGACGATGCCAATGAGCAGAATGATTCCGATCACGCCAATGAGATCGAGCGGGCGTCCAACCAACCAGAGCGCCAGGATGGCGCCGATTCCGGCTGACGGGAGGGTCGACAGAATCGTCACAGGATGGATGGTGCTCTCGTAGAGAATACCGAGCATCACGTACACGGCGAAAAGCGCCACAGCGATCAGCATGGGCTGCGTGGCGAGTGATTCCGTAAACGCTCGTGCATTGCCTTGAAAACTGCCCCGGATATGACTTGGCGGGCCAATTTCGCGCATCACGCGCTCGACGATCTCCGTACCTCGCTGGATTGGTAGGCCGGGTCGCATGGAGAACGTGAGCGTCACGGCCGGAGCTTGTCCTTGATGGGCTACAGCACTCATTTGGATGCCGTGCTCGACTCGCACAATGTTCCCCAGTGGGACCTGCCTCCCGCCTGGCCCTGCGACGTACACCTTCGCCAACGAGGACGGGTCCTCCTGCAGCTCCGGAGTGGCCTCAAGGACGACGTGATACGTGTAATGCGGAGCATAGATTGAGGAGACAAGACGCTGGCCGAAGGCATCATAGAGAGTCTGGTCGATATCATTTGGCGCCACCTGGAGCCGCGCGGCCGCGTCGCGGTCGATGACGAGCATCGCCTGCAAGGCGCCTACCTCAAGATCCGTAGTTACGTCGCGAAGATCGGGAAAGTCCTTCAGACGCTCTACAAGACGTCCCGCCCATTTCTCCAATTCAGACAGATCCGGTCCCGTGATGGTGTACTGATACTGTGCCTTGGAGATCCGGCCGCCGACGCGCACTTCCTGGACGGGTACCATATAGAGTGCAACTCCCTGTACCTCGCGCGTCGCTCGGCGCAGGCGCGCGATGACCCGCTCCGTGTCAAGGTCGCGCTCAGCTAGTGGCTTCAAGGCGATGAAGATGCGGGCCTGGTTCGAAGTGGCGCCGGATTGACCGGTATAGCTCCCCACCCTCGCTACAGCCGGATCATTGAGGAGGACGCTCATAAGGGCCTGTACCCTCCGCGTCATGGCCTGGAACGACACGGTCATCGGCGCTTCAGCGATGGCAACAATAGCGCCTGTGTCTTGCTGGGGGAAAAATCCCTTTGGCACCTGGATCCAAAGGACAACGGTGGCGAGGACAGTTGCTCCGATCATGACGAGAGTGGCGTTGCGATGTCGCAGGACGACCACGAGGGCCGCTTCGTATACGGCGAGCAGCTTCTCGAAAATGAGCTCAAGCGGGGGTTTCCCCGCCCCCGTGCGCGCCTGACCGAGATAGGCGCCCATGACCGGAACCAATGTCAGGGACACCATCGCGGAGATCGCGATGGCCAGCGCCAACGTGACGGCAAACTCGCGGAACAGCCGCCCGATCATGCCCCCCATGAACAGAAGCGGGATCAAGGCGGCGATCAGGGACACGCTGATCGAAACTACCGTGAAACCGATCTGGCGAGCGGCTTGGCGCGCCGCCTGGAGCGGCGACTCGCGGCTTCCCATCCGGCGGCTGATCGCTTCGATGACCACGATAGCGTCGTCGACAATGAAGCCCGTGGCAACCGTGAGCGCCATCAGAGACAGGTTGTCGATGCTGTAACCGAGCAGGTGCATCGCGCTGAAGGTACCGGCAATCGACAGCGGGATGGTAATTGCTGCGGCCAGGGTGGCCCAGAGCCGCCGCAAGAACAGGAATACCGTAACCACGATAAGTCCGAGGCTGATCAGGAGGCATAGTTCTATCTCACGCACGCTAGCGCGGATCGTCTCCGTTCGATCGTTCATCACCGACAGATCAACGGCCGGCGGGAGCCAAGCCTGCAGTGTAGGAAGGAGCGCGCGGATACGATCCACTGTCTCGATCACGTTGGCGTTGACCTCCTTGAAGACGAAGACCAGTACGGCGGGCTGATTGTTGAACCACCCCGAGGTGCGGACGTTCTCGACGCCGTCGACGACCGATGCAACCGCATCGAGCCGGATCGGCGTTCCGTGGCGGGTAGCGACGATCACTGACTTATATTCGTCGGCCCAGCGCATCTGGTCGTTGACGCGAATGACATAAGAGCCGTCCGTTGCGTCCATGCCTCCCTTCGGTCCCGTTGCGTTGATGGCATTCAAGGCGGCCCGTACATCCTCAAGACCGAGTCCCATCGAGGCAAGCGCAGCTGGGTTGACCTGCACGCGCACCGCAGGCTTCTCGGAGCCGTTGACCGTGACTTGACCGACGCCCTGCACCTGAGAAAGCTGCTGCGCCAGAATCGTTTCTGCCGCCTCGTAGACCGCGCCGGAAGGAAGCGACGTGGATGTCAGTGCCAAGATCAGGACCGGCGCCGCCGATGGATTATTCTTGCGCCAGGTTGGCGGGCGCGACATACCCGCCGGAAGATCGGGTGCTGCCGCGTTGATAGCGGCTTGCACGTCGCGAGCCGCTGCGTTGATCGGGCGGTTAAGCTCGAACTGGACGACGACGGTCGTGGTGCCGAGAAGACTGGTGCTGGTGAGCTCCGCAATGCCGGCGATTTGTCCGATCCGCCGCTCCAGCGGTGCGGCGACGGCGGTGGCCATCGTTTGCGGTTCGGCGCCCGGAAGCTCCGCCGTTACCATGATGGTCGGGTAGTCTACCTGCGGCAGTGATGCCACAGGCAGAAATCGAGACGCCAGTGCACCGCAAAGCAGCAGCGCCAGCATCAGCAGGCTGACGCCGACAGGTCGCCGCAGGCACGTTTCCAGATAGCCCACCATTAACTCCGATCGTTTTGGCTCGTGCTACCTCATTCCGCAGCCCCCAGACTCATTCGCAAGCGACGGCGAAGCAGCGCCCGGACCTGGTCGAGCGCAACGTAGATTACCGGGGTCGTGTAGAGCGTCAGGAATTGGCTGAGCAGCAAGCCACCGATGATCGCAATGCCAAGTGGACGGCGCAGCTCTGATCCTGGACCGGTGCCGAGCGCGAGAGGAATGGATCCAAGAAGGGCCGCCATCGTCGTCATCATAATTGGACGGAAGCGCTTTAGCGAGGCCTCGAAGATCGCTTGCTCCGGACGCAGCCCTCGCGTCCGCTCCGCATCCAAAGCGAAATCGATCATGATGATCGCGTTCTTCTTAACGATCCCGATGAGGAGGATGATAGCGATCACCGCGATCAGCGACAGGTCGTTTCCCGTGATCATAAGCGCGATCAAGGCGCCGATTCCCGCGGAAGGTAATGTCGACAGTATCGTAATCGGGTGAATGGTGCTTTCGTAGAGCACGCCGAGTACTATGTAGACGGCGAACACGGCGGCGAGGATGAGCCAAACCTCGCTCACGAGTGAGGCCCGGAACTCGGCGGCCTCGCCGGCGAACGAGCCGATGACGGAATCGGGCATGCCAATCGCCGCCTCTGATTCACGCAAGGTCTGCACCGCCCGTCCGAGTGAGACACCCGGGGCCGGATCGAAGGAGAGCGTGACGGAAGAAAAAAGGCCCTGATGTGTGATCGCAAGTGGGGCGTTACCAAGCTTCACCGTGGCGAAGCTTTCGAGTGGAACCTGTTTGCCCTGGCTCGATTGCACATAAAGGCGTCCCAGGTCAGCTGGGTCGAGCTGGAAGTCCGGCGCCACCTCCAATACGACGTGATACTGATTCTGCTGCGTGTAGATGGTCGAGACTTGACGCTGCCCAAAGGCATCGTAAAGCGTATCATCTATTGTCTGCGGAAGCACTCCAAGGCGTCCAGCCTTGTCGCGATCGATAACCACGTCGGCGGCGAGGCCGCCCGTTTGTTGGTCACTCGCCACATTGTGGAGCAACGGCGTCGAGCGCAGTTTTTCGAGCAACCGCCCCGCCCACTCGGCCAACTCCACGGGGTTCGCGTCGACCATGATGTATTGGTACTGCGTCCGACTGGTGCGCGTCCCAATCTGAATTTCGGGTGCGGGCTGGAGGTAGACCGAGAGGCCCTGCACCTCGGCCATGGTGGTACGGAGCCGCGCTGCGATTTCGGCAGCCGTGTCGGTCCGCTGGTCGCGCCGCTTGAGCACGATGGTCATACGCCCGCTGTTCGAAGTCGAATTAACAAGTCCGACGCCCACGAACGAATCAACACCCCCGACATCTCGATCGCGACGGACGATCTCAGCAGCCCTCGCCTGCAGCCGCACCATCTTCTGAAACGAAATTTCGGGCTCCGCATCGGTGGTCGCAACGATCACGCCTGTGTCCTGGACAGGCAAAAAGCCCTTGGGGACCAGCACGTACAGCGCGACGGTAGCGACCAGTGTCGCAATTGCGACCGCGAGTGTGGTCGCCTTTTGCCGCATCACCCAAGCGAGGCTCCGTTCGTAGAGCGCCAGACTCGTTGCGAATGCCCGCTCGGAGGCACGCAGGAACGCGTTGCTGGTCTGCTCCTGCTCTCTACGCAAGAGGCGCCCGCACATCATTGGGGTGAGCGTCAATGATACGATGGCCGACACAACGATGGTGACCGACAGTGTCAGCGAGAATTCCCGAAACAGTCGCCCGACGATTCCCTGCATGAATAGGAGCGGGATAAACACCGCAATAATCGAGACCGTCAGGGAGATGATGGTGAACCCAATCTGACGTGCGCCCTCATAGGCGGCTTCCAGCGGCGCCTCTCCAGCCTCGATGTGGCGCACGATGTTCTCGATCATAACGATGGCGTCGTCGACGAGGAAACCGGTTGCGACGGTGAGCGCCATGAGGGAGAGATTGTCGAGGCTGAATCCCGCCAAGTACATGACGCCGAACGTACCGATGATCGAAAGCGGGATGGCGACGCTCGGGATGACCGTCGCCCAGAAGCGTCGAAGGAACAGGAAAATCGCGAGCACGACCAGCCCGACGGTGAGCAGCAGCGTGAACTCGACATCGGCAATGCTGGCCCGGATAGTCTCCGTGCGATCGCTCAGGATCGTCAACCGAACCTCTTGCGGCAGGGCCGCACGCAGCCGCGGCAGAAGCTCATGAATTCGGTCAACCGTCTGGATGGTGTTGCTCCCAGGCTGGCGCTGAATGTCGAGGATGACGGCTTGTCGACCGTTGAACCAAGCGCCGACTTTCGCGTTCTCGGCCCCATAAACCGCGCTACCGACGTCGCCTACGCGGACAGGAGCTCCGTTTCGGTACGCGAGGATCACGTTTGTATAGGCCTCGGGTGCCAGAACCTGGTCATTAGCCCCTATCATGAATGATTGTTGGGGGCCGTCGAAGCTGCCCTTTGGCTGATCGACATTCGTGCGGCCCAGCACTGTGCGGACCTGTTCTAGGCTTAGACCATATGCGGCGAGCTGGACCGGGTTGACCTGGATCCGCACCGCAGGTTTCTGCCCGCCCTGGATCATCACCGCCCCGACGCCAGTTACTTCGCTCAGCTTCTGCGCCAGCACCGTATCGGCAAGATCCTGAACTTTCGTGATTGGCTGCGCGTCGGAGGTAAGGGCGAGAATCAGAATCGGCTGGTCTGCCGGATTCACCTTTTTGTACACTGGCGGGTATGGAAGGCCGCTTGGCAGCGAAGCTGCTGCCGCGTTGATGGCCGCCTGTACGTCCTGCCCAATCGCGTCAATGTCCCGGTCGAGGACGAATTGCATGGTGATCACGCTGATTCCAAACGAACTTGTCGACGTCATCAGCGACAGGCCTGCGATCTGCCCCAATTGCTGCTCGAGCGGCGTCGTGACCAGCGATGCAGTCGTGTCCGGGCCTGCACCGGGAAGCTGTGTCGAGACTTGGACGGTAGGAAAATCGATCTCGGGCAACGAGGAGACCGGAAGCAAACGAAATCCAAGCGCCCCGGCGACAAGGATCGCGACACTTATCAATGAGGTCGCGACCGGACGGGCGATGAAGGGTGCGGACACGCTCATGGCGGCCGCCGATGCTGCCGATTCGGCGCTACTTCTGATGGACGCATGGGCGAGCTGATCTGTGGGGCGGAGATGCCGCCTTCAGCGTCAGCCGTAGCCTCAGTCGGAATCACACTCGCGCCCGGCCGCAGTTGCTCCTGGCTGGTCACAACGACACTCTGACCGGGCTCGAGGCCGGATTCGACAAGTGCCACATTGCCGTCGATCTGGCCGACTCGCACCGGCCGCATCTCGACCCGGTTCTCGGGATCGACCACGTAAGCAAACGTACCGCTTGAATTACGCTGAACGGCCGCACTGGGCACGACGGTGCCGTCCTTGACGGTATCGAGCCGTACGCGAACGTTGACAAACTGCCCCGGCCAAAGCTTGCGCTCGGAGTTGGCGAATGTGGCCTTGAGCCTGATCGTGCCGGTCTGAGAATCGATGCGATTATCGAGAACCGCAAGGACGCCCTCTTCCCACAATCTCTTCCCGTCTGCATCGAGCGCTGCCACCGCAACCTTCCCTTTGGCGAGCGCATGATTGACCGTCTCGAGACGCTGCTGGGGCAGAGAAAAGGCGACGGAGATCGGTTCCAATTGCGTGATGACGACAATTCCACTCGACTCCCGCGCGCGAACGAAATTCCCTGCGTCAATGAGCCGCACTCCGGTGCGCCCGGAAATCGGCGCCCGGATGCTGGTGTATTCGAGTTCCAAAGTGGCTGCGTCGATGTTCGCCTGGTCCGTCTGCAGGGCCGCTTCCAACTGCCGGGTCAGCGCCCGCTGGGTGTCCACAGTCTGCTGTGTGGCAAACTGGCCAAGCTTCACAGCGCGATCGAGATCGAGCTTCGCGTTGGCCAGTTGTGCTTCGTCCTTCGCCTTTATGCCTTGGACCTGGCTGAGCTTGGCCTCATAGGGACGCGGGTCGACCTGGGCCAGCAGATCGCCGGCCTTTACTTCCTGACCTTCAGTGAATTCGACTTTCTGGAGTAGACCGTCGACTCTCGCTCTCACAGTGACAGTATTGAAAGCTTCAACGGTGCCAATGCCGTCAACATTAACCGGCACATCCTGACGGACCACTGGAGCCATGACGACGTTGACCGGGCCACTGAGGCGGTGCCTGCCGCGGCCTCCACCACCCCCTCCGCCGCCTCCACCCCCGCCACGATAGGCGTTTGCTACATCCGCGTCGTCGCGAGCACGGGTAGCCCCAGCCTGGTCATACACAAACCACACGGCCGCGGCGGCCATGATCAGAAGAACGCCCCCGGCACGAACCGCATTCAACATGGGGATCATCCATTGCGCATAATGTAGGCCTGCCTGAGAGGATTGGCAAAGGTCGCGCCATGAACTTGAAGAGCCTCTCAAGCGTTATCCTTGGTAGTTTTTGAAAAGTTCCGTTTGCATCGAGGAGATCTCTTATGCGTTGAGCACTCATCATCCTCGCCTCAGGCGTCTTCTTCCTCTGGCTTGGCCTCGGCGGTACCGAGGCCGCGTTCAGCCCAGCTCGGCTGGCGCAGCCGGAGGGATTGCTCATCCAGGCGCAGTACGATCCCGGTTGGCGGTGGCGCCACCCTGGCTGGCGTTGGCGGCATGCTTACGCTCATCCGTACTGGCACCGTTATCCCGGATGGCGCTGGCGTCATCCCGGTTGGCGTCAGGGCTATTAGCGTAGAGACGCGGCAGGAATCATCTGCGGTCCTGCGGCTGAAAGGTTTTGTCCGTCTGCGTTTCGTGCCGAACAGACGGGGTGACCGCCATGTAGAAGGTGCCAGCTAGCATTATTGACGCGACCATGCTGGCAAGCGCCTTTTTGACGGCTGTCGCGTCCGGCCGCCGCAGCAGAAGGGCCGACCAGAGCAGCAGGGACACCGCATAGGCAACGCCGGCAAAAGCAGCATGTCTCGCAAAAAACCGAAGGCTGGGTTCAGGTTCAAGACCTCCAGTCGAAAACAACGCGAACGCCGCATAGAGCAGGAGGCAGGTGGTCAGCAGCGATAGAGCCTGCAGCGCAAAGCGCCGAACGAAGCTGGTACCTGCTACCCCAAACATCGTCAGGGAGAACCAATGGAACTCCTCGGCCAGAATGACGAAGAGCGCGGCCGCCCCACCAATGCGAACCGGGTCCGGTATTTGGCGAATAAAGGTTTGAATGGCGGCCACCAGAGCAGATCCTGCGGCCCAGGCCGTGAAAGCGATAAGCACGAGCGTGGCCGCGATTGCCCAGACCAGCGCAGAGCCCCGCGCTCGCTTCGCCACGTTTGCTGGTCCAAAGCCTGACCCCTGAATTGCCGACGGGCCACTCTCCGCTTTCGAACCGATGCTTCGGTAGCGAGCCTCGCTCACTTCTTTGGCTTTCTTGGCTTCGTCAAAAATGTCCAAGTCCGACACCGGCCGCCAGCACTGCGTTTCATGGTCCAGGTATAGCGACCGGGGTTCGACCGCGCCGGATCGGATGGCTACGATCCAGTCTGACAAATCTGACATGTTCCGCTCGACACCGTCCGCGCCGATCACTCGATATGTGGTGCCTGACGGCAGTCCAGGATGGGCGATAGCCATTTACGGTTTCCCCGAATGAGTTCGGGAGCCTCGTGCACTGCAACGTTTGGCTTAGGTGAAAGTTACACAGGGAGGTTGTTGCAAAACGAAGCACTCCGGCTGGAGGGTCCGTGCCTAACATCCATGTCAGAATTCCTGAACATGCACGCCGGCAACCCGCCTCTCAGGCGTCCAAACGTTCAGGCACTAGGATCCGAAGCGCCTTCTTACTCTTGCTTTGCGCGGCTCTGCTTGCCCTAATTTGCACTGGCAATGCGCGACCCGCTCGGGCTGAGCGTCCGGATGTGCTCGTCTTCGCCGCGGCGAGCCTCAAAACTGCCCTCGATGAGATCAACGCCCAATGGCATGAGCGCACGGGCAAACATGCCGCAATCTCGTACGCTGCGAGCCCCGCGCTCGCCAAGCAGATCGAGCAGGGAGCGCCAGCCGACCTCTTCATCTCGGCGGATGAAGATTGGATGAACTACCTCGCCGAACGCAAGCTGATCAGGCCGGAAACCCGTTCGGATCTCGTTGGCAACCGCCTCGTGCTTATTTCGTCAAAAGGCGCCGATCTCCAGGTGATTATCGCGCCCGGGTTTCCCTTGTTGTCGCTTCTCGGACAGGGACGCCTCGCGATGGCCAACACGGACGCGGTTCCGGCTGGCAAATACGGCCGGGCGGCGCTTGAGGCGCTCGGCGTCTGGGAGTCGGTCAAGGGCCGCATCGCCCAAGCCGAGAACGTCCGTGCCGCGCTGCTCATGGTCTCCCGTGGCGAAGCCCCGCTCGGCATTGTCTATCAATCCGATGCAGCGTCGGACCCAAACGTATCGCACTTGGCGACCTTCCCGGAGAACACGCACCCGCGCATCGTTTATCCGATCGCGGTTACAGCCAGTTCGATGAAACCGGCCGCGGGTGCCTTCATCGACATGCTCAAGACGCCGGAAGCGCGCACTGTGTTTGAGAAGCAAGGTTTCACGTCGCTGAACTGAGGCCAGCCATGTTCACGCTAACGCCTGAGGAACAAGCCGCCGTCGAACTGAGCATACGGGTTTCTCTCTGGGCGACGGTGACGAGCCTACCGCCGGGGCTTGTCGTAGCGATGCTACTGTCTCGGGGAAAATTCTGGGGCAAGTCGGTCCTGAACGGAATTGTATTTCTGCCCCTGGTCCTTCCGCCCGTGGTCACAGGCTATATCCTACTTCTCTTGTTTGGCCGGCGAGGACTGCTCGGCGCCTTCCTTGCAGACAACCTCGGAATAGTCTTTGCTTTCCGGTGGACCGGCGCAGCGCTCGCTTGCGCGGTGATGGGATTCCCACTCCTGGTCCGAGCGTTACAGTTATCCATAGCCTCGATCGATCGCGGGCTCGAGGACGCGGCGGGAACGCTCGGTGCCAACTCCGTCTGGGTCTTCGTAACCGTGACCCTGCCGCTCATTTTGCCGGGTATCATCGCTGGCACAATTCTTTCGTTCGCGCGCGCCATGGGAGAGTTCGGCGCGACCATCACCTTCGTTTCAAATATCCCGGGCGAAACCCAGACGCTTCCTTCGGCCATCTACACGTTCACACAGGTTCCCGGTGGCGACGTTGCCGCATTCCGCCTCACCGTGATCGCGATTATGGTATCGATGTCCGCTCTGCTCATCTCGGATGCAATCGGCTACTTGGTTGGACGGCGTATCGGAGTGGAGGGATGATCCAAGTCGACGTTCAGCACCGTCTCGGCTCGTTCGATCTCAACGCCCAATTTGTGAGTGAGGGGCGGGTCACGGCACTCTTTGGTGAGTCCGGTTCCGGCAAGACGTCGCTGGTAAATATCATTGGCGGCCTTATCCGTCCTGACCACGCCTACATCTCGTTGAACGGCGACGTCATCGTCGACACAAAGCATAAAGTGTTTGTGCCAAAGCATCGTCGGCGGGTCGGCTATGTTTTCCAAGAGGGGCGGCTATTCCCCCACCTTACCGTGCGCCAGAACCTCCTCTACGGCCGGTGGTTCACGCCCGCGGCCAAGCGCCTGGGCGAGCTTGCGCCGATCGTCGAGCTGCTCGGGATCGGCCATTTACTCGATCGTCGTCCTCGCTCGCTTTCCGGCGGCGAGAAACAGCGGGTGGCGATAGGACGGGCCTTGCTGGCCACACCGCGGCTGCTACTGCTGGACGAGCCGCTCGCTTCACTCGATGAAGCGCGCAAGGCTGAGATCCTCCCTTATCTGGAGCGCCTGTACGACGAGACCAGGGTGCCCATCATCTATGTCAGCCATTCGGTGCCGGAAGTTGCACGTCTGGCGAGTACCATGGTCGTGATGACGGATGGTCTCGTCGTAGCGGCAGGACCGACCGCCGATATCATGGCGCGCCTGGATCTGATCCCATTCACCAATCTTGTGGAGGCAGGGGCAGTCCTCGAAGCAGAGGTCCTCGAGCACGACGAGCAATTTGACCTCACCGTATTGGGCCTCTGCGGAGGCCGGCTCTGGGTTCCGCGACTCAACGAGCGCACTCTCGGCACCAAGGTCCGGGTGCATATCCGTGCTCGCGACGTAATGATCAGCACGCGCCGTCCTGAGG
>WNFW01002970.1_pt1 | contig 18571 bp, 18 predicted proteins | sample 5400131 | NCBI WGS metagenome assembly WNFW01 (sample SAMN13153362, study PRJNA577476) | soil metagenome | isolation source: 20 cm soil or saprolite under grassland replicate 1 | place: USA:California | collected 2016-06-15 | reverse complement strand
CCGAGGCAGATCAAAGCGCCTGTCAAAAATACCATAAACTTTTGGAAGCGCGGTCTCCGGCCACTAAGGAGTAATTCAACGATCCAAAGAACCAGCGCAGCCAGCAAGATCCAGTCGGTTACTTGAATGCTCGCGGAAGTTGTGGCGCCATATGCCCAAGGCGCATAGATGAGGGCGGCAAAAAAAATCCAGCGACATGCGACGCGAAAGATACGAGAGATCACGGATCAGAAGTCAGAGGTCAGTTGGCGCGGAATTTGTTTCCTTCAATGCGCCAGAGTATCAAAACCGGCCCGCCCAAGCGAGCAACAACTCATCACGAATAACCAACAACCGTTGAGCTCAGCTCAACGTCCTTTGCCAAACAGCATCGTGTAGAACGTTTTCAACACAATCATCGCGTCCAGCTTTAGGGAATAATGCCGGATGTAGTAGAGATCGTATTTTAGCTTCTCCACGGCGTCCTCATCACTCTCGCCGTACGGGTAATTCACTTGCGCCCACCCGGTGATGCCCGGCTTCACCAGATGCCGAAAATGATAAAATGGAATCGTTTGCTCATAGCGCTCGGCGCACTTGCTCCACTCCGGGCGTGGACCAATCAAGCTGATATCTCCCTTGAGAGCGTTCCAAAGTTGCGGCAGCTCATCGAGTCGAAGCTTTCGCAGCCAATACCCCACAGACGTAATACGACGATCGCCTTCGCGCGTGTAAATGTCTTCGTCCGCATGATCTAAGCGCTGGCGCATCGTGCGGAATTTGAAAAGAATGAAACGTTTCCCGTCGCGGCCGACTCGTTCCTGTCGGAAAAAGACCGGCCTGCCGTCCTCCCCCCAAATGAATAGAGGGACAAGAATGAAGAGCGGAAGACACACGATTAGAGCTGTTGCCGAGGTAACGACATCGAACAGTCGTTTAAGATAATGGTAAGGAGAAATCCGAGCCAGTTGGAAACCAGTCTGGAGCGGCCAAAATGGATCGACAATACCCAGCGGCACATACCGCCACTGAGTTTCGTAAAACGACTCCAGCGTATAAACCCGGGTTTCCTGAAATTGCGCATGTACCAGTCGCTCCAGCAAATGTGTGCTGAGCGCGTTGGGTCGTTCAGCGAGAATGATGCCGCTATAACCATTGCCGATGCTACTTAGCTTCTGACCGAGATTTCCCTGCACAATAGGCGACCCTTCGCCCGCAATTGGTTTGCCCACGTGGTCCTCATTCAGACTCACAAATTCCAGCGGCTGCCCGTTTGATGAGTTCCTGTACGCCTCGTAAAATCGCGCTGCTGACCTGCCGCCGCCGATCACGAGAAAAGACCGACCGGCGCTGCTGGCGACCACATATTGTCGAATCAAGCGGCGGTAAATCAGTGATGCGGGCAGGAAGATCGCGAAACTAAAAAGGAGCACACCACGGCTTGGCTTCATAGTCTGATCAAAGGTGGCCGCAGAATAAATCAGCATCGCGCTGACGACAGCCGCGGCGATGACTGCGAGAACGTGTTCGGCCGCATAACTAAGGGTCAGCTTCTCCACAGTGCGATCGTATCCACCGATGAAATAGAGCGCCGTCAATATGACGCCGAGTTGAATGAAATTAATGATGAAAAACTGGAATGGCGTGGCGTAAAACGCATCGTACCTGAACCATCCTGCGATTCGGTAGACTCCAAGCCAGATCACTACATCAAGGAAAAGGCAAAGCACCGCAGACGACCATTCATGGCCTAGAAAACGGGGCCAAAGACCCGACCGCTGGGAACGCTGAGAGGTATCAAGCGCTTCCCGGCGGGCAGTCGAATAATCCCTCTGCAAACCAAGGATTTCCCTGGCTATGATCGAGGAGTCTTCGTTGTTTGGCATCAACGCGGCAAGTATATGCCTAACGGGAGCGAAGTGAAAGGTTTTAGCCGCTGGCAGTCTCGTCAGCCGTCACTTGTTTAGCGATAGCGTTCACTGCGACGCGTTATTTCGCGGTTGCCAAGGAAAAGTAAGTAAGTCACCGATACAGATATTCCCATCAGCGGCTACGCTTGACGCTCCGAATCGCCGCCATAATCTGAAACGCGCGCGGCTCAAGCGACGCAATTGCTATTGTGAATGTTTTAGCGGCTTTTTATCGCTCGTCCGTTGGAAAAAAAATGATCGTCGCGATCACCGGCATCATTTTGATTCTTTTCGTGATCGGGCATCTGCTCGGCAACCTGCAGATTTTTATCGGACCAGATTGGATTAATGGTTACTCGCAGCACCTCCGAGATCTCGGTCCGCTGTTATGGCTAGTTCGCTTGTTCCTCCTTGCCGCGGTCATTATTCACATTTGGGTGACGATCCAATTGGCCATTGAGAACCGCCGTGCCCGACCGGAGGCCTACATCGACAGGCGCTACGTCAAAGCAACGTTCGGATCACGTCACATGCTATTGAGCGGTCTCATCGTGCTGGCGTTTATCATTTATCATATTGCCCACTTCACGGTGCGAGTAACTGATCCTCGGTTTGCATTGCTCAAGCACGATCCGCTCGGACACTATGACGTGTATTCGATGATGGTTTTCGGCTTCCAAAATTATTTTGTATCCGGCTTTTACGTGCTCGGTCTGTTTCTGCTCGCGCTCCATTTAAGCCACGGATCGTCGAGCTTTTTTCAATCACTGGGATTGAACGACAAGAAACTGACGCCACGTCTTGCGCTCGGCGGCCGAATCTTCGCATGGCTGCTCTTTGCCGGTTATACCTCCATCCCGGTCGCCATCCTGCTTGGAATCATCAAGCCAACGCAACACCTATGATTGGGACGCTGGATCCAAAAATTCCATCAGGGCCGCTCGCCCAAAAATGGCGCAATCATCGTGATCACTCGCGCCTGGTGAGTCCAAATAACCGGCGAAAATTTGAGGTCATCGTGGTGGGCAGCGGTCTGGCCGGTGGATCGGCTGCGGCGACCCTCGGCGAACTCGGTTACCGTGTACGATGCTTTTGTTTCCAGGATTCGGCGCGGCGCGCACACTCAATTGCAGCCCAGGGTGGGATCAATGCGGCCAAAAATTATCAGAACGACGGCGACAGCGTTTACCGGTTGTTCCATGACACGATAAAAGGGGGCGATTTTCGTTCTCGCGAGGCGAACGTTTATCGTCTCGCAGAAATCAGCAACAACATCATCGATCAATGCGTTGCGCAGGGTGTGCCGTTCGCTCGCGAATACGGCGGTTTGCTGGCCAATCGCTCCTTCGGCGGCGCGCAGGTTTCAAGGACCTTTTACGCTCGTGGACAAACGGGCCAGCAGCTCTTGCTGGGTTGTTATCAGGCGTTATGCCGGCAAATCGCCACAGGCACCGTCCGGATGTTTCCACAGACCGAGATGCTGGATCTGGTGATCGTTGATGGTCAGGCGAAGGGAATCATTACGCGGAGTTTGCGCACAGGAAAAATCGATAGCCACGCTGCGGACGCCGTCGTGCTCGCCACCGGCGGATACGGAAACGTGTTTTATCTCTCCACCAATGCGCGCGGCTGTAATGTCACAGCCACTTATCGTGCTTACAAAAGGGGCGCACTGTTTGCCAATCCATCCTTTACGCAAATTCATCCCACGTGCATTCCGGTCAGTGGGGAGCATCAGTCCAAGCTCACGCTGATGTCCGAGTCGTTGCGAAATGACGGGCGCGTTTGGGTACCGAAACGGAAGGAGGATCGCGACAAGCCGCCTGGCGAAATCCGGGAACAAGATCGCGATTATTATCTCGAACGAAAATATCCGAGTTACGGTAACCTCGCACCGCGGGATATTGCTTCACGCGCGGCGAAGGAAGTCTGCGATGAAGGCCGCGGCGTGGGCCCAGGCGGGCGCGGCGTCTACCTCGATTTTGCCGATGCGATCAAGCGCCTGGGCGAAAACACAATTTGCGAGCGCTACGGAAATTTGTTTGAAGTCTACGAAAAGATCACCGGCGAAAACGCATACAAAGTGCCCATGCGAATTTACCCCGCTGTCCATTACACAATGGGCGGTCTTTGGGTCGATTACGATCTGATGAGCAATGTGCCCGGTTTGTTTGTGATCGGCGAAGCCAATTTTTCCGATCACGGCGCGAACCGGCTCGGAGCCAGCGCGCTTATGCAAGGTTTGGCTGATGGTTATTTCATTTTGCCCAACACGCTGCCTAATTATCTCGCTAGCCAAATGGGAAAACGGCCGTCGCAGGATGCTCCGGAGTTCCGGGACACGGAGAAAGATGTTCGCGCCAGGATCGAGAAACTCCTGAACGTAAATGGCACGCGTTCGCTCGATTCGTTCCACCGAGAGTTGGGCCTGCTTCTATGGGACAAATGTGGAATGTCCCGCCACGAGAAAGGATTACGCGAGGCGCTCCAAAAGATTCCGAAACTGCGAGAAGATTTCTGGCACGGCGTCCGCGTGCTCGGAAGCGAGCAGGACTATAACCAAGCTCTGGAACGCGCGGGACGCGTCGCTGATTTTCTGGAATTCGCTGAGTTGCTGTGCATGGACGCACTCGAGCGCGATGAATCCGCAGGCGCGCATTTTCGCCAGGAACATCAAACGCCCGATGGCGAGGCGCTGCGCGACGATGAAAATCATGCAGCAGTGTTTGCGTGGGAATTTCAGGGCGACGGCCAACGACCAAAACTGCATCGCGAGCCGCTACACTTCGAGACCGTGCATTTAGCGCAGAGAAGCTACAAATGATAAAAGCAATTGTAGGGCGGGCGCTTCGCCTGCCGATCCAAAGAATGGCAACCGATGCGGTTGCCTTACACTTCATTCTCCGATGAACTTTTTGTTGAGAATCTGGCGGCAACCCAATGCGAAATCGCCCGGCAAACTCGTCGATTACGAGGTCCGCGATATCTCGCCGAACACGTCGTTTCTCGAAATGCTCGACATCCTCAACGAACAGTTGCTTGATCGCGGCGAGGAGCCGATCGCGTTTGACTCCGATTGCCGCGAAGGCATTTGCGGCACGTGCTCGCTCACGGTCAATGGCGAAGCTCACGGTCCCGATCATCCGGGCGCTGTGTGCGAGCTTTACATGCGAAAATTTCACGACGGCGAAACGATCACAGTCGAGCCGTTCCGCGTCGGTGCTTTCCCGATCGTCAAAGATCTCGTGATCGACCGAAGCGGGCTCGACCGCATTGTGCAAGCCGGTGGATTCATCACCGCTCGCGCCGGGTCCGCTCCGGAGGCGAACTCGATCCTGGTTCCCAAGCACGACGCCGATATTGCAATGGAAGCGGCAGCATGCATCGGTTGCGGCGCGTGCGCGGCGGCGTGTCCAAACGGGTCAGCTATGCTATTCACTTCCGCTAAAGTCTCGCACCTTGCATTTTTGCCGCAGGGTCACCCAGAACGGGAAAGTCGGGTTCTGAAAATGGTAAGCGTGATGGATGCCGAAGGATTCGGCAATTGCACAAATACCTACGAATGCGAAGCAGTTTGTCCCGCCGAGATCAGTGCCAGCTTTATTTCGAAACTGAATCGCGAGTACGCGCGCGCTCAATTCCGCAAACGCCTGGGCGAATAAGTTTCGCGCGTATTCGTACACTCCGCGATCGCGAACTTGTTTGGGAAGCTGACAGCTTCCCTCGGCACAACAACATCGTCCCCTACAGCGTACGCGCTGCGCACGTCCAAAGCTCCGGGTCAAGCTCCGCTCTTGCGCGCGTTGCCAGAAGCTCGGCATCCGCGCCTTCGCGCATCACCGCGAACACAGTTGACCCGGAGCCCGACATCAGCGCCGCTCCCACTTCCGGTTGTTCGAGCAGCCACATCTTCAGTTGTGCGAGAAAACCAAATTTTTCGAAGACAGGCCGCTCCAAGTCGTTAAGGAAAGTCTGCCCGGCGAATTTCTGAGCTGAGTAAGAGACACGTGGAATCTCTCTCGAGTGACGCCATTGCGTATACGCCCATGCTGTAGGCACGCCGAATTGCGGTTTCAAAAGCAGGATGAACAATGGTTTGCGCAATTTAGTTGGGCTCACCAGTTCGCCGCGACCTTTGCAAATTGCGGCAGATTGAAAAATGAAGAATGGAACGTCCGATCCGATATCCCTCGCCATTTTCGCCAGCGCTTCGCGCGGCAGTTTCGTCTCGAATAGTTCGTTGAGCGCCATCAGGGTGGAAGCCGCGTCACTGCTTCCGCCACCCAGACCGGCACCGTGTGGGATCTTTTTTTTGAGTTCGATCAAGACTCCACTCTTGATTTTCGTTTTTTTGAAAAACGCTCTCGCCCCGCGCACTGCGAGATTGTCATCGCCCTGCGGGACCGATGGATCATCGCACCGAAATTCGATCCCGTGTTTGCTGCTGCGCCCCTCGATCTTGATTTCGTCGTGAAGCGAAATCGGCGCAATGAGCGTTTCAATCTCATGAAACTCGTCGCTGCGCGGGCCCAGAATTTTCAGTGATAAATTGATTTTCGCAGGCGCGAGGACTTGCATATAACGTCATGTCGAGCGTAGTCGAGACATCCCGTGTTGCCAGCCAAAGCTAACGCCATGGGGTTGTTCTACTCCGCTCGGAATGACACAAGAGAAAATCATCGTCGCGCTGGACGTACCGACAAAAGAAAAAGCGCTCGCGCTCGTGAAGCAGCTGCGCGATCAGATTTCTTTTTTCAAAATCGGCCTGCAACTTTATACGGCGGAGGGCCCTGAAATTGTGCGCGCGGTGCTCGCGACCGGCGCAAAAGTGTGGCTCGATATCAAGCTGCACGATATCCCAAACACGGTCGGGAGAGCAGTGGAATCCGCGAGTCGTCTTGGTGTGCACATGCTCACCATTCACCTGAGCGGCGGCGGCGAAATGATCCGGGCAGCCATTGCGGCTCGCGCGAATGACATGTTGCTCTTGGGTGTAACTGTTTTAACAAGCGCAACGGAACAAACGCTTCGCGAGGTGGGAATCCCCGGCACAGTCGAGGATGAGGTCCTGCGTCTGGCGAAATTAGGCGTCGAAGCAGGAATCGACGGAGTTGTGGCCAGCCCGCATGAAATTAGAAAGCTGCGGGCAGAATTTGGGAACAAAATCAAAATCGCCGTTCAGGGAATCCGTCCGACATGGGCGGCGCCGGGCGACCAAAAACGCTTCATGACTCCGCGCATGGCACTCGAAGCCGGCGCGGATTACATCGGCATAGGTCGACCCATCACAGCGCACCAGCAACCGAGCGAAGCCGTGGCGAAGATTCTACAGGAACTCAGCTAATGGCTGTCATTCGAAGCGGAGTCGAGGAATCTCTCGATGTTTCTGAAGGAACCAGAGATGTCTCGACTTCGCTCGACATGACAAGAAGGCTATTCGCTTCGCTAGACATTTATCACGGCCACGCTCCTGATTCCGCGGCGATGAACATGGCTCTTGATGAGGCGTTGCTTGAACACGCGACAGTTCCATCGATTCGCTTTTATCAATGGTACTCCCCCGCTCTTTCATTTGGCTATTTTGGGAATTTTAACGAGGTGGCCATGTACGAACATGAGCGCGATCTGGTTCGACGCTGGACCGGAGGCGGAATTGTTTTCCACGGAGACGATCTTACCTACGCAATCGTAGTTCCGGCGAACGATCCGGTTTTTGTCGAATCATCGATGACGATTTACGAAAAAATTCATCGCGCCTTGGCCGATGCTTTGAACGGAATCGGCAAACACGCGGTTGTAGCCGAGAGCGTTGACCCAAGATCACACAGCGGCGCGGTTGCGCCCACGCGGACCGGCATCGGCGATGCCGGCTACAGTTGCTTCGCAAATCCGGTGCGCGCAGACGTAATGCTGAATGGCCGAAAGATCGCCGGGGCGGCGCAACGCCGAATGCGCCGCGGATTATTGCAGCAAGGCAGCATCCAAGGGGTCGATCTCGAAAATGATTTGGCTGAACGATTTGCACACGCCTTGTCGGTGAATTGCAGTGAGCATGAGATCAGTAAAGAAATCTTGGATCGAGCGCGAGAATTAGCTCAGCAAAAATACAATGCCGATTGCTGGCTGCGAATGAGGTAGCGTTCGCGTCCCGTCCGCCACAGGACGGATTCGCCGCGGCGAGCTTTCACATTCTTTGCAAGCTAGAAGCTTGCTCTACTCTAAGCGCGCCGCTATTCTGCGCTCGTGGAATTATCGGCGCGCTCACAGCCGAAGCGGGGTACTCTCGCGGCGATTGCCTCGCCTGCCACTTCACTTGGTCAAGTTGCGCGACTGGTTCAGCCACATTTGGAAGAAGTAGAAACACGCATCGGGCAACAAGCTGCAGCCTTCGATCCGGCTCTCGAAGGTTACGTTGTGTATGCCATCGGCAGTCGTGGCAAACGCCTTCGCCCGCTTCTGGCTCTTTTGGCTGCCGGCGCCAGCGGTCGAATTCATTCCGACCACGTCGATCTTGCTGTGATTGTGGAGCTCATCCACATCGCCACGCTCGTGCACGACGACGTGATGGATGAAGCCGTGCGGCGTCGTGCGCAGCCGACCGCGAACGCGCGCTGGGGAAATTCGCTCAGTGTTTTGCTGGGCGACTGTCTCTTCGCGCATGCACTCACGTTATCGACGAATTTTGAGAACGTGGATATCGGGCGCACCATTGCGCGCACAGCTGCGACAGTGTGTTCTGGCGAAATGATCCAGACGCAGCGTCGGTTCGATTTGAACCTTACCGTTCAGGATTACCTGCGCATCGTGGAAATGAAGACCGGCTCGTTGTTTTCTGCCGCAGCAGAATTGGCTGCGGTAATCAGCGAAGCTGAGCCGAACGTCATCGAAACATTCAAAAACTTCGGAGTTCAAGTCGGCACGGCGTATCAGATTTACGACGATTGCATCGATCTTGCCGGCAACGAGAGCGTGACCGGCAAAACGCTGGGCACCGATTTGCGCAAAGGGAAGTTTACCCTGCCGGTTTTGATCTTTCTTCGCTCCGCTTCGGAGTTTGAGCGGGAACACTGTTGCCAGCTTGTGCTCGAGGAAAAAATTGAAGAAATGATTGAGCTCTTGAAGAACAGCGCCACTAACGGGGCGCTAAACGAGTCAATCACGGCTGGCAGCGATTTGATTCGTGAAGCGCAGTGCACGCTGGACGGAATCGCATCGAATCCCTTCGCCGAGGCACTGTTCTCCCTCGGCGACGCGCTGTGCGAAATGTTCGATCAACTTCGCGTCTGATGAAATGTGGGAGGGACTTTGATGTCCCGATTTCTAATGCCTTTGCATCGCGGGGCTAAGGCCGCTCCCACTTTGATATGTCGCAGCTTAAGATCCGCGAAATGCCGCAGGACGAGCGGCCGCGGGAAAAACTGCTCGCGCATGGGCCGGATGCACTGAGCAATGCGGAATTGATCGCGATCTTGCTGCGCACAGGTCGGCGCGGAATGAACGTGATCGACGTGGCGCGCGAGTTACTCGACCGGCACAAATCCTTTGCGGAGCTAAGCCGCTGCTCGGTCAAGGAACTCAGTGAAATCAAGGGAATAGGACAGGCCAAAGCCCTCGAACTGGTAGCAGCCTTCAATCTCGGAAAGCGTTTCGCACAGGAACCAATTTCGCACCAGAAACTCGATTCGCCGGAATTGATCCATAAATTACTCGGCGACGAAATGCGGATGCTGCAGACCGAGTCGCTTCGTGTCGTCCTGCTCGACACGCGTTACCGGTTGAAGCGCGTCGAGACGATTTCGCTCGGCAGTCTGAACGAGAGCATCGCGCATCCGCGGGAAATTTTTCGACCGGCGCTCACGTATTCGGCGCATGCAGTGATTGTGGTCCACAATCATCCATCCGGCGACGCGTCTCCGAGCCAGACGGACCACAGCCTGACGCGGCGTCTGGCCGAAGCTGCTGAACTTTTACAAATCAAATTGCTCGACCACATCATCATCGGCGCGCCGGGCGAGGGAAGCCCGGGTTATTTTAGTTTCAAAGAGGCAGGCGTGCTATGAGGATGCGTTTCGGTTTCGAGCACCGTAGGTGCACCATGTTTCTAAACCGTCGGCCCAAAAATCGGAAGCTCCTTAGGAGCGGCATGTTTCCCTTTCGACAAGCGGCGTGCCGCTCCTACGGAGCTAGAAACTTTGCTGCTGCATCTCGCGATAAACCTGACGCGCCTATGGCGCTCGATTTGCAAGACACGCGCCGCCCCGGGCAAACATGAGCGACGTGACGGTTCATCCGACAGCAATCGTCGACGGTCGCGCGCAAATCGGCGCCGGCGTTGAGATCGGCCCGTTCTCGATCATTGGCTCGCAAGCGACGATCGGTGAGAAAACAATTGTTCAATCACAGGTGGTGATTGAAGGCGAGGTCGTAATCGGCACCGGGAATTTCATAGGTCACGGTGTGATCATCGGCGCGCCGCCGCAGGATATTTCATTTTCGCACGAGCGAAAAACGAAGGTGGAGATCGGAAACGACAACATCATTCGCGAATACTGCACGATTCATCGCGGCACCGCTGAAGGCAGCGCCACCAAAATCGGCGACAAGAATTTCCTAATGGCAGGCGCACACATTGGCCACAATTGCGTCATCGAAAACAACGTGATCATCGCGAACAATTGTTTGTTGGCCGGCTATGTGCGCGTGGACGACGGCGCATTTCTGGGCGGCGGATCGACCTTTCACCAGCACATGCACGTTGGCCGGCTGGTGATGGTGCAAGGCAGCTCCGCTTTCGGAAAGGACCTGCCACCGTTCGTGATCGCAGCGGAGCGCAATTGCGTGTTCGGCTTAAATGTGATCGGTCTTCGTCGCGCTGGATTCAGTGTAAGCGATCGAGAAGAAATCAAACGCGCGTTTGAATTGATTTACCTGAGCGGATTGAACATCTCACAAGCACTCGAAAAAGCGGCGACGATGAAGTTCAGCGCACCAGCGCAAGAATTCCTGGACTTCATCGCGAACGCGAAGAAGCGCAGCATTTGCCCGATCAAGCGCGGCGCCGACGCGGAAACGTCGCTCTGACGCGCTTAGGCAAAGCGCATCAATAGCACGAGCGAGATCACGGCCAACACAATCCCGACCACCTCAAAATGGTTTAGTGACTCCCGGAACACCACCACGCCGATTGCTGTGAGGAGCAACACGAGAGACACCGAATACAGGACGCTGATCGTGCCCAGCTTCAGTTGTCTCATCACGAAGACCCAGCCAAACGCAGTCGAGGCGTAGAGAGCGAATCCAAGATAAAACCAACCCCTGCGCAGCGGCTGTTCGCGTGCGCTGGCGACCTTCAAAAAGTAATCACCCACCACGCCGATCACGCTGAACGCAATCGTAACGAGCACCGCGATCGTCTTTGTTCCCATCTGCTCCTGTTGTGCCAACAATCAGAACGAATTTAAAGGAGATAGACGATGGAGCGGTTTGTAAGGCGGAGAGGTTGATAAACACACAATAAATGTCCCCAATGTCGTAACAAAAAGCTTCCCAACTTCACTCAAACTCCCAACCACCACCCCATAGTGTTGGAGGAGCCAGTTCGACAACATTACCGGCTGGATCGCGAAAGTAGATGGAACGGCCACTCCGGTTTCGCGGTGAACGCGATGTGTCCGGCACCTGCAGCTCCGTGAGAAGGAACTTCTCTACCCGCAGCGCGACTCTTGCGTGGATCAAATATCAGTAGAACTCCATCGCCACAACGGAAAACCACAGCCAGATCTCCTCGTCCGATGACTTGCAAACCCAAGGCATCGCGATAAAACCGTTCCGCAGCAGCCAGATCTTCGGCGTACAAAACTGTCTCAAAGATTCCGCCTGGTCGCATCGTCGGATATCTTAAAGTGCGTCGCTTAACGAGAACAAGATGAGCGACGGCGGACGAGAGCGCGCGTCGCTCGGAGTGAACGTGTGGAAATCATCTCAAATGTGAACACGGAGCGGTCCGCCGTTCGCTCCATCGCATGGTTAGACCTATCGCGTCGCCAACTCATTTCGCTCTCTCGCTGGTAATCCTGGGGTTGATTCTAGTGCCGTCCATCAGAATCCAGCAGTCCATGGACGGCCAGACCCCGGTGCTGCCTCCACGGAGCGTGAGACGATAGCGCGCGCGCCAAGCCCAACCGCCGCTGACGTCCACGAGGGACAAATCCTCGAACGTCCAAAACGTGTCGCCCTTAGTTGGAACAGTCGCAATAAACTGGCGGGCCTGCTCCAGTGCTTTTGCTGCAGGATAGGGCGGGTTAGGCTCTGTCCCGGGATCCCACTTCGGACAAGACGCCTGCTGCGCCTCGGAGATGATGAACTTGCCTCGGAGATGATGAACTTGTATTGCTTGCCGTCGCAATGGGAGTAGAACTCAGCATCGGCGCGGGCGCGCGAGGACATCCCAGCTGCGAAAAGGCCAGCGACACCTAAGACGATCACATAGCGTTGCCACATAGGTCTAACGAGAATTAGACGAACATTCGTAATTAAAGGCGAACATTTTTCGCCTAACTGGCAATCGTTGGATTCAGCGCGATCAGCGCGAGCATGCGGCCGGTTTTCCCTTTTTCGGCGCGATAGGAGTAGTAGCGATCCAGATCGCACGCGGTGCACACATCCGAGTCGTGAATTTCTTTGACACCCAGCGCGCGGCATTGGCGGACAATTTCCGCTGCGAAATCGATTTCGTAGTGCGGCGGGCGAATGCATGGGCTGAGTTGCACAACCATGTTCGCGGGATCGGCACCGAAGCGATCAATCATTTGCCTGATCGCATTCGTAACGACCCCGAGCTCAGTACCTTTGCGCCCAGAATGCACCAGACCGATGGCAAACGTCTTCGTATCGACAATGTAAACAGCGCAGCAGTCGGCGACGTAAATGCCGAGCGCGACACTGGGTTGATTTGTGATGATTCCGTCGCAGCCGCGGAATCGGCGGCCCACAGGGCCGGGGCTACAGCCATCGACCCGCCTTCGCGCGGCTACGGCGTGGCTAGCAACCGCGATTTTATTTCCGTGAACTTGTTGCGCGGTGAACAGCGGCCAGTCGCCGACGCCGATTGCGTTGCGAACTTCGCGATGTGCGGCTTCAAGCCTCTTCAGTACTTCGGCTTTATCGGTCGAAACGTCGATGCCGGGAATTCGTTGCGTGAAAAGGTGGCGACAAATTCCAATCGCGCTCAGCGCCGGAAATTGTTCGAAGGGAAGCTGCGTCATTTTAGCTTCCAGTTCGAAGCTCGGACATCCAGAGAATTTCAATCGCCAAAGCTACGCGGTCACTTGCACGATGTCATGTTGAGCGGAGCGAAACATCTCTGATTATTGCATTGGAAAGCTCAGGAAAAAATAATCTGAGATCCTTCGTTCCGCTCAGGATGACAATCAATTGCGTGAACCGAAGGTTCGGATGTTCGCTATTTGGAGCTTACCCTTCGAGACCTGGTCGAAATGCCTTCTTCCGACGTTTCTTTTGGCTTTCCTTCCGCGTCCACGCCGCTGCCAGTGTAATAGGTTTTGGTTTTCGTCGCGCGCGGTGCAAGGTTGGCGAACATTTCGTGGTAGGTGCTCTGCGCGCCGGTGGCGCGATCGAATTCCGCCAACGAGGAGTTGTATCCGAAGAGCGCCTGCAACCGTGTCGATTGCGCGGTGAGCAGTTGCACCTGGGCGTTGAGCACATCTAATTGCACTCCCGCGCCGGCGTCGAGGCGCGCCTTGGCCAGACGCAACGCTTCGTCGGCCAGCTCGACGTTTTTCTCCTGGCTTTGAATTAACTCGCGGTTCTGCTGTAAATTTGAGTAGGCCTGCTGTATCTCGAGCTCCACCTGCCTGACGTCATCGTCGTACGTGATCTTAGTTTCTGAAAGCAGGGCACGCTGTTGGATGACTTGCCCGGCAATCGCGCCGCTGTCCCATATCGGCAGGCTCCCCTGGACCGTTGTGAGCCAACCTTTTGAAATATCGCCAAAGCTCGAGTTGATCGGGGAACTGACCCATTCACCGCCGCCCGTCGCGGTAACGGTGGGGAGCCATTGGCCCGCTGTCGCGCGCACTTGTTGGAGCTGGTTCAATACGTTTGCCCGGGCCTGTTTGAGAAACGGGCGCCGCTCTTTTCCCATCTCGATCGCAGCCGCCAGGTCAATCGTACGCGGGATGTACGGCATCTCGCCCACCACTTCCAGCGGCGGGTTTTCACCGCGTCCTGGTTGGAAATCAAGGCCCAGTGTCTTGGCCAGAGTAATCTTCGAAATTCGTAAGTTGTTCTGAGCAGTAATTAGTAGGGGAAGTTGATTGAAGAGCGCGACCTCGGCCTGCAACACGTTGAACCGCGGAACTGTTCCGGCTTCAAAACGGTTCTGCTGGTCCTTTAACTGAGCTTCCAAAAGATGCACCGATTGCTCGTTCACCTTGACCAGCTCTCGATTCACCACAATCTGGTAGAATTGCGTTTTCACCGTGGCGATAAGCTGATCCAGAACGTTGCGGAACGCGAAGTAAGCGCTGTCGCGCTGAAAGAACGTGCCGCGAATCTGATTGAAACTTGTGCCATTAAAAATCAGTTGTGATCCAAGAACGCTGATCGCGTATGAGATGTCGCTTGCCTGAACATTCGTCACGCGCACTGGTGTTGGCGATGGAGCGGCCAGCGGTACCTGGACTTCCCTGAGCTGCGACGGCAGCGCCTCCATCAAGGATGCAGCTGCGCCCGACGTAGCGCCCCCCGATGTAGTGCTGGTGTTTCCAAATATGCGGGCGCCTTGCAGATTTGGGTCGACCCATTCCCAATTTGCTCGCGCGTTGACCTGTGGCAGCACCTGCGCGCGCACCTGAATGATCACGCCTTTGGTCCGCTTGATCTCTTGTTCCGCGTTCAGAAGAGCAGGGTTGGTTTGCAGTGCGGTAAGGATCGCCTGATCGAGCGTGAAAGTAGGCACCCTATAGACGGATCTTGTCTCGCTGCCAGACCTTGTTCCTCCGCTGCCGCCAAAACTCCCGGCGCAGAGAATGCCGAACGCTGCAAAAATCCCCACGGACAGAAAAAATTTTCTCATAGCGGTTAGATGCGCGAAACACCGCGCCCGGATTTGCCGTTAGTTATTTTGCCCCGATTTGATAGCACTGCCATCGAACAAACAAAAGTCATTTCGACTGGCAGTAATCATAAATTTTGCTGTAAATCTGCAGCCACGCTTTTTGTTCGTCAGGGGTGAGATGGTTTAGGACTTTCATCAGGTTGCCAACCATTTCCTCTCGAATCCGGTGGACCAGAGCCGAGCCTTTCGGCGTGATGCAGACCATCACTTTGCGGCGATCATCGCGCGCGACCGAGCGCATGACGTAACCAAGATTCTCCAAGCGGTCCACGAGACCGCTCGCCGCTGCAGTGGTGTGCCCCATCTTTTGCGCAATCGCAGACATCGTAAGCACTTCCTTCCGATCGAGGTACGTGAGAAGAAAAAATTGCGGGAAGGAAACGTTGCCCGGCGCGAGTTCCTTGCACAAATGCAGCACGAAACAGCGCTGCATTTCCAAGACGATGTGGGAAAGCCGTTCGGCATCCGCACGAATTTGGTCGCTCGGAGTTCGTGCAAATCCGGTAACGGTTTCCGTATTCAAGGCGATAAAGCTAGAAACGCGCGCGAAACCTGTCAAACCGGCCGAGCGGCTCTGGAGTGGGCGATCCCGCGACTGCGGGACGCACTCTAAAGTCAACGGGAGTCCACTCACCCATCCCAGATCTGAACATCAACCATTTCACCCCCGCACACCGATTGGCCGACCGCGAGCCGCAACAACGCATTTGATTGACTCAAACCAAAAAGGGCGTGGGATTCCTGGCGGCCTACTGGAGAAAATTTTCCATCTTCGAGTTTGCCGCGAATGTAATGCGCCCGATCACTCTCGTTTGTCAGATCGCCAACCAACTTCGCCGGCACCTGAGGCAGATCGAGATTCGCCGCGCCCATCATTCTTAAAATCGCCGGCCGCACAAATTGCAAAAGGGTCGCGAAGGCAGAGACCGGATTTCCCGGCAAGCCGAACACAAAACAATCGCCAAGTTTGCCAAACAAAAACGGCTTGCCCGGTTTGATCGCCACTCGCCAGATGTCGATCTGTGCTCCCAGCTCGAGCAATGCATCTCTTACCAAATCATGCTCCCCGACCGAAACACCGCCGCTGATGATGAGAACGTGATTTTTGCTTCCGCGCTTGATCGCTGCGATCAACGACTCGCGGTCGTCGCGGCAATGTTCGATCGATTTTACGATTGCGCCGCATCCATCCAGCAACGCGTTAAGCAAGGCCGAATTGCTTTCGTAAATTTGTCCCGGCTCGAGTTTCCCGCCGGGCTGTACAAGTTCATCACCGGTCGACACGATCGCGGCTCTTACTTCGTCGCCGACAGCCACCTCGGCAATTCCTTGTGATGCGAGCAGACCGAGTGTTGCTGCGCGAATCCGTTCACCCTTCGCCACAATCCGCTGACCCTCTGCCAAATCGCAGCCGCGTCGCCGGATAAACTCACCAGCTTCGACATCCGTATTTATGGCGATCTCGTCCCGGTCGCGCGTGACATCTTCCTGCATGACAACTGCATCCGCCCCAGCGGGCATTGGCGCTCCCGTAAAAATTCGGACAGCGTCACCGGGAGAAACGCGCAGTTGCCGATCGCGACCGGCGGCCTGTTCGCCGGTCACGCGCAGCCGCGCGCCCTTCTTGGAGGCGCTTGCAACGACCGCATAGCCATCCATCGCAGAATTATCGAACGTGGGCAGCGGTAATCGTGCGAAATAATCTCGCGCTGCAAAACAACAAAGCGCTTTCGCGAGTGGAAGCGCTCGTTCAGGAAGCGGCGGCTTGATCTTGTCCAAAATTCGCAATCGCGCTTCTTCTTCGCTGATCATTGCCAATCATTTCAATTAGCAATTGGCAATTGGCAACTGCGATGAAATCGCGAGCACGCGACGAATGTCGGTGTTGGCAATCAGGAATTCCCAGCGATATTCTCGCTCTACAATTTTGGTGAGGTGGCTGAGTGGTTGAAAGCAGCGCTTTGCTAAAGCGCCGTAGCCCAAAAGGCTACCGAGGGTTCGAATCCCTCCCTCACCGCGCCAGACCAGGCGCGAGAGGGAAGTCCACAACCGGGTACATTCTCGGATGCACTAGCGGGAGCGTAATCCCTCCCTCACCGGTTCCCTCATAAGATGACCGGAAGGGGTGGCTGCACAACGCTCTAGCATAACAACGCTGTTAATTTCAATGACGTTTGGCATCGATCTCGCCTGTGGTTTTCGGGTTTTAAAGGAGGGTCGCGTTACGTTGTACGTGCCGATGAAAAGCTGACTGCGTTTCTCGAACTGCAAAAGGCGATTCATGCCTTCGCGGTGGACTGGGTGTAAAACTTCACCACTCCTTGAACTCGCCCTTGTGCTCGTGCGTCTCGATCACATTGTCAGCGCTGGCAAAAATCCACTCCACAGGTAGAATGTGTGTCATGAAATCAAAACATAGCTTCGCGAGGAACGTTCTTTTGGCTTTTTGTTTTGTCTGCGCAGTTTGTATCGGAACTGTTGCACAAGGGGGAGACAGTTACCTTCGGTCTAATCGTCATTTCGCGCCTGGCCGCCTGGTTATTGACCGAGTGCCGAACTTCGGATGGAACCTAGCTTTCAATTTGGAGATCGACGGCAGGCCTGTAGCGAATGTGGCACAGGGTCACAGCTATAGCACCTGGCTGCCAGCTGGGCCTCATTTATTGACCGTGGTTAAGGTGCCAAAAGTTGGCTATACCGAGCCGACTTCGACAACAGTGAACATTCAGGCGGGAGCGGAGCATCTGTACGTTGCGATGTGGGATTCAGATCTGGTGTATCTCCACCCGGCAGGAGTTTTGCTGACGCCCGGCTCGTTCTGGCAACTTCACGGTGATGGTACCCCATAGCCGAAGAAAACCGAGCCAAATCTAAGACCATTTAACATTGTCGCTCTCAGCTTGCGTGCAGCGACCGCGTTGTGATCGGACCGAGGGCTCGAATGCCTCCCTCACCGGTTCTTCCCTTTCGAGCGAGATTAAGCTGTCGATGATTGTAGGGTGTCTGTGTCAGACGCCATCCTTGTAAAGCTGCTTCATGCCAGACGGCTAAAGCAACGACTGTTCACTTCAACTTCCAAACTAAGGACGCGTCGGCGTGAAAGCGTGATCGAATACGTAATCGCCCACCTGGCGACCCGAGGCGATCCCTTCGGTCTTGTCGAATCGCCAATGAATGCCAAGATAAATCCGGCTCTGGCCGTTCTCCTCCTCCGCCTGCGACAAATTCGAAAAGCTGCGCGGTCGATAAGGCCGGAGATTTCCATTGTGATCGCGGGTTTGCCCATTGAATTCATCGGAAACGAACGTGAACGCGATGTTATCGGTGCCGTAAAACCGGCGCATCGTTTGGAAGATCGACCCTCCAATTCCGGCATGACCAGATGGGTATGCGGGGAACGGCGGTGTGAAATTCGGGCCGGTGAGATTGCTTGCGGGTGCGCCTAAGGGGGTAAAATTCGGATCGCCAATCGTGTCGGGATTGCCATCGCCAAGACCGGTGGGGCCAGTACCCGGGTCCGATTCGCGAATGCCCAGAATAGGAC
>WNFW01001031.1_pt1 | contig 18576 bp, 12 predicted proteins | sample 5400131 | NCBI WGS metagenome assembly WNFW01 (sample SAMN13153362, study PRJNA577476) | soil metagenome | isolation source: 20 cm soil or saprolite under grassland replicate 1 | place: USA:California | collected 2016-06-15 | reverse complement strand
CAGGAGAGAAGCCTCGTAAAGCGGGAAATGGCGCTGGCCGAGGTTCGGCGGCGCGAAGTGGCGAAAAAGTTGTTCCCATTTCGCCAACAGGTTCTGCGCAGGATATTCACCGCACCCCGCCGCATAGCGTTGACGCGGAGCAAGGAGTGCTGGGGTCGATGCTGATCTCCCCGCGTGAAACTATCGCAGAATGCGTCGAAAAGATTAATGAAGAATACTTTTACGTTCCCGCGCACCGGACGATTTACAACGTTCTCGTCGATCTTTGGAATACGTCGCAGGCGATCGACCTGATCACGTTTACGCAGGTACTGCGTGATCGGCATCTTCTTGACGGTGTCGGCGGCGCAGCGTTCGTCACAAGTCTGTTCACCTTTGTTCCGACCGCAGCAAACGTCGGCTACTACCTCGACATCGTTCGCGACAAGTACATCCTGCGGGAAATCATTTCTGCCGCCACCGAGAGCGTGCGCCGCGCTTACGAGGAACAGGACGAGGTAAACAATCTGCTCGACGAAGTGGAACAGAGAATCTTCGCCGTGGGCGAAGACCGCTTCAAAGGCCAGATGCTTTCGATGAAGGATCAGGTGATGGACGCAATCGAATCAATCGAGAAGCTTTACGAACGCAAAGGTGGCATCACGGGAATCTCCACCGGTTTTGTCGAGTTCGATCGGATGACCAGCGGCTTGCACTCCTCAGAAATGATCGTGATTGCAGCACGGCCGAGCATGGGAAAGACGGCACTTGCCATGAACATCGCCGAACACGTCGCGATTAACGAAAAACTGCCGGTCGGCGTGTTTAGCTTGGAGATGAGCAGCCAACAGCTCGTTCAACGCCTGCTCTGCTCACGGGCCCGGGTGAATTTGCAGAAAGTGCGCGACGGCTTTCTGGGCGAGCGCGATTTTCCCAGTCTAACAGCCGCGGCTTCGAAGTTGGCCGAAGCGAAGATTTTCATCGACGACAGTGCCACTCTCACAATTCTTGAATTGCGCGCGAAGGCGCGCCGGCTCAAAGCGCAACAGGAAGTGCAACTAATTATCGTTGATTATTTGCAACTGCTCAGATCGACATCGCGCCGCGCGCAGGACAATCGGCAGCTGGAAATCTCCGAGATTTCCGCGGGGCTGAAAGGTTTAGCCAAGGAACTGAAAATTCCGATTATCGTCGTGGCGCAATTGAATCGACAGCCAGAGCAGCGCTCTGGCGGCAAACCGCGCCTGAGCGATCTGCGCGAGTCCGGCTCGATTGAACAGGACGCAGACCTGGTCGGATTACTCGTCAGGCCGGAAATTTATGAGGAAGACGAAGAAGCGCGTGCGGAAAAAGCAGGTGAAGCCGAATTCATTATCGCCAAGCAGCGCAACGGTCCCGTTGGCGAGATTCCGCTCACGTTCCTCAAAGAATTCACGCGCTTCGAAACTCGGGCGCGCAACGTGAGCGAGCCCGAAGAGGCATTTTAAAATCGGGGCGAACCGTTAAAGCGTTGCAGCGTTAAAAAGTCACAAAGGGAACGGCGCTCGTTGTAACGATGTAACGTTTTTAACAAATCACGATAATGACTTCGCGGCATCGATAACGTGTTGTGCATCGATGCCCCGCTCTTTCATCACTTCCGCGCCAGGCGCGCTCAGGCCGAACTCGTGCAGCCCAACCACTTTTCCATCGAGACCGACATATTGATACCAAATCTGGGGAACGCCGGCTTCGATCGCGACGCGACGGCGACATGATTTCGGCAGAACTTCTTCGCGATATTCCTCCGATTCGCGCTCGAACCGTTCGAAGCACGGCATCGAAACGACCCGCGCTCCATCGCCCAATTCCTTGGCTGCCGCGAGTGCGTGCTGCAATTCGCTGCCGCAAGACATGATGATCAAATTGAGTGTTCCTTTTTCACGTTTTGCGACATAGGCGCCGCGGAGGACTCCTTCGCGACGCAGCTTCACATCCAGGTCGTTCAAAATCGGAACGACCTGGCGCGTGAGCGAGATTAGTGTCGGTCCATCGGTTCGCTGGACCGCGGCGACAAACGCGCCCGCGGTCTCTTCGGGATCGCCGGGACGAATGACATCGATGTGCGGCATCAAACGAACAGAGCTCACCGTCTCAACCGGTTCATGCGTCGGACCATCTTCGCCGACACCGATTGAATCGTGCGTGAAAATGTAAATGTTGGGCAGGCGCGCCAGTGCGCCGAGCCGAATGGAGGCGCGACAATAATCAGTGAAGACCATGAACGTCGCGCCGGAGGCGCGGAAAAGTCCGTGATAGGAAATGCCGTTCATGATCGCGCACATGCCGTGCTCGCGAATCCCAAAGCGAATGTTTCGGCCACTGGGATTGTCACGCGTGAAATCCCCGCCGTCCTTGATGTAGTTCATTGTCGATCCGTGGAGATCGGCGCTCCCACTCATGAGCAACGGCATCGCTTGCGCGATCGGTTGCAATGCTTCACCACCTGCTTTGCGCGTTGCCAGCTTCGCATCCTTCGGAAATTCCGGAATCTTGGATAAAAGATCGGCCGGAACCTTCCGCTCGATTCCGTTATCGAGCATCCTCGCCTTGTCGGGATTTTTCTTACGCCACTTGGTGTAAATTTTTTCCCAACGATCATAATCGGTCAGCAGCTTCTTTTTGTGCTCGGCGAAATAATCCCGCACGTCTTGCGAGATGAAATAATGCTCTTCGGGCAATCCCAGCCCTTTGCGTGCGGCATCAACAAATTTTGCGCCAGCCTCGCCGTGCGCTTTGTACGTGCCGGCGACTTCGGGAATCCCTTTGCCGATCAGTGTGTGTGCGATGAGGAACTGCGGCTTTCCATTATCGCGCTCCTTCGCCATGTTCAGCGCATCGAGAAATTGTTGCATGTCCTCGCCATCGATTTCCTGGACGTCGAATCCGTAAGCTTCGAAGCGCTTACGAGTGTCCTCGCTTTGCGTCTCCTTTGCCGCAGCATCGAGGGTGACGGCGTTCGAATCGTAAATCAGGATCAAATTATCGAGACCAAAATGTCCGGCGAATGCGCTTGCTTCGGACGCGACACCTTCCTGCATGCAACCATCACCCGCCAGGCAGATGATGTGTTGATCGAAAATTTTGTGCTCGTCCGTGTTGAAACGCGCTGCCGCCATTTTTGCAGCCACGGCGATGCCGACGGCATTGCCGACGCCTTGTCCCAGCGGGCCAGTCGTACATTCTACTCCCGGTGTGTCACCAAATTCCGGATGGCCCGGCGTCTTGCTGTGCAATTGCCGGAACCGTTTGATTTCCGACATCGGCAAATCGTAGCCGCTCATGTGCAGCCATGCGTAAAGGAACATGCTGCCATGACCGGCCGAAAGAACGAAATAGTCGCGATTGATCCAACGCGGTTTGTCCGGATTATGTTTGAGCGCATAGCCGTAGAGCACCGCTCCCATTTCGGCACAACCCAGCGGAAGCCCAAGGTGACCGGATTTCGAGGCCTGCACGGCGTCCATGCACAATCCGCGTGCTTCGTTCGCCGCCCGAGAGAGAATTTTGACATTTAGACTCATGGAAAAGAAAGAAGAATTTGAATTTTTCGGATCAAGATTGAAAGCGCGAATCTCTATATGGCGGAACATTCGACTTCGACAATGTATTTTCCATCGCTGAAGGTCGTCTGCCGGTGAATTCGAATATCCAAAGACCGATACTTTCGTGAATCCGCCATCACTCCTCCAGATTGTCGAGCGGCTTGAACGACTTGCGGGCAAGTTGCCATCTAGAATTCAAAAAGCGGTTCTCAGCGAGCTTACCCCACTCAAACAATTATTTCTTCAGCAACGCCCGCCACGTTTTCTTTTCGCCGGTCCATCTACAATACCCGCAGGAAAAATCATCGGTGCGCTCTTCAGTCCGGCGAACTTCGCCGAAACGGACGATTCCCCTGTCCCTCGTTACCGTTGGTTCGATGTCAGCTTCAGTGAGCGCGGAACGATCTCGATCCTCGACACTCGCGGCGCTGATGATGCGGCTGCCATTCAGCTCCAAGCCGAACTCAAATATCAAACTGCCGATATTATTTTCTTCGTCAATGACGACGGAATGGCACAGGGAGCTGACAAACGCGACCTAGATGATTTAACTAGGTATTGTGCTTGGAACAAGACATCGGAGGCGTGCGCGAAGGTAATTGGGATCGTCATTCCGCTCCAAGGAGAGGCGATTGGGCCCAATCAGGCCAATCTGGTTGCATCTCGGCTGCAATCAGAGCTTCGATCAAATGTCGCAGGGCGCCAACCTTTTTTGGACACGTTGAGATTACTTCCCGCGGGTCCTGATCAAGGCATCGACCTGCCCAATGCGGAGGCCCAACGACTCATGTCCATCCTGGCGCGCGAGTTGCCGAATGAGGCGCGAATGGAAATGATCAGGATATCGCGAAATCGCGAAGCGCAGCACGAAGTCGCGCAGCTTTTGGTAAAATCCACGACTGCCATTTGTGCAGCGGTTGGGGCACAACCAATCCCGCTCGCCGATCTGCCAATTCTGACGAGTTTGCAGGTCATGATGATTTCCGGAATCATGTATGTGAGCGGGCGCGAGCGCAGCTTCCGTGCGTCCACCGAATTTATCGGCGCTCTTGGCGCCAATGTCGGCGCAGCGATGCTTCTGCGTGAAGGCACCCGCGCGCTCCTGAAATTCTTTCCTGGTTGGGGAAACGTCGTCTGCGGACTGGTCGCTGCGTCGGGAACTTACGCGATTGGCCGTGCCGCAACCGTATTTTTTATCGACGGCGTTTCGTTGAAAGATGCGCGGCGAACGTATCTGGCGAGCCGCAAAAAGCGGGCGCGTCTGACTCTCCAGAGCGCAGAGTCGGCATACAAAGAACACTCCAATGGGAGATAAGAGAATTATGCCCGCATTTTCTGGTTCTGGAGTAGGTATTGAATAACTTGTGAATAAGCCTCCGCCTCCGCCGTATTTTGTTCACAGGATTTTGTGAACAAAGGCACCAATTTTCGCGGTCTCCAGAGACGTTCCCCCCATCTCAATATGAAACTCTCCGAGATCAGGGCGACGCTTCAGGAAATACGTGTTTCACCGATCAAGACTCTTGGGCAAAATTTTCTGCACGATCAAAACCTTGCACGCTGGATTGTGGATCAAGCGGACATAACTCCGGACGATTACGTGGTAGAAATCGGACCAGGATTAGGAGCTCTGACCAAACTCGTACTTGAGAAAGGCGCGCACATTCTCGCGATCGAGAAAGATACACGCCTCGCCAATTTTTTGCGTGAACGCCTCAGTCATCCACGACTTGAAGTAATGAACATAGACGCGCTGAAGTTCGATGCGCGTGTTCTCTTTTCGCATCTTCGGGTGAAACTGCTAGGTAACCTTCCCTACAACGTTTCGAGTGCGTTGCTCTTGAAGTTCCTTAAGCATCCAAGTCTCATCTCCCTTTGGTTGTTGGTGTTACAAAAGGAGATGGCGCTGCGTCTTTCTGCTTCGCCGTCCACTCGTGATTACGGATCGCTGACCTTACACGCGCAATTGCACCACCGCGTGCAATATCTACGCACAATTTCAGCAGCAGTTTTTTTCCCAAAACCCAAGGTGGATTCCGCGCTGGTGCGAGTGTTGCCTCGTGATCCACTTGAGTTACCTGCACGTGACGATGCGTTGCTTGCGAAGGTGATTCGAGACGGCTTTTCTCAGCGAAGAAAGCAATTACAGAAACTCCTTCGTGCGCATGTGCGGAATTGGGATCGCGCCGCTTTGGCCCTGGGTTTCGATCCCAAAGCTCGAGCGGAAGAGCTCTCCCTGCTTCAATGGATTGGCCTGGCAAATTACATCGCGCCACCTGCACACCCAGATGCAGAAGCGACGATAAATGAGCTCTTCCCAGTGGTCGACAAGAACGATCGAATTTTGCGATATGCGCAGCGCGCCGATGTGCATGGGAATAACTTGCTGCATCGTGCGGTTCACATCCTGATTTTCAACGACGCAGACGAAGTGTATTTGCAGCAACGCTCACGTTGGAAAGATCGACATCCTCTGAAGTGGGACTCCAGCGCTGCTGGCCATGTAACGGCCGGGGAAAACTATGACGAAACGGCCCGGAGAGAGTTGCGAGAGGAGCTAGGCATAAATGTCCCTGTCAGGAAAATTCTGAAGTTTCCCGCTTCAGCACGCACTGACCACGAGTTCATTTGGCTTTATCGAGGAGAAATTCACGGCAATCCCATACCTAGGCGAAGCGAAATTGAAACGGGTGCTTTCTTCCCTCCGACTGTTGTCGACGCCTGCGTCGCGGCGCGACATGAAAACTTCGCGCCTGGATTTATGGAATGCTGGAAAGCCTATCGCAAAAAACAAGCTCGCTAACTGCGATACATTTACTTAAAACCAACAAACCTCCGACCAGGCAAACGGCGCATGAGCGAGCGCTTGAATTTACGCGCGGCGCGTCTCGCTGCTTCCTTTCCCCCATAGATGCTGTCGCTAAACATCTTTGTTACCACCTCGTTTCCACGAAGGAAATGGACCTGAAAGCCATGCGTTTGCTTCTTCGCACGAGCTTTTGTGTCGATGCGGCGAATGTTCGCTTCCGACTCAGGGTTAGGGCGTCTTCGCATGAGAATAAGTTAACGAGAAGCTAACTAAACAATGTCGGGAATCAATGAGTCAACGATGACGAACTCCCGCGGCGTAATGTTTCTGGAGAAGGCAGGTGCCAGGAACCCCATTTTTTTTCATATTCGACGGTGGGTAATAGCGCGTAACAAGGATGGCGCCTGGCTCGCAACCAGGTGACCAACTTCACCAGATTCGGCTCTGCCATCGTCGTACAACCGGTGGTCGGCCGGTTCACACCGCGGCGGATATGAAAAAAAATTGCACTACCTGCGCCGGGCACCGGTGGATCGGAATTGTGCCGAATCTCGATCAGCCACCGATACGCAAAATCGCCCGACCGCATTTTTTCGTGCGTGTAATTGTCTGGAGGATTTTTCGGATCAATCACGACATGCCGATTATAATTCGGCGACCGCGGGTCGTCGCTCCAAACGTCCGATTCAGTTACTTGATGATAGGGATAGTCGGCTCCCAGAGGCAAACTCTGATCGTACCCAAAGATTTGCCCGATCTCGAAAACTCCCGCAGGCGCTCGTCCGTCGCGTTCTTGCTTTCGGAGTCCCCGCTCGTTCTGCCCAGCGAGGCCCGTTCCCCAAGCAACTCCATTCTTGCCAAACAGGACCGGGAAAGGTCCCGCCACGAGCGTCCAGTCCCCGTTGCGCGATCGCTCAAATAACCGCAACTCTCCGCGCATTGAATTCCATGTCGGCGCGATGCCGAGGATAAGTTGGGTGCAATCCTCTGGAACTCCGTCGCCGTATGCGACAGTTCCCATCAACATCAGCGAGCAAATCGATAACTGGCGCAAGATCGACACAAAACTTTTTCGGTTCAGAAACGCAACGTCAGCAATGGCGCTACTCCTGTTTCGGAAATTCTTGCCCTGCACACATCCAAAAATGCGAGACCTAACGAAGCCCCTTTAGGGCTCCGGAACACGGAACAGACCGGGAGTTCGTAATATTCTTTAGTCGCATATGAAAACATCAGTTTTATTCCGCGTGGCGTGTGCCATCCTGGGTTTGGCCGCGGCTCCCGTCATCGCCCAAACCCAGAGTAGCGCAGCTGCGAGCGCTGGCGGCCACGTGCAGACGAGCAAGCTTATTGGCACAAAAGTAAAAACCGCGCAAGGCGAAGAAATCGGCGTAATCAAAGACATCGTGCTCGATCGCAGCAATGGGTGTATGGCGTACACCGTTCTCTCGACCGGTGGCACCGCTACGCGGACGACAGGCCAGGCAAAAACGGTTGCCGTCCCATGGGCGGTCTACTCCCCAGCATCTGACCTAAGCGTTCTTACGGTGAGCGTTGATCGGGATAGGATCTACAACGCTCCGGTGTTCGACTACGCGCGCATCGATGAATACGCGACCAGTGGTTACATCAACAATGTTTACTCCTATTACGGCGTCTCAGCCCAAGCCGGAGTTACCGGCCAAACGACCGTGACGGGAGGCGCGACAACGACCGCCGCGACGGCCAGCCCGATGGCAACTTCTTCACCTGCTGCAACATCAGCAGGTGCTGCCGGAACTGCGTCCCCAGCCATGACGGACTCTCCAAGAGGAACAGCGAGACCACGTGCGACTGCGTCGGCAAGTCCACGCGCTACAGCGGCGGCGAGTCCGTCACCGCGAGCAACGCGGGGCCCGAGGGGTGGAGCAAGTGTGACCCCGCCATCGAGTGGCCGCGGCGAAACAGCATCCCCAAGCGTAACCGAGGGATCTTCGGAAGCCACAGGCAGTCCTGGTGAAACCAAGAAGTCGCGGCGTCATGCGACGGAAGGACGTCCCAAGAGCGCGCCGAGCGAGACACCAGAGTCGCCTGAAGAACAAGAATAACGAACTGTTTTACGCGGCGAACTACGTCTGCAAAGATTCGAAAAACGCAGGAGGCCGAACCGTTCCCGCGTTTTCGGTTAAGTCGGTGTAGACGTCTAAACTTTTTCGAGGTTGATCATCAAGCGGTGTCACCACGCTGATACAATGCCGAACCCGCAGAGGCATACTCAATTACTTTTGCGCCGCTTCGACAGCATCGGTATCGGAGGGCAAAAACTTTGCGCCCCAAAGCCAAAGCACACCGGCCACGAGCATCATGGCGGAGACGACAAGAAAAGCGACGTTCATGTTTGTGCGATCGGCCACCGCCCCAATCAACGGCGGGGCAGCCGCGTCTCCCAGCGCGTGAATGATTAAAATATTGACGGCAAAGGCCGTGGCTCGCACCGACGGATGCGTCACATTAGCGAGCGCCGTATTTGACGGGCCCGTGTTAAAAAAAAGAAAAAAAACTGCGATGAACATCATTACCCAGGCAGAAGGGAATGGTGTGAAAAGCATCACGACTGAAAATGGAAAAGCTATCATCACTCCAATTCCGGAAATTAGAAAGTACGAGCCGGGAAAGCGCTTTCTCAGACAATCGCCTGTGATTCCGCCCGAAAGCGTGGCGGTCAAGCCGGCAAAAACAGTGATGCCGCCAAAGATGATGCGACTGGTCGGCGGTAAACCGCGATATTCAAGGTATCCAGGGACCCAAAAGGACATTCCGCCGATTGCGAACGTAAGAGCAGCCATCGCTAGCGTATTTAAGACGTAGGATCGCGTGCGTATAAGGCTAAGGTAATCGTTCCAGCTCGCTCGCTGCTTCTCTTGTACTCCCCCGAGTCGCCTGCGCTGATCGCGGCACCAAAAACATGCGAAGCCAAGCAGCAATCCTGGCGGCGCGACAACAAAAAATGCCGTTTGCCAGCCCCAGTGCGCCGCGACAAATCCGCCAATCGCGTACCCGATTGCGCTGCCAACCGGAATCGCGACATAAAAATAGGACAGCACCCGTCCGCGCAGCAACAGCGGAAAGAGATCAGCGATGATCGTCGGAGCCGCCGGTCCGTATCCGCCTTCGCCTACTCCGACCAAGAGTCGCGTGATCAGCAGTAGGGCAAACGTTCCTGCAAGTCCCGACGCCGCCGTCGCCGCACTCCACAGAATTACACTCACGCCGATGATGATCCAGCGCGACATTCGATCAGCGAACCAACCGAAAATTGGCGCGCTAACCATGTAGCTGACTAGAAAGGCCGTCCCGAGGAAACCGACCAGCGCGTGTGCATTCGGATCGTCCGGTCGAAAGAAATGCGATCGAATTTCTGGTTCGACTGCAGCGAGCACATATCTATCGATGTAATTGAAAAGATTGATCGCCAGCAGAAGAACCAACGCTGTGCGGCCACCGGGTGCAGGACGCGCGCTTGTTTCCATCGACAATTGCCGATTGCAGTTTGACCGCCGCCAATTGTAAATCATAAATGATGGCTTCCATGTCCGCCTCCGAGCGTGCGCTCTATTTCTTCGGGCGGCGACTCGTGCGCTGTGTTTATCGAGTGACTGCGCTCGGAGCTGACAATTTGCCGGACGGCGGATTTCTGCTTTTGCCTAACCACATCACATGGGTGGACGCGATCGTTCTGCAACTCGCCTGCCCGCGTCCAATTCGGTACATCATCGACGACGAATTTTATCGCAAACCGATCCTGCATCCGTTTTTGCGGCTGCTGCAATGCATCCCGATCGATACGCGGCATTCCCATTCCGCCATTCGCGCCGCGACAGAAAAAATCGCCGAGGGCGAAATCGTCTGTCTTTTTCCAGAAGGCCAACTTGAACGCGCAGGAACTTTATTGCGGCTGCGGCGTGGTTACGAATTGATTGCGCGTCACGCCGCTGCAGCGGTCGTCCCGGTCTGGCTCGACCAGCTCTGGGGCTCAATTTTCTCATTCCAAGGCGGAAGATTTTTCACGAAACTGCCGAAACACATTCCCTATCCGGTCACCATTGCATTCGGTAAGCCGATCGAAGCGAATGCTGCCGATATCGCAACCGTACGCGAAGAGCTGCTCAAGCTCGGCGAATTTTGCTACAGCCGCCGCCCATCTTTAGATCGGCATCTTGCCGAAGAATGCGTGCGCGGATTGAAGCGACGACCTTTTGCGACTGCCGTAATCGATGGAATCGACCACAGCGCTTTAAGCCGGTCGAAATTGCTCGGCGCCGCCGCTGCATTGAGCCGTTATCTTCGAAAGGAATTTCCCGTCGAGCGAATCGCCATTGTCCTGCCCGCGAGCAAAGGATCGATGCTGGCGAACCTGGCAGTGACACTGGCTGCGAAAGTGCCTGTCGACCTTAATTTCACGATGGGACGTGCAGCGAATGAATCTTGCTGTAAGCGCGCCAACCTACGGGTCGCAATTTCGGCCACGCGATTCATGGAACGGCTTAAGGATTTTCCGTGGCCGGAACGTGTTTTGACGTTGGACGAGCTGATGCCGCGAATGAAACGCCAAATCGTTCTCTGGTGGATAATGGCGATCCTTGTTCCGGCGCGTTTGCTCTTGCGGCTTTTACAAATTCCAAAGGAAGGCGGTCACGCGGAGGCAGTTTTGCTTTTTACAAGCGGAAGCACGGGCGAACCAAAAGGTGTAGTAATCAGCCACCGCAACGTCGTCGGAAATGTCTCGCAGTTTCGACAGTTGCTCGACGCGAAGAAAGAGGACGCCATTCTCGCGTCCCTGCCGTTTTTCCACACCTTCGGATCGACCGTCACACTGTGGTATCCGCTTACCGAAGGCGTGCCCATTGTTACTTATCCAAATCCGTTGGAAGCCACAAAGAACGCGGCGTTGATCGAAAGATATAAACTGACGCTTCTGCTGGCGACACCCACTTTTTTGCGCGGTTATTTGCGAAAAGTCGACCCGGACCAGCTCCGCAGTTTGCGTCTCGTCATCACCGGCGCGGAAAAACTTCCCATCGATCTCGCGAGAAATTTCGAGGAACGGTTCAAACAAAGAGTTTTTGAAGGCTACGGGCTCACAGAAACTTCGCCGGTTGTCAGCGTAAACCTGCCCGAACCGCAACCGACCAAGCCGGGCGAACAAGTGCAACCATCGAGTCGTCTGGGTTCGGTTGGCAAAATGGCGCCCGGAATCGCCGGGGAAATCCGCGAACCAGAGACGAACCGCAAACTTTCGTTGCACGAAAGCGGGATGCTTTGGCTGCGCGGAGTAAACATATTCGAAGGTTATCTGGACGATCCAGAACGCACAGCCGATGTGCTCCAAGACGGCTGGCTCAAAACTGGCGACCTCGGCCGTTTCGATGAGGACGGATTTCTTTACATCGAAGGACGGCTCTCGCGTTTTTCAAAGATCGGCGGCGAAATGGTGCCACACGAATCGATCGAGCATAAGATCGTCGATCTGCTCGATCTCTCCGGAAAAGATGAACGCATGGTCGCCATTGTGGGAGTGCAAGACCAAGCCAAAGGCGAAGCGCTCGTGCTCCTCAGCGCGGTAGATGTCGACCTTGCCCAGTTGCGCAAAAAACTTCGTGAAGGCGGCGTTCCAAACCTATGGATTCCAAAGCACGTCCAGCGCGTCGAGGCCATTCCCGTCCTTGCTTCAGGCAAACTCGATCTAAAGAAATGCAAAGAGCTGGTAATGATCTAGGATCGTCTGGAGCTTTCTGCTGTCTTGACTCAACTCTCCCTGAGATTTTGCTGTAAAGTGAGACCTTCATTCAGGACGCAGTGTCATATGCCCAGCCAAACGTGTTGATAGACTGCTGCCGCTTTCCAGCGCACGATTCTTCCATCCAATCTCTCCATCGAAATGGTAACTGAGACGTGAAACCCAGAATCTCATACATCGTTGGTTCCGTTCAACGCAGCGGTACGCACTTGCTTTGCAGCATCCTCCGAAGTACCGGCGTTGCTGGCTCGCCTGATGAGTATTTTTTGACCAAGCCCGGAGAAACCTGGGAAGAACGCTGGGGCACTCCATCGCGCGCCGCATATATCGAAAGCGTTTTGCAGCAAAACACTACGCCCAATGGGGTCTTCGGCTTTGTATTAATGCGGAGTTATTTCGACCGAGTGCTCCAAATGTTGCAAGAAATCCCCGCCTACAAGAATCTCACCGGGCCGCAACTTCTCGCCGCGGTTTTCCACCGGCCGAAATACATATGGATGCGACGGCGGAACAGCGTCCAACAGGCGGTCTCCTGGGCAATAGCATGCCAGACAGGTGTGTGGGCTCAAAAGACAGGCGAGAAACCCCAATTGCACGCCATACCCCGCTTCGATTTCAAAGTAGTTGATGCCTGGCATGACCGGGTCGTGGCGCACGAAGCGGGCTGGACAAATTATTTTCGTGAAAGTCAAATTGAGCCGCTCGTTCTCTTTTATGAAGACGTCGTGGCGTCCAACCGCGCAGCCGCAGGGCGTGTCCTGGAATTTCTGGGACTGCCATTTCCGCCTGATTTAGAGATCGCAGGGCTGACACTTCAAAAGCAAGCTACCCAAATCTCGGACGAGTGGACGGCAGCTTATCTCAAGATCAAAAGGAAGAAGACAGGCAAGGTTGCGCGCATCGTTCGACGCATCCGAACCTGAATATCCATCACTGCATGTCGATCGCGATGTCTGCTACGCTGGCATCCAATGCGTTAGATGAATCCAGTTGTTGTTTCCGACATGTTTGATTTCGAAAAGTGCAAACTCGCGCAAGAATGACGAACAACGAAGGAAATCCGAATGCTCCGGGCTTCACCATGAGACACTGGTCATTCTTCATCCATTCCGCGTTTCACTCATTTGCCAATCGCGCGGCAGCGCTCTCGATGAAATTCCTTTTTGCCTACGCGACGCGTATTCAAGTGATCCGATGTGAAAATACAGATCGTGACGGTGGATTCTTGCTGGCGGCAAATCACATCAGCCATTTCGACCCGTTTATCATTTCGTCGGTGGTGCGTCGCAAGATTGATTGGATGGCGATGGCGGAATTCTTTCCTCTTCCGTTTTTGGGATTTCTTTTGCGAGCGGTCGATGCATTTCCGGCGGATCGAAATCGTGCCGATCGCGCGACAATCCGTAACGCGATTGAGCGACTTGAGCACGGACGGATCGTTGGCCTGTTCCCTGAAGGCGGCATTCGCGACGGCGCGCGCTCGGTGCTGGAAGGCGCGCCGCTCCGACCGGGCGCATCAACGCTTGCCCACATCGCTGGGGTTCCAATCCTGCCGTGCGTGATTATTGGCAGCGATCGCCTGTATTCAAAGAAACGCTGGCTGCCACTGCGACGCACGCCCATCTGGCTCGCATTCGGCAATCCAATCCCGCATTTTCCCGATCTGGGAAAATCTGACGCGCGCGTATGCATCGAGCGCGAATTGGCCGCTGCTTTGAAGCTTCTTTACGCTGAGTTGCGCGAAAAGTTTTCGCTCACACCGGACGATCTTCCGCACCCACCAACAGAGAGGATGCACAAGAAGTCGCGCCATATCATCAACCACGAAGACAATAGAGGACACAAAGAAAAGCCGATTCAAAAGGCGTCTGTTCCGCTTCGTGATCTGCGTGTGCTTCGTGTTGAAACCAAACGGTACGGGCTGCGGCGTTTTGCCGCGAGCAGTGTCGATTTACTCATGTGCGCGTCGATAAATCTGCTTCAGTCGCGTCATCATCTGCACGCGCGCAGTCGTGAGGAAATGGAGCGCTACGTGACGGCGTGCGAGCCGCTCACGGCCGAGAAGTTTTACGCCGTTCCAAACGGCGCTGAAATTGCGGCTGTAACCGGCGGGAGGACTGGCACCGCAATCACATGGCCCAGCCCGATCAATACAAATTTTCCCACGAACAACATCGCGCGTGCCGATTTTTTCCGATGCGCGCGAGGCTGGAGAGCGCCGACGGTCCTAATGTTGCACGCGCTCATGTCCGCGAGTCATATCGGTTATCGCCGCTACGCCGCGCGCTTTAACGAACTCGGTTGGAATGCGTGCTTCGTGCACCTCCCGTATCATTATTCACGTGTCCCGCGCGGTTACTGGAATGGTGAACTCGCGATCACCGCCGATCTCATCCGCAACGCGGAAGGGTTGCGGCAGGGGGTAATCGAGTTGCGGCAATTGATGGCGACGTTGCGCGAGCGCGGCTGCCAAGAGTTCGGTGTGCTCGGAACAAGTTATGGCGGATGGATCGGCGCGCTTCTCGCGTTGGTTGAGCGCGATTTTCGTTTCGTCGCGTTGATGGCGCCGATCGTAAATGTTGAGCACGCGATCTGGGAGAGCCCAGCGGCGCGATTCATGCGGCGCGAACTGCGTCGGGCAAATATCGATCCATCTCTCGTTGCGCGGCATTTTCATTTAAGCTCGCCGACGCACAATCGGCCGCTATGCGATCCATCTCGCATTCTGTTCGTCGCAGGCGAATTCGATTTAATCGCGCGACCCGAAGATGTTGAGAAAATTCACGGAAAATGGCGCGGCTCAGAACTGCTGTGCGTGCCACAGGGACACTTCGGCTATCGCATGCTACGCGAGACAATCGCGCGATTGAAGAAGCGCGGATTATAGAAGCCGCCGAACCCGCGCCGCGGGCAGCTCCTTCACACCAAATGCTAGAATCGACACTGCGAATCGAACAGAAGGAGCTGGGCGACCCAGCTAATTTATGCAATGGGCTGCCCTTAGGCGTGAAGCGGGTCAACCTCGCGTTTAGTGTCGCGAATTCGACGGGGGCGACCTGATTCCAAGAAACTGCAGACTTGGTCCAAGGTCGCTGAACGCTGCTTCCGCAAGAACATTGTGGCCTTCGGCGGACGCATGCCAGCCGTCCACTGCGTGGAGCAATTCCACGCGGCTCAAATCGGCTGTCGCCAGGGCATCCGAATATCGGACCTGCACCTTCAAGTTGTCCGCAAGGTCGCGGTTCAAATCACTCACCATCGCGCGGAGTTCCTCATTCATCATCGCGGCGAGGCGAATCAGACTGGACCGGTAAACTGGCCGGAAGGATGTGAAATATTTGTAAGTAGTTTCAAGATGCGGATAGCGAGCCGGGTCTTGCGCTCGCAGGCGCTCCGCAATTTCGCGCCCTTTGAAGTACGCCTCGAAATTGACGAGACCGTACACCACGACTGCGACCCGGTGACGCTGCATGCGCGCACACTCAATCAGCCGCCGCATCTGTCGCGCGAAATTTTCTCGAAAGTACCGGCTTTGTCGCTGCAAACGACTCTCCGGCTGCTCAAGTTCGCTCGGCGGGCTCCGCCATGCCCAATCGATGTTATTGTGTCCGATCGAGATCAGAATTAAGTTGGGAAACCGCTTCGTCTCCAGTAAGTGGGTAATCTGTCCAGAGAGATTGCGCGTCCGGAGAATTTTTCGGAAAAAATTCTGCCGCTCTTCCTCGTGATCGACCAGCGCGCCAATGCCTGCGCATTCAATCGCAACAAACGGGGTGAACTCCTCCAGTCTCTTCGAGACGCTTCGAATACTCGCAGGCGACGGATCGGTGTCGAGAAACCAGTTATTGCCCGAACAAGTGCGCGCGTGCCAGAACGTGCTCCAAATGGATGAGATGTAGACGCACGTGCAAACGCTGTCGCCGATCATGGCAACGTGCGGAAGTCGCGCAATCAACTCCGTCCACGTAATCTTGCGATTCAGGTAAGCCAGGTAATCAGGGTGAAAACGCGACGTTGGCTGGGCTATACGTTGCAAGAAACTCGCACCGATCACTGGAACAGCCTTCTTCACAAGCACCAACCTGGTTGTCTTTATCGACTTTTAATCCAACCAATCCATCGCCTCGAGCAATCGACGAAATTCCGGATTGTCTGTCGAGAGCGCAGGCAGCCATTCACCGATTGGTTCGCGTTTCCACCATGCTTTGTCGCCCAACGGAGCGAACTCGTAGCGATACAACCGCGCACGAATATAATGAGGCCGCGCATTCGGGAACGGATTGTTGGCCAGGAGCGAGAGGGTGCCACGATCGTTATGCAGAAGCTTCCAGACGAAATGCAGCGTCCACGGATACTCGGCCGGTGACGACATGGCAGCGAACCAGATTTGCCAGTCAATTCGCGGTTGGTACGGCGCGACGAACGGCGGGCGGCGGTCTAGATCCCCCGGCTTGGCTTTGAATTCGTAGTCCTTCCATTTGGTGTCGCCGGTAATTATCGCATCCTCCGTTCCCTCAAAAATAATTTCCGGACGTTCGCGACCAACCGTGCCAAACGCACCGTAAGTGTTTACAAGATCAAGCGGATCATAGGAGTAGTTCATCAGTTGCCGCCCGGAAACCAGATTGAGGACGGGCGCGATGCTCAGATAAACAACTAAGATGGACAACGCGATTGCGATCGTGTTGTTGACGCGAGAGGGTTCGGATTCTTGAGCTGCTTGCTCGGCGCGCCTAACAAGTCGCACGGGTAGAAAGCGACGCAGGAACGTATCATCGAAGCAGGCAAGAAACGGAATGATGGTGACGTAGTTCAAAAACGAGAGGTTGCCGCTAATGATGAGAACGATTTGAAAACTGACCAACAAAATGCCTGCGATGTGCCGCGCAGTGCGCGGGCCGAATGAAAACCACGGCACAACCAACTCAATAAAGTGGTTCCATGCGGTACCGAATTTGTGAAACCACTGCGGCGCGAAATGCAGATAGCGACTGATCGGATTCGGGATTGGCTGCGTCTCGTAGTGATAGTAAAGGCAGGTGAGATCGCGCCAGCAGGTGTCGCCGCGCAGTTTGATTAGACCCGCACCGATCATGATCCGAAAACCGAGCCAGCGAAAGAGCCAGAAAACGAGAATCGGCGGCCGGCATTTGGGAAACGGGCGGCCATCGAGCAGAGGGCAGAGAAAGATCGACAAAAACCCGGTTTCAAGCAGTTGAATTTCCCAACCGTAGCCGTACCAGATTTGGCCGACGTGGACGATCGACATGTACATTGCCCAAAGAACAGTGAGAATGATCGCATTGGCGTAACCGGCGAGAACAACGAGCGACAAACCAAAGCCTCCCCACGAGAAGATCGACAATGCGTTGTCCGAGATTCCAAACCAGAAGAGCGTCGGCACTCCCGTCATGCCAGCCGTTGGCGAACCGAGCTGGGTTTGGATAATACTAAGAAAATGACTCGCTGGTGTTAATCCGTACTCGCCGATGAGCGGCACGAGTTGCTGTGCTGCTATCAAAAATGCGATCGCATAAACAAACCCGAGCAACCGGAGGATAACGAAACGCGTCAGCCAATAGGAATTTCCGCGCGCAAAAAGTTTTTCGAAAATACCTTCGTCGTTTGCCATGTCGTCCAATGCCTAACGCTGCACCGATATTGCTTTAAGAAAACGAAGAGCAAAGGAAGAATAAAACGATTGCGCGCATTTGGCATGGCGTTACAGCCGCCGCAAAAGCAACAGAGTACGCTGAATATCTCAAAGTATTTGGATTGAGCGATTACACCAAGACCGATGGCAACCGGGGCGTTTACGTATTACGACGCGTCGAGGGGGATAATGCGCATTTTCCTACCTTGACGTTTTGGGATTCCGAACAGCCAATTCAACAATTCGCCGGAGAGGACATCGAAAGAGAGTGCCATTACCCAAAAGACGCAGAGTTTCGTCTGAAATTTGAACCGCTCGTCAAACATGACGAGGTAGTTGTCGCTTCGTGATACATGCAATGATCGGCGGCGGTCGCTTCGAGAGGAACTTCGTTCTTAGCCGGGATCTCAAGCGCCGCGCCGAGCCATTTCGTAATTGCAGTGTGACCGTGCAGACGCTGTGCGAGGCGAGCGTCGAGATCGATGGCTGACCCCATGTAATGACAGGCCACCGGCTCCGCGAAGGATGTAATCCAAGCCGTATGAAAGAAAATGCCAGGGGGGAGAATCGAACTCCCGACCAAGGGCTTATGAGTCCCCTGCTCTACCGCTGAGCTACCCTGGCAATCGGGGCCAGAAGATTCTACGGCACGTTATGACATGTCAACGAGCTCTAACTTATTGTTTCGTCTTAGGAATGTACGGGGCAAGGTCTCGTTCACGGCCAGGGAGCGCGGCCATGAAGCACACCCCATCGTGCTCTGTGACTGCGCCAA
>WNFW01001411.1_pt1 | contig 18579 bp, 21 predicted proteins | sample 5400131 | NCBI WGS metagenome assembly WNFW01 (sample SAMN13153362, study PRJNA577476) | soil metagenome | isolation source: 20 cm soil or saprolite under grassland replicate 1 | place: USA:California | collected 2016-06-15 | reverse complement strand
ACGGCAGCGATGTGGGGAGTGATCACACCCGGGCACCCGCCCGAGAGGACGAAGATCACGTGCTTGGCGACCTCGCCCACCGGGATGCCGAGAAATTTCGCCGTCCACTCGCGCAGCGCGACGTCGGCCCAGACGCGCCCCCAGTCGTCGTGTGCGCCCGTGCCTTCGGTCTTGCCCACGAGAGCCACGAGGGTGTCCGGCTTGATCTTGCCCGCATCGGCCAGGGCCTGCAGGCCGGAGGTGTCGGCCGGGGTTGCCGATGGACAGACGAACATGTCGACGCGCTGCCCTTTCATCGGTCCATCTCCGGCGGCCGCTGAAAGCCGAACCCGTGCATCGCTTCGAGCTGCTCGGCGAAGTCGAGCAGCTCCCATTCCTGCGCGAACTTCCCGACCAGCTGGATTCCCACCGGCAATCCGTCGCTCAGGCCGGCCGGGATCGAGATCGCCGGTGTGCGGGCGAAGCTGACAGGCAGCACGAACCGCACGTAGCGCGCCCACACATCGCCGAGGAAGACGGGCACCTGCTCGATCGGCATCGGCACCAAGCCGAGCGTCGGCGTCAGCAGAAAATCAAAGCGCGTCTGCAGCGGCACGGCGACGGCGCGATTTGCGGCGTCGGTCGCCTTCTCGAACGCGCGGAAGTAGTCCATCGCGGTCAGGCCGCGACCCTCGGCGGCGAGCTTCTGGATGCCGGGGCCGAACGTGGATAGGTCGGCCGGAAAGCTCGCCATGCTTGCCCGCCGCACGGTGCCATAGCCCTCGGTCACCGGTTCCGCATCCCAGCTGATTTCCTCAACCTGGTGGCCCGCATCCTTCAGCGCGGCGCCCGCGCGACGGCATGCCTCCGCGCAGGCGGCGTCGGCTCCCGCGTACGTCATTCCGACGACCACGCGGCCTTTTGCCAAACGATCGGGAGGACGTGTGGCGGTCATGATCGAAAAGAGAAGCCGGGCGTCGGCGACGGTGCGCGTCATCGGGCCGCGCGACTGCAGGACGGTCGCGTCCACCTCCTCCGATGGGATGCGATCGGGCGTCGGCCGCAGACCGACCACGCCGCAGCACGACGCAGGGATGCGGATCGATCCGCCGGTGTCGCCGCCCAATGCCACGGACGCCATCCCGGCCGCCACCGCCGCTCCGCTGCCCCCGCTCGACCCGCCAGGTGTGAACCCGTCCCGCCACGGGTTTTGCGTGGGCGGAAAGATCGTGTTCGACGTGCCGATCGATGCAGCGAGCTCGGGAAGGTTCGTCTTGCCGAGGATCGCCATCCCCGCGGCCCGTGCCCGCGCCACCGGAACAGCATCTTCGTCCGCGATCCGGTTGCGCCACGAGGGGGTGCCGTACGTGAAAGGCATGCCCGCGACTGGCTGGCTGTCCTTGACCGCGAGCGTCACTCCGGACGTGGATCGCGCCGCGCGATCGACGTGGATGTAAGCGTGGATGCGCCCGTCAAAACGGTCGATCGCGTCGAGGTGCGCCTCGACGACCGCCTGCGGGTCGAGGTCGCCCGCGCGCACCTGACGCATCGCTTCCTCGGCGGACAGCCACCGCACCGAGGCCTGGATCACAGCTCGTCCACCACGGCGTGAATGATGCTCTCGAACAGGTTGGCCGCTGTGTCACCCCCAAAGCCCATCACGCCTTTCAGGTCGAACGTCTCGTCGGCCGAGTCTGAGGTGATTCGCAAGCCGGACCAGGGCACACGATTCTGATGCGCGACCTGCGCTATTGCGGCCGTCTCCATGTCGATGCAGGCGGCGTCCGGAAAATCGCGGGCGAGGGCGTCGCGAACCTGGCGCGAAGTCACGATCTGGTCGCCGGTCAGCACCAGTCCCTCGTGCGCGTCCTCCGCCTTGTATCTCGCCGCGCGGAGCAGCATCTCGGTGACCGCTGAATCCGCCTCGATGAGACGAATCCCAAGTCCCGGGATCATGCCCCTGGTGTCGGTGAGCGGCCTGGCATCGATGTCGTGCTGGATCGCGCCGGTGGCAACCACCACGCGTCCTCTGCGGGCGCGGCTCTCGAGTTCGCCTGCCAGCCCGATGGAGATGATGCACCGGGGTTTGAACACGTCGCATGCGTACTGGGCCGCGATCGCCGCCGCGACCTTGCCTACGCCGGCCACGATGACCACCAGCCCACCCGCTTCCCAGATCGAAACGTGCGGTCCGACGCTCTCCGAGCGGGGCATCCTGCGCACGAGCGCCTGCGCCTCTTCGTCGAGCGCTGCGATGACCGCCACCGGTCGCGCGCCAGCCACCACGCCATGATGATGGGTGGTGGGGGACGGATGAAGGAGACGACCGGCCTCGCGGCGCCTGACCTCAACCGCGTCCAGCCGCTCGACGCCGAAGAGCTCCGGCTGATCCATGCGTACTGGCGCGCGGCGAACTACCTCTCCGCGGGCCAGATCTACTTGTTGGACAACCCGCTGCTGAAGAGACAACTGCGACTGGACGACATCAAACCGAGGCTGCTCGGCCATTGGGGCACGACGCCGGGGCTGAACTTCATCTACGCGCACGCGAATCGCGTGATCAAAAAGCGAGACCTCGACGCGATCTACATCATGGGTCCGGGTCACGGCGGTCCGGCCGGTGTTGCCAACGCCTATCTGGAAGGCACGTACACAGAGCGCTATCCCAACGTGAGCCGGGACGAGAGCGGGATCCGCAACTTGTTCCGCCAGTTTTCCTTTCCGGGTGGTATCCCGAGCCACAACGCGCCGGAGACGCCAGGTTCGATCCACGAAGGCGGCGAGCTCGGTTACGCGCTCGTCCACGCCTACGGTGCGGCATTCGACAACCCCAAGCTCACCGTGTTCTGCATCGTCGGCGACGGCGAGGCCGAGACGGGACCCCTGGCGGCGAGCTGGCATTCGAACAAGTTCCTCAACCCAGCGCGCGATGGAGCCGTGCTGCCGATCCTTCACCTCAACGGCTACAAGATCGCCAACCCGACAGTGCTCGCTCGCATCCCGGAGAGCGAGCTGCTCGAGCTGATGCGTGGCTACGGCCACGAGCCGGTGGTAGTGAGCGGCGACGACGCACCCAAGGTGCACCAGCAGATGGCGGCCGCGCTCGAGTGGTCGCTGGATGAGATAGCGCGCATCCAGGACGGCGCTCGCTCAGATCAGCAGAAAGGACGTCCAGCGTGGCCCATGCTCATCCTGAGGACGCCCAAGGGGTGGACCGGCCCCAAGATCGTCGACGGCGAGCAGGTCGAAGGCACCTTCCGCGCGCACCAGGTGCCGGTCACCGATTTCGCCTCGCACCCGGACCACATCCAGGTCCTCGAGGAATGGCTGCGCAGCTACCACGTCGAGGAGCTTTTCGACAGCTCGGGCCGACTGATCGACGAGGTCGCAGACCTGCCGCCGGCGGGGGATCGCAGGATGAGCGCGAACCCGCACGCCAACGGCGGCGAGCTCCTGCAAGACCTGCGGCTGCCGGATTTCCGCGACTACGCCGTCGAGGTGGCGAGCCCGGGCACGACCTCGAGCGAAGCAACGCGAGTCATGGGCACCTACCTGCGCGACGTCGTGAAGAAGAATCCCGACAACTTCCGGATCATGGGCCCCGACGAGACGGTCTCGAATCGCCTGGGTTCAGTCCTCGAAGCGACGAACCGAGCGTGGGACGCCGAGGTGGTGCCCGGCGATGATCACCTCGCGCCGGACGGACGCGTGATGGAGGTCTTGAGCGAGCACATGTGCGAGGGCTGGCTCGAGGGATACCTGCTGACCGGTCGCCATGGCCTGTTCGACTGCTACGAGGCCTTCATCCACATCATCGACTCGATGTTCAATCAGCACGCGAAGTGGCTGAAGACGACGCGGACGATTCCGTGGCGGCGGCCCATTGCGTCTCTCAACTATCTGCTCTCGTCGCACGTGTGGCGGCAGGACCACAATGGCTTTTCACATCAGGACCCGGGCTTCATCGACCATGTCCTCAACAAGAAGGCCGAGGTCATCCGCGTCTATCTCGCGCCAGACGCGAACTGCTTGCTGTCAGTCACCGACCACTGTCTGCGCAGCCGCAACTACGTGAACGTGATCGTCGCGGGCAAGCAGCCGGCGCTCAACTACCTGACGATGGACCAGGCCATCGCCCACTGCTCGCGTGGTCTCGGTATCTGGGATTGGGCGAGCACCGACGAGGGTCGTGAGCCTGACGTCGTCCTTGCATGCGCGGGCGACGTTCCGACGCTCGAGACGCTTGCCGCCGCGGACCTGATCCGCACGCAGCTTCCGCAGCTCGCGGTCCGGGTGGTGAACGTGGTCGACCTCATGCGCCTGCAGCCGCCGCACGAGCATCCTCACGGTCTCAGTGACGCAGAGTTCGACGAGGTTTTCACGAAAGACAGGCCCGTGATATTCGCGTATCACGGCTACCCCTGGCTGATTCACCGTCTGACCTATCGGCGCACCAATCACCCCAACATCCATGTCCGCGGATACAAAGAGGAAGGGACGACGACCACGCCCTTCGACATGGTCATGCTCAACGACCTCGATCGTTACCACCTGGTCATCGATGTCATCGATCGCGCGCCGTCGCTCGGTACCACGGCGGCTCATGTCAGGCAGGAGATGGTCGACCGGCGGCTGCGCAGCCGGCAGTACACGCGAGACCACGGCCAGGACCCTCCCGAGATTACGACCTGGGTTTGGCCCAACTAGGGCTTTGCGCGTCCTCGTCCTCAACGCAGGATCCAGCTCTCTCAAGCTGAGCCTGGTCGATGCCGACGACCGCGTCCTGGTGGACCGCGAGTTCCAGGTCGCCGAGGGACGGCTCGAGGAGACTCAGCTCGCCACCGCGGTCCACGCGATGGAGGGCATCGAGGCCGTCGGCCACCGCGTCGTGCACGGCGGGCCTCGCTATCGGGCTTCGGTGCGGATCGACCCCGAGGTCGTCCGCTACCTCGTCACCATCAGCGACCTCGCGCCTTTGCATCTTCCGGCCGCCCTCTCCGGCATCGCGGCGGCACGCGAGCTGCTGCCGCGCGTACCAGGGGTCGCGTGCCTGGACACCGCGTTCCACGCGCGCATGCCAGAGGCAGCGTCGACCTACGCGGTCCCGCAAGAGTGGCGCGAGCGCTTCGGCGTCCTGCGTTACGGCTTTCACGGCTTCTCGCACGCCTACGCCGCTCGGCGCGCCGCGGAGATCCTGCACCGGCCGCCGACGGAGCTGCGCGTCGTCACCTGTCACCTCGGCGCGGGCGCTTCGCTCGCCGCCGTCCGTGCGGGCAGGTCGGTGGACACGACAATGGGATTCACGCCGCTCGAGGGCCTCGTGATGGCGACGCGCTCGGGCACCGTCGATCCGGGGATGCTGCTGTGGCTGCAGCGACACGCCGGCATCGCTGAGCCGGCGCTGACCGAGGCGCTCGATCGCCAGGGCGGGCTGCAAGCCCTCGCCGGAACTTCGGACATGCGGGAGATCCTCAAACGGATCGCCGATGGCGACGAGCGCGCCGAGCTGGCCTTCGACGTCTACATCCACCGCCTTCGCGGGCTGATCGCATCGATGGCAGCGGCGATGAACGGCCTCGACGTGCTGGTGTTCACCGGAGGCGTGGGGGAGAACTCGGCGCCTGTGCGCGCTGCGGCTGTGGCCGGCTTGCGGTTCCTCGGCCTCGAGATCGGCCCGACCCTCAACGCGAGCCTGCGCGCTGACAGCGACATCAGCGCGCCCGGCGCCCAGGTGCCGACGCTCGTGGTCAAAGCGCGAGAGGACGTGGAGGTTGCGCGTGAGGTGCGTCGCGTCTTGTCGGCGAGTAACGATCCGAAAGCGATCGTTTCCTGAGTATGGACACGAAAGGATTGACCGACAAAGCGAGGGCCGCGTCGAAGCGGGCCGAGGAGCTCAAGAACGTGCCGTCGAGGATTCGGGATCGGTCGAGCGACCTCCTGCAGATGGCAAACCAGCTTCGGGACCGACCGATGCCTGTGGTGGTCACCACACCACGCCGGCCGATGTGGCAGACCGCCGCCGTGTGGTTTGCCGGTGGGATGGCTATCGCGGCCGCGCTCGGGTATTTCTTCGACCGCCAGCGGGGCAGCCTGCGCCGCCATCTGGCCTACGACAAGGCGATGGCCACGGGCCGCGACATGCAGCAGTGGAGCGGCAAGAAGGCAAGGCACCTCCGCAACAGGGCGATGGGGACCGTGGCGGAGATGAAGAGCGCGAGCGACGAAACGGAGCCCAACCGAGCCTCGCAACGCGAGCTGGGCTAGAGGCTCAGGACTCTTCCCGGTACTGGCGCCGTCCCGTAGACGGGTCCTCGTAGACGCGCGTCATCTTTCCAGAGGTCGGGTCTTTGAAGACCTCGCCCGTGGGTTTGAACGATCCCTGGCTATCGCCGCGATAACGCCGATCCCAGACGAAGTAACCCACGATCGCGAACACGACCAGGACAATGAAGATCACCAGCTCCAGATGCATTACTGGCTCCGTTCGATGATGGCTGCGGTCCCGTAAGCGACGACCTCGGTCATGGTCTGGCCCATCTCGGAGGAGTCGAACCGCATCATCACGACTGCGTTTGCCCCCATCGCACGCGCGTTCTCGATCATGCGGTCGATCGCATGGCGCCGTGTGTCCTCGACCAGCCGCGTGTACTCGACGATCTCACCGCCCGCCAGAGAGCGCAGGCCGGCCATGACGTTGCCACCGAGTCCGCGGCTCCGGACGACGACGCCGAACACCTGACCCAGAGCCTGCTTGACCTCGTAGCCTGCCGGCCTTTCGGTCGTGGTTACGAGTACCGGCTGCTGCGACAAGGGCTAAGCATGACGCGGAGCGATGTGCGGGGGGCCCAGAACTCGTGCGCTCTCATCGCTCGCTAGGCTAGGTCATGCCATGCACGGGGTGCTGGAGCTGGTTCTCGAGGTCGGCGATCCCCGGGGAGAAGCTGCCACGGGTAGTCAGATCGGATTTTTGGAGGTGCGGGAATGGCGGCGGTAAGCAGGGCGGATGCGGTTTGGGAAGGCGACCTCGCAAGCGGCAAGGGTCGGGTCAAGGTCGCGAGCGGCGTCTTCAGCGAGTTCCCGGTGACCTGGGCCAATCGCGCTGAGCGGACGCACGGCGGCACGAGCCCCGAGGAGCTCCTGGCGGCTGCGCATGCCGCCTGTTACTCGATGGCCTTCTCCAACGGTCTCAGCAAGGCCGGCCATCATCCTGAGCGCCTGAACACGACAGCTGAGGTTGAGTTCGTGCCGGGTACCGGCATCACGACGATCACGCTGTCCGTGCGGGGGCACATCCACGGCATCGAAGCCGGTGAGTTTCAGAAGCTGGCCGAGGCGGCGAAGGATGGATGCCCGATCTCGCAAGCACTCAAGGGAAACGTCGAGCTAAAGCTGAAGGCGGAGCTGGACCACACGCATTAGGACGTTCAGCGCTTCTCTTTGCCGGCCACGCCCGGGAAGTCGATCATGCCCTGCATGCGAAGGCCGCGCAGCTGGCCAGACAGCCAGCGGCGTGGGTTCTTGATCTGCTTGCCACCGTCCGCATAGTCCCAACACCGCCCGCTGACGTCGCGGACAACGAGCACGAGGCATTCCGGCTCGAGCGCGCGCTTCCAGGCCTTGACGATGAAGGGCAGCGAGATGTGCCGGGCCGGCGCGTTCTGTGGCAGCGTCACCTCCCCTCCGTAAAGCTCATCGCTCGCGTGCACGATGATGCCCCCGGCGGCCAGCGTCCCACCGAGGTTTTCCATCTCCAGGTCGATCGCCTGTCCAGGCGCGACCTGGCCGGTGAAGACAAGCTTCGGTATCGGTTTGGTCGCACTGTCCCAGCTCTTCATCGCGCGCCGAGTCGCCCAGTCAGCACGGGTCGCGAAAAAGGCCGCCCACAGCGCGAGCACCGCCGTCGCGGCCATCAGTACGACCAGGAGCTGGTTTGCGCTCATTGCTTCTCCCGCTTGACGCTGCCGGCCTGGGGATCTGGCGCGAGATGGTACAGGCGTGCGTCGTAGGTGCGTAACGCCGGGAGCGCAATCGCCGCCAGCACGCAGCCGATCACACACAGGATTCCGCCCGAGACTATCGAGACCCGGACGCTGAACAGTGAGGCGACGAGGCCGGCCTCGAAGTTCCCGAGGGCCGGGCCTGACGTGTAGCTGATCATCTCGATCCCCGCCAGCCGGCCGCGCAGGGAGTCGGGGATCGTCTGGTTCCAGATCACCGATCGAAAGACACCACTCATCATGTCCGCCGCACCGGCCAGTGCAAGGAAGACGAGGGCGAGCAGCAGCCCGGGGGCAAGGCCGAACCCAATGACCGCAAAGCCCCATATGGTCGCGGCCACCACCAGGCCCATTCCGTGGCGGTGCACGCGGTTCGTCCAGCCGCTGGTCGCCGAGAAGAGAAAGGATCCCACCGCCGGAGCCGCGTACAGGAGGCCAAGCACTTTGGCACCGCCGAGTCCCTGCGCGATGGCCGGGAAGAGGGCGAAAGGCATGCCGAAGAACATCGCGAGCATGTCGACCGCGTAGGTGCCGATCAGCTCCTGGCGGCTCTTGGCGTACCGCAACCCCTCGATGGCGCGGCGCAGGCTCGGCCGTTCGGCATCTACCGGCGGTGGCACAGCCCGCATGAGCCACAAACAGACGAGCCCGACCACGAACGTCGCCACATCGAAGAGGTAGGTGGCCGAAAGGCCCAAGAGCGCGATCAGGACACCGCCGAGCGCGGGTCCGAGGATCATGCCCAGGGTGCCGCGGATGCTGCCGAGCGCAGCGGCCGCCGCCAGCTCGTGCTTGTCGACGAGACGCGGAAGCATCGCGTCGAGGGAAGGCCGCTGAATCGCGTCGAGCACGCCCCACGCCGTCGCGACCACGAACAGGAGCCACACCTGCGGCTGCGCGAGCGCGGCATTGCCGGCGAGCAGGAGGCTGCAGCCCATCAGGGCGGCTTCGGCCAGCAAGACCATCGACCTGCGGTCGCGTGCGTCGGCCAGCGCGCCACCTACAAAGGCAAAGATGAGGATCGCGCCGAACTCGAGCACGCCCAGCAGTCCCACGAGCAGGACGCTGTGAGTGAGCTGGTAGACCTGGAAGGGAAACGCGACGGTTGTAACCATCGAGCCGAAATACGACACAAACCTTCCGATGAAGAGCAGTCGAAAGTCCCGATGCCGCCGCAGCGGGGTGGTGTCCACCGTGGCGAGGTGCCACCAGCGGCGCCGAGGCGTTGCGGTTAGAGAATCGTCCGGCTGGGGAATCATGATGTGTCCTGAATATGTTGGAGGGTGAGATGGAGAAAGCCACTTTCGCCGGCGGATGCTTCTGGGGTGTGGAGCATCTTTTCAACCAGGTCCCTGGAGTGATCGAGGCCGTCTCGGGTTACGAGGGCGGCAAAGTCGACCATCCGACCTACGAGCAGGTGTGCATGGGCCGCACCGGCCACGCCGAGGCGGTGGAGGTCACCTATGACCCATCGAAGGTCTCGTACGAGCAGCTGCTGAATTCGTTCTGGAACATGCACGACCCGACGACGCTCAACCGCCAGGGACCGGACATGGGCCACCAGTACCGCTCGGCGATCTTCTTCCAGAACCCCGAGCAGGAGAAGGCCGCACTCAAGTCAAAGGAAGAGGCGCAGAAGTTCTTCGACCGCAACATCGTGACCGAGATCGTTCCGGCCACCGATTTCTGGCGGGCCGAGGAGTACCACCAGCGGTACTTCGACAAGCATCCTGGGCACTATTCCTGCCACTTCGTCAGGGGCTGGGTACCGTCCGCAGCCGAGGAAGCTAAGCCGGCCTAAAGCCCGGCGCGGGCCGGATATCCTTACGCCCCGTGCGCTGCGACCACTGCGCGAACGACGTCCCCGACGGCGTGTTCTGCACACGTTGCGGTGCCCACCAAGGCACGACCGGTGAGCTCGGAATCGCGAGCGCGAGCGCCCGCACGCGTGTGCACAGCTACGCCGCCCACCCCGCTGAGCATGTCGTCCAGCCGTCGGTGTTCACGACACTGTTCCCGCACCTCGGCCAGCACAAGATCCACGAGTTCCGCTGGGCGTTCGCGGTCGGCCTGGCCGGCATCGTTCTCCTCTACATCGCCGGGCTGATCACGGCGGCGATCCTCGTCGCGACGTTCCTCGTCCCAGTCCTCTACCTGATCTACCTGTACGAGGCGCAGGTCTACCGCGACGAGCCGGCGATCGTCCTCGGCTTTACGATCGGCGGCGGCGCCGTCGTCGGCCTCGTCCTGACACTCATCGAGCGCGCCGTGTACAACCCATTTCCCGCCGTCGGCAACCCCCTCACCAACATCGGGGTCAGCGTCGGAACCCTGCTCTTCTTGGGCCTGCTCGTCCCAGTCGTCCAGGAGGCGCTGAAGCCCCTTCCCGCCTTGTTTCTGCCGAACCGGCTGAACTTTCCCGAGACCGTCGACGGCCTTGTGTTCGGCGTGGCGGCCGGCCTTGGGTTCAGCGTCGCGGAGTCACTTGTCGCGTTCTCGAGCGCCTTGACGAGCCTGCCCGCTCACCTGACGCCAGGCAACTGGATCTTCGACCTCACGACGCTGGCGGTTTTCCAACCGCTCCTCCAGGGCAGCGCGACGGGGATGATCGTCGCGGCGGTCTGGCGGTATCGCCGCGGAAGGCTCGCAGGCCGCGAGATCGGTGGTGTGGCGATGGCTGTCGTCGCTCACGTTGCGTTCTCCCTTGGCACGCTGCTCCTCAAGGAGTCGGCGGTCAGCCCACTTTTTGTCCTGGTGTTCCAGGCGGTTGTCGTGGGCGCACTCCTCATCTATGTCCGCCACCTGCTTCACCACGCGCTTCTGGAGGAGGCTGCTCACATGGGGTTCGCGGAGACCGTGTGCCCCAACTGCCACATGCACATCGTGGCGTCTGGTTTCTGCCCCAACTGCGGCGTGGCCTTGACAGCCTCGCCCAACGCCCTGAAACGCGCGCGCAAGCCGGTGGGTGAGGCGCCGCCCGAAGCGTCTTCGGGGTCTGCCTAGGTGGCGATGACCTGCGCGCGGTGTGGCGCTCAGAACCCGGATGGCAATCAGTTCTGCACGTCGTGTGGCACGCCTTTGACAGGGCCGCCGGTTGCTACGGCTCCCATGCAGGGATCGCCCGCAGGACCACCCCCAGGACCACCGCCAGGACCACCGCCAGGACCACCCCCTGGCCCCCCTCCGGGTTTCCCTCCGCCGATGGCCCAGCCCGGCGGCTACCAGAGCCCGTACTACACGCCGACCGGCCCGGTCCCTCCGGTGCATCGCACGCCGTGGATGCTGATCATCGCCGCCATCGTGGCCCTGGTCGTCTTGATGGCCGGGTGCGGCACGGCGCTGGCGATCATCGGCAACCGCTCGAGCAACAGCACGAATGGAAGCGCCCTCTCGTCTCCGGACCTTTCAAGCCCCAGACCGGTCGGCACGCCGACCCCGGTCGGGTCGCCGACGGCGACCCCGAATTCGGGCGCGAGCACAGAGTCGAACGACGGCGTGACGGTGCCGGTTCCGGCGGGCTGGTCGGTGGCCAACAAGGACAGCGAGGCGATCGTCCTCACCGATCCGAACAGCGAAGGTTCGGTGACCGCCGCCAGCGGCCGGTCGAGTCCGACCCAGACCGCGCAGGACAACAAGAGCACCATCGACTCTTACTTCAAGCAGAACTACCCCGACACGCGGACGTGCACAGGAACGACCGCCACGAACGGCACGTTCAACGGCGCTCATGGAGTGTCATGGACGCTTTGCTTCACGCTCACCGCGGGCGGGCACTCGGTGCCGGCCGCAGCGTCGCTGTTTGCCGGAGCGAACGCCAGCGGCAGCGTCTACTACATCGTCATGGTGGTCACGCGCCAGGACAACCTGAAGGCGTACGTGGCGACGGCGAAGCCGGTGCTGCAGGGCATTCACTGGAAACTGTGATGTTTCGTCGTCGATGAGCCCGAAGCTCCCCCTCCGGCCGGGCGCTTCGCGCCTGGCGATCTTCCCCGGCTAGCGGGGAAGGGGAGGAGGTGTAGGGGCCGCTAGGGGGTCGGCCCCTACGTAATTGGGAATGGCCCGAGGTGGCATCGGGCGCCACAGAGAACGATGCCGTGGAGTCCTCATAGTGGTCTGAGACGAACCTTGGAATTCGCTTAGAGGAAGCGCTTTCCCTGGCGGCGAGTCCGATCGGCTGCCTGGACAGAAACCGAGGCTAGCCGGGTCCGGAGGCCAGGGGCAATGCGACCTCGAAGGTTGCTCCCCCGCCGCTGGTCTCCTTCACCTGGACGCGACCACCGTGCGCGACGACCACGGCGTTGACGATCGAGAGTCCCAGGCCCGCTCCTCCGCTGTCCCGGCTGCGGCTGGGGTCGGCGCGGTAGAAGGGCTCGAAGATGCGCTCTCGGTCCTCGGGCCGTAGTCCCGGTCCGTGGTCGACCACCGAGAGCTGCGCGGTCCCGTTCTGCGTGCTGACCGCGATCTCGACCGGCGACGCCGAGGGGGTGTGGACCAGCGCGTTGCGGACCAGGTTGCCGACGACCTGGCGAAGGCGCGTGTCGTCGCCGCTCACGACCACGGCTCCGGGCGCTTGCAGCGTGATCTCACGCCTGGGTGCGACCGCCCGAGCGTCGGCCGCGGCGTCGCTCGCGATCGCCTGGAGGTTGACGGGCCTGGTCTCGAGGGGCCGGCCCTGGTCCAGCCGCGCGATCAGGAGCATGTCGTCAACCAGGGCCGACATCCTGACGGATTCCTCTTCGATCCTTCGCCGCGCGAGGTCCGAGTCGGCCTGCGATTCCGACGCGCCCCGGCGGAGCATCTCGGAATATCCCCGGATCGACGTGAGGGGTGTGCGCAGCTCATGCGAGGCGTCGGCGATGAACCGGCGCAACCTGCGCTCGGATGCGGTTCGCTGCTCGAAGGCGGCCTCGATCTGGCTGAGCATCGCGTTGAGAGCCATGCCGAGGCGACCGATCTCGGTCCTTGGCGTCGCGGGCTCGACGCGACGGCTGTAATCGCCGGCGGCGATCTCTCCGGCGGCGGCGCCCATGCGCTGCAGGGGCCGGAGACCGATCTGGATGATCACGAACGCCAGCAGCGCCGTCGCGAGAACGATGCCCGCGCTGATGACGGCTTCCAGGATGAGGAGCTGACCCAGCGTCGCGTCGACGTCCGTGAGGGGAATCGCGAGGACCACGATTTGGCCACCAAAGGAATCCTCGGGCCAGTAGGTAACGCGAAAGTGCGCGATACCGCCGGTCCCTGAGACGGTAAACGGCGTCGCCGGGTGGTCGGTCGGTTGTGAGGGAAGCGTTTTGGGCAGCATCGGGCGGGCCGACGACGGCGTGCCGCCAAAGGGGGTCGAGATCTTGATGTCGACCACCGACCCGTCTTTGTCGAGTAGTTCGACCACGGTGTCGGTCGGGAATCGCGAGGGAGGACCGGGGCCGCGCTGCGATCCGCTCAGAGCCGAGTTCGCCTCGATGCGGCCGCCTTCGAGTTGTGCGTCGACGCGGCCCACCAGTGACTTCTGGAGTGTGGCGTAGGTCGCAATGCTGGAAGCCGAAAGCCCGATGACCACAAGAGCGATGACGCCGATCAGTAGCCGCCCGCGGAGCGACAGTGTCATTTTCGTGGCGTTCGGAGTACGTACCCCACGCCGCGCACGGTCTGGACCAGCGGCGGATCGTAGCGATCCACTTTGCGCCGCAGGTAGCTGATGTATGTCTCGAGCACGCTTGCGTCGCCGCCGAAGTCGTAGTGCCACACGTGATCAAGGATCTGGCTGCGCGTCAAGACTCTGCCCGCGTTGATCAACAGGTAGCGGAGGAGCCGGTACTCCGTGTTGGTGAGCTCGACGACGTGGCCATGCCTGCGGACCTCGTGTGCTTCGTCGTCGAGCTCGAGGTCCGCGAGCGCAAGCTTGCCGGTCTCGGCGTTGTTGCCGTGCCGGCGCAGCACGACGCGCACGCGAGCCATGAGCTCTTCGATGCTGAACGGCTTGGTCACGTAGTCGTCGCCGCCGATGGTCAGGCCGTGGACCTTGTCCTCGGTCGCGTCCTTCGCGGTCAGAAAGATGATGGGCACCTTGGCCCCGGCGCTGTTGAGCCGCTTTAGGACCTCGATCCCGTCGATGTCGGGAAGCATCACGTCGAGGATGACGAGGGATGGAGAGAACTGCGTGACGGCGGTCAGGGCGCCGCGGCCGGTAGCGGCGGTCTTGACGGTGAAGCCCTCGTAGCGGAGGGCCATCGCCACGAGCTCAGTGATGTTCGGCTCATCGTCGACGACGAGGACCCGGGCGGTTTCCTTGTTCACCATGTCCATGCTGATCGAGATTCCTGGGAAATTGCTCAGAGATTGTTGGGGATCAGCTTCGATTTGTCAGGGTTGAGCGGGCCATCCGGCGAGCCGGTGGACGCCTCCGTCGCGATCGATCAGCCGGGCGGCCAGCTTTCGCTCTTCGAGCCAGGCCGGCGCCCGGTCGCTCAATACGATGGCGGCCGTCGACGCGATATTGGCGTCGACGCAGCTTCCCGCGACGACGGTGGCCGTTCTCCAGATGCTGTCGGCCGGCAGGCCGGTCGCGGGGTCGATGATGTGGTGCAGGATCGTCTGGCCGCGAACCCATCGCCGGACGGTCGTGCCCGACGTCGCCATTCCGCCGGAGTTGATGGAGACGGCCTCATCGCTGTCCGAGATCGGCGTGGCGGCGTCCTCGCTGGCCTGGATCGACCAGCCCTGCGGCGGCGGCTCGCCCGCGACGGCGATATCGCCGCCAAGGCTGACCAGCACGCCACCTTCTTTCGACACCGCCTCATGTGCCGCTGCGGCCGCCAGGTCCGAAGCAAGCGCCTTGGCCGTGGCGCCCAGGTCGAGCTCCACGCCGCGGGGGACGATGACCGTCCTGGTAGCGGGGCTGAACTGGACCGCCTGCCAACCCGGGACGCGATGGGCCGCCAGTTGAAGGCCTGCGCCGAACGGAGGGACAGACCCGAAGTCGGCGTCGTAACCGGCCAGTCGCATGGCGTGCCCGACCGTCGGATCGACCGCGCCCTCCGTGAGCCTCGCCCCGCGGAGGGCTTCCCCGATCGCGCGCGCGAGCAACGGGCTCACCTGGACGACCTGGTCGGGCGCTGCGTTCAGGCGGCTCAGCTCACTGTCCTCGCGAAAGCGGCTGGCGGCCGCGTCGATCGCCCGAAGGACATCGTCGACGGCGGCCTTCGCGGCCGTCAGCGACTGCGGCCGCGTGACGATGACGCGGACCGAGCTTCCAAGCGCGCGGTCGTCGGCGATGCCCAGCACGCTGACGCTCATTGTTTGCGTTCGGCGCGCCGGAGCGCGAGCGCAAGCACAGGGCAATCATCAACGGCGCGCTGCGCAAGCGGCAGCAAGTGGTCTGGAACGGTTCCGGAGGCGATGATCGGATAGCCCCAGTCGTCGAGGCGGATGAGCTCCGGCAGCAGCTCGGCGCAGAGCCCGCGTCCGTCGCACTTGATGCGGTCGATCGTCAGCATGACCGACTTGCTCATGCGGACCGTCGGACCTCGCGTGCGTCGTGTGCTTCGTGCTGGGCGAACTCGTTCGCGAACACGGTCAGCGCCGAGGCGAGGAACATCACGGCGCCGTCGGGGTGTTTGCACGCGCCGCGTCCGCGGACGTCGGTGGCCCAGCGCTGGAGCCGTTTGAGGTCGTCTGCGCTCGAACCACGCTCTGCGATGTGCGATGACGCGTCGGCCAGCGCTCGCAGGCCAAAGAAGCAGGGCCCGCACTGCGCGGAGCTCTCGGATGCCAGATAGCGCATGATGCCCGCGGTCTCGCAAACAGGGCAACGCGATGCCGGCAGGACACCGATCACGCCGCAGCCAAGCCTGAGTTGGCCCAACGCGGCCGGCCAGGCCTCACCTGGCTCCATCCAGGAGCCGAAGTAACCGCCCACAAGGACCCCGCGCGGCGCCTCCGTCGCGCCTCCTCCCAGCCTCACCGCCTCACCCAGCGTCGTCCCGAAGGGCACTTCGACGACACCCGGCGCGAGAGTTAGGAGTGCGGTGTCGGCCGGGGTGCCCCGCGCGATCAGGGCGACGCGAGCAAGTGTCTCCACGTTCTGAACGAGCGTCGGCGCTCCGTCGACACCCCGTTCAAAAGGGTAGGGGGCGGTCGTCGTCGGCGTGGCGATGCCTTCGTTCAAGAAATGGATGGCTGCCATTTCCGCGCCGGCCACGTAGCGCGCGGGCGCCGCTGCGAAGCTGACCAGGCCGCGCTCGGGTTCATCGCGCTGGCCGAGCGCGCGGAGCATGGCTTGCCGGGCGGACTCATGCGCCTCGCCGATGTAGAGGACGATGCGTCGCGCTTTCAGCACCCGCGCGGCGATGAAGGCGCCGTCGAGGATCAGGTGCGGACGTGTCGCCATGAGGAGCCTGTCCTTCTGGCTTCGCGGCTCACCCTCTGCACCGTTCACCACGATCACGGCGTTGCGGCGCGAGCGCTCGGCTACTGCGCGCCACTTGATCGCGGTGGAAAAGCCGGCGCCCCCGCGACCGACGAGGCCCGCCTGGTGGATCGTCTCGATGAGGCGGCCGTCGACGCGCGCCAGTGGGAGTCGATCGTCTGCGGTGCCGAGGAGGCGCGTCATTGTGGTTCGCGTCTGTCGACCGCGGCGCGGAACGTGGTGCGCGGCGTGGCGAGCGGATCTGTGGAGCCCCCGGTCAGTCGCAGCACGATGGCGACACCGACCGCCGCTACGCAACCCGCGGTGATCGCGAGCATCCAGGCCGACCATGTGTCGGTACCTGTGCCGGCGCCGTGGAGGACGCCCACAGGCCACGCCGCATAGGTGAGCCAGTGGATGGCGCGCCACGCGCGATGCCCGAGGAACCCTCGGATGAGGCTCGTCGCGACGATCGCCAGCAGGAGCTCGAAGGAGATCACGCCAAGGCCGAGCCAGAAGGTGCGGTAGTAGGAGGTGAAGGGGATCAGGGCCGCGCCCCACCCGAGGTTGGTGAAGGGATCGACGACCGCGGTAAAGATGTGCAGGGCAAGAAAGACGAGCGTCATCAGGGCGAGATTGCGGTGCAGCCCCGTCGTGAGGAAGCGCGGCCAGCTCTGGGACTGCACGCGCAGGGTGGACAAGATGCCGAGGACGACGACCGCGCTGAGGAGGATCAGCGTCACGGCGCCGGCGCCGCGGGTCGTGTACCAGAGGAGGGAGTCGGACACGTCGACTTAGTGGGACGCACCCGAGACGGCGTGCGTGGTGCCCGACGAGGAGGAGCTGACGCCGCTCGAAGACGAGATGCCGCTCGAGGTCGAGGAGCTGGCTGAAGAGGACTGTGAAGAAGCAGACGAGGAGGTGCTGGAGGCAGCGTTCGACGTGCTGGCGTTAGACGACGCGGTGGTTGAGGTTGCGCCGGGGATCGTTGCGGCGCTCACGGCGCTGAACAGGCCGACGCCGGCGACGGCGGCGAAGGCGGCGGCGTAGGTCAGGCGGTTGAGGAGGCGGAGGGCGGCGTCCCGGGCGCGTTCCCGATCAGGGGTGTTCATGGGGGGAAGCTTGCGGCCGGCGCATCAGGCGCACCTAAGAGGTTGCTGGGAGGATTCTGTGAAGCGTTTGACGAGGACGGTGAAGAGGGAGTGGGGATGGGGCTGGGCGTCCGAGCTCGCCCTTCATTGAGATAGATCGTCTGGGGGACGAGGACTATGAAGGGTGTGGAGGGGGCGGGCTTGGGTGACCCAGATCTGAGCTTGGGTGAATATAAAGTTACAGGTCTGTTCTGGACATATCAAACGAAAGTTCGTATAATTCTGGCATGTCGGTTGAACTCAGAACACTCGAGTCGGCGATTGCTGATTTCGATCGCGAGGCCGACGACGATTTCGTTGATCCCGGGCGCCTGAGCGCGGCCATCGACCGGCTGCAGGGCAAGCTCTGCCGGGTCGTTAGTGCAGCCAGGAAGCGAGGCGATCACCTAGTCGCGGGGCAGAGCGCCTGCACGTGGGTGGCGGTGCAGTGCCGGATGTCCAAGACCACCGCAGCGGACCGGCTCTGTGTCGGCGAGCAGCTGGGCAACCTGCCCAGGGTGGCTGAGGCTTTGAGCTCGGGCCAGATCGGCTACCAGGCGGCGGCGGTGATCTGTCATCTCAGCGAGCAGGTGGGGGAGAAGCGGCAGTACATCGATCAAGAGCACTGGATCGCTTACGCCCAGCGCTTTTCTTTGAAAGACCTGCGCTACCTGACCTACGAAGCCCGCGTCCGCTGGGACTGCGAAGGCTTTGAGCGCCAGACCGAAGAGGACTACGAGCTGCGTTCGCTGGACATCAGTGAGACCACGGGCGGCATGTACAGGCTCGACGCCTGGCTGGATCCGGTCGGCGGGGCCGCGCTCAAAGCGGCTATCGAGTCACTCTCCAACCCGCTTGGCGCTGCCGACCACAGGACGGCCAAGCAACGCCGGGCGGACGCCCTGGTCGAGATGACCAAGCACGCCATGGACGAAGGCAGGCTGCCGCGGCGCAACGGAGCGCGGCCGCACATCAGCGTCAACACCACCCTCGAAGGTCTCAAGGGCGAGCTCGGCGGGGTCGCCTCACAGCTCGGCAGCGGGCTGCCGATCTCCAGCAAGACCGT
>WNFW01001028.1_pt1 | contig 18620 bp, 18 predicted proteins | sample 5400131 | NCBI WGS metagenome assembly WNFW01 (sample SAMN13153362, study PRJNA577476) | soil metagenome | isolation source: 20 cm soil or saprolite under grassland replicate 1 | place: USA:California | collected 2016-06-15 | reverse complement strand
GCTGAAATAACGCCGCACTTTGTTCGGGTGGGTGGCAGCACGCACCACCGAGGGGTGACTGCTGATTACTACGTCCCACAACTGCTTGGACCCCACATGGAACTCAATGCCTTCTTCCCGACACTCGATATTGGAAGTGATCCTGCGAAGATCCGCGATTGGGCGCAAGCAGCAGAAGATCTAGGGTACGCGTATATCGAGGTGCCTGATCACGTCTTTGGCGCAACGGCTCGGGACGGCTGGGTTCCGCTGTACAGCGAGAAGGATTCCTTTCACGAGACCTTTGTGATGCTCGGTTTCCTGGCAGCGGTCACCAAGAACATCCGACTTTCAAGCGGCGTTCTGATCGCACCGCAACGTCAGACCGGGGTCATCGCGAAGCAGGCGGCGGAAGTCGATCTCCTGAGCGGTGGGCGCTTAAGACTTGGCATCGGTCTGGGATGGAACCACGTTGAGTATGAAGCGCTCGGCGCGGAGTGGAAGACGCGCGGAGCGCGCCAAGCCGAACAAGTTGGGGTGCTGCGTCGCCTTTGGTCGGAGAATCTCGTGAGCTTCACTGGGCGCTTCCACAATCTAAAGGAAGTCAGCATTGTGCCACCGCCGGTGCAACGTCCGATCCCCATCTGGTTTGGGGGTTCGTCCGACGCCGCCGTGCGACGCGCTGCCCAGCTTGGCGACGGCTGGATGCCAATCATGGCAGCCGACGCGCAGGCGGAGCAGAAGCTCGATGCGTTGAGGGAACAGCTCAAGTCGTTCGGACGCGATCCTGCAAAGTTCGGTATAGAGGGCTGGCTACGGATGCATAGTCAGGACCCCCAAGGCTGGGCGGCTGCGGCGCACGGTTGGCGCCGACTCGGTGCTGACATGGTGATGTTGTATCCCATGTACCGCATCTCAAACTTCGACGGTCACATCGAGACCCTACGACGGTTCAAGGAGGTGGCGAGCGGATAACGCGAGAACGCGCGCCACGTGCCGGAGACCTCGATTGAAGCAATGTGGCCGAGGGCCCTGGTCGCTATTGGGGGCATAGCGGACAAAAATGAACCCGTCGCCTTGGCCAACTTGGTCGAGGTTGACCCCGAGCGGACTATCAGGCCGGTCGGGCAATATCTAGCATCCATCCTTGTTGCGGAATTCCAGGGAAACGATCATGAAAATTGATGGACGCTGTCACTGCGGCTACGTGACGTTCGAGGCCGAAGCCGATCCCGAAACGACGACCATTTGCAACTGCACAGACTGCCAAACCATGAGCGGCGCTCCATTGCGAGCGGTCATTATCACTAATCCAGGAACCTTCGTGCTTCTGTCCGGCAAACCGACGGAATATCGAAAGACCGCCGATAGTGGAAACGTCCGTCTGCAAGCTTTCTGCCCTCACTGCGGGACGGCGATCTATGCCACATCAACTGGCGATGAGCCAAAAGCCTACAACGTGCGCCTTGGAGCGCTTCGCCAACGAAATGAATTGGTGCCACGCCGGCAGATATTTGTTCGCTCTCAACAGCCGTGGGCAACCGACCTCAACTCGATCCCGAAATTCGACGGCATGCCGTCGCATTGACCCGGCCGATGGGCTGCGAATTTGGTGTGGACGTGTCTTATTGGCACGTTTGCGACGTCCACTGATGTCCCAGTTATCCGCCCGTGTCCGCCTTTCTAAAAGGTCTTACGCGAAAACGGTTTTCTCGAAGGTCGTGATGTAGTGTGCTAGCATGCGGCTCTTCCGCCTGAGGACTAAGTTTATGAGGCGACGTTGACCCACAGCCGACATAGACTGCTTGAAATCCGGAAAGCGCAGCAGGCTCCTGCCGTAACTTGGCTGCTGTCAAAAACACTGGGAACTTACTAACTCGCTCCGCATTGCTTCTCACGGAGAAAAAGCATGCCGGATGATCTCCCCAGCAGGGGTCCGCAGGATCGAAGCCGAATCAGCCTTCTGGAGCCCGAGGAAGTTCAATACTGGGCCAACAAATTCAATGTATCGAAGGAGCGGCTTTCGGAAGCGGTGAGAAACGTCGGACACTCAGTAGATGCGGTCGAAAGAGAGCTGAAACGACTGGCCTAAGAAAGCTTTGCGCGCGGCAGCGCGCCGATGCGCAGCCGACGAGGTTCGACGTTGGCCAGCGATGATGGGTACACGCCCTAACTAACACGCCCTAATCGAATACAAGCGTTGCGCCGAGCGCGATCTCCGGTCCGACAATCGTTTTGCTCGCGTGCGCGCGAGCCGCGATCCCGCCCGCCTTGAGTGCCGCGTCCAATGCGGCCCGGTCGCGAACGCGAAATCGCAGTGCCGCGAGCCGCGCGCCACGGGAGATGTTGGGCGACTCCGTCCCGAACTGACGGTGAAAGCCGGCCGCATCCATCACGCTGATGTCGCCACGCGGCGTCGAGGCGGTGATGCCGCTCGAGGTTGCGGACATATCGCGCCCCCCTGCGAACGCCGACAGGAACGCGTGATGCTCGCCCGGCTTATCGGCGACCAACACCGCAGCCTCGACGTTGCTTGTGGTGTTGGCATGCTGCTGAAAGGCGGGATTCCAGAAATTTTCCGGAAAGTGCTGCTGACACACGGCAAAACCGATGGCAGGCGCTTTGGCATCGCGCGCGAAGGCGAGCGAGAAAGCGACCTTCACGGCCGAGCCGTCCGGCCGTTTGCCCTCGCGTTCGAAACGCATGGCATCGGACACGCCGATACCAGCCGAGCGAAAGCGCGCGGCGTCCGTTGCGGCGTCCTCGCTTTCAAGGATGAGGAATGAAAGTCCCTCCTGGTCCTTGAGGAAGATGCGATTGAAGGTGCCGAACAGCGCCGAGAAGCGGTCGGTGCCGAGTTTTTCCGGCTCCGCCACGGTGAGCAGTTCGATAAAGAAGCCGGGAAGTTGGACCAGCTTATTGTGGGTGCCCCACGCATGCCGGTTGCGCGCGCCGACGGTGAAGCCGAGCCGCCGGTAGAGCTCGGCTGCCGCCTCGAGATCGCGCACCGCATGGATGACGTGGTCGAGCCCGCCGGGCATCGAAAGCCGCCGTCACTTCACCGCTGAGAAGGCCGTCGGCTGCAGGAACATATTCGTGATCGAGGCGATGATGGGTCCGTCGCGCTCGCTTTCCGCGCGCTTGCTCACCCATTCCGGGTCGACGATGAACTTATTCCACTTCATCTCGCGCTCAGCGAGCGATTCCCAAGCGAGGAGATAGTGCAGATCTTGGTTTCCGCCGGGCCCGACCAACACCGTCCAGAACCCGGCTTGCCGGATGCTGTGCCGCTTCCAGATCTCGAGTGTCGTCGTCTCGAACCGCTTCAATAGGGCCGGGAGCCGCCCGGTCACGCAGTGATAGATCCGCAATTCATATATCATGGTCGCCTCCATGCACGCGAGGCGGCCGACGTTAACGGCAGGGCTGGGAAAGGCAATCGCTGCCTAGACGAACACGTGGTCTACCTGCGTAATCCAGCGTTAGACCGAGTTGCATTGGGGTCGAACCATTCGGTCGCGGAACTACGACGGGCAGTGCCATTGATCCCGACAATCGAAAAACCCCCTAGGAATCGTCGGGGCGATCGTGACAAACTGTCGCCATGCCTGACCGCTCAAGTAAGCTCTCGCGCCATTCGAACCAGCTTGCCAAGCTAGTCGTGGAGACGACCAGGGGCCAAAAAGACACCGAACCGATCCCAAGCAAGAGCCCAGCAGCTGTTGAGCTGGGGCGCCTCGGCGGCCTTAAGGGCGGCAAGGCGAGGGCAGCAAAATTATCGGCAAAAAAGCGCTCTCAAATCGCTCGAAAGGCTGCTGCGGCTCGCTGGAAGCGATAGAGCCGTGACGCTCATCCCGCTTCGCGTTGTCTGGACCGATCCGGTGGGCCTTGCGAGCGCAGACGCGAGCGGTGTGGTGCGTTGCGACGACGGGTGCGAATACGCCGTCAAAGACGACAGCAAGCACTCGAAAACCATGCATAGTGAATGGTTTTGCTCGCGCTTGGCCGAAGCCGTTGGAATTGCAGTTCCGCCATTCAAAATCTGCGAACGGATGGACGGAACATTGGTCTTTGGTTCTCGCTGGGAGGGTGGCGTTCCGAACGAGCAGTGGTACGAGATGGTTCAAAACGGAACTCTCAAGTTCGACGATGTGAAGGCTTTGCTGGCGAATGTCTTTGCGTTCGATAATTTTGTGCACAATGTCGATCGCCATGGAAAGAACTACATCGTCAGGCCGCAAAAGAACGGTTACGCGCTTTTCGCGCATGACTATTCGCGCGCTTGGCTCCGCCACGCACTGCCGTTAACCGGGCAGAATACCGTAACTGCAGCGCGGTGGATCACGGCCAATTTTGGTCAGTACCTGAACGTCGCGAGCACGGAAGATACACTCGATAAAATCGAATCAATCCGCGATTCAGACGTGTCGAGCATTATCAATGGTCATCCGCCATCGTGGATTACAAAGCTAGAGGCTGATGCGATCGTCACATGGTGGTCATCGCCTGCTCGCAAGCAAAGGCTTGATGGTATCAGACAGGGGATAAAAGATGGCTCATATCTATAAGTACACCATCTTGACCGCGATCCCTGACCCCAGACGGGGAGAGCGCGTAAATGTTGGAATCATCGTTTTCAAGGACGATGGCTTAGATGTTCGCTTTCGACAAGCATCTGCAAAACTGAAAGTCTTGACTGGCACTACATTGGAGTCTCGCATTCATACCGTTGAAAACCTAATCAAGGGGACGTTTGAGCCCGCTATCCCTGCCGAAGACGTTCTTAAGCGGATAGCGACTCTCGATCCAATAATCGTCCCTGTGGGTCTAGGGGAAATCAGCGCGGCTAATGTCTCGGACTATGAAGTACGTATAGATGAGATTCTATCATCTCTTGTGCTGCCACCACGCGCCAAGCGCGTCACCGGACAATCTCGGATTAACACGGAAATCGCGAAGATTCTTCGGAAGCAAAAAATCCTTGCAAAGCCGAATGCTAGTCTCACAGAAAAACGAGTCGTGCGCGATCTTCCGGTAGACCTTAGCGAAGGATTGAGAGCCGATTTTGCCCTTCAGAATGGAAAGCTCCACGTCGCCAGCACCCTTGATCTCCGAAAGGCAAATGCACCACTGGCCGAGGCCGCACTGAAATCGATTGTTTTAGACAAGGCCACGGAAGTGTTTGGCAAAAGGAAAGTCAGAACAATCGGCGTGTACGCGGTTGCTTCGGACATGCGCAAAGAGTTCAAACCGCACATTACTCTCCTGGGGGACTACGCTGACACAATCTACAATTGGAGTGACAGGAAACAACACGAGCAATTTCTGCGGGCCATTTATGACGCCGTACCCGCTGAGTTCTTCGGCCAGAAGGGCGGCCGGAACTAAAGTGACCCTTGTGCTTGGCCGAGCGAGCATACCGTGGTCCACGGTATGAACTAGCTTGACCGAAAGCTTTCCAAAATTTTCCATCTGCTTTGCGAGGGGCAGTCAGTTCGCGCGGTCGTGCGGTTGACCGGAGCCAGCAAGAACACGATCACCGGGCTTTTGAACGAGCCAGAGGCCGGGGATGGTGGCGGGCCCACTATCCGCTTGCGAGGGAGGGACGCAAACGGGCACGCAATGTGACGACCATTTGAAATCACTCCCTCCCCAGCCCTCCCCCGCAAGCGGGTCGCAAGCGGGGGAAGGAGTAGACCGAGTTCGTCGCTCTCGCTGTTTCCATTCGCCGAGAAGGCGATGGAAGTGCAAATCGCGCGTGCGTGCGATCGGGAACCGAGGGGATGCCGGGGCTTGGCCTACACCAGCCGGCTCTGGTCGACCGCCGCGCCGACGAACGATGCGAACAGCGGATGCGGCTCGAACGGCCGCGACTTCAGCTCGGGATGAAACTGCACGCCGACAAACCAGGGATGGTCTTCGTACTCGATCATCTCCGGCAGGAGCCCGTCGGGTGACATACCGGAAAAGCGCATCCCGTGCTGCTCGAGCCGGCCCCGGTAGCGGGTGTTGACCTCATAGCGGTGGCGATGGCGCTCGGAGATCTCGGTTGCGCCGTCATAGATCTGGGACACGCGGCTGCCGCGCTGGAGAATTGCCGGATAGGCGCCAAGCCGCATGGTGCCGCCGAGATCGCCGTTCACGCCGCGGAGCTGCAGCTCGTTGCCCTTCATCCACTCCGTCATCAGGCCGACCACCGGCTCGGACGTGGCGCCGAATTCCGTGGAGTTCGCCTCCTCGATGCCGCAAAGGTTGCGCGCCGCTTCGATGACGGCCATCTGCATGCCGAAGCAAATTCCGAAATAGGGAACTTGGCGCTCGCGCGCGAACTTGACGGCCCTGATCTTCCCTTCCGTGCCGCGCTGACCGAAGCCGCCCGGTACCAGAATTCCATTCACGTTCTCGAGAAACGGCGCCGGATCCCCCTGCTCGAATACTTCGGACTCGATCCAATCGAGATTGACGCGGACTTTGTTGGCGATGCCGCCGTGGGAGAGCGCCTCGATGAGCGACTTATAAGCGTCCTTGAGGCCGGTATATTTACCGACAATGGCAATCGTCACATTGCCTTCCGGATTGCGAATGCGTTCGTTGATGAGCCGCCAGCGCGCGAGATCCGGCTCGCCTTTCGGCTCGATCCCGAACGCCATCAGCACTTCACGATCGAGCCCCGCCTCGTGATAGGCTTCGGGCACCGCGTAGATATTGTCCACGTCGCGCGCTTCGATCACCGCGCTCGGGCGCACATTGCAGAACAGGGCGAGCTTTGCGCGTTCGCTCTCGGGAATCGGCCGCTCGGTGCGGCACAACAGGACATCCGGCTGGATGCCGATCGAGCGCAGCTCCTTGACCGAGTGCTGGGTCGGCTTGGTCTTGAGTTCGCCCGCGCCGGCGACGAAGGGTAAGAGCGTCAGGTGGATGTAGATCGCGTGGTGGCGGGGCAAGTCATTACCGAGTTGCCGGATCGCCTCGAAGAACGGCAGCCCTTCGATGTCGCCGACCGTGCCGCCGATCTCGCAAAGGACGAAATCGTAGTCTTCGTTGCCTTCGCGGATGAAATCCTTGATCGCGTTGGTGACGTGGGGAACGACCTGGATCGTGGCGCCGAGATAAGCGCCGCGGCGCTCCTTGGCGAGGATTTCCTGGTAGATGCGGCCGGTGGTGATGTTGTCCTGCCGGCTCGCCGGCCGGCCGGTAAAGCGCTCGTAATGGCCCAGGTCGAGGTCGGTCTCAGCGCCGTCGTCGGTGACGAAAACCTCGCCGTGTTGGTAGGGCGACATCGTCCCCGGATCGACGTTGAGATACGGATCAAGCTTGCGCAGCCGGACCTTGTAGCCGCGCGCCTGCAGCAGCGCGCCGAGCGCTGCGGATGCGAGACCCTTGCCGAGGGAGGAGACCACGCCGCCGGTAATGAAGATGTACCGCGCCATGGGACCTAACCTTTAGCGGTGCGCTGCCGATTCGACGAGGGGTTGGGGAATCCTCTCCCCAGGCCATCCATGCGCGGCACACATACCGAAAAATTCCAACGATCTAATTGGTATATCCGCCAGTCTGTTGATGTGAGCTCTCAATTTACCATTCGCCGATTGCATGGCTCCTCAACCGAAGGGGCCGGTCATCCCGGCCCCTGATTTACTGCGAACGTGGCACCTGCGGCCCCGGGGCAGGCGGCGGTGCGGGCGGCGCCGACTGCTCCTGCTGACGCAGCGTGTCGAGCACGCCACCGCCCTGCCCTCCCGGCGTCTGCTGGGTCGGGCTGCCGGTGTTCTGGATGATGGAGCGGGGCTTGCGATCCCATCCGGCGAGCGTCGAGAGCACCAAGCTCGTGGCGAAAAAAATCGCGGCCAGGACCGCAGTGGTGCGGGTCAGAACATTGGCGGTCCCCCGGCTCGACAGGAACCCGCCGGTCGAGCCAATGCCGAGCCCCCCTCCCTCCGACTTCTGCAGGAGCACGACGCCGATCATGGTGGCCACCACCATCAGATGGATGACAATAATGACGGTCTGCATGGGTCCACCACGTTCGATGCTCGAGTTCTTCGCCCGGTGTCATATAGGAACGCGAGCGCCTGTCCACACCTCCACCCAACTGGAGGGTCTGGTGGCGGCGCCCTGCTCCGCTCGCGATGAGAGACGCAAGTCAGTCCAGGAGACGGTCCTATTTGAGGACCTTCAGATAAGCGATGATATCCTCGACGTCCTTCGGGTCGCTCAGCCCACCATAGGGCATGCGGTTCCCCTTCACCTTCGCCTGCGGATCCTGGATGTAGGCGCGCAGATTATCCTCGTCCCAAACGAGATTGGCACGTCGCATCGGATTGGAATATCGGAAATCGTCAAGCGCTGCCGATTTGCGCCCAACGACGCCCTTCAGGCTTGGTCCCAGCGCATCCGGACGCTCCGTATGGCACGCCGCGCAGGTCTGATAGAGCGCTTTGCCGTGCTCGACGTCGGCGGCGGCAACCGCAGCTGTGAATAGGGCGAGAAGAACTAACGCACCGGCGGCGGCCACAACGGACTGCTGCATTCGTCTACCCGGCTCAGGCATGCACGAGCGGGCCTGGGCTCTTTAGATATTTCTCGGTGATGGCTTTGGCCGACCAATAGGCGAGCGCCCCCACCGTGCCGGTCGGATTGTAGCCGTGCTGTTGCGGAAACACCGAGGCGCCCTGGACGAACAGGTTGTGCGCGTCCCAGGCCTGCAGATAGCGGTTCACCACGCTCGTCTTCGGGTCTGAGCCAGTCATGGTGCCGCCGGTATTGTGGGTCGATTGATACGGCACGACGGTAAAGTTCTTCGGTCGATAATGCACCTCGTAGTGGGTCGGGTTCATCGCGCGGATGATCCCTTCGAGCTTGCCGACGAGGTAGCGCGACATGGCGTGGTCATTATCGGTGCCATTATAGGTCATGCGAACCAGCGGCCGGCCGAGTGCGTCCTTATAGGTCGGATCGAGGTCCATAAAATTGTCGCGGTGGGCATAGACCGAGCCTTGGGTATTAAAGCGCGTATTGCAACGGTACCATTTGACGGTCGCCTGCTTCCATCCTGCGCCCCACCGCGGTGAGCCACGCGGCGTGGCGCGGCCCCCGATCGGCGGTGCGCCGCCATTCGAGCAGCCGAAATAACCGCCACCGAAGAAGCCCAGGCCGGAATGATCGAAGTTCTCGCCGTTGAAATCGTCAATGGCGATCGACATGCCCGGGGCGCCCATGAACGGGTTGAATTCTCTCCCCTCGAAGAAGGCGTCACCGCCGGCCTCGAACTGGTAGCAATAATTCTTCCCGACTACACCCTTGCCGGTCTTCGGATCATAGGGTTCGCCGATACCCGCGAGCAGCAGCTGCTGGGTGTTGCCAAATACGTAGGAGGAGAGCACGACCAGGCCAGCGGGCTGCTCGTATTCGTCGCCGGTCTTCATGTCGGTATAAAGCACCCCGGTCACGCGCTTGGCCTGCTTGTCGTAGAGGAGTTTGGTGACGAAGACGCGAGTTCGCAATTCGAACTTCGAATCTGCCCGCAGCACCGGCAGCACGTTGACGTTGGGTGATGCCTTTGCATTGGCCTCGCAGGCGGTGCGGTTGCAATGCCCGCAGTACTCGCAGCGGCCGAGCGTGATCCCTTCCGGGTTCGTATACGGCGCACTCGATGTCGCGACCGGCAAGGGGAAAGGATGATAGCCGAGGCTTTTAGCGGCCTCGGCGAACATCGCGGGCGCAATGCCAGTCTTGATCGATTTGTTGGGATAATCGTTGCTGCGCGGGCCCTCGAACGGATTGCCGCCCGGCACGATCCGTCCGCGCAGATTGCCGGCCTGTCCCGAGACGCCGCACAGTTTGTCGAACCGGTCGTAGCATGACTCGATCTCGTCGTAACTGAACGGCCAATCCTGGATCGTCATAGTCTCCGGGATCGCCTTCGCACCGTACTTGTCGGTGAGCACCGTCCTGATGCGAAAATCGGTCGGCAGGAAGCGCCAATGCAGCGCGCCCCAGTGAATACCGGTGCCGCCCACCCCTTCGCCAGGCAGGAACGCGCCAAAGCGGCGGATCGGTAGCGCCAGTTCATCGGGCATGTTGCGGAAGGTGATCGTGTCGATCGAGTTGTCCTGCATCAGCTCGAGGCGCACGACGTAGCGCAGCTCGTCGCGCAGCCGCGTCAACGTGAATTCCTCGGCTGGCTTGCGGTCAGCCCCGCGCTCCAGGCCGACCACGTTCAACCCGGCCTTGGTCAGTTCGCGCGCCAGGATCGCGCCGGTCCAGCCCATGCCGACCATGACTGCATCGGCTTCCTTCAATCGCGTTGCCATGGCTACAGCCCCTCAGGAAAAATCTGCGATCGATTGCGGCTCCGCGACATATCGCTTGTCGCGGTAGGCATCGATCTTGTCGGCATAAACGGCGGGAAGACCGGGGAAACCGATCATCTTCCATGCAACCTTGTTGCGATTGCCGCCGTAGATCGGATCGGCAAAGAATCCCTGCATGGTGATGGCGAGGAGTTGGTTGAAGAATGTACGGGAATTGAAGTCCCGGAACTCGGCCTTTCCTTCCTCCATTGCTGTGAGTGCTTGCACGCGCTGCGCGGCGGAGAGGAAATCGAAATCCTTGCCGTAGGTCTGGCGCGTCCAGGCGTTGGCGGCGGCAATTCCCGCAGCGAAAAATTCCCGCGGTGTGAGCGGAAGCTGATAGCCCTGCTCGGGCTTGCCTTTGTGGAAAGGACCGCCCCGATACATTTTAGCGCCGCCGCCCCAGGCGCTCCCGAGCTGGCGGTCAATGAAGATCGCGACACCGCACTCGCTGCCCGAGGGGGAGAGTTCGTCGGCGGGAATGAGGGTGTCGACGACCGCCACGATGAAGGCGGCTTCCGGTGCCGTCAGTGTGACGAACTGGTCCGGCTCCGGTGTGGGAGCAGGTGACGACGCAACCGTGGGCTGTTGTGCTTGCAGTGCGCCGCTTGGGGCAAGACCCGCGGCAACGGCGGTGCCGGCGCCCAGCAGGAAATTGCGGCGTGCAATCGGATTATTCTCGTCCGCATTTTCATCCGGTGTGGTTTTCTCGGTCATGGCAAACCTCCCCTGCTTGCCGCGCTCGAGCTTGATGCCCGATGCGGCGGGCGGACGCATGCGTGGTAACCGCCACGCGGTAATACTCGTCTTGTTTTGAACGAGAGTAATGCGATTTTCAGCTGCGCGGGAGGGGCCGCGCATGGCATTCCACCGGCCGCCGCCTTTCAAGCAATTTTGCAATCCTCAGCGATAGGCGTCCGCGATTGCCAGAAATTCGTCCGCCTTGAGGCTTGCGCCGCCGACCAGCGCGCCGTCGACCTCGGCAACACCCATCAGTTCCTTGGCATTCGAGGGCTTGACCGATCCGCCGTAGAGAATGCGCGTCGCTTGCCCCTCCTTTGCGAACCGCGACTGCAGGCGCTCACGGATAAGCCCGTGCATCTCGGCCACATCCGCGGGCGTCGGCGTAAGCCCGCTGCCGATCGCCCAGACCGGCTCGTAGGCGACGACCAGATTTTCAGCCGTGGCACCGTCGGGCACCGAGCCGTCGAGCTGTGTCTCCACGACCGCGAGCGCGCGTCCATTCTCGCGTTCGCCGCGCGTTTCGCCCACGCAGATGATTGCACAAAGGCCCGCGCGGCGCGCCGCCAGCGCCTTCGCGCGCACGTCCGCATCGGTTTCGTTGTGATGAATCCGCCGCTCGGAGTGTCCGACGATGATCGCGCTCGCCCCCGCATCTCTGAGCATCTCCGCCGATAAGTCGCCGGTGAACGCGCCGGAAGGCTCGGCGTGGCAATCCTGCGCGCCGATGCGCACGGCAGAGCCCGCGACCGCGGCCGCAAACAGCGCGATGAGGGTTGCCGGCGGGCATAGCATCAGATCGACCGCGCCGAGCTCCTTCGCACCTTGGATGATCCGGCTGAGCTCTGCGGCGGAGGAGCGCAGACCATTCATCTTCCAATTACCCGCCACCAGCGGGCGCCGCGCCCGAACCATCATTGGAAATGTCCCGATCGAGCCATGCGGTTAGCAGAGCAGCCGCAGCCACGCCAGAGGTCCGCCGGCCTCGGCTGCGCCACAATGTTGCGGTGCAGGGAGCCCCTCCCTATGATGCAATATCCCGCTGCGGCGCGGGTTTCTCGATCACGGAAGACGCATGCTTCGAGGGCTGCGGAAAGCCTCCTCCAACTGGCTCGGCAAAGCGGTGATGGCCGCCGTTGTCGGCTTCTTGGTGATCAGCTTCGCGATCTGGGGCATCGGCGATATTTTTCGCGGTTTCGGCCGCTCGACCGTCGCCAAGATCGGACGCACCGAACTGACCGTCGAGCAGTTCCGCACGCTCTACAACGATCGGCTGCAGCAATTTTCCCGTCAGCTCGGGCGTCCGATCACCACCGATCAAGCGCGCTCGACTGGGCTTGATCGAGTGGTGATCGGGCAGATTTTCTCGGAGATGTTGCTCGATGAGCGAGCGCGTACGCTCGGCCTCACGCTCTCCGATGCCGAGGTCGCCAAGCTGATCACCAACGATCCGGCATTCCGCGGGCCGAACGGTGAGTTCAACCGTTTCCTTTTCGAGCAGATCATCCGCAACGCCGGCTATACCGAGGCGCGCTTCGTGGCCGAGCAGCGCCGCCAGGCGCTGCGCCGCGAGCTTGCCGGAACCATTGCAGCCGGATTAGAGGCCCCGAAGGCGTTGGTCGAAGCGCTGAACCGGTTTCAAAACGAGCAGCGCACGATCGAATATGTTCTGCTGGACCGAGCGCTCGCCGGCGACATTCCCTCCCCCTCCCCTGACGTGCTTGCGAAGTATTTCGAGGAACGCAAGATCCTCTTCCGCACGCCCGAGTACCGCAAGCTGGTGATCGTGTCGCTGATCCCGAGCGAGCTCGCCCGATGGATCGAAATCTCTGACGCCGATCTCAAGCGCGCCTATGAGGAGCGCCGCGCGCGCTATGTCACCCCCGAGCGGCGTCACATCCTGCAGATCGACTTTCCCAACGCCGAGGCGGCAAGCGCGGCGGCAGAGCGCATCGCCAAGGGTGCAAGCTTGGTCGACGTCGCCAAGGAGCTCGGCAAAAGCGAAAAGGACATCGACCTCGGTACGGTCCCCAAAGCCGCGATCATCGACCGCGCTGTGGGAGATGCGGCCTTTTCGCTCAAGGAGGGCGAGGTTAGCGCGCCGGTGCAAGGGCGTTTCGGTACCGTGCTCGTGCAGGTCCTCAAGATCGAGCCGGAGCAGGGTCGTCCGCTCGATCAGGTCGCAGGCGAGCTCAAGCAGGAGCTCGCCACGGCACGCGCCAAAAACGAGATCTTCGATATCTACAACAAGATCGAGGACGCTCGCGCAGAAGGAAAGCCCCTCGCCGAGGCCGCCGCCAATCTGAAGCTCGAGGCACGCACGGTCGAGATCGATCGCTCCGGTCGCGACCCCGCGGGGGCGTCCGTCAAGCTACCCGATGCGCAGCGTCTTCTGGCCACCGCGTTCACCACTGACGTCGGCGTCGAGCGCGATCCATTACAATTCGAAGACGGATATATCTGGTACGACGTCGCCGGGATCTCCCCCTCGCGCGAGCGTTCGCTGGACGAGGCGAAAGATCAGGTCGAGGCGCGCTGGCGCGAGCAGGAAATCGCAACGCGCCTCGACGCCAAGGCAACCGGTATGCTCGATAAGCTCAAAGCCGGCGAGACGCTGGCGCAGGTCGCCGCGGCGGATCATGTCAAGGTCGAAAGCCTGGGTGGTCTCAAGCGCGGCGAGGCGTCTGGTCCACTCTCGGCCGCGGGAGTGGACGCGGTCTTTCGCACGGCAAAGGACGCCGCCGGCAAGGCCGACGGGACACAGCCGGGGGAGCAGATCGTGTTTCGCCTCACCGACATCGTCGTGCCAAGCCTCGATACGGCGTCCGAGGAGGCCAAACGCGCCGTTCAAACGCTCAACCGCGGCCTGTCCGAGGACATTCTCGCCGAATACATCGCCTGGCTCGAGCGCGACATCGGCTTCACGATCAACCAAAGCGCGCTGAACCAAGTGGTCAGCGGCGGAGCCGGCGACGGCACGAACTGACGTCCCAATGCAGATCGAGCCGCAAGTGACCGCGTTTGCCAAGCGCTACGCGCGAGGCGAGGCTCAGGTCGTGTGGACCACGCTGGTTTCCGACCTCGAAACGCCCGTGTCCGCGTTTCTCAAGATCGCCGGTGCGCGGCCGCTGAGTTTTCTGCTCGAGTCGGTGGAGGGCGGCGCGCTGCGCGGCCGCTACTCAATCATCGGGCTCAATCCCGATCTCGTCTGGCGTACCGTAGCCGGGCGAGCTGAGATCAATCGCAGAGCCCAGCAAAGCGCAGACAGCTTTACGCCCTGCGGCGGACCGGCGCTGGCCGCGTTGCGTGCGCTCATCGCCGACAGCCGCATCGAACTGCCGGACGTGCTCCCTCCCATGGCGGCCGGCATTTTCGGGTATCTCGGCTACGATATGGTGCGGCTGATGGAGGAGTTGCCTCCTCCCAATGCCGATCCGATCGGAATCCCCGATGCGATGCTGGTACGCCCGAGCGTCGTCGTCGTGTTCGATACCGTAAAAGACGTGATCACCGTGGTCACGCCGGTGCGACCGGAAAGCGGCGTTAGCGCCGAGGTTGCCTTCACTCGCGCACGCGAGCGCCTATCTGCGATCGTCGACGCGCTCGATGCGCCGCTGGCGCATTCTCTGCCCGACGTCCAGGCGGGGCCGCTCACGGTGTGGCCGTCCTCGAACATTACGCCGGCCGAATACGAGCGGATGGTCAATGTCGCCAAGGAATACATCGCGGCCGGCGACATTTTTCAGGTCGTGCTGTCACAACGTTTCGAGGCGCCGTTCGAATTGCCGCCATTTGCGCTCTACCGGGCACTACGGCGGGTCAACCCGGCGCCTTTTCTGTATTTCCTCGACTTCGGAGGTTTCTCGATCGCCGGCTCGAGCCCGGAGATCCTCGTGCGTGTGCGCGAAGGCACCGTGACCATTCGCCCGCTCGCCGGTACGCGTCCGCGCGGCGCGACGGCGCAGCAGGACAAGGCACTCGAGGTCGAGTTGCTCGCGGATGAAAAAGAACGCGCCGAGCATCTCATGCTGCTCGATCTTGGCCGCAACGATGTCGGCCGGGTCGCACGTTCGGCCACCGTCAAGGTCACCGATCAGTTCTTCATCGAGCGCTTCAGCCAGGTTATGCACATTGTCTCCAACGTGGAGGGTCAGCTCGACGGAAAATATGACGCGCTCGACGCCCTCGCGGCCGGCTTCCCAGCGGGCACCGTCTCGGGTGCGCCTAAGGTGCGCGCGATGCAGATCATCGACGAACTCGAACCGCAGAAGCGTGGGATTTATGCCGGCTCCGTGGGTTATTTCTCCGCCGCGGGCGAGCTCGACAGCTGCATCGTGCTGCGCACGGCGCTGATCAAGGATGGCACGATGTATGTCCAGGCCGGCGCCGGCATCGTCGCCGACTCCAATCCAAAGGCCGAGCAACAGGAATGCGTCGACAAGGCCAAGGCGCTGTTCCGCGCCGCCGAAGAGGCGAAGCGATTTGCGAGCGCAGCGCGGCGAGGACAATAGACTTCGGCCGCACTATATTTATTCGCAGTCTTTGCCCGGAGGTTTCTGATCCAGGGTTCCAAAAACTCCGTCCGGGCGGCGAGAGCGATTGCAGACGAAGGTAACGATCATGGACGCGAAATCCGAACATGCACCCCGATGGAAGCACGATGGCGTGCGCGTCATCCCGGGACACGCGCTCGATCCGAACACGCCACAGACGCCGGGCATGGATCGCAAGGCCGCCATCAATTATGCCCGCGTCGGCGCCCAGAAGATTTGGGCTGGCACCGTGAATATTCGTCCCAACGCGAAGACCGGCGCGCATCATCACGGCGAGCTGGAAAGCATCATTTACGTGGTGCGTGGCAAGGCGCGCATGCGCTGGGGCGATCGGCTCGAATTCACCGCCGAGGCCGGACCCGGCGATTTCATCTTTGTGCCGCCCTTCGTGCCCCACCAGGAGATCAACGCCAGCTCGAGCGAGCCGCTCGAGTGCGTGGTGGTGCGCAGCGACAACGAAGCGGTCGTGGTCAATCTCGACATCGAGCCGGTCGAGAAGCCCAGCGAGGTGTTATGGGTCGATCCGATCCATAAGGGATGAGTCATTCCGGCCGAGCCGCGCAGCGGCTTCGCCCGCGACTACGGTCAGCGCTTACAAAAATTCTTTCGGAATCTCGGTCCACTTCTCACGTCCGCGATAGAACAGCGGCTTTTTGTCGTACTTCGCCCGGTACGCTCGATAGTGTGCGCGATACCGACGAATGCGCTCGCGCCCTCCCTGAAGCGGTTTGTGCCGGAAGCGCAGGAGGGCTCGCTCCACCGCCCACATATTTTTTCGGGCAAGCCGCCAATCATAAGCTCCCAATCGGCGCAGATCGAAAAGTCCATATCCAGTGATGCATCCGGTAAAGTCGATGTACGGATCGAAATAGCTCATGGCGAGCGCACGCAGCGAACGAAATACCGGCTTTCGCCCATGCAGGCCCGGATCGCGCGAGCGCGCCACAGAACCCCAGCGCCCGCGGCGGCGGTACACAAAGATGACGTGGTCGAGGTAATCAATCGACATGAGGCTCATCACCAGCGGTGGGTAGCCGTGTTGCTCCAGGATGCACGCGGCCGCCAGAGCAGCCTCGAGGCAATGCGCGGTGCGGTGGCGCAGAACCTCACGCAAGCTTCTGAGCGTTTCTGGATCAGGCGGCGTCTCGGTATTGTACGGCAGGCGGTTGAGGAAGCGCTGCACCAGGACCGGGGTGCGCAGCCGGCGGATCAGGCGCCGCTCGGCCGGTGTAAAGGCGGCAGGTGACGGCGGCGGACGGTACAGCCTTCCTCGCCTGCGATCGGCGTAGTGCATGGGCCTTCAACCGCGGGCGAAGAACGCAGCCAGCATGTCGCTGAATTGATCCGGCCGCTCGAGAGGAGACATGTGTCCGGCTCCATCAATCCTGTGGAGGACGGCGCCGGGGATATTCTCCGACAATAGCCGGGCGGCGTTGCGGCAGAGGTAGTCGTGTTGGCCCAGCATGACCAGCGTGGGCACCTTGATTGCTTGCAGCGCGTGACGCATGCGAAAGAGCGATTTCCGCTGCGCCAGCACTTGCGAGAGGGTATGGCGCAATCCGACGAGCGGTGTTGCGCGAATGAGTCCCGCCATATGGCGGCGAAAGCGCGGGCCGCGGTTGGCGTAGAATTTGAACAGCTCGCTCCGCAGCATGTCTGGCAACAACTCATCCCACCCCGTGCGTTCTGCGAAATCGACCCAGCGCCGTGCCAGCCACTGGATACGCCAAGCGTCATCCGCGCCCGATCCCACGTCGGCGAGGACGAGATGCGTGATCCGCTCGGGCCTTGCGGCTGCAAGCGCAAGTGCCGGGCCTCCTCCCAGCGAAAAGCCGACAACGGCAACTTTCTCGTACGCGAGCGCATCGAGGATGCCGGCGAGGTCCCCCGCGAGATGAGCAGCGGAATAACGGCTGCGATCGTCAGGCGCGTCGCTCTCCCCATGGCCGCGCTGATCGTAGGTGATGACGGTGTGGCGATCGGATAACTTTCGCCGTTGGTGAAACCACATCCGCTGTCCGCAGGCGAGGCCGTGCACGAGAATCACGGGCTTGCCGCAGCCGGCGATGTGACAGGCAAGCTCGATGTCGCCAAGCCGAATGCGGCGCGAGACCTTAGCCATGTCCATCGCCGCAGGTCGTCCTCGTATCGCTCGAGTGGGTCGTGATGGAACGAGACGGCCGCCTCTTCCCGCCCAGTCCCGAGGCTGACACTCTAGGTAGGACGCGGCCATGGCGAAAGGGCATCGTCACAGCCTCGCTTATTTGCGGAGGAAGATGTGCGGTTCGGCATGCGGTTTTCATTGTTGATTTGGTCGGCTATTGCGGGCCTGTCGTCGGCGACGCTCTTTCCGGCGTCCGCACTGGCCGAGGTGGTGTGCAGCGGACACGAATTGCTGCCGAGCCCGCGACCGGAATCGAGCTGCAGCAGCATCAAACCCCGGATTTACCCATCCCCCGACGGGGCACTGCGCGCGCTCGTGCTGCCCGTCGATGTGAGCCTCTATGCCACCCCGGATATGGAGAGCCGGGTCGTTATTCGTACCAGCAAGGGCGATACCGTGACGTCGAAGGATTATTCATCGCCGCGCGGCGCCAACGGCTATTACGTCGTCAATGCAAAATGGTCGCCTGACTCGCAGTTCTTCATCTACAGCATGGCGTCGTCGGGCGGTCATTCGCCCTGGTCTTTTCCGATGATGGTGTATAGCCGCCAGAAGAAGCGCATCGCTGGATTGAGCGACATGATCGAGGGGAGGCCAACCCTGTCGCCGGATTTCCATTTTGCCGGACCGCACACGCTCGTCGCCGACACATGGAAAGAACCTGGGTCGCTGGACAACAAGGTTCCGGTGAGGGTCGACCTCGAGGATGCGTTCGGCAAGCTGCCTGCTGCGGATTAGAAGCAAAGCAGCGTGAGAGGCGGATCAACCAGCTTCGTTCTGCCGCCATTGCGCCCGCGTTCCGCGCCACGCGCTCGCAGGCGGCAGGGGTAA